>Ga0116135_1000006_pt1 | contig 101349 bp, 98 predicted proteins | sample June2015DPH_20_1_FD_89738 | JGI IMG/M metagenome (GOLD analysis project Ga0116135, IMG submission 89738) | Peatland microbial communities from SPRUCE experiment site at the Marcell Experimental Forest, Minnesota, USA - June2015DPH_20_10 | ecosystem: Environmental > Terrestrial > Soil > Wetlands... | reverse complement strand
TCGCCGTCGGCTAGCGCCGCGCTCTGCAGCAGCGCGAGCCTGCCGATGTCGCCCGGCTCGATAGCGACTTGCTCGTATCGCACCCGGACCAGGTCCCGCGTCCGATCGGGTGATGCAGCGAGCCATTCCGCCAAGCGATCCCCTGCTTGCATGACGCCGCCGCGCAACTGCTCCCACAGCCCGGCCTCGGCACCGAGGAGATCGCCGCGAGCGGAGAGGCTGCGACCCAGCGCATGTCGCAGTTCAGCCGGGGGTGTCGGAGGAGCGGTGGCCCCAGAACGGTCCCCGTCGATCGGCGGGTCCGGTCTTTCCAACGGACCGGCCGGACTCGAAGGTGCGGACTTTGAACGCTGAAGTAACGCGCGCCTCTCCCGCGCGGCCCAACGGCTCTCGTCGTGGCGCTCGGCAACCTCGAGGAACATCAGAGCGTCGTCGGGGCGATCGGCCCGGCTCGCCGCGTCGGCCGCGACAAGGGCGACCTGGCCCGGCTTGCGAAGGTCGAGCAAGGGGCCCGAAAGTGCAATCTGATATTGCTCGAGCGCTCCGACCCGATTTCCTTGCGCAGCCAACCGCTCGCCGATCCCCACGGCCACCAGCGGATGGGCCCCGACGGAGGCATGCGCCGCCTGGAGCTCGCGCAGCCCCGCACTCCCCCCTTCGATGACGTCCAAGGCCTCGGCAAGGAGGAAGGAGCGAAGTGCCGTATCGTCGCGCGTCAAAGGCTCTTCAATGGCTCCGAGGTCGGCGATCGTCCGCCGCGCCTCGTTGGGCGCGCCCGCGCCCCGAAATCGATATTCGAGCCCCCTCGCAAGAAGTTGCGGCGTCCCTCGCTGCGGCGAGGCCAGAGCCGCCTCCCGGGCCCGTTCCAGAGCTCCGCGTAGATCGGCGGTTCGGGCCGCGATCATCGCTGCCTCGACGAGCAGGTCGCTCCGAGCCGACGCATCGAGGCCATCGGCCCTCGCGAGCGCGGCGAGCGCATCGCCGAGTGCGACGTCATCTTTCGACGCCCGCGCCGCATCCACCCGAAGCCCGAGCGCGGCGCCCCCGTTTGGACGCGAGGCAATCATGCGGTCGGCGAGATCCAACGCCTGGGACACCTGGTTGGACGCGAGGAAAGCGCGTCCGGCCCGTAATTCAAGGTCTTCCCGATCCGTTGGATCCAACTCCAGCCGCGCTGCTGCCAGCCAACAGCGCGCGGCCCCAGCGGGGTCGGTGCTGCGGTCCAGCAGGTCGGCGAGATAGCGCAGAGCTCCAGGGCTGTCCGGGATCTCTTCGACGAGTCGAGACAGCTCATCGAGTGCGTCTCGCGCGCGATCGAGGCGTTGCTCGAGAATGGCCGCCCTCCGCAAACGGACAGCGCGCAGGGTTTCGCGACGGCTCGGATCGGCGCTCAAGCGAACGGCTCGCCGAGCCAGATGGTCGACAAGCTGAGTATATTGTCCGTGCGCGGCCATCGCCCCTTCCAGCGCTTCGTCGGCGTCGTCGTCGGTCGGATCGATCGCCAGCACTTCTTGCCAGACGGGGGCCGCAACGGTCGTGTCGCCTTGCGCGTCGAGTGCGCGCGCGAGGCGCTTGAGCACGGCGGCTTGACCGTCCGGTGGGATTCGCCGAGCGGCCTTTTGAAGGGCGTGAATCCGCGCCGCGTCGTCACCGGCTCGCTCCGCGAGCCGTTCGAGCGAGGTCCATCGCTCGAGGGGCTCAGGATCGAGCCTGCACGCCTCCCAGGCCGCGTTCAGCGCGCCGGCGACGTCGCCTCGCGCTTCGCGTCTCTCCGCCACCTCCATCCATCGGTCGCCGCGCGTCCTCGGCGACGTTGCTCCTTCCCTCGCCACGCCACCCTCACGAGGTTCGAGGGGCGGTTCACGCCCGACGGCAAGCCGCGACGCGCGCAGTTCGCGCTCCACTGCGGCGCGATCACGCTCGTCGACCATGGGCAGCGCGCGTTCAAACAGCGGCACGGCCTCGTCGTATGCATTTTTTGCGACGCGACCGCGTGCGACGGCAAGAATGGCCTGCGCTCGACGCTGGATGGATACGTGCGAGTCGAGGCGATCGGCCCATTGTGGCGCGCCACGCACGGCCTCGTCGGCTGCAAGCACGAGCGCGTCGTCGTCTGGATCCCGAAGCGCAGCCGCCACGGCCGCACGCGCGCGCAACCCATCCTCTCCGAGTCTGTCTGCTAGGGTCAAAAGCAGGCGCATTGCTGCGCCGCCGAACTTGGAAGCGGGTCGCTCGGCTTCGACGAGGATCGCCGTCACTCGTTGGGCGGCGTCGCGAGCGCGGGCCAACCGGGCAGCCCAAACCGATAGCTCTTCGAAGGCATCTACGCTACCGTCGCAGCCGAGTGCTTTTTCGGTCGAGGCAAGGGCGCCGTCGGCATCGTCGAAGAGTTCGAGTGCGAGGACCGCGAAGGCGATCGCGACCCGCGCTGCCTCCGGCCCAGCGTCCCCGCCGAGGGTCTGCGCGGCACGAGACACGCGCATATGAAGCGGATCGCGCCCGTCCGGATCGAGGGCGAGCAAAGCGATCAAGGCGTCGCGAAGGACCGCCACCATTGCTGCGTTCGGGGCGGCATGGATGGCGCGCAAGACCATGTCGACCTTGACGTGAATCCCCTCCTCGGCGTCGCCCGCCACATCGCCTGCACGCAGCAACCATGCGGCACGCGCTTGGGGGGGCTCTGCCGTCTCGGCCACCTGCTCGACGGCCTGAACCGCAAAGGGCGAATCACCGGCACGGGCTGCCGCGTGCGCGAGCAGGTGCAACGTGGATCCCTCCGAGGGCAACGCGAGGAAGGCCTTCGCCGCGTGCTTCAAAGCCAACGAGTGTTCGCCGAGCTTGCCAAAAAAGCGTGCGCCGCGGTAGTGCACGGCACGCCGGCCGAAGCGGCCGAAGGATCGATCCGCGATAGCGTCGTAGAGCTCGGACAGACCTACGTACTCACCGCATCGCCGGGCCGAAGGCTCCGCGACCTCGAGAGCGCTTCCCTGCCGTGGATAGCGAGCGACCGACCGGGCGCACAATTGGAGAGCGGTACGCGACTCACCCGACCATAGCGCAGCCGTCGCCGCTTCGGCAGCCATCTCCGCGGCTCTGACGTCGTCTGGCTCGGTCTCGACGACCCGCTCGATGTATTCGAACGCGAATGGCGCCCCTCCGAACGCGATGATGTCGAGCGCCAGAATCGTATAACCGCCCGCGCCGCTGATGCGCGCCGATCGTCGCCAGGCGGCAATTGCGCCCACTCGATCGTCGGCCAGATCCCAGAGGGCAGCGCCGAGCTCTCGCCACGCCGCCGCCTCGACCTCCGGTTTCTGCTCGACGATCGAACGACTGGCTTGAGCCGTCATGCGCCACAACTGTGCGTCGGGCGTAGCCGGTCGCCCGGCGAGGCGCCTCAAGTGTTCGTCCGTCTCCGCAGAGCTGAACCCCTCGCGGACGGCTCGCGCGATGATCCGCGATTGGCCTTCTTCGTCGCCGAGCCGCTCTCTCAGATCCGCCAGCTGGACGAACACCGATCGACGGTGGCCGCCGTCTGCGCCACACGCAAGCCACCGTTCGAGGATCACCGCGGCGAAGGCGTCATCGGAGGCGTCTCCGGCAACTTCGAGCATGGCCTCGCGTAGGCAGGCCGATCTCGGGCCGAATACGTCGAGTGCCCGCCGTGCGACGACGACGGCGCGATCGATGTCGGACCGCGTCAGTTCGCGCAGCGCCGTGCTGAATCTCACGACGACCAGGCCGAGGGGAAGCGGTTGCGACAAGACCCAAGCCAGAGCATCCCCGAGGCGCTGTGCGTCACCTGACCCGAGGCGATCGAGCAGCACCTCCACGGCGTCCCAATCGCCGGGGCGCAAACTAACGTAACGCTGGTCCCATGCGATCGCCTGCTCGCGACGGCCTATCGCGCTGAGTATGTTGGCGAGCGCCGAGCACCAGTCCGGTCTTGGACCCACCAGCAAAATGGCGCGCTCGATCGCAAACGCAGCCTGCCGATCGAAGTCACCGATGACTGCATCGGCGAGAGCGGCCGCACACCGTGCGTCATCGGGATCGGCCTCGGTCGCGGCGGCCGCTGCGCTCCGTGCGGCCATGCGGTCACCCCACTGGCGATGGCGCTCTGAGGCGACAGCCAGCAACATCGCGCGCCACGACGTCGGCGATCGCGCCGCGATGCTCTCAAGTGCCAGCGCGCTCGAGCGCAGGTCGCACGTGAGCTCGCGGCGCATCGAGTGTGCATTGGGAAGCCCGACCTCGCGGAGTACCGTTTCCAACGCCTGGCCTTCGTCGCCAGCGAGATCCGCCCCAGCCGATCGGTCGAGCGCAGCCCCGAGCGCACGCGCTCGCATGCCGGCAGCGAGCGCGGCGGCCGTGCGACGCTCATGAATCTCCGTGCTCCCGGCCAGGGCGCTGCCGCTGAGCGCTTTCGCATGCGCTCGCCATACCTCGTCCGAGGCAGCCACGCGCCCGCCCTGCTCGAGAGCCCCGCCGAGTGCTTGAACCGCGACCGCGCTCGTTGGATCGGTCGCAAAGGCCCGCCACAGGTCCTCGAGCTCCGCGTCGGTCTGCTGCAGCACGTGGTGCCGACGCGCGGCCTCGACGTACGCTTCGGACCCGACCCAGGGCGGAGCCGATTCGGGATCCCAGGCTGAGAGCGCGCCCAGCCACTCGGCGGGCAGCGGGTCCTCGCTATCCAACGCCATGGCCGACTGGAACGCCAAAGCCGCGCTCGCGGCCGCCCCGGCGCGGGTCCTCAGCAGCCCCGCGCGCACGAGAATGTCCGCGAACTCAGGCGACTCGTCTGCAATCGACCCATTCGGCTTCAACACTCCTGCCGCCCGCGCGGGTTCACCCAGGCTCTCGAGCCACGCCGACGCTTCACGCCTGAGCTCGAGGTCGGCGCCGAGCGACAGCGCCATGGACGCCAGGTCGACAGCCTCGTCGAGATCGCGATCGCGAGAAGCGAGCCATCGCGCCAGCGTCGTGCATGCCGTTCGCAACGTGCTCGTGTCTCCCGCCGCATGCGCTTCCTCCACTCGGGCGCGGAGCCACGCTTCTTCGGCCCGCGTCCCGATTCGCCGCGGCAAGGGCAGCGCAACGGTCGGAGGTCGGCTCGAAGCGCCGCGGGCGCGCGCCGCCCTCCACTCCGGGGGTGGAAGCGTCCTGCAGTGGGTCGTCTCGAGCAGACGCTCGCTCACCGGGCTGTGCTCCCGGGGCGGACCGTCGGACCCAAACATGGCGACTGAATCGTACGCTAGGCCAAGTCCGTCCGGAGGCGAAACCGTTCGTCGTCCCCTCAGGCCGTTACCAAGTCGGTGGAACGGAGTGGGTCGGCTGCGAAGCGCTCGAATCGCATGCCCTTCGGCAGCGGGGGCAAGCCCTTGGCCCTCTCTCCTGCCTCTCTCGCCTTCGAGTCCTGAGGCGAAGCCGCCCGTCACTGGGTCGGGGTCGGACGCGCGCGTGTTGCGGCCCCGCTCAACGAGGACGTCCAAAACGCTCTTGGCGGTCGCGATCGAGCCGGCCATCGCCAGTTCGGACTTATGGATAAAACAGGTCCACAGGAGATAGGGTCTTTCTCGTGCGACAGCCGACCGTGTCCCTGCGCTCGGTCAGACGGTGATGGAAGGCGTACCGCCGCGTGACGTCCGGAGGCTGTAGAAGTGGGCAATTCGGACCCCATGGCAGCGAAGACTTTGACTCCGACTGTTCCGGCATCCCCTACGGGCGGAGCGGCTCCGAAGGCGCAGCGACGCCGCATGGTCGTGGTCCTTGCCGTGCTGTCCGTCGCGCTGATCCTGTGCACGGCCGCCTGCATGGTTCAAGGAGCCGGAAGCCTCCGTGACCCCCAGCTGCGCTCGACGCTGCTGGTGCTTCGGGCCTCGCGCGCGGGTGCCGCACTGCTCGTGGGCGCATCTCTCGCAGTCGCCGGCGTCATGGTCCAGGGCCTCTTTCGTAATCCCTTGGCCGATGTTTCGCTGTTAGGGACCTCGGCAGGCGCGATGCTCGGAGGCAACGCATCGCTATTGGCGATGCAGTTCGCGCTGACCGGTTATGGGATTGTGGGCGTTCCGCCGGACGTCATGCTGCCCGTGGGCTGCCTGGCCGGAGCGCTCCTCAGCCTCGCTCTGCTCTTTGCGTTCCTGCATCGGTCGAGCGACGTTCTTTCGTTGATTCTCGCAGGGTTTCTCTTTTCTTCGTTGTTTCTCAGCGTGACGAGTCTCATCACGAGCATAGCGGAAGAGCGTTGGGAGCTCGGGCGCGCCGTGATCTCGGCTACGCTCGGCGGAATCGCCACGACCGGGCCGCTCCAACTTGCGCTTGCCGCGCCCCTCGTGTTTTCGGGGATCCTTGCATCATGGTTTTGGGCCAAACCTGTCGACGTCTTGTTGTCTGGAGACGAAGAAGCGTCGTCGCTCGGCGTCGACGTCGCGCAGGTGAGGCGGTATTGCATCCTATGGGTCGCCGTGTTGACGGCCGGCGCGGTCGCACTCGGCGGCAACATCGCGTTCGTCGGTCTCTTGATCCCACACACGCTGCGGCCCGCCCTCGGAGTCGAACATCGCCGTCTGGTGCCGGTTTCCGCAATCGCAGGTGCCACATTCGTTGCGGCATGCGATCTCGTCGCTCGCACGCTGCCCGGGCGGAGCGAGGTACCGCTCGGCGTCATCACGGGGTTGGTCGGGGCGCCCGCTTTTCTTGTGCTCCTTTCGCGCGCCAAACGAGAAAGTGCATGGTGATCGGCGTGGTCCGCGTATCGAATGTGCGTGTCGTGCGCGAGGGGCGGGCCATCTTGGACAGCATCAGCTTCGAAGCGCGCTTTGGCGCGATCACGGCCATTCTCGGTCCGAACGGTGCGGGCAAGTCAACGCTCGTGAGGGCCATCGCCGGAGTCACCCCGTACGAAGGGGACATCGTGATCGATGGCCGATCCGTGCGCGATCTCGACGCAGCGACACGCGCGCGGTCCATCGCGTACGTTCCTCAACAGTCCGAGCTGCGCTCGCCGATGCGAGTAGCCGAGGTAGTCGCACTCGGCCGCTACGCGCATCACGTGGGGAGGCTGAGCCCTACGGACGCCGATCGGTCCGCCGGGCGTCGTGCCCTCGACGTGGTCGGCGCCGGCCCGCTTGCCGATCGAGCCTTCACGACACTTTCGCAGGGCGAGCGTCAGCGGGTCCTCATTGCACGCGCGCTGGCGACTGAGGCCCGCGTCCTCGTGCTCGACGAGCCGACTGCGGCGCTGGACATCGGCCACGCGTTGCGCCTGTACGCGCTGCTCCGCCAACTGGCGGATGACGGGTATTGCGTCCTCGCGGTCCTGCACGCGCTCCAGGAGGCCCTCGAATGGACCGACGAAGCAGTGCTCCTGGATCGGGGCCACCTTCTGATTGGGGGCGCAACTCCATCGGTGATTTCCCATGCCAGCGTCGAGGTCGTCTACGGCGTACGTCTGGTCGCGAACGGGGCGCTCGGATTTCGATTGGCGGACGAGACAGTCCAGTCGAGGGCGCCCGGATGCGTCGGGTGACCTGGGCGAACATCACGGCGTTCGCGTTGGCTCTCCTTGCTTCAACGGCCGTGGCCTGGGTTCCGTTTGTGGCCGCAAAGCGCCATCCGTCCATCGGGGCGACGGCGATAGTCCCATCGCCTCGCCCGCTTCAGGACCACTCCGGCACCCTGGTCGCTACCCCGCGAGAGTACAAGCGCATCGTCTCGGCCAGCACGGTCGCCGACGCCCTGCTCCTCGAGCTCTGTGAGCCCGACCGCGTCGTCGCGTTCACCGCACAGAGTGCGCACAACGGTCCAGGCGGGTACAAATACGCCGGAAAGGCAACGGTCGATCTCGGCAAGGTCGAGTCGGTGCTCGCTCTGCATCCGGACCTCGTGCTCGTGAACGTCGTGGGGGACCCCCACCGCGTGGCGCGTCTGCGCGACGCCGGCATCGTCGTGTTCGACCTCGGCGAGATGCGTGGGCTTTCCACGTTGATTCCCAACATTCGAGAGGTCGCAGGGCTCGTCGGCCATCCGGAGCGGGGCGAGACATTCGCTCGAGAGCTCGTCGAACGAGCCACCAGCGTTGCCATGGATATTCCTGGGCCCGATCGCAAGACCGGCATGTACCTCAGCATCTACGGCAACCGCCTTTTCGGAGGCGCTTCGGGGACGAGTTACGACGACGTGCTCAGAACGGCCGGGCTCATCGACTCCGCTGCCGCCGCCCGTGATTGGCCGCAGTTCGCCACCGAGGAGGTGCTCCAGCTCGATCCGGAGATCATCGTGACCCACGCGGGGATGCGGCAGGTGCTCTGCGAGCACGCCGGGTTCTCGTTCCTGCGTGCGTGCAAGCGCCCCGACGGCGTCATCGAAGTCGACGAAGCGCTCTTGGGCGACCCCGGACCCACTATGGTGCTTGCGGCACAGGCCATCCGCGATCGGGTGTACGGGCCACCCTCCACGTCCATCTTGCGCGGCGTGTCACGCTGAGACCCGAGCCGATCCGAGACGTGGCCTGCGGCGCCGCTACGACTCCGTCGTCAAGGGAGCTTCCATCGATAGCTCGGGTCCGGAACGCACGTTGACCGGGGGAGATTCACGAGCGCTAAGGCTCCTTGCGTGGCGACGATGCGACCCCATCCGATGGGATGGCCGAACGTGATGACGTAGTTGTAATAACCGGCGCTCATGGACGTCCCGCGCGGGAAAATGGGTACGTTGCGGTGCAGATAGGTCGCTCCGCCCGTCCAGGCGAGATGAGCCGCCTCGATGTCGATGCCGCAGAGATCCGCTTGATCGTGTGCTGCAAGAAGGAGGCGGTTCACTGGACCAAAGTCGTCGTAGGCGCTCGCACGCGATCGATCGTGTTCGTATTGACCGAGCTCGCCGAACGTCAGTTGGTGAAAGCGCGTTGCTGCGACGATCGAGCAGACCGCTGCGACCATGGCCGGCCATCGGGCGTCCAAGGGGACCCAGGAGGCGACCCAGGAAAAGCCGGCGCCAGCCAATGCGAACCACAACGGCAGGAGCGGCAAGACGAACCGAAGCTCCTTGTGCCCGATGAGCGAATGCAACAGCAAGTAGACGAGCACGATGCCGAACAGCCCGGGCGAACGAACGGCGGCGACGAGCGCAAGCGGAGTCGCGATCGCGGCCACGATCGGCATCGACGTCCATAGGACGCGCAAGTAATACGTGTTTTCCGATTCGCCCCATTGCGCCGCCTTTCCTTCAAGGACATTGAACCGGAGGTACGCGACTGCCGAGTGAAACCACTCGCCCCAAGTGAGCCAATCGAGCGCACCATAGAGGACGGCCCATCCGGCGAGTACGAGGGTGCACATCGCTGCGTGACGCCACCTTCGGCGCAGGATCAGTAGGCCCAGTATGCCGACGCAAAAAATGCCGTTTTGAAGCCGAAGAAGCGCGGAGAACCCGAGCAGCGACACGCCCACCAGCACGTCTCGTCGACGGGCGGCCGGACGGAGCACCCACGCGAATCCGAAGACGACCGCCGCCGCCGAGGCGGTCTCGCTGAGGGCCCTCGGGGCAAAGTAAATGGCCGGTGGAGCGAGCGCGAAGAACATGGCTCCGAGCGCCGCGCCGATCGGCCGCGCTCCGCAGGAACGGGCAAGCCGATAGGTTCCCCACGCCGTGACCATCCCGATCGCCGAGAACACGAGCCGAATGGCGATGAGGTAGTGCCGTGGGTGGTCGCCTCCCACCAGAGCCGCGACTTTGAGAATGGCGGCGACTAGCCCGGGAAACGCCCAGTTGCGCGCACCCTCGGCGAATTCCCACGGGATCAGGCCGTATCCAAAGACGAGGCGGTGCGCCGGCTCAAGGCTCTGGTAAATCTCGTCCGGCCAATAAATCCCATCGTCGTGGAAGCAGAGCCAGGCGCGCAGGATTAGGCCCAGGCCGAGGAGAGCCACGAGGGCGCCCTTCGATGGACGGTCCAATACCCCGTTCGACGCACGCCCAACGGTCGGGTTTGGCGTGGTGGCCATGGTGGCTGCTGCCGAGGGCGCCGGCTCGCGTCGATCGCCCTGGGCGCCGAGATCCGACACGTTCGGGCACCGTGTACCGCACGCCTGCGCACAGGGTCAACCACCGAAAGACGTCGCGGTGGGATTCCGAAGCGCCCGCTATCGGGTAAAGTGCCGCACCCATGCGGATCGGTGCTTTCGCTTTGTTCGGTTTTTTCGGCGGCTCGGTGTCCGTCGTAGTCGCCTGCGCGCCGTCGATGGCCGCGCCTTCTCAGCCGGTCGTCGCTTCTGCTGCGGCAGCCGTTCCCTCCCCCTCCTCCTCCTCTGCAACCGCTGGAACCGCCGGCGTGGTGTCGGCCCCCGCCACCGTCTCACCTCCTGCCGCCCTTGCTACGTCGGTTCCGGCGCACGTCAAAGGTCAAAACCCGTTCGAAAGCGTTCATCTGTACGTCAATCCGTACAGCCAAGCGGCGAGTGCGGCCGAGGAATGGCAGACGAGCCATCCCGCCGATGCAAAGTTGCTCCGGAAGATTGCTGAACAGCCGACTGGGTGGTGGATGGGCGAGTGGAGCGGAGACATCGAGCCGGCGGTCCACAACCTAGGCAATGCTTCGAACAGTTTGGGCATGGTCCCGGTCGTCGTGGCCTATAACGTACCCAACCGCGATTGCGGTCAGTATTCCAAGGGCGGGTCGACCTCCGCCGATGCCTACAAAAAGTGGATTCGTTCCTTCGCCAAGGGAGCCAACTCGTTCCGGATGATTGTCGTACTCGAGCCCGATGCTCTTGGCCTCATGACCAAGTGCCTGTCACCGGCGGATCAAAAGGCACGGCTCGCCATGATTCACGACGCGGTCGACGTGCTCGAGGCGACGCCGGGGGTGTCCGTATACGTCGATGGGGGCAATGCGAAATGGGTCCCAGCGCCCGATATGGCCAAGCGGTTGAAGGCCGCCGGAGTCGAAGACGCAGACGGGTTTTCGCTCAACGTTTCGAACTACGTCGCAACCGACGAGACCATCGCGTACGGTCACGCCATCTCCGCGGCTCTCGGCAACAAAATTCATTTCATCATCGACACGGGCCGAAACGGCAACGGCGCAACCCAAGACGCCGAATGGTGCAATCCGAAGGGGCGGGCGCTCGGGCCCGCGCCCACGACCCACACGGGTGACCCGCTCGTGGACGCTTACTTCTGGGTGAAGCCGCCCGGTGAGTCGGACGGCACCTGCAACGGGGGCCCCAGGGCGGGCGACTATTGGCCGCAAGCTGCGGTCGACCTCGCCAAAAATTCCAAGCCGTGAGCGCGGGCGGCGGAGGTCGTGCCCCGCAAGGCGCTATCTTGCGCCCGGGCCGCCCGCAATCGACCGAGGGCTCCACCGTTCAACGCGCCAACATCATCACGGTGCTTGTAGCGTAATCGGTCCAGTAAAGGCCATTGTCGTCGACGGTAATCCCCCAAGGATGGCCCTGGTTGGATGCCAGAATGGTGCTGCCGCCTCCGATCTTCGGAACCATCGCGATCGAACCGTCGTTCGATTGCGTCCCCGCGTTGGTCCAGTACAGATTCGACGCGTCCTGCGCGAGCCGGAAGGGGTGATTCTGTCCCGATGCAAGCAGCTGTTGAAACGTGGTGCCGCCTTTCGAGACGGCGGCTACATTGCCCATGTCATCGGCCCAATAGACGTTCGCATCATCGACCGCGACGTCGGTGATCGTCGCGAGGGACGACGGGCTCTGCGCGATCGGACTCGGATCAAAAGCCGTGGTCGCCAACGCCTGCGAGAACAGCTGATTTCCGATGGCGAAGTAGACCTTGACCGTGTCCCCAGCCATCGCGCTGGCGGGGGCCGAAAGCGGCCCGATCTTGGTCCACCCGAGGTTGTTGGTCCCCGGCGCAGTCTCGACGAAAATGTACGAAGGGGCGACTGACCCGCACAGGCCGCCGCTCAAATAAATATTGGACCCATCCTGCGCAAGTCGATTGACGCTTCGTGAACAGACGGAGGTCGGATACGCGCAGCCCAGTGTGCCGCCGTCGCCGGTGAGCGAATAGGGTAGAAACGTGGCGCACTCCTGACTCGTCACGAATACGCCGACGAGCGCATAAAGGTACAGCGTGTCGGCGAGCAGGTCGGTAGGCGGAGGAGCCAAGGCCAAGGTTGTCGATGCAAATGGAGTCGACCCCGATGCGGAATCCGCGGTGACGGGGTCGAACCACCCGTCCGAAGAACGAGCCAATCTGTGGATCGTCGAGTCTCCAAAATCGGCCCAATAAAGGGCTCCGCTCGTTTGCACAATGCCCTCTGGAGCATTTTCCCCTGAAGCGAGCGTAATGACGGGCCCCGTGAACGCCGTCCGCCCGGCTTCTGCATCGGCGCCCATCTCCTCGATCGCGTCGGACGCGTCGGCCGCCGCGTCGAGCGGACCGGACGACGAGTCGTCGGCGTCCCACCCCGACGCGTCGGTCGAAGCCTCAGGGGCTACGGCCGTATCGCCGTCGTTCGATTCGAATAGCCTGTGGCCGTCGGGGGGCCCAACGAGGAGCGCGCATGCGCCGAGCGAGCACGCGAACGCGAAGACGGCTGCCGTGGATTGCGCGAAGCGAAGGCGATCGATGACCATTGAGGATAAGCACTCACGTCTCCAAACGTGACCGCGCGCGACGTGCCGCGCTGCCCATGCGGCCGAGCGCGGTCTTCTATGATACTCAATAATGTGGCTGCGTACGACGTAGCCTAGCTTTACCAGGCGACGAACGCTCTCACTCCATGAGCCCCGATGTCGGGGGCTATTCGCCAGGTAGACGCCTGGTGGCCCGTATGCGCTTTGCCCGACAGCAGCAGATAAGCGCCACCACTCAGCGCCATGATGCCCGCTGCGACCGAAACGGTAGAGACCGCCTCGGCCGTTCTCATCGCGCCGATGGCGTTCAGTCCGAGCTCGGTGCAGAGGTCGGCGTCGCATTCGTTGTCTGCCGTGCGCTTGTCAGAAAAGGCCCGCATTCCAAAAAACGCGCCAGCTCCGACGAGAGCCAGCCCCGCGCCACCGGCGACAAGGCCCCACGCGCGGCGAGCGTCGAGCCATGGCCGTAGCCCAGCGGGGACCTGGGGCAGTGGGCGAGCGATCCCAAGAAACGGGACCGGGCCACGACTCGGAGCGAGCGCCGGCAACACCAGAGTCCGGATCCCGGAACCGGTCGGGACGACGAAGGCCTCCGAGAACGGTTTTCTGCCCAACGCCGTCGCACGAATGACGTGGTCGCCCGGATCAATCGGAATGGGCGTACGAAACGCGCCGGGGCCGAGCGGCCGGTCGTCGAGCACGACTTGAGCACCGTACGACGGGTCCGCGTCGATCACGACGTGTGGGAGCGCGGGCTCCAGCAGCCGGGCGTGCTCGCGGGCAACCGTCTCTCGTTCCACCTGGCCGGCGTGGCGAGCGCTCTCGGCGACCTCCAAGTACTCGGCCCAGGCGCTCGCCGTGTGACCGGTTTTCTCGTGGCAAAGCGCGAGATTGATCAGGGTTCCTGGCTTCGGGTCGACACGCTGGCTCTCAGCAAACTTCGGGCAGGCTTCGGGAAATTTCCCTTCCGCCATCAGGTCACGCCCGTTGCGGAATAAGGCCTCTGCGAGCGCACTGGGATCATCGCCTTGCGCCAACGCGCTGCGGCCCGACACGACAACCACGAACCCGATCAGGCCCGTCAGGCGCGTGATGGGACCCATCGAATCAATTTATCGGCCGGGGAGCCGTTCGGCAATTCGGCTCTCGACGCAGTTCGGGGGGGCGGGCCCGGCCGTGCCATCAATTCCCGTCGAGTATGTCCTTGACGATCCGCGCGTAATCCGGGTCCAGACGATGGATCACCCGCGAGCCCGGCCGCTCGCGCTGGGGCGTGGTCGGGTCCAGCTTCTTGAGGTGCCCGCGCAAAATGAGCTGTGACACCGACGGCAGCGATTCGAAGCGAAGGCCCACGGCTCGCCCGGGGTCGCCCGTCCGCCGCCCCTCGACGACTCGCGCCACGATCGCTCGGGTATCGAACCAAATCGGAAACTCGGTGGCCATGAAACTTACAACGAGCACGGTCTCACGCTCGAGCCGCTCATCGGAGAGCAGCAACATTCCCCGAGGCGAAAGATCGACGGCGCGATCCCCGACGAGCCTTTGTCCATCCGATCGGCGGACACGGCATCCGAAGCGAAGGGCGCGCCGAATCTCAGCACGCCGGTTGGGACGTACTCCGCATGCCACGTAGGTCAGCAACGGCGGAGGCCCACGCAGCGAGGCGACGAGCGCGTGGGGGCCTGCGGATCCCAACGACGGGGACGCAGGCGGAGCTTGGGGCGAAGGAACAGGCAAAGGCATGGGAGGCGTCCTTTCGATGGTCATGGACCGATCGCGACAGGCCGGCTGTCAATGGTTCAATCACCGATCGTAACTGGCGCACCTCGCGCGAGGCCAAATTGGCGGCGTGGCAACCGGTACCCGACGCCACGGTCGCCATTACGACAGCGCGGCCAAGTGCACCGTTGCCGCGTAGTCGACGCGGGGCTCACGCATCGGCAAGGGCGGCGGCACCCGACGCAGGGCTCCACGCAAATAGCGCTCGACATTTGGGGGCAAAGGCTCGAATTCGAGGCCGAAGCACCGACCCGTCCAATCCGCTGGGCGCCGTCCGTGGAGAACGCGCGCGATCGTGGCCTGTGCGTCGAACCACGGACCGACACGGTGAAGGCGGAATTCGACGATGACCGGTTCGCCGGTCAACGCTGGCTCATCGCCGACGACCAGCATGCCAAGGTGGGAGAGATCGACTCCTCGGTGTCCAATGGGGCGGAAATCCCGTTCGCGAACGACTTTGCACTCGACGCGGATGGCGCGCCGAATGGCGCGCCGCTGGTCGGCCTGGACGAGTGTGCGCATGAGCCCCTCCAAGCTCGAATCGTGTCCAGATGGTACGGGGCCGGCCAAGTTCTCGGCTGTCTGCGCCATGGAATCACCAGCGGTGAAACGCGGGGTGCCCTTCCTTCACGACGACGAAGACGCCGCGGCATGTCGCCGTCACATTTCCGTTTGCCTCGATGGCGGAATCGACGGTGGCCCGATCGGCGGCGGCTGAGATGACCTTCGCACGCAGCACCAGCTCCGCATCGAGCGGGGTCGGGCGCTTCAGCTGAACCGCGAATTGTGCGGTCACCGTGCAAGGCGGCACGGTCATCCCCGCATTTCGCATCAAGTGCCAAGCGGCGGTCCAGTTGGAGTGGCAGTCGAGCAGCGCGCCGCAGATGCCTCCGTTCACAACCCCGGCGAAAGCAAGGTGATGGGGCTGCGGCCGCCAACGAGCCACACACGCATCGTCATCCTGAGCGAAGCTCCGAATGCGCAGTCCCTTTTCATTCCTCGGACCGCATCCAAAGCAGACGCTGTCGGGTGCGTACTTCTCTTGGAGACTCGAATCCATCACCCTGCAGCCGCTTCATCGCGCTCGGAAGAAAACTCGCGCGCACGTGGCTCGAACTTAGCTCGAACTGGGTTTCGCCTTGGTCGCGGCCGGATCCGCCGCAGCGGATGCCACCTGCCCGAGGCGCCACTCGGCCAGGCGCTTCGTCCGGCGAATCTTTTGTTTGCGTCGCTTGCCCGGGTCTTGGGGAGTCGCCATCGTAGCCGCGAGCTTAGCATGCCGAGGGCTCATGCCTCACGCGAAGTGGGCGGTGAAATCTGGGCGATCGCACGCCCACTGGCCGCTTCGATTTGGCTGAGCCACGCCTCGATTTTCTCGAGCGCCGGGCCCGCCGATGCCATTCTGCCGAGCCGCACGAGCAGATGCGGCGTGTGATCGCCGGTACGCGCAAGGGCCTCCGCGGCGCGAGCACTGCCGCTTTCGAGCGTGGGGACGACGAAGGCGGTACGCGCGGCGTCGAGCTCGGCGGCTGCATGCGCCCAGCGCCCCTGGCTTTGCGCGAGCCACGCACGCGTCAGGTGCCTGTGCTGTCGTGGCTCAGCCTCGTCCAGCACCGCCTTGTCGCACGCCGACACGAGCGCAGCGGCTCTTTCATCGTCACGCGCGAGAGCTACCTGGGCGAGAAGGAGGCGTGCCTCGAGCTGCCCCCAAGGATCTTGCAATCTCTCGTAGATTTTGAATGCCACCCGCGCATGGGCCTCCGAAGCTTCATAGTCGTCCGAATCGAGTGCCACCATGGCGAGCAGACGCTCGCAAGCGGCCTCGCCGCGGGGGTTTTCCACTTCGCGGAAGCTCGCCCGGGCCGCCAAAGCGCGCGCCCGAGCACCCGCGAACTCGAACGCGCGGTGATCCGCGTGTCCGAGTGCGACGTCGCTCTGAGCGACGCCAAGTCGATATCCGATCCCATCGAACTCGGTGCGCGCCCGAGCGAGCAGGTTCCGCCCCCGCTGAAAGGCGCCCGCAGCCTCCTCAATGAGCGCCAGCAGAATGAGGCACTGGGCGCGTCCGAGCACGTCCGCGACGTGGGTGCATCGCTCGATTGCCTTGTTGAGCGTCGCTCGGGAGCGGGCATGATCTCCGAGCAAATAGTCGATTTCACCGAGCACGACTTCGGCCTGCGCGCGCCCGGCGGCGTCGCCGAGCCGTCCGTAGCGCTGCAGGGCTGCGGCGACGAGCACCCTTCCCTGCGCCGGCTGTCCCAAATCGCTTGCGATATGGCCGAGCAAGCGAAGCGCGCTTGCTTCGTTGGCCAAGTCGCCGCCCTGTTCAAATGCCCGCCGCGCCGCCTCGCCTTCGGTGCGCGCTTCATCCAGACGGCCCATGTACCGAAGTGATTCCGCGCGCCAGAGTGCCGCCTCCGCGGCGTTCGACCGGTGAAGGTGCCCCTTCAGCATTTCCAGATCTTGGAGCGTGGCCGACGTATCCCGTCCGCGGCGCCAGGATGCACGGATGAAGTCGAGCATCAGCTTGGCGGCCGTATCGTCGTCGCCCGCTCGAAGGAGATTCGTGACACGGTGTTTCATGATGCGGCGCGATCCCACGCCAGGATGTTTCGCGAGCGCATTGGCCGCCAATCGGTACACGGCCGGCGCGTCTTTGCGCTCGTTCAGGCGCTCGATCAAATGCTCCTGAAGCAGGGCGTGCGGCCAATGAAATTGGTCCATGCCTGACGCAAGGAGAATTTGAGCCCCCGTCAGAGCGGCGAACGCGTCGCGGGAGTCCACCCCGAGGGAAGCACATAGCGTTTTCAACACCTCGCCGCGCACGTCATCGCCGAGCGCCGCGGCCGCGTAGGCGCCGAGACGCAATTCCGTCGGAATCGCGCGGACTCGTTCGTCCCAAAGCTCGGCGGTCGTGATGGGTCGGCCATGGATCGCGTGCTCGGGGACACGGTACGTATCGCCGTCAAGAGTCAAGTAGCCACCCCCCGCCCAAGCATAGAGGAGCTGGAGCGCGAAAAGCGGGTTGCCCCGGCTTTGCTCGACGGCACGACGCACGGCTCCGTCTTCGAGGGGCAGCGCCGAACGCAGCAGCGTTTCTGTGTCGTCTGTCCCGAGCGGCTTCAACTCGATCACGCGTCCGGTCCAAGCGGCCCTCAGGGCCTCCATCCGCAGCGCTGCGTCGATGTCTGTTGCGAGCGTTTCGCTTCGGGCCGTCGCCAAGACGAACAACCTCAGTGCGGGCGCATCGCGCTTGAGACGCGCGAGCACCTCGAACGTATTCGGTGAGGCGTAGTGCAGGTCGTCGAGCCACATGAGCAACGGCCGATCCGCGGCGAGGCGCTCGAGAAGTCGCTTGATCACGAGAAAGCGAAGCTCAGGGCGATCGAGGACGAAGCGCTTTCCAGTTGGCCCGAGCGGAGCCACAGTGCCGGGCGGCGTGGGTCTCAACCACTCGGCCGTGGCAGCGACCCACGAAAGCGCTTCGTCGTCGTCCTGGGCGACGTCCCAGCGCGAGATTAGGGTTTGCTCGACCGTCGCCCGGTCGGCACGCGTCAATCCGAAGTGCGCGGCAATCGCGCCGGTGATTCCATCGAGCGCCGAGGGCGTGCGGCCGTACCGGGCCCGGAGGGGCAGCATGACGCCCCGTTCGTGCACTTCGGCGCAGAGCCACTCGGCGATGCGGCTCTTGCCGACGCCGGCGTCGCCGATGAGAGCGACCAGTTCCTGGTGCTCCTCGCCGCTCGCGATCCCCACCACGGATCTCCAAAGTTCCAGGCGTTCGTCGTGCCGCGCGACCAGCATCGGCGCACGAAGACTCAAGATGCCGGGCGCAAGCGAGCGGGCGTACGCTGCCGGTACCGCGCGCGAGCTTGGGTTGCCCTGGACGATCTCCTCGAGCGTCGAAGCGTGAGCAGGCTTGAGCCGCACCCAGGCTTTGCGCGCGTCGGCAGCAACCTCGAAGCGGTTCCATGGCTTCTTCTCGAGAAGCCTGAGCACGAATTTGCTGGTGGCCGCAGGCGCATCGTCCGGCAAGCGAACCGGCGCCACGGCGAGTCGCTTGTGGGCGCGAAGCACCTCTTGCGCGGTCCCCTCGAAAACCTCTCGACCGCTCAGCACCCGGTACATCACGCAGCCGAGCGCATAGAGGTCCGTCGCCGGCCCTACGAGCGCAGCTTGTCGGCGGATTTGCTCCGGTGCCACCCAGCCGACGGTCCCTGCGCCGGAATGCACGGCCACTTCGGGGGCGGATGCGCCGTCAAGCCGCGAGTCATGCCGGTACTCTCGCAACCAAGCGAGCCCGAGATCCAAGACGTAGGCGCGTGGCCCTAGCGCGCTCGAAGCGAGATCGAGCATGATATTGGACGGCTTCAGGTCTCCATGAATGACGCCGCGCGCGTGCGCATGGGCCAGTGCGGAGAGCACCTGGTCCGCCATGGCCCAGGTAACACTCCACGGCAGGTGCATGGTGTGCATCCACTCGTGCACGCTGCGCCCCGGAAGCACGTCCATCACGAAAAAGGGGCTTCCGTCCGCGAGCTGGCCGAAGTCTCGAGCGCGCACGATGGCAGGGTGGTCGAGCAGCGAAACGGCGCGCGCCTCCTGGTGAAACCACCAGCTCTCTTCGGCCGCCCGGGCGCCGCCCTTGTCCGGGGAGCGCAAGCGCTTGAGTGCGACCCGATCGCCCGTAACGACGTCCTTGCACAGATAAACGACCCCCATGCCGCCGCGACCGAGCTCGCGAACGACTTCGTAGCGCTGCGCCAGTACGGTGCCGATCTCATTCGCCGCGACGCCCGCAGTGTGGTTCTGCCCTACCGTCTTCATGAGCGAAATGAGGCCAGCCTAGCGCATCGCGCGGGGACCCTGCCGTAATGGCCGGCCGCCAACGCTTGTCTCTCGGTGTCGGCGCCCCCTAACGCTTGGTGATCTTACTTCTTCTTCGCCGGCATCGTCTCGAAGACCAAGTCCCAGAGGGGCGAGGACACGCCGAACCCGCCATCGTGATCGGCGAAGTGATGTGTCATGTGGTGTCGCCGCAAGAACTTGCCCCAACGAGTCGTCGGAACGAAGTGATGCACGTAGTAGTGCGTCCCGTCGTAGAAAAGGTAGCCGAGTACGAATCCGGCGAAGAAAGGCTCGCCCATGGGGCGACCCATCGCGATCGAAAAGATTGTGTAGAATAGGACAGCGAGCGGAACGCTCGTGAGCAAGGGCATCACGAGGCGATCCTTGTCGCCGGGATATTCGTGATGCACGCCGTGCAGCAGAAAATGCACGCGTTTGCCCCAGGTCGTGTCATTGGTCCAATGGAACACGAACTTATGCAGCACGTACTCGGCGAGGGTCCACGCCAGCATGCCGCCCGCGAACAGGGCTGCGACGGAGAACCGTGCCAGATCGTGGCGCAACGTCGAGCGGATCAGAAAGAAGCCGACCACGGGCACCCAGGCGACAAATGGCGTTGCCGGGTGGATGCGGGAGAACCGCTCCAGCCAATCGTTGTCGAACATTCGGCACGTGTTTCCGTTGCCGCGAGCGCCGCCGTTGCTGCCGGATGCCCCAGTCACATTGGCGAGCCGTGGTTCGAGGACGTGGTTGGTCATGGGAACGTTCGGAGGATTCTCTGCGCCGGCAGCCGCCACGATACGGTAGAACCGACGTCGATGTTCGGCAATAGCGCGACCTTATTGGCGCTCTTGTGACATTTTGCTCGCGCTTCGGCCATGCCGATGGCCGTCGGGGGGCAAGCGCGCGTAGGTTGGTTTCTCATCATGGCCCTTGACGCCAGGCCGGACCTTGGCGATCCGCTAGGCAGCGATGATGGCCGACGCAAAAGCGAGCAGAGCCCTTCATGTTCTCGCCCAGGGGCTGAACCGCCTCGGGCGCAAGCGGGCACGCGCCGCGGGTCAACTGACCCCCCAGCAGGCCGAAGCCCTGCAGATCATCGCGGAGCGCGGAGTCGTCGCCACGTCGGTGCTGGCCACCCGGCTCGGCATCGACCCGTCAACCGCGAGCCGCAACCTGGCGGGCCTCGAGCGGGACGGCCTTATCGCGCGTCGCAAAGGAACCGAGGACGGACGGCAGAACGATGCACGATTGACGACGCGTGGCAAACGCATCGCCGAAGCCGTCGCCGCGGAATGGTCGACGGCTTGTGCGATATTGCTCGAACGATTGCCGCGCGCAGAGCGGCAACGCGTGGTCGACGCGCTGGACATCCTCGCCCGAGTTCTCGAGGAGTGACCGCCGGCTTCAAGCCCGAAGCGTTCAACCGGGCGACGGGCCTCTCGCGTCGAGCTTGGGTTCGCGCTCAGGAAGCTCGTCGTTCGTCCGTCGACGACGCGCATGCGTGGCGCGTCCGCCTTTCTGACCCGCGATGCGCGCCTCCTCGGTCGTGAATTCATGGGCAGTGCCCGCCGAATGCGCGGCCTTGCCTCCCTTTCGGGCGATGTCGCTCACGAGTTTCCGGTCCATGGCTGCGAAGCCGCGGGGGCGCTTGACCGCAGCCTCGCCAGCCTCGTCGCGGACGGTTTGCGGAGGACCGTCCGGCGTAAGCCCCTGCGGGCCAGCCGCGGAAGACGACAGCGACGTGTCATAGGAGCCGGTCCTCGATTGCGTTTCGGGCATTCGCGTGCTCATGACGTACCTCCTCGGAGTTTCTTATATTTTGATCGAGCGTAACGTCGTCAATTTCGACTTCGCGCCGGGCAAAGCCGTTCAGATCTCAGTCATTCCAAACGAAGTAACTGCCCACGGTCACCATCACATAAACCACGATGGGTGCCGCGCTAATTCAGAAATTTGCGCGAAATGAGACGTGCAGCCTCTACCGACGCGTGCTCGATTGTTTCTTGAACCACCGAATCGGAGGCTTCGCTCGAAACCCGGATTCCGAAACGCCCGGCGCTCTCTTCAAAAAACCCCGGCTCGAGTGTGGAACCGTCGTCGAGGGTAAGGGGACAGGATTCCACCGGCAGCACGTAAATGCGCGAAGCGACCTGTACGTGAACGTAGCCAAGAAATCGCCCATTCGGGCATCCGATGACGCGCATTGGAGAAGTCTTCACCCTCGTGATGAGAAAACGTAAACATCAAAGCAGCCCGCGCAAGGTCCGGGCCGGCTCCCGGGTCTGGGAATAAGCGCCGGCGAGCCTCATAGAACGAGATCGACTCGGAGGAGCGCCGGCTGCCGTGGACGGCGCGCGCGCGGTCCAGCCGAACACGGTATTGCACGCCGCCCGGCTCTCGCGTACGGCTGAGGCGTCATGATCGGACCCAATCCCCTGCGTCGAGGGCTCGTCGAGGACCGCGCAAGCGACTCTTGCGCCGTGGTTATCTTTGGCGCCTCAGGAGATCTGACCCGTCGCAAGTTGATGCCCGCGTTGTACAATTTGGCGTGGGCGCACTCGCTGCCGGGGGGATTCGCGGTCGTCGGCGTTGCGCGGCGAGAGAAAAGCGACGAGTCTTTTCGCGCGGAGATGAAGTCGGCCGTTTCGGCCTTTTCTCGTCGGAAACCGATCGACTCCGTTGTCTGGTCGGACTTCGAGAAAGGCATCGGCTACGTGCGCGGGGCGGCGAACGATCCCTCCACGTACGAAGCGTTGCGGGCGCACCTTGAACGCATGGATATCGAGCGCGGGACGGGGAGAAATCGCCTTTTCTATCTGGCCGTCCCACCGAACGAGTTCGGGCCAATCGTCGAAGGACTCCGCAGCTCTCGTCTTGTTGTCCCAGCGGCGCGCGAGCGCGCTGAGGGTATATGGACGCGCGTGGTCTTCGAAAAGCCATTCGGGCACGATTTGGCCAGTGCGCGCGAGCTGAACGATGCCGTCGCCGCCGCTTTCGATGAAACTCAGGTCTTTCGTATCGACCATTATCTCGGGAAAGAGACTGTCCAAAATTTGTTGGTTTTTCGGTTCGCCAACTCTCTGTTCGAGCCCATTTGGGGGCGGGAGCACGTCGATCATGTCCAGATTACGGTTGCTGAGGACCTCGGCGTCGAGGGGCGCGGGAAGTTCTACGAGCAAACCGGTGTCACACGCGACATCGTCGAAAATCACCTCATGCAACTGCTGTGTCTCACCGCCATGGAACCGCCGATTTCGCTTTCCGCCGACGCCGTGCGAGACGAAAAGGTGAAGGTTCTTCGGAGCCTTCGTCCCATAGAGAACGACGAAGTCGCTGGCAACGTGGTCCGAGGGCAATACGCGAGCGGTGTGCTTCATGGTGAGGAAGTCGTCGGTTATCGCCAAGAGCCCGACGTGGCGCCTGAATCGCGTATTGAGACCTACGTGGCCATGCGCGTATTCGTCGATAACTGGCGCTGGAGCGGTGTCCCCTTCTACGTGCGTGCGGGAAAACGACTGGCCAGGCGCGTAACGGAGATCGCGGTCGCGTTTCGCGAGGCCCCCCACACCCTTTTTCGCGCGAGAGACGGCGGCATCACGCCGAACGTGCTCTCGCTTCGCATTCAGCCGGACGAAGGCATAGCCCTGCGCTTCATCTCTAAAGAGCCGGGGCAACAGACGATTCTACGCGACGTGGCGATGGATTTCCGCTATGGCGCTACTTTTGGGTCGAATACGCCCGAAGCGTACGAGCGACTCCTGCTCGATGCGATGCGTGGAGAAGCGACGTTATTTACCCGTCGCGACGAGGTCGAAGAACAGTGGGCGTACATCGACCGCGTCCTTCGAGCCTGGGGGTCCAGCGATGCCCCGGCCCCGCCATTGTACGCCGCCGGTTCGTGGGGCCCGGAGCTAGCCGACGAGCTGCTCGCCCGTGACGGCCGACGCTGGCGGAAGCCATGACGATCGCCCCCGGAGTTGTCCTTGCCCGCATCGACGAAGAGTTGCGCGCTCTCTGGACCACGCCTGCCGTCGCCGGCGAGCCCCTGAAATCGCGGGCTTGCACGATGAACCTGGTCGTGGTTGCCGCGACGCCGGCTCAGGCCGACCAGTGCGTCGCGTTCGTCGATGAGGTCGTCAAGAACGTGCCGGCACGCGCCATTGTCGTGGGCTTGGATCCGGATGGTCGCAACGAACTCGAGGCCTCCGTCTCGGCCGTTTGTGCGCCCGACCCGGGGGGCCGCACGATCGTTTGCTCCGAGCGCGTGACGCTCGTCGCACGCGGTGCGCTTTGCAATCGCCTGTCGAGCTGCGTGCAAGCCCTATGTGCGACGGACGTGCCGACTACGCTCGTATGGCTTGCGCGCGTGCACTCTGACGATCCGGCTTTCGAACCGCTGGCCCGGGAGGCACGGCGGGTCGTCCTCGATGCCGGGCAGAGCTCGATCGCGAGCTTGTCGCATGCGGTGCGTTGGGCGCGGAGCCGTCCCGAGGACGAGCGGCCCGGAATCGCGGATCTCGTATGGAGCCGCCTCGCATCGTGGCAAGAACTCTGCGCGCGAATGTTCGATCCGCCGCGGTTGCGTGGGCTCGTTCGCCGCGTCACGCGGGTGAGCCTGCTGCAAGCCTGTCCAACCGGGGCGCCGCTCGCCCCGGAGGGGGCTCTTCTGCTCGGTTGGATGGCCACGCGTCTCGGATGGAAAACGGCATCCTTGGCTGGAAAATTGAGGCTCGTCCGGCCCGACGGCGGATACGTCCAGACGCAGGTCAAGCAGCAGCCCGTCGACTGGGCGCCAAAAGGCAGTCTGCTCGGGCTCGAACTCGAGGCTAGCGCAGACGGCCTTGCCATACTCGGAGAAGTTGCGCGCCAAGATGCAGCCCAAGCGGCGTGGCGCGTCCGTGTCTCGTCCGACAGTGAAACGCAGCACCTCGAGCAACACATCCGCCTTCGGCCCACGGGAGTCGCGCTCGTTCTCGAGCGCACGCTTCATCGCCCCTCACAAGACGATGCGCTCGCGGACGCCGCCATTTGGGCGGATGAACTGAGGGGCGAAGAACTTGCTGGTGCGTAACAGGCGACGTGTCGGGTTTCGCTTCCGAATGGCGAGCGGCTAAGGTCACGCACGAAATGAACACGCAGGTCGTTCCGGGGCAACTCATCGTGTTGCGGGAGGCCGGGCAGGTCGCACAGCAGGCCGCGGCCTTGGTCGGGCGGGCCCTGCAAGCCGCAATCTCGTTGCGCGGATATGCCACCCTCGCCTTGTCGGGCGGAAATACTCCTCGCGCCGCCTACGCGCTGCTCGCCACCGAGCCGGGAATCGAGTGGGCGAGCGTCCGGGTCTTTTGGGTCGATGAGCGCGCTGTTCCACCCGACGACGACCGGAGCAACTATCGGTGGGCGAAGGCCACGTTGCTCGATGCCGCGCGAGTGCCAGAGCGGCAGGTTCACCGCATGCCCGCCGAGCGGACCGACGGCGATCAGGCAGCGCGCGAATACGAACTGTTGCTCCGGAGCCAGACGCAAACCGGCGACGACGGCATTCCAGCTTTGGACGTCGTGGTACTGGGGGTCGGAGACGATGGGCACACCGCCTCGCTATTTCCAGGCGAGCCTAGTGTAGACGTCGTCCATCGGCTCGTTTTGGCCGTCCCCGCCAGGGCGGGTCGCGAGGGGCGGTTGACGTTGACCGTCCCCGCCATTCAACATGGCAGGAGCGTCTTCGTTCTCGCCTTGGGCGCCGGGAAGATCCAAGCGCTGCGCCGCGTCTGGGACATCCAGGGCGATCTGCACGAAACCCCGGCGCGTTTGGTGCGCGGCTGTCGCGGCTCGATCACGTGGCTCGTGGACCGGGCCGCAGCCGGTCTCACGGCGAACGAGTGAGCCGGTCCGACGGCGAACGCGTCAGTCCGACGAAGACAGCGATCACGGAGCTTCGGTCCGCCGTTCAGCTCCGATCGCGCCGACCCGGCCTCGTCGACACGTCGCGAAGGCGAATGCCGGCGACCGTCCGCAACCCATGCGGACGCGAACGGCCAAAACCATACGCTCGACGCGGAGATCTCTCGCGGAGCGCTAACGCTCACCTTCGAGGGCTACTCGGGCGGCCCCGGCGAGACCGATATTCGGGTCGAGCACGACCGCGATCGGAATTTTCTCCATCAAGGTCATCAAGCGGCCTTTGTCTGAGAACGCGCGTCGGAAACCGCCTTGTTCGAGGATGGGGAGCATGCGCACAGCGATGTTGCCGGTGACGTAAACCCCTCCCACGGCAAGCGTCTTCAAGGCGAGATTGCCGGCCTCCGCACCGTAAATCGTGGAGAAAAGACGAACGGCCTGCGAAGCCGCCTCGCTTCGCCCGCCGATTCCAAGCTCCGAGATGGCGGCGTTGCGATCCGGTGACGCTGCGATCGACCGCGCGTTTTCGGTGCTCTCCGTGGTCCCTTTGGCTTGCCGGAAAAAGTCGTAAATATTGCTCAGACCGTCGCCCGAGAGGGTTCGCTCCCAACTCACGTGGCCGAACCGCGTTCGCAGAAACTGAAACAATTCGACTTCGATCTCGTCGCGTGGAGCAAAATCGCTGTGTCCGCCTTCGGTGGCGCTTGGGACGTATCGCGTTCCGTCCCAAATCAGCATCGCCTCACCGAGTCCAGTACCCGCGCCGAGAACTGCGATGTTGGCACCTTTTCGCTTGGGAGTGCCGGCGCGGCCGATAGTCCGGAGCTTGCGGGGCGCCACTCCGAGCGTGCCCAGTGCCAGCGCCACCAGATCGTTGATGAGCGTCACGCGTCGAATCGAGAGCTTGCGTCCGAGCAACTTCGCGTCGATCACCCAGGGCAGATTTGTCGCCGAAACGCGCCCATCGACCACCGGCCCGGCGACGCCAAAGGCCGCTGCAACAACCTTCGGGGGCGGCTTCGACGCCGACAAAAAGGAGCGGACCGCCGCTTCGAGTGAGGGAAAGAGCCGACTCTCCAGATCTTGGTGCCGCACCGTGCGTCCGGTCGGGCCCAAAAGAGAAAGGCGCGTGTGGGTCCCTCCGATATCGCCGATGACGAACACGGGCATGAACCTGTATCACGGTTCGCCGCTCAGCACCCACATGGCCACGATTCCGAGCACCACCCCGAGGGTCCGCCGTGCCGTCAACGTCTCGCCGAAGAGCCACGGCGAGGCGAGCGCGCTCAGGACGACGCCACCGCCCAGGACGATCGTGCCCGTAGACCCGAGGGGCCCCCCGCGCCGAAGAGCCGTGAAGAGCAGAACGCTCGCGCCCGATACGGCAAGGCCGCTCGCCGCTGCGAATCCGACGCCAGCGCGTGTCGTGGCGACAACGCCGCCCGGACCGCCGAATGCGAGGACCGCGGCGATGCCGAGGCATGCGCTCGACTCGAGGACAAGCGCGCCGAGGCGATCCCCAATGCGACCCGACGCGGCACGCAGCAAGAGGTAGTGAACGGCGATGCAACCAGCGCCGCCGAACGCAGCGGGGGACCACGCAGACATGAGGTCGAGATACCATCGGCGGTTGCTCGTCCCGGACTATTTCCACCGCGCACCGGCATCGCGCACCGCAGCGACGTGCGACTCGTACGTCTCGGAGAATGCGTGCCTGCCCTCGCCGCGCGCGACGAAGAACAAGTACCGAGATCGACTTGGTGCCATGACGGCGTCGAGCGACTTGACCCCGGGATTCGCGATGGGACCGGGTGGGAGGCCCTCATGGGTGTACGTCGAATACGGGTTGTCCGGATCGTGTTCCATCGCCGCGGTCGCCTTGCCCACGAAGGTGGCGCACGATGCCGCCGCGGTGGGCGCAACGAGGCACCCGTAACTGGCCGTCGGGTCGCATTCAAGCCGCTTCGGATGGAAGGCCGGGTCGCGAATCCGGTTCAAGAAGACGCTGGCGATGACCGGGCGTTCGTCGTCGACCACCGCTTCCTTCTCCACCATCGACGCCAACGTGACCACGTCGCGCAGATTGAGGGCAGCAGACGTCATCACGTCACCGAGCGTCGCCGCGCGGGCCCGGACGAGGATGTCCCACCGGCGATCAAACTCGCGCTTCATCATCCGGACGACGTCTTGCGCGTCGTCGTCCAAGGGAAAGTCGTAGGTGGCTGGAAAGAGAAAGCCTTCGGCGCTGTCGCCCTCGACTCCGAGCTCGCGCAGCAGGTTTGCGTCGGCGGTTGCATCCAGAAATGCACGAAGAGAGACGACATGCTTTTCGTCCAATCGGCGCGCCATCTCGAATCGATTCCAGCCCTCCGGGAACGTGACGCGCGCCGTGCCCGTGGCTCCGTGGCGTTCGAGGCGCGCCATCAGCTCGCGCGGGCTCGCGTCGTCGGTGAGCAGGTGTACCCCCGCGACCACTTCGCCCGCTCCCCCCGTGGCGCGCACCCAGAACGCGAACCACTCTGGATTCGACACGAGGCCCGCGGCGAACAGCTGCATTGCAAGGCCAACGGAGGTGGATTCCTTTGGAATGGCAATCTCGACCGACTGTCCGGAGCCGGGTCCCCGTCGTGAAGGGTAGACAACGAAGAGCCCAATCGAGACGGCGGCGGCCAGGCATCCGGCTGCAATCGCGACACGGGCACCGACGCCCAGACGAACGCGCGGCGGGTGCGCGACCTCTGTTTCGGCGACCCTGGGACGGCGTTTGCCGCGCCGGCGCTTCGGACCGGCGCTCGGCTCGCCTTTCGTTCGACGCGCGCCGCTCGCCCGTTTCTGCGGATCCGTCATCGACGACCCCGACTGCGACCCCGCGCGTCGATCCAAGACTGCAAGATGGCGCATGCCGCAGCTTCGTCGACGTGGGCCCTGGCCTTGCGACCGCGCACGTTGGCCGCGGCGAGGGAACGGCGCGCCTGCACGGTCGAGAGCCGCTCGTCCCAGAGCTCAACGAGCCGACCCGTAGCGTCGGCAATGCGCTGCGCCAACGCTCGCGACCGACGCGCGGCTTGCCCCTCGCCGCCTCGCATGTCGAGCGGCAGGCCGACGACGAACCGGCCTACGTTCTCCTCGTCGGCGAGAGTCTTCAGACCTACGATGAGCGCTTCCGGATCCGACGCGTCGAGCACCCCCCGAGGATGGGCCAGAAGGCCCAGCTCATCGTCGATGGCCACGCCGACGCGAGCTGCCCCTGGGTCGAGCGCGCAGGTTCGGAATGAACGCCGCGCATTGGCATCCACGGTGGAGCGGCTTAGCGCGCCCTGGCGCGTGGCGCCATTGTCCACGGGCTTGACCCGGCCGTGCGCTCGGGGCCATAAGTCCGGGCTCTTTTGACTTCCCCCGGATCCACCCAACAGAAATGACTCTGCTCCGAGCCGTCAAGGGCATGAACGACGTGCTGCCCGAGGAGAGCGCGCGCTGGCAGTACATCGAACAGGCTTACGCGCGGACGATGAACCTGCACGGATTCCGCGAGGTCCGTACCCCGTACGTCGAACCGACCTCCTTGTTCGTGCGTGCGATGGGCGACACGACCGACGTCGTCGAAAAGGAGATGTACTCGTTCCAACACCATGGCGATTCGCTGACGCTCCGACCCGAGGGGACGGCGGGGGCGGTGCGAGCGTATCTCGAGCACGCCGTTTCATCGCGGGAGCCGGTAACACGCTGGTGGTACGCGGGGCCGATGTTTCGGGCGGAGCGGCCTCAACGCGGGCGGTACCGACAATTTTTTCAACTCGGTGCAGAGATTTTCGGCGACGACGGCCCCGGGTGTGATGCCGAAATGATCACGATGCTTTTCGAACTCATGCGGGAGCTCGAGGTGCCTGACGTGCATTTGCTGATCAATTCGCTGGGGGGTCCGCAGGTTCGGAGACGATATCGCGAGGCCCTCGTCGAGCACCTCACGCCCCGCAGCGACTCGCTTTCGACCGACTCACAACGACGCCTGCGCACCAATCCTTTGCGAGTCCTCGATTCGAAGGACGAACGCGATCAGGCGGCCGTTCTGGGCGCGCCCACGATTCACGAGTTCCTGGACCCCGGCGATCGCGAGCACTTCGCCAAGCTTTGCACGTACCTCGATACGCTCGGCACGCCGTACACGGTCGACGCGCGACTCGTTCGAGGGATCGATTATTATACGCGGACTCTTTTCGAGATTCAGGGCGCGCGGGACAAGCTCGGCGCCGGCAGCACGCTCGTCGGCGGCGGGCGCTACGACGGGCTGGTTGCGGATCTCGGCGGGCCCGCGGTCTCCGCCATCGGCTTCGCCGCCGGCCTCGAGCGGCTGCTGATCGCAAGCGATGTCGCGGTCTCGGCCAACTCGCTCGACGCGCTCGTCGCACCCATCGGCGCCGAGGCCATTGGTCCCGGCCTGCTGCTGGCGCGCCAGCTGCGAGCCCGCGGAATTCGATGCGACATCGACACGCGCGGAAGCTCGCTCAAGAGCCAACTTCGGCGCGCCAATCAGCTTCGGGCGCGCATGGTGCTCATCGTCGGCGAAAGCGAGCTCGCCGATGACGCCGTTCAGGTCAAAGACCTCGACGCCCACACGCAGGAGCGTATGCCCCGCGAGCAGGCGCTGCGGGTCGTCGCCGAACGGCTGATGACCGCGTCGGGGGGCGTCGACGCGCCGGTTCGCCGAGACGCCGCGGAGCGCCGATGAAGCCTCGTCGGGCGCTGTCCCAACACCTCGCGGCGAGCCTGATCGCGCTGTCCGTCCTCAGCACGGCTTTGCGGGCGACCGCTCAGTTGGGCGGACGGGGTCCTCGCCGACCCGCCGAGCCCACTCACAAGGATACGAAGCCGCCCTCGACCGACGACGATGCAGAAGACCAAACGCCGATCCTGCGCACCGAGCCGGAGATCATGCCGCCGAGCGACCCACTCGCCGTCTCGCCCGATACGGCCGCTCGCATCGGCAGTGACTGGGATAGAGGTCCGCCCTCTGCCGCCGGACCCATTGACCGTAAGCGATGGTTTCCTTATTTCGAGTCCCGCGAAGGCGACTCGCGCGTAAGACTCCTGCCTCCATTATTCGTCGAACAGTCCCGGGGTTTGCACGATCCGACGCAAGCCCTTTATGGGGTGCCGCAGAGCGAGGACACCCAAGGCCTTTATGGGCTCTTGTACTACAGGCGTCGATCGCTCAAACTCGATATGGATGTGGTGTTTCCCGGCTTCTGGCGGGTTCGGGACCGTGACAACCACGTGGTCGTCGCGGGGCCCGTCGTCCATCGCGAAGCGCCTGGCGAAAACGACAACTGGCTCGCACCGCTCTATTTTCAGGGCTCGCGGCCGACTGGCGGCTACTTCCACTCACCGCCCTTGCTCACGGCATCGCACTGGGGGCCGGATGGCGCGTTCACGCTCGTGGGTCCGTATTTTCGCGCACGCAATGGCAGCAACGTCGACATGGGCGTCGCGCCACTGTTCTTCCACGGTGACAACGGCAATCTGGAAGGGAATCGTCGTAGTTACACGCTGATTCCACTTCTTCTGACGTATCACTCGGATCACGAGCTCGACGACACCTCGACCACGGTCGTAGGCCCTGTCATTCGCCAATCCGATCCGAAGCGCGACGTCTTCGACGTCGCTCCCTTCTATTTCCATATTCGTGGAAAACCAGACTCGGGCGGAGTTACCGAGGAGCACACGACGCTATTGCCGTTCTTTCACTACGGCCGCGACCCGGACCAATCCCTTTTCATCTTGCCAGGCTATTACCGAAGGGTGTCGCGGACGACGGACACGATGCTTTCTCTTTTCTACTCCCGCGCCGAGACGCGCAGCGGGGCCACGTCGCTTACGGCGGCGGGGCCCATCGTTCCTTTTTGGTGGGACTACCGGGATCGGGACATTGGCCTCCACACGTCGGCGCTGGCTCCATTCTATTACACGTCCGATAGCCCATCGAGGCACGATTGGCTTACGCCGCTTGCGGGGCGCTTTCAGACGTACGGTCAGTCGAACACGTGGTGGTTCTTTCCCTCGTTTACGTTTTCGTCGGGTACTCGCGGATGGGAGGACGATTTCCACCCCATCGTCTACGTGGGCCGAAACGACGATTCGAGTCACACCGTCGTAGCGCCCGTTTTTTGGGACTTCGCGAACGCCAAGGGCAGAACGACCGTCGGCTTTCCGCTCTACTGGCGCTTTGCCGACACTCAAGAGCAATCGGTCCTGCAGGTCGCAGCCAACACCGTTTACCTTCAGAAGCACGTCGTTGGGGGACTCGATTGGCAATTTCACCTCCTTCCGTTTTTCTCGTATGGTGAGAATCCAACCGGATATTTTTGGAACGTTTTGTTCGGGCTCGCCGGCTATACGCGCGCCGGCGCTTCCAGCCAAGTCCGCGCTCTGTGGATCCCCTTCGACGTGAGCGGCTCGCCGCCGGCTGGGCAAGCGGCCATGCGGTAGCCAGGATCCCCCACATCCCGCGAGCGCGTCGCTGCACCGTCGACGTGCGCCTGGACTCGGCCGGGCCTCAGCGCGCCAAGCCGTGTGCTCCGTCGGGCGCGATCCTCGCCCGCGCGAGGACACGAGCGGTGGCGGCAAGAGCGAACTCGATGTCCTCGTAGGTCGTGTCTTCGCCCAGCGAGAAGCGCACGCTGGACACGGCGGCGGCCGGATCGCCCATCGCCATAAGCGCCGACGAGGGCTCGTTCGTTCCAGCGCTGCACGCGCTGCCGCTCGAGACGGCAACGCCTTCGAGGTCGAGGGCAGCGACGAGCTCGGAGCCCGCCCACCCCGGGAAGACGACGCTCGCCACATGCGGCACGCGGGGCGCGCCCGACCCGTTCACGCGAGCGCCACCCACGAGGCCGACGAGCCGAGCCTCCAGCTCGTCGCGCAACGGAGCGATGCACAACCACCGGGCCGGCGCATCTTCAGCACGGCGCGCGGCTTCCGCGAGTCCCGCGGCGGCGACAGGGTCGACTGTTCCGGGACGCAATCCACGCTCTTGGGTGCCGCCGAGCAGCAACGGCACCAGCGTCAGGCCCGGACGTGTCACCAGGGCTCCGATCGACTTCGGGCCCCTCAACTTGTGACCGGCGAGGCTCCGCGTATCCGCGCCGGGGATGGAGTCGTCCACGCGGCCGAACGCCTGCACGGCGTCGACGTGGACGGGCACGCCCGCTCGACGCGACCGAGCGATGACGTCATGGACCGGCTGAACGACGCCAGTCTCCGAGTTAATCGCTTGCATCGCAACGAGCCTCACGTCCGAACTCGAAATCGCCCGGTCGAAGTCGTCGAGGGCGATCGTCCCATCGGACCGGACGTTTACCCATCGAACCCGTGCGCGGCCTTCTCGTTCGAGTGCCTCCGCAACGCGCGTGACCGACGGGTGCTCGAGGCGGCTCGTCACGAGGACTCCCGGCTCGCGAGCAAACGCGCTGCGAATCGCCAGGTTGTTGGCCTCCGTCCCGCCCGAAGTCAGCACGACGTCGCGCGGGTCACAAAGCGCGAGCCGCGCTACTGCCTCCCGCGCACCCTCGACGCATGCGCGCGCTGCGCGGCCGAAATGGTGAACACTCGAAGGGTTACCCCAGTTCTCTCGAGCCGCAACCACCATGGCGTCGATGACCGACGTTGCCGGTGGCGCGGTAGCGTTCCAGTCGAGATAGACGCGCTTCACGCGTTGACGACAACGGTGGGCGCTTGCTTCGCTACGGTCAGTAGGAACGCCGCGCCGGCTAGGTAGCGCCCTTCGACCGTGGCGCCACCGGTCAACTTCACGTCCCCACCAAGCCCGCGCGCGACGCGCCTGGCGATGGCCAGTCCAACGCCTACGCCTCCGTGTGCACGCGTCGGCGATCCATCCACTTGATAAAATGGCTCGAAGATTCGCTCCGCCCTCTCCGGCGAAATTCCGGGCCCGCTGTCTGCGACGAGGACTTCGTAGTGTGCGTCGAGGGCCCGTACACGTAGGCCAACCGTGCCGCCCGGAGGCGTAAACTTGCTCGCGTTATCGAGGATCTGGCTCGTCGCTCGGCCAAGTCGGTCGGGATCCCCGTACGCAGGCAGCGGTCCGAGCGGAGTCTCTTCGAGAAGAGAAATGTGCCGATCCGCGAACGTGTCCGCGTACGCTGCGACGGCGCGCCGGATCGTGTCGAGGAAGTCGTAGTCGCGGTGAAAGAAACGCATTTTCCCGGTCTCGAGACCCGTGACATCGATCAGGTTGTCGAGTGTCGCCCGCAGGCGGCGCACGCAGTCGTCCATCGCGTGCATTGCCTTGGCCTGTGGCTTATTGACGGGTCCGAGCTCGCCGTCGAGCATCATGCGCAGGTATCCGACGATAGGGGTCATCGGGGTTGCCAACTCGTGGCTGATGTTGCGATAAAACTCGGTGCGGAGCCGCTCGACCTCGCGCAAGCGGTCGTTTGCTTCGGAGAGCTCAGCCACCTTTTGCTCGAGGTGGCCGACGATGCGATGACTTTGAAGTCGCAGCCGCTCGCCCGTCGCGTCGGGACTCGACGTGTAGGGTTCGCGGTGTCCTGCAATGTACGATCGAACCAGAGACGCAAAGCTTCGCGCCTCGATGGGCTTCTGAATGAAGCCGTCGCACCCGACGGCAAAACTCGTATCACGGTCACCCTCTGCCGTGATGGCCACGATGCGCGTTCCGGCGAGCGACGGCTCACTGCGCAGCCGGAGCGTCACTTCGTAGCCGTCCAGCCCCGGAATGTTGAGATCCACGAGAACCAGATCCGGCCGGACCGCAAGAGCGCAGCGCACACCCTCGAGCCCGTCCGCGGCGTCGATTACCTCATGGCCCTCCGCCGCCAGCAGCTTGCGTACGAGCAGCCGATTGGCGGGGTCATCCTCGATATGAAGAACGCGCGGCATTCCAACCTTTGACTTCCACAGCGTCCCCGAAGTAACTCTGCGCGGGACATGTTCACGCGGTTCTATCACGCCCTCTCCACCGTCGCTTCGATGGGTTCGGCCACCCTGTTCGGCTGCACTTCGCTGACCGAGCCGCCGCCGACCGAACCCATCGCGGCGGAAAGCGCCACTCCGCCTGCCAGCGGCCCGTCGGCCAAGGCCGCAGCGCCGCCGCCCGTCGTGTCGGCTTCTGCGACGGCTCAGCCGCAGCCTCCGGCGGCGTCCGGGGCTCTCGAGAAACTAACGACTGTCACCCTTGCCAAGGGCAAGGGAACCGAGGCGAAGACCGGAGATCGAGTGCGCGTGCACTACGTGGGCACACTGCCCGACGGAACAAAGTTCGATAGCTCGCGGGATCGGAATAAGCCCTTTGACTTCGCCCTCGGTGCAGGACAAGTCATCAAGGGCTGGGACCAAGGCGTCGCCGGCATGCGGGTGGGTGAGAAGCGCAAGCTGCTCATACCCCCTTCGCTCGCCTATGGGGCGCGCGGCCGCCCAGGAATTCCGCCTAATTCTGCTTTGATTTTCGAAGTGGAGCTTCTCGCAATCAATCCGAAGTGACGACCCTCGAGCGCCCGTTCGCTCGGCTCCGTACTCGCCGAACCGGTGCCCACCCCATCCCGAGCCGAGATGCGGTAACGTCGGTGCGCAAGTCGATTTCGAAGGTTCGCCTTTCAGCCCGAGCCGGGATGCGTCGGACGCCCGCGTGCTAGGAAGTCGTCCGATGCCGACCAGCCCGGAAGCGACCGCGGTCGCCGGCACTTCGCTGCGGGCCGACGCGCGGAAGCCTGGGCACGTGGCGCCCGCAAGGGGGTTGGCTCCGCTTTCGGGGGCCGTTGCCTATACCGCGGCCGTCGCTTCAGGGGCTCTCTATTGGCTCGCCTTCCCCGGCGTCGACCTCTGGCCGTTGGCTTTGGTGGCATGGGTTCCGCTGATCGTCGCGATGCATCGGCAGTCGACGCGCCGAACTACCCTGCTCGGCTGGACGACCGGCCTGACGATGAACGTTGCAGGCTTCTTTTGGCTGCAGAAAATGCTCGAGACGTTCAGCGGATTCCCGGGGCCGCTCTGCTTCGTTTTCGTGCTCATCCTGTGCAGCTATCAGGCTGGACGCATCGGATTGCTCGGTTGGATCTACGGGCGAGCCCAGTCGCGCGGCTGGCCGGCGCCGGCCGTGTTTGTCGCGGCGTTCGTGGCCAGTGAGCTTTTGTTTCCGCTTCTGTTCCCTTGGTACTACGGCGCGACAGCCCATACGGTCCCGGTCCTCATGCAGACGGCGGAACTCGGCGGCCCTATCGCGGTCGGTCTGGTTCTGGTCGCCGCGAATCTCGCTGTTTCCGAGCCGGTGCTCGCGTGGATCGAACGGCGCAGAGTGCATTGGGGCACGACGCTGAGCGCGGCGGCCGTCCTGACATTCGCGCTCGGTTACGGCGCCTTTCGCATCCGATCGGTGGACGCCGACGTGCTGCGCGCGCCGGAAGCGAGCGTCGGCATCGTGCAGGCGAACATGGGACTGATGGAGAAACGGAAGGACTTCGACGAGGGATTGCATCGCCACCTGCGTCTCAGCAGCGATCTTCGCGCGCGGGGAGCGGACTTTTTGGTTTGGAGCGAGACGTCCGCCATGCGCGCCGTACGCGATTCATCGTACCGAGCGGAGCTCCGCACCGTGGCCCAGCAGGTGGGACTGCCTACGGTATTCGGCGCGGTCATCGTCCGACCCGTTAACGACGAGCGCGAGTACGTTCTCTACAATAGCGCGGTCGCCAGCGCGGCCGATGGGTCGATCGGGAGCCGATACGACAAGCAGTATCTGCTGACGTTCGGAGAGTACTTACCGTTCGGAGACACGTTTCCCGTACTGCACAGGTGGTCGCCCAACAGCGGACACTTCACGCCGGGCACATCGCTCGACCCGCTGATCATCGACGTCCGGGGCGAAAGGCACCCCGTTACCGTCCTCATCTGTTACGAGGATGTCCTGCCCGAGTTCACAAATGATGCCGTGCGGCATGCGGGTCCCGAGCTCTTGATCAACTTGACCAATGACGCATGGTTTCTCGACACGGCCGAACCCTGGGAGCACTTCGCTCTCACGCAGATGCGGTCCGTCGAACATCGCCGATATCTCGTCCGGGGAACGAACAGTGGGGTCAGCGGCGTCGTCGACCCGGTCGGTCGGGTCGTGGCCCAATCCGGAACATTCCGACAGGAAGCGCTGTTGGCCCCGATTCACTGGATGCGTGCACACACACTGTATGAAACGATAGGTGACTGGCCATGGGCCATCGTGTCGGCCGTGGGCGTGTTTCTGGCGTTTCGTCGCCGTGGCCCACGCATCAGAGTCTTAGCGCCTTCTTGAACCGCTTGGCGTCGGCAAACATGTCGACATTGGTGAACACGTACGTCGCGTGCTCATTGTCGGCGACCCGGGCAATTTCAGCGAGTTTCTCGATGGCCGGGTCCTCGTAGCGGCTCTTGTGCCCCGCCGGACCGGGCAGACGGTAGTAGGCAACACTGCCCCGGCTCACCCCGCTCGCAAGCGGGTCGCGCGCCGCAATGGCCCCGCTGTCCGAAGCCACCCCCTCCGCTTCGTCGGGGTCCCACGTGGGCGGCGGCTCCCATACGACACGCTTGAACTTCCTCTTGACGCCGGACAAGAACTCCTTTATCGCGCTTTTGTTCACACGCGACGACGTGAAATCGGCGGACGCGACGAAGATGGCGGTCTGTGCATCAAGTTCCTTCGCAACATCCGTCAGGCTGCGAATCGCAGTCTCGGTAACCTTGCCCGCGCGAAAGCCTTCCTGCCCAATCTCGCGGGGAGCCAGCAGTGCAAACCCGAACCCTTCGGGGGCTTCCCTGCGCCAGCGTCGCATGGTTCCGGTTCCGGGTTGGGCGACGTGGGTCTCCTGCACCTCGACGAACAGGAACTCCTTGAAGTAACGCGTCGCGGGGACAGGAAAGCCGGCGCACCCAATCGTGACCATTGCCCGCCTGCGACTGTAGCACGACAGGCTCTCGAAGGGCGCCGCCCTGAGACCCGGAGTTCAAGGCATCCTCACCGGCTCTTCACTGGCCGCGGCATCGCCAAGCAACTTGGACGCGAGCTTGTGTCCGAGACGACGGGCGGCGGCACGCAGAGCATCGGCCTCACGAAAGCCCGCGCCTCGCGGATCCAGAACCCCTTGAATCCGGTCGACGGCAATCACCTCATCGGCGTGAATGTCGCCCGTGTCGCGCACCCGCTGCCCTCCGGCGTCGCTGACGACCCAGGCTCTCGCGAGAATGCCTACATCGGTCGCGCGGGCCACCGGCCCCGCGGTCCCCACGGTCATGGCTTCGCTCGACTCGTCGCTCTTGAGCACTTCGATCTCGGCTCTCGGGAACCCGTCTCCCGGTGCAAGCGCTCCGGCCTGCGCCAGCCCCTCGCGCATCCCGCTGGCGACCTCCTCGCTTGCGATCGGATCGGGCACTCGCGCTCGAACGAGCATCACATGAAGACGTTCGGTCGCCCCTGCACCGTATACCGGATGATAGCCGCACGCCGTGGCCGTCGAGGCCGCGACCAAGAGGCCGATCTCCGCTGCCGATCCGCGTCTCGCCCACTTGGCCCCGACCATTGTCAGGGCGACCGAGAGACGACGGAATCTCACGCGACAATGAAGTTCATGATTTTTCCTTTGACATAGATGATTCTCTTCACAGCCTTTCCGTGAACGTACGCATGCACCCGCTCCTCGTGTAGCGCGGCTTCGCGCGCCGTCTCCTCGTCGGCGTCGACGGCAATCGTGATCGTACCTCGCAGCTTGCCATTGACCTGAACCCCGATCTCGACGACGTCGTCTCGTACAAGCGTCGGATCGAACTCGGGCCATGGTGCATACGCGAGCGACGGTGCCTTGGCCTCGCCGACCCGCTCCCATAACTCTTCGCTCACGTGCGGCGCCATGGGCGAGAGCAACAGCACGAGGGTCCTCACGGCATCGCGCGGCGGCCGATCGAGGGCGGTCAAATGCTTGACCAAGATCATCAGCGAGCTTATCGCCGTGTTGAAGTGGAGCGACTCGATGTCGCGAGTCACCTTCTCGATCGTCTTGTGCACGAGTCGATGCGTCGCATGATCGGTTGAGGCAGGGTCGCTCGAAAGCGGTTTGGTCGCGACATTCCACACGCGATCGAGAAACCGACGTATGCCTTCGATCCCGCTGGTTTGCCAGGGCTTCACCTGCTCAAGAGGCCCCATGAACATTTCGTACATGCGCAGCGCGTCGGCGCCATAGACACGTACGACGTCGTCCGGATTCACGACGTTGCCCCGGGCCTTGCTCATCTTCTCGTTGTTTTCGCCGAGGACCATCCCTTGATGCACCAGCCTGAGAAACGGCTCGACGTCTTTCACCATGCCGATGTCGTAGAGCACCTTGTGCCAAAAGCGCGCGTAGAGAAGGTGGAGAACCGCGTGCTCGCTACCGCCTACGTAGAGATCGACGGGCATCCAATCCGAGTACGTGGCGGGGGTCCAGGGCTGCCGATCATCGACAGGGTCGAGATAACGCAGATAGTACCAGCATGACCCCGCCCACTGCGGCATGGTGTTGGTTTCGCGAGCGTACCAATGTCCGCCGTCCTCGAAAAAGCGCCAGTCCACTGCGCGGGCGAGAGCGCCTGCGGGATCGTCGCCGGGGCGGAAATCTTCGAGATCCGGAAGGCGTAGCGGCAGCTGTTCTTCGCGTACTGGCAACGGTTTTTCGTAATGAATCGTGAACTTCGCGCCGGGCTTGCGTGGATCTCCGTCGCAGCTGACCGGGAAGAAAATGGGAATGGGCTCACCCCAGTAGCGCTGTCGCGAGAAAACCCAGTCGCGCATTCGATACGTGACCTTCGCGCCCCCTTTGCCTCTTGCCGCCAGCCAGGCCGTCATGAGGTTGCGGGCCTCGGCGCTCGTCGCTCCAACCGGCACTTGGACCTTCACGTGTGGGTAACGAACTGTGCCGTCGTCCGTAAACGCGCGCGATTCGACATCGACCACGCCGTTGTCCATCGGAAAAACGACCTGAACGACGGGAAGATGGTGAGCCATCGCAAAGGCGTGATCTCGCACGTCGTGGGCCGGCACCGCCATGACCGCACCGGTGCCGTAGGTTGCTACCACGTAGTCGGCGACCCATACCGGAACCTCCTGCCCGGTAGCCGGGTTGCGCGCGCGCGCGCCGAGCGGCACCCCGGTCTTCGCCTTCGTCTCGGTCCGATCGAAATCGCTTTTTCGGCGCGCCGCCTCGACGTAAGCCGAGACGGCGCTCTCGTACTTTGGAGTCACGAGTGCGCCCACAAGCGGGTGCTCGGGCGCGACGACGAGATACGTGACCCCGGGAAGCGTATCGGCGCGCGTCGTGAATACCCGAATGCTTGCCCCCGGGGAGTCCACGACCTCGAAGTCGATTTCGGTTCCCTCGCTCCGGCCGATCCAGTGACGCTGCTTGGCCTTTGTGTCCGGCCAGTCGAGCGATTCCAAATCGGCGTCGAGTCGGTCCGCATAGGCCGTGATCTTGAGCATCCATTGCCGGATGGGCATTCGCTCAACGGGGTATCCGCCACGCTCACTCTTGCCGTCGATGACCTCTTCGTTCGCGAGCACCGTGCCGAGCGCCGGGCACCAGTTGACAGGAATCTCCGCCTGATACGCGAGACCGCGCTCGAACAACTTCAGGAAGATCCACTGCGTCCACTTGACGTAGTGCGGGTCCGTCGTGTCGATCTCGCGCGACCAATCGTAGCTGAAGCCCAGCATCTTCAGCTGTCGTCTGAATGTCGCGATATTCCTCCGCGTCGTGTCCCGTGGGTGGGTGTTGGTCGCAATCGCGTGCTGCTCGGCCGGCAATCCGAATGCGTCCCAGCCCATCGGATGAAGCACATCGAAGCCCCGCATTCGCGCGTACCGCGCGACGATGTCGGTTGCCGTGTACCCCTCCGGGTGGCCGACGTGGAGGCCGGCGCCCGACGGATACGGAAACATGTCGAGGACGTAAAGCTTCTTTCGGCCCGGATGGCGCTCCGACCGAAACGTTGCATGCTCGTCCCAATACTTCTGCCACTTCGGCTCGATGACGGCCGGATTGTAACGGTCGAGCGAGGCTTCGATCATCGGACCGCGGTCGATTTAGCACGATCGCCAGGCGATGGGCCGGGCGAGCAGGACCGACCGCGCGGTCGCGGGCAGGATCCGTCGAGCGAACTCGCGCGCCGCGATCAGTGAGGTAGGCGAACCGCGGGGGTGCGAGTTTCGATTTCCCCGACCTCCGGGACCCGTGGTGACAGATTCTTCGCTCCCTCACCGCCATCGCGGCCATCGTTCGCCCTAAACGCGTGTTCGTCCGCAGGAAACGCGCCCGATCGCACGTCGTCCACGTAGCGCCTCACCGCATCGACGATGACATGGCCGACGTCCGCGTAGCGCTTCGCGAACCTTGGGGTGTGGCCCCGTGTCATACCGAGCAGATCGGTACACACGAGCACTTGCCCGTCGCACTGGCCGCCAGCGCCAATGCCGATGGTCGGTACCCTCGACCCGATCGTAATCTCCTTGGCCACGTCGGGAGGAACCGCTTCCACAACGATAGCAAACGCTCCAGCGTCCTCGATCGCGCGCGCGTCCGCCACGATCTTCGCCGCAGCGTCGGCGCCGCGCCCTTGCACTTTGAAGCCGCCCATCGCGTGCACACTTTGCGGCAGGAGGCCCACATGTCCCATCACCGGGATGCCCGCACGGACGATGCGCGCGACGTGCTCGGCCATGGCTTCGCCGCCCTCGAGCTTCACGCTCTCGAAGGCTCCGTCCTTCAAGAGCTTTCCGGCGCTTTCCACGGCTTGAGCCGGCGACACTTGGTAGCTCATGAACGGCATGTCGCCGACGACATGCGCATGGGTCGATCCGCGCGCGACCGAACGGCCGTGATAGCAGATCTCGTCGATCGTCACCGCAAGCGTATTGGCCAGACCCTGGGCGACCATGCCCAGCGAATCGCCCACCAGGATAAGATCGGCGCCCGCGGCGTCCATCAGCCGCGCCATCGTGTAGTCGTACGCCGTCACCATGGCCAGCGCGGGACCGCTTCGCTTGCGCGCGCGAATGTCGGGAACGGTAACCTTCCGGTTGGACTCTGCGGGCTCTGCACCGTTCGCGTTGCCGTACATGGAGATCCGGGGTCGCGGCCGGGAAGTGCGGAACGGGCGTCTCCGCCCGCAATCGGTCCACGCCTCGAAGAAACGTAATGCCCTGCCAAGCCCACCGCAAGATGGCCATCTTCCTGCAATGGCGTTACGTTTCGCGGCCGTGCACGGCTGCTCCGGATCGGTGCGAAGCGTGGCGATCGCCCTCGGGCGAGCTGTCGCGGCGTGGGCCTGCCTCGCGGCGTGCGCGTGCGATCGCCCCCCGTCGGTGGATTCCCTCACCGAGTGGACGCCTCGCGACCATCACTCGAACGACGACGACAAGCTCGCCCAGCAGCGGGCGGGCGGGGCCGGACGTTCGGCCAAAGGCGACAGCACGCCGAGCGACATCGCTCAGCTGGTCGATCTCGCTTGGCGGCAACAGTGCACGACGTGCCACGGTCCGGCAGGCCGTGGCGACGGGCAGATGGGACCCATGCTCCAGGCCCCCGATCTCACCAACGACCAGTGGCAGGCTCGCGTGACGGACACTGACATGGCTCGGGCGATCCAGAACGGCAAGAACCGTATGCCATCTTTCGATCTCCCGCAGCCCGTCCTTCGGGGGCTCGTTGCGCGGGTCCGGTCGCTTCGGGGAAAATGATGGACGCTGCATCGAGTCTCTCGGGGCCGCCCGCCGCCGTTCGCGTTCCGGTGCGACGATGACCCCTTCCTCCGACCGATGTCCTCCGGATGCGAGCGCGTCGGACGAGCACGTCGAGATCGAGACGCGAGCGCTGTCCACGCCCGGCTCCAAGATCGGAATCCTTGCTGTGGTCCTGTCGGGATCCGCCAAGGGGGTTACCCGCCCCATCGGGGAGCGGCTTCGGATCGGCAAAGCCGCCGACAACGATCTGGTTCTGGCAGACGACACAGTCTCGCGGCATCACTGCGAGCTCACTCGAAGTAGCGACGGCGTGCGCATTCTGGACCTCGGCTCGACGAACGGCACAAAGGTGCAGGGCGCCCGCGTCACCGACGCGCTCGTCCCTGCCGGAAGCGTCCTCAAGGTCGGCGAAGTCGAGATCGTACTGCGAGCGGCCGCGCGCAACGTAGAGGTGATGCCGAGCGATCGGACACGATTCGGGGACGCGCTCGGTCAGAGTCTGGTCATGCGCACCCTGTTCGGCGTCTTGGAGAGCATCGCGCCGACGGACGCGACGGTCCTGCTCGAAGGCGAGACGGGCACGGGCAAAGACGTGCTCGCCCGCGCGATCTGGACGGAGAGCACGCGCTCGCGCGGGCCGTTCGTCGTCGTCGATTGTGGGGCCGTCAGCTACTCGCTCATCGAGAGCGAACTGTTCGGACATGAGCGGGGCGCGTTCACCGGGGCGGTTGCGGCGAGGCAGGGAGCCTTCGAACTCGCCGACGGGGGCACCGTCTTCTTGGACGAAATCGGCGAACTGCCACTCGACGTGCAGCCCAAGCTCTTGCGCGTTCTCGAAACACGCGAGTTTCGGCGCGTCGGGGGCAACCGCGTAAACAAGACGGACGTGCGGGTGATTGCTGCGACGAAGCGCAACCTTCAGCGCGAGGTTCAGGCGGGCAAATTTCGCGAAGACTTGTTTTTCCGCTTGGCGGTCGTCCCCGTTACCGTGCCGGCGTTGCGGGCTCACCGCGAAGACATCGCGATGCTTGTCGACAAGTTTCTCAAAGGCACGGGCAGCGGGCTCATCGTGACCGACGAGATGACGCAAGCGCTCGTGGCGCACGATTGGCCCGGCAACGTTCGCGAGCTCCGCAACGTGCTCGAGCGCGCCGTCTATCTGGCGCGAGCAACCGGACAGAGTGAGCTCAACATCGTCACATTGCCGGTGTCGGCCGGAACGGGTGGCGATTCGTTCCAATTCGATCCGATCAAGACCTACCGCGAGACGCGTGCTAAATACGATGCAGAGTTCGAGCGGCGTTACGTCAAGTGGCTACTCGGTCGGCATGGCGGTAACGTCAGCGCTGCCGCTCGCGACGCGAAAATGGATCGCAAGCATTTGCACGACATGGCGAAAAAACACGGTCTTCGCGGCGCGGAACACGAGGACGACTGACGCGCGCGACCGCCGGCCAGGTCAACGCCATCGGAGAGGGCCATGATCGACCTTTACACCGCACCTACGCCGAACGGCTTCAAGGTCTCCATCGCGCTCGAGGAACTCGGGCTGCCGTACCGGGTCCAGCCGGTCGATCTGCGACGGGGCGAGCAGTTCGCTCCGGATTTTCTACGGATCAGTCCGAACAACAAAATCCCCGCCATCGTCGACCGAGAGGCGCAAGACCTTGCTGTTTTCGAGTCCGGGGCCATTCTCGTGTACCTGGCCGAGAAGACCCGAAGACTCCTGCCCGCGACGGGGCCGGAGCGATATACAGCACTTCAATGGCTGTTTTTCCAGGTCGGGGGCACCGGTCCGATGCTGGGCCAAGCTCACCATTTTCGGACCTATGCACCGGAAAAGATTCCTTACGCCATCGAACGGTATACGAACGAGGCGAAGCGCCTCTTCGGGGTGCTCGATCGGCGACTCGGGTCGGCGCGCTACCTAGCCGGTGACCACTACACGATCGCGGACATCGCAAACTTGCCGTGGCTAACCGGCTACGCACGGCTCGAGATCGACCTCGTCCAGTTCCCGAATCTCGCGCGATGGCTCGATGAGCTCAACGGGCGATCGGCGGTCAAACGCGGCTTCGCGGTCCCGCCGAGCAGCGACGCCCCACTCGACGCCAGGGCGCGCGAGGCGCTTTTCGGAAAGCAGCAGTACCAGCGAAGATGACGGTCGCGCTGGCGCCGGCGTCGTGACTCGGACCGCCGAGGCAGGCTAGAACGTAGCTTCCAGGCCCGCCGTCACGAGGTAGGCGCGCGCATCCGAAATGGGCGTTCCGCCGAGCGTGTACTGCTCGTACGTGAAGCCCGTCACGCTACCCGATGCGTCGACCTTCAGCGTCTCGATCAGACCGAGGAGCCGTCTGCCTTCGGGTGCGATCGTCCAGACGATCCGTGCTCCTCCGAGCCAACTCCAAAACGGCGAGAGCTCACGATCGCCGGTCCAGTATTGTCCACGCGGACCGAGAGGTGGAGCGCCGCCCGTGTAATCGTCACTCCAGAACACCGCCCCGGATTGATCGTACAGTCGTCCCCGCGCCATCAGCCGAAGCGACTCGCCCAGGGACCGTTCGAGCTCGACCTCGAGAGTTCCGCTCTTGATTGCCCACGTGTCGTAGTATCCGCGAACCGAAACGCGCAGGGCGCTCCGCAGGGCGCGAAGGTACCAGGCGATGCGAGCCGTAGCCGCTTGACGAGCTCTCTCGACCGGAACGTGCTCTTGGGCCTTAATTTCGCCGAGAACGACGCTCCGATACGGATCGCTTTGAAAGCCGTTGATGAGCTGCGCCGTGTACGTGAGCTGGGTCTCCAGCAGCGGAGTCCAGGATTGCGCCCAACTCGCTTCGAACGTGTCTATTCCGATGGGCTCGGTGGTCCGCGTCGGGTCGTTCGTAAAGCAACCCGTCGACGTTTCGAGCGCCACCCACAGCGTGGGATCCGACTCCCCCTGAACGCGATCGCAAACGCTGTCGAAGTTGCGCGCATACGACAGCGAAAACTGAGTGTTGTGCTGAAACGCGTCATCGCGGGCGTTCACGTGAAATGATTGCGACCGATAATCGTGCTCTTCCGAATACGCGTAACCTGCGGTCATGGCCGTGGTCGCGCCCTTTAGAGTGAACTCTCCGCGCGCGAGGTTCCGGAAATCGTGCACACTTGCGGTGCTCACGACGTCTGCAGGATGGTTCGCGTGATAGGCGGGTCCGAACTTCGTCGCCACGCTCGCCCCGGAGACGACGTCGGCTTCCCATGCGCCGCGAACGTCGATCCATGACGAGGGGGAGGCCTGTGCGCCAACGGTGGGTGAATACACGAACATGTGCGTTCGCGTCGGCGCCTCATAAAAAATGGAGTGCGAAGTGTCGATCTCGGCCACTTGCGCCTTCGCTTGCCCCGCCAGAGCGAAAGCTGCAGATACCGCCATGGTCGCAACGCGGGGTGCCGGCTTCACGCCCGCTCCACCGCACGCGGGCGCGCTCGAGCTAGTCCCCTGGAAATGTGATTCCTTTGAGAAGAGCGAGTCCAGGGGACTAGCGAAGTCGCGGGAGCGACTTCGGGGTTTGGGCGGAGCCCAAGGAAAAAGTCTAGTCCCCCGGAGGACGCCGAAGGCGGCGGCGAAGCACGGAAGTTCCGCCAGGAACTTCTGTTCCGGGCGACTAGTTGCACCCGCATCCTCCGCCCGAAACGCCCGTGCCCCCCATCGATCCTTCCCGGTTGTCGAGGGCATGGCGGAGCGCCGCGTCGTGCTTCGCCTCGGCGTCGAACTGCATCGTCGGATCGGCCAATATAGCTCGCTGTTCCGGCGCAACGGTCGCGCAGCCAACGACGACGATCGCGACGCAGAACAGGAGGATCAGAGGGAACCGGGGCATCGAGACTCTTCAGAAGTAGACGCCCAAACCGCCGGAGTAGGTCTGTCCGTTTTTATAGGAGTCGGCCGAGAATACGGACAGGTCGGTCGCTTCGAGCCGCACCAGGATGCGATTGCGCAGCGCGAAAAGAAGCCCGCCTCCCGCACGTGCGACGTACAGGTCTTCGCGACGCAAAACGAATGAGTCGGCGTTCGGCAGCACGCTCATCCCTCCGGCGAAGATGCCCAGGAACGGGCACACGGGCCACGCGGGGGCCAGATAGATGGCCAACCCGCCACCGTAGAGGAGCTCGGATCCGTCGTTGGTCAAGCCGTCGCCGACAAAGCCCTCCAAGCTGACCGTCTCGTGCAGTACGAGCGAAACCCTCGCCTCGACGTACCCGAAGCGCTGCACGGCCCCACCCACGACGGGGATGCTCAGCAAGCCACCGAGCATCGCCACGCCGCCACGCGATCCTCGCAGCGGCGGCGGGGCGAACACCCCCGGTCGCGAGGGGGCCGCCTCATCGGCCGGGCTAACCCCAAAGGGCTGCACCTCATCGCCGAGCACAAACGCTACCCGGCCGTCCGACAGAATGACGCGAAGCCAAAAGCCCGCCCCAGTGCGCCCGTCGAGCGCGAACGTCTCTCCGCGGTGCGCCTGGTAAATCACGCGGTAGCTCACGCCAGGCCCCGTCCGGAGCTCGGCGGCGTCGACAACCACCCGGGCGAACGCGTTGACTTCTGGATCGTCGGAGTGAAGGCCCGACGCCGCGACCGAAGACGCCACGCAGACCCACCCGATGACGGGCCCAAGCACGTGCGCGGCCCCCTTCATTGGGCCCAAGTGCTCAGAAGCATAACGACCGTGGGGTCTTGAGCGTTGATTATGGTCACGTGACCGTTCCCGCTTGGCCGAACGAGGAGGGGCGCGACCGTGTAGTCGCGGCTCATCTCGGAGGACACGGCGACATAATTGCTTTGGGGTGGGCTACCGGTCCCGATCTGCGTCAGGTCGACGGGATGGTCCCCGCCGTCGCAATCGACGGCGGTATGGTCGATGAGGCCCATGCCGCTGACGGCAGCGGGATTGAAGTGACAGCTGTTGGGCGGATACTTCGAATCGCCCGGCCCACAATTGTTCGCGAAAATGTACTGCGGCTCAACGTGACAGTAAAAGTAATCGGCATCGAACGTCACGTCGGCGACGACGTAGTTGGGGCCCGGATCGATCGTCGTGCACCCGACCAGAAGCGCGGACCACGCGCACTGGCCGGCGCGCCAAATCGTCGCCCCAGAGGCCATTGTCAGACGATAGACTGGTGAGGTCGACGGCCGCAACGATTCCGCGCGATCTCACCGAGCACGAGCACGAGCCGTTCGACGCTCGGGACGCGTCGCCGAAGTGGTTGACCTCGTTCTGTCCACGCATCGACGACGGATGCGCCGGTACTTACCCGTGGCGACAACGCCCTTTCCAGACCGGTCGGTTTCGCTTGCCCCACCGGCGGCTCATCAGTAGAAGTTTGGATTCCCGCAGTCGGATGTCGTAACTTGACCCACATGTAAGTCGCTAACGCCGGCAAACCCGTCGACGTCCTCGCGGAGACCCTCACGAATGAAGCTGACGCCCTGGTATCTCATTGCCATTACCCCTATCGCCGTCGCCGGGTGCTCGGGCGCCTTCCTCGGGCATTGCGCCGTGTTGGCGGTTACCGTTTGCATCTTCGTCGGCACGCTGTCTCTCGGGCGTCATTCGGCCTCAGCCAACCCTCGCGGAGGCGAGCCGGGAGACTTGCGCGAGACGCGCTGAACGAAGCCCCGTTCAGAGGGGTGCGCTGCGCCCGTGCAACGCCTGCCATCCGTCGTCGTGGCGACTGGGGTCGTGGCGATAGGGGCCACGCAGCGACTTTGCGCTAAGGTCGAACGCCCCCCATTCGGGGGCCCCCATGAACGACGCTTATCGCGAGCCGGGAGAGCGGCTGAAGCCGCTCGATGAGTTCACGCTCGCCGATCTGGAGGCGATCCGACTCATCCTACGCGGCGACTCCGTCATCGATTGGCGCCGCCTGGACATCACGAACGAAGAAGACGTGCGGGAATTTTTGCATGCCCAGGAGCTGCATTCGGACGATCCCGCTGACCGCGCGCGCATGGATCACGTCAAGAGCGAAGCGATCGGATACTTGCGCCGCCAGTTCGATTACCCGATCCCGAGGCCGGTCGAGCAAGCGACGGTGTCCGAGCTCCTGCTTCTCGCAGCGGGCCGCGGCCATCGTGCGATGTGCGCATGCACGATTCTGAAATGCATGCACATCATTCATCATCTGGAGGGTCGCGAGCTGCTGTTCGTTCTGCCGATGTCGGATCACGACGTGTTCCACATCGTCGAGGAGAAGGTCTATCGAGTCATCGGAGCGATGCTCGCCGGGGGCTTTCCGATCATCGAATTCGTCGGAGGACGCAAGAACAAAGACTCGCTCATGACGAAGCTCCTTTCGAAGCAGGACACCATCGCCGCACAGGTCTTCGACAAGCTGCGGTTTCGTGTCGTTACGCGAACGCGTGACGACATTTTTCCAGTCCTTCAATACCTGACCAAGAAGCTGTTCCCGTTCAACTACGTCGTCCCAGGCCAGAGCATCAACTCGATCTTCGGCTTCAAGTCCTACGTGGACAAGACGAATCTGAAACCGCTTCTCGATCAGATGCAGGCGTACGGATGGAACGACAACGAGTTCACCCCAAGCGACAACCAGTTCTCTGCGGAATCATACAGGATTATTCATTTCGTCGTGGATATGCCCGTGCGATTGCCGAGGCGAATTCTCGACCGCGCACCGTCCAGCGCGGGGACTCTCGGCAACGTGATTTTCGTTATCTGCGAGTTCCAGATCGTCGACCGCGACAGCGAAGCCCACAATGAGATTGGCGATGCGTCGCACGCCAAGTACAAAGAACGGCAAAAGAAGGCCGTCATGCGCCGCCTTCAGCTCGGCGGGGCCGGTGACGCACCTGCAGGCGGAGAGCCGTCGCAAGACGTGCGCAGAAAGAGGTAACGGAGTAGAAAGGCCGCTGCCATGCGTCTGTACAGCGGAAAAATTCCTCCGGTCTCGGCCGAAATCGTTCGCGCGCTGCTCACTTCGAACGACATCGAAGCGGAGAGCCCCAAACAGGTCGAAGCGGACGTGGCGGCCGTCCTCACGCAATACCTTTCCGACGAACGCGAGGTGAACGACCGCGCCAAGGACGTCCTCGAACGGACGGGCAAGCCCAATACCGAGTTCTCGAGGGTACGGCAGCTCGTTGCCGAAGAGAAGGGCATCAAGGTGGGCGACGATGCGTTGGACTATTTGCTCGACCAGGTCGTCGAGATGTTGATGCACTCGAACCACGTCGACGAGGTGTATGTCGAAGACGTCGAGCTTCGGCGAAAGATGGCGCCAATTTTCAAGAAGCACATGGCCGTCGATGCAACGGTCGACGCCGAAGTGCGAGCGCAGATCCGTAACGTTCGGGAGGGAACGCGCGAATGGGAGATTGAGTTCGCCAAGGTTCTCGAGCAGGTGAAGCGCAAGAAGGGTCTCTGAGGCGCGACGTCGCGTCGGCGGCGTTGGGCGGCCCTCAGGCGGGTTTCGGTCCACCGGGTGTTTGCGCTCTCTGGAGACCGATGCGAAATCGTCGTACCGTACCCGATCCATGCGCAGCATGACGGGATTTGGGCTTGGGCAGATGCCGCTCGGCGCAGGCACGCTCGGAGTCGAGATCCGCGGAGTCAACCACCGATTTCTCGACGTCCGGGTACGTGTGCCCCGCGAGTCGACGGAAATGACCGGATTCGTAGAGCAACTCGCCCGCGAGCGACTGACTCGAGGTCGCTACGAGGTCGTGCTTCGGATCGACGGCATCGCGCTCGGCGCTCCGACGCTCGACCGCGAACGGGCGCGAGCCGCCTTCCGTGCGCTCTCCGAGCTGCGCGACGAGTTGGCGCCGGGCAGTGAGGTCCCGCTCTCGCTACTCGCCGCCATTCCAGACTTGTTTGCGCCGCCGGTCGACGCCGAGACGGATCGAATTCGGGACGCTACCCGCTCCGCCTTCGACGCGGCCGTCCGGGCACTCGATGCCATGCGCGAGTGCGAGGGGACGGCCTTGCGAGACGATCTGACGCGGCGCCTCGAACGGGTGAAGCGTATCGCGCGCGAGATCCATCGGCGCTCGCCCGACGTCCTCGAGGCGCACCGAAGGCGCCTGTCCGATCGTGCAGAGCGGCTTCGAGCCGGTGGGGAGATCGACGTGGACGCGGGACGCCTCGAGCAGGAAATCGCCGTGTTCGCCGAGCGTTGCGACATCACCGAGGAGCTCACGCGTCTCGAGAGTCACTGCGGTCAATTCGCCGCGCTTCTCAGCGCCGAAGAAGCCGTCGGACGCCGCCTCGACTTTCTCCTCCAAGAGATGGCACGGGAGGCCAACACGGTTGGCGCAAAGAGCCCGGACGCGCCCGTCGCACACGCCGTGGTCGAGTTGAAAGCGGAAATCGAACGGATGCGCGAGCAAGTGCAAAACGTCGAATGAACTCCAAGGACGACTTTCTCCTGCTCATCCTTTCGTCTCCCAGCGGTGCGGGCAAGACAACGCTCACACGACGGCTTCTCGGGCACTGCCCGGAATTGCTCTTCAGCGTCAGTCATACGACGCGACCGGCTCGTGCCAACGAAGTGAATGGACGCGACTACCATTTCGTCGATCGGACGACGTTTCTGGACTTGGCGGCAACGGGGGCGTTTCTCGAGTGGGCCGAGGTGCATGGCAACCTTTACGGCACATCGACCGCGGAGATCGACCGTGCACGAGCCGTCCGCGGCTGCAACGGAATGCTCTTCGATATCGACTACCAAGGGGCCCGGCAGATCAAATCGAAAGTGACTGACGTCGTAGCGGCCTTCATCTTGCCGCCGTCGATGGTGGAGCTCGAACGACGTCTCCGCGGGCGGGCCAGCGAAACCGAAGAGACTCTCAAACGTCGATTCGAGGTCGCCAAGCGCGAGATTGAGCACTACGGTCTCTTCGATTATCTGGTGGTCAACGACGATCTGGACCGGGCCGTCGACGAGCTGCGCTCGATCGTCGTCGCCGAGCGAGCGCTTCGACCGCGGCGTGCGCACCTAGCCGAATCCCTTCTGCGAACGGGCAGGCTGGTGTAAGCGATGGATGTCGAGAACCGGAACCGACTCATGTCCAGACGAAACACGTTGGCCGTCATCGGCGGTAGCGGATTGTATCGAATCGACGGCCTCGAAGAGGTCGAGGAGGTCGACGTCGACACGCCGTTCGGTCCCCCGAGCGATGTGGTTGTTCGGGGCCGGCTCGGCGAAACCACATTTCTGTTTTTGCCCCGGCATGGGCGGGGCCACCGCATCGCGCCACACGCCATCGACTATCGCGCCAACGTGTGCGCCCTAAAAAAGCTCGGGGCCACTCACCTATTGAGCGTGAGCGCCGTCGGATCCATGCGCGAGGACATTGCTCCCGGTGACTTCGTCGTCGTCGATCAGTTCATCGACCTCACGAAGAGACGCGTCGCGACATTCTTCGAAGACGGCATCGTGGCGCATGTCGGGTTCGCCGATCCGGTCTGCGCTGACTTGGCCGGAGCGCTCGTGCGAGCCTCGGAACGAGTGGGTGTTCGAGTGCACCGCGGCGGAACGTACGTCTGCATCGATGGACCTCAGTTCTCGACGAGGGCCGAAAGCCGCCTCTACCGGTCGTGGGGAGTGTCGGTGATCGGAATGACGGCCATGCCGGAGGCCAAACTCGCGCGCGAAGCGGAACTTCCGTACGCACTTTTGGCCCTCGCGACGGACTACGACTGCTGGCACGAGAGCGAGGCTGACGTGACCGTCGACTCTGTCCTTGCCGTGATGGATCGAAATGTGTCTTCCGCGCGGCGAGCCGTCGCCGAGCTTTCGCTCGGGCTCCCGGATCCGGAAATGAGCTCCGCCGCGGGGGCGCTGCGCCTGGGGTTGATGACCGATCGAGGGAGCATTTCTGCTGCCGCGCACGCACGGCTCGATTGGCTCGTAGCCAAGTACTTGTAAACCTCAGGGAGATTGTCGTGACCGGCAGCAACAACGATTCACTTCTCGTCGTAGGGTCCATCGCGTTCGACGACCTCGATATGCCATCCGGCGAGTTCCGAAGCGTTCTTGGCGGATCCGCGACGTACGCGTCGCTCGCGGCGTCGCTCTTGTCTCCGGTTCGCACCGTGGGGGTTGTGGGGGCGGACTTTCCGGAGTCGTTTCTCGAGCAAGTCCGCGCCCGAGGTGTGGATACGTCCGGTATCGAGCGGGCCGAAGGGCAAACGTTTCGCTGGCACGGCCGCTACTCCAGCAATCTCGCGAGCCGCACAACCATCGACACGCAGCTGAATGTCTTCGCAAACTTTGCGCCCCGAATTCTTTCGGTTCATCGCACATGCTCGTTCGTCCTGCTCGGAAACATCCGCCCGCAGTTGCAAACCGATGTCCTCGAGCAGATGCCGCGCTGCAAATACGTAGCAGCCGATACCATGAACTTCTGGATCGCGGGCGAGCCGGTCGCGCTCGCTCTGCTGCTCCGCCGCGTCGATCTCTTGATTATCAACGACGAGGAGGCGCGTGCTCTCTCCGGAATCGACAACTTGGTGCGCGCCGCGGCGGACATTCGCAAGCGCGGCCCCAAGGCGCTCGTCATCAAGCGTGGTGAGTTCGGGTCTCTTCTTTTCGACGATACCGGAACGTTCTTTGCGCCGGGCTATCCGCTGGAAGAGGTCTTGGATCCGACCGGCGCGGGTGACGCATTCGCAGGCGGGTTGATGGGCTATCTCGTATCCCGAGGCGAGGTGTCGCCTTCGGTGGTGCGCCAAGCGATGTTCTTCGCATCGGCGCTCGGAAGCTTTTGCGTCGAGTCGGTCGGGCCCGCTCGGTTGTTGGCGATCGGTCGATCGGATCTCGCAGCGCGCATCGGTGCGTTCGCTCGACTCGTCGACCACGGAGGCAACTTGGGTCTGTCCGTGTAATGGAATCCGACGGCGACGCGCGCGCCTACGTGGCGCTCTCGGAGCACCCACGGCTCGCCGACCTCGCCGCCATCGCGCAGGACGCGATGCGCCGGGCAGCAGAGGACCGACGGTCCGAGGCGCAGCCGGAGCCGACCGAGAAGCTCGCCGCGGAACGGAGTCTCACACGCGAGGAGGCGGCGACGCCCTTCGGCAACGCGCTGGACGTTCTCGCCCGAGGGCCCACCAACAGTACCGAGCGCACTCTCGCACGCGCCCTTGCAGGACACGTCCTCGAACTCTGGCCGGAAGCGTCCGACGACGAGGACCTGCGAGCGAGCCACATCCTCTGGCTGGCGACACACACTTGGTTCGATGCCACGCGTTTCGTCGACCAGGCACTCGGGGACCGCGCCGACAGGGTGTGGGATGCGTTCGCCAAGCACATTCGTCGCCATGACGAGGGCATGCTTGCTGCGCTCGGTCGCCCCGAGGCTCTGGTCGCTACGATCGCCCTGGCGTCTTCCCGGTCGGCCAACGCATCGCGCCTTGCCGGACTGCTCGCTACGGAAGCCCGCGATCCGATGATCGCGACCCTTTTGAGGCGAGCCAGTGATCGAAGCGCGGTCCATTCTCTGGTCGGCGAGTGGGCCCACTCGCCCCGGGGATGGTTCGCGACCGCATCGCTTGGAATGACGGGAGTATCGCTCGTGATGAACGTCGCCCGCGCTGTCTTGCGCGTTGCATTCGCGTACCGCAAGCCGGCGGAGGTCACGCTTTCCGAGGACGGAGGCGTGCGTGTGCGGTGGCGAATCGAGCTTCTGGGTCGCACGCTGAGGGACCGAGACGTCGTTGTTCCGCGCTCCGCGCTGGCCCGCGCGACACGAGATGTTCGCTACCCGCGGTTGGCCCTCTATGCAGCACTCTTCGCGCTTGCGCTGGGCAGCTACATCGGTTTCACCGCGTTCGTCGACGGCTTCCGCGCGGGATCCCCGTCGGTCGTCGCCGCAGGGCTCGCGATCGTCGCGGCCGGTTTCGGGCTGGATCTGGCGTTGTCGAGCATTGCATCGGGTGCACGTGGCCGATGCACGGTTGTCTTCGTTCCCCGCCGTGGCACCCCCCTATGTGTTGGGTCCGTGGACATCGCGGCGGCCGACGCCGTATTGACACGGCTGTCGCGCGGCTAGATCCCGTTTCAATGCCCGTCGGTGGAGTCGATGCGTTCGCCGACGACGGAGTCCAGATGTCCGGCCGACGCTCGCATTTCGAAGCGAATGATGCGCGACGCGTCCTGCGGGGCGCACGCGCGCACCGCTGCCGCGTGGGCGGCTTCAGCACGGTCGATCTCGACGTCACGCGGCTCGAAGGCCCGAATCTCGATCCCCGATCCATCGCCCTGGGCGCCCACGGTCACGCGCAGACATCGGCCCGCAGGAACGGTCTCGGTCCACGTGACGAGTCGCGACGCGTCGAGCGCGAGCTCGCGAGCGGCGCCGTCTTTGCCGGGCAGGAGCATGGCTTCGCCGACGGCGGCACGAGCCAACATGCGCGATGATGCGAGAGGATGCGCCGTAAACGAGGGCTCCTTCCATGGTTCGGGCCGCACGAGCACCGCGTAGGGCCCGGGCCTTCCCCGAGCCTCGAGTTCAAGGCGTGCGGGTCCGCGCGTGCATGCGAAGAGCGCAAGAGACGATGACGCCTCGCCGGACGCCAGAAGCGCGTCACCCGCCCCCCAGACACGGGCCTCAAGCAACGACAGGGGCGCGCCCGCGACGACGTCGATGCGTCCGCACGAGCTGCTGCCAAGCCATCCCAGCTCGAGAGGCAAGCTCGCCCGTCGCCCGAGCGCGAGCACGCCGGATGCCGTCGACGCGGGAGGTGGGTAGCCGCTCTTGGCCAGCAACGCGTTGGTGGCACGCTTCGCAACCTCGAGCGAGCGCGTGGGCGACATCCATACAATCGCCGGCCGCTCCGAGAGGTCCCGTGCCACGTCGCCGCCGGCCCGTGCCAGGACGATGGCCACCAATCCACGACCGGCATGCGGGCGAACCGACAGCGTGCCGGCCATCGGCACAGGCGAGCACAGGGTCATGGACCGCGGCCCCATTCCTTCTCGGGCGCGCGCAACAACCCGCCCTTGGTCGTCGGTCGCTTCTACATCCAGCAAGGCGACGTCGTCATCGGGGACGATGACCGCGTCGACGCACTGATCCGCGTCGACCGGCATCGAAGCGTACGTCGGGGCGCTGACGTCGACCGGGAGGGCAACCCGCTTGAACTCCTCCCATTTGCCGCCCAACTCCAATCGATGACTTCGCACCGCTTCATCCAGGCCCGGCCACGCATCGGCAGCGCGCGTCCCCTGACCGAGCGCTCCACGCACCGCGAGCCCATGAGCCACCGCGGCCGCTTGCTCCCTAGCCACGAGCTGGGCGCCCACCGCAACGAGACCCTCGCCTTCGACAACGTGAGCAGCCACATAGACGCGGATCGGGTGTGGGGGGCACACGAGCACCGTCGGATGCACGTCACGCGCTTCGTCGACGGCCACCGAGGTGCCCTCGTCGGAGTAGACCGCAACGTCCACGTCCTCTACAGAGGACGACGCTCTCGCATACGCGAGCATGCAGAGCTCCGGCGGCACCTGGACGAACGCCCCGAGCCACTCGTTGTCGAGTGCTTCCCCCGAAGCGACCAGTGACGGCGGCCCTGCGCCGAGGCGTGAAGCGCGAGCCGGCACATCCCCGAGAAGCGCCCGAGCTCGCAGCTGCCCCGCCGTCACCTCAGGAGCCCCCAGCGGCACGCGCGTCGGCGCCTCGTGCGGAGAAGGTCTGAACGGGGCACAGCCGGCCAGGATGATGACACCGGCGAACCACGAAGTCGCCGCGTTGAAAGACACAACCCTCACGGCGGCGAGTCCCAGATGGTTACCGGCATGTGATAAACGGCGAGGCCCCAGCCGAGCAGGGCGGTGCCGTGCGCTTCCACTTGGGCCGATGCTCGCGTGTGCTCACCCGCGCAGAACGCCACCATGGCCTCATTGTCGTCCGGTCCCCGATCGTCCAAGACCTCCCTCGCCGCGACGCGAACATGAAGGCTGAGGGCACGTGCCATCCCCTGAACCAGCGAGACGAGCGCCAAGTAACAGCCCCCCGGCTCGATGGAGAGCGGAGCGACCGTCGTGCCCGACCCGCCTTGCGCGAGAACGACCGGCTCGGCCGGCAAGGAGACGACGTGTCGTGCGAGCAGAGCCTGAGCCATACGCGCACGAGCCTCGCTGCCCCAGATCGACGGCAAGTATTCCGGCAACGGCCACGCCACGTGCGAGATCCACACCGGAGCTTCCGGCGGGGAGCCGACGAAGGCGATCCCCACGTGGGTGGGCTCGCCGACGCATACCGAGAGTCGGGCGTCTGGAGCGTCGGTTCGGTCGCGCGCGAGCAGGCGATCGTCGAATCGGTCTCGCATTTCGGCGTCCAAATCGAGCCTGGCGCGATGTGGCTGACGGGAGCTGTTGGGGTCGAGCGCGAAGAGCTGAAACGCGTGGCATCCTGGCGAAAGGTCCGCCTCGCCCAACCCGGCGCCGTCCACACCCGAGTGCCAGATGGCCCGCTTTGCCACCGAGGCTCCGTCTCTTTTGGCCCGCGCTTCGGCGAAGTCGGCGCGCTTGTCGGGGGCCGGAAGCGCCGGCAAACCTCCCGCCTCGGCCAACGGTCCGAGACCGCCTGTGCGCTCGGGAAGAATGCTCTGCAATGCGGGCAACGGCTTCGCGGAACGGGCCACGACGGTTTCGAGAGCGCCTCGACCGGAGTCGCTCGTCACGAGAATTCGGCGCGCCTGAGCCCCACCGCATCGCTCGATCGACAACGCACCTGCCTCGCTCTGCGAGGGCTGGTTTGCGTTGGCATCGCCGTCGCCGAGGGGCCGGACGTGAAATCCGAGAACGCGCGCCCCGATGAGGACGATGGTCGTGCATTCGCCCGCGGGTAGATCGGGCAGTCTGACGACGAGGGTCTCATCGTCGCGCAAAAAGCGTGTCTTGTCGACTGCGACCCTGCCGCCGACCGTGCGCCACGCGTTCGCGATGCGCTCAACCGCATCCTGCAACTGGGCGTGCGCGTCGGGTGCGCCGGCGAGGATGGCGGCGGTGCAGCCAGCCAGGACCGTACGGCAGGCCCGCGTGAGCGCCATGTCAGCGACCTTCATCCACCTCGAGCCGACTTGGAACGAACTCGCGCGAGCCCGGGTCCCACACGAAGAGCCTCCGGTCGTCGACGTTGCCGTCGCGCACGCTCGTAACGAGGTAAGCGAGATCCCACGGCGGCTCGCCCTGCCCCATCTTCGCAACATCCGCGTCGGTGGCGGAGAAGTACGCCCCGACGTCCAGATGAGAGTGGTACAGCACCTTCACCGGGCGTCCGTCGGACTCACCGCGACCGATGGCCTCCTCGAACTTCCTCGAATCGATGTCGAAGTAGGTGCGCCCCGTACGGGGGTATTGCTCCGGATCGAACCGATGCAGGCGGTTGGCGCGGTTGACCATCGGGACCACGCCGTCAATCCGGAGACCGTCTTGGGCGGGACCGACGAGAAAACCGCAGCTCTCCTCGTCCGCAGCGTACGATCGCCGAGCTTCCTCGTCGATCCGATCGAGTACGGAGCGGGGTATGACGAGATCACCATCGATCCAAGGATGTTTGTTGGGGTCGCGCATTGCGCTAGGGCCTCGAGGGGTGACTTACCAAACGTATGTGCGCTCCCACCGGATGGGAGCGAAGTAGCGATCGCCACGATCGCAGACGATCGCTACGACGCACCCGGAGCGACCGGATTGCACGAGCTCGCGCGCGACCTGGAGGGCGGCAAATACGCTTGCCCCCGACGAATGCCCGACGTGCAGCCCCTCTTCTCGCGCGAGTCGATCGGCTGTGTCCCACCCATCCTCCGTCGACACGGCAAGCGTCCGGTCCGGTACACGAGCGTCGTAAATGGGCGGAACCAGGCTGGTCGCCAGATGCTTCAGCCCCTCAAGACCGTGCAACGCCTCGGCCGGCTCGACAGCGATGCACTCGATCGGGCGTGTCCATTCTTTGAGGCGTCGCGCGCAGCCCATCATCGTGCCCGTCGTCCCGAGACCCGCGACGAAGTGTGTCACTCGGTCACCCAACGCCTCCAGGATCTCGGGCCCGGTTCCGTCGTAGTGCGCGAGCCAATTGGACGGATTGGAATACTGATCGGGGTAAAAGTAAGCGTCCGGATCGTTCGCGACGATCTCGCGCACGACTCGGATGGCGCCGTCCGATCCCTCCATCGGGTCGGTGTACACGATGTCGGTCCCGAAACTCCGCGCGATGTCTTTTCGTGCTTTGGTCACATTCGCGGGCATGACCAGGCGAACTCGAATGCCCAAAACCGCCCCAAAGATCGAGTAAGCGACACCCGTGTTGCCACTCGTCGAGTCGATCAAGATCTTGTCGCGCGTGAGCCTTCCATCCGCCAACGCGTCCTGCATCATCCGAAGAGCGGGCCGGTCCTTCACACTCCCGCCGGGGTTTGCAAACTCCAACTTTGCCCAAATCTGCACCCCTGCCAGGTCGCGGGCGATGCCCCTCAGCCGGACGAGCGGAGTATTGCCGACGGCGTCGATTATCGATTCGATGCGTCGGCTTCTGCCGGCTCTCACGGTACACCCTCCAGAAGGGCGCGCACCGTACGCAGAGCAAAGTGAGCCCCATCGGCAAGAGCCTGTGCGGCCGGATCGCGAAAACCGAACGGCCCCGGAGACGGTTCAAAGGCAATATCCAGGGCGACTTCGACGCGCACCGACGGATCCATCGCGCGGAGGGTCGCCGCGAGCGCGGAGTCGCGCACCCGTACCCTTCGTGCACCGGCGCCCACGAGGTAGCCCCCCGCGACCTCGGCGGCGAACCCGTCGAGCGGCACGTCGACGCTTGCGCGCGCGATCTTGGCCTGACCGGCAGAACCAACCTCGGCGAGCCGGGACTGACGACCGTGCCGGTCCATCGTGGCCCTCATCCCCCTGCAATCGCGGGGACGATACTGATCTGATCGCCCGTATTGAGCTTCGTTTTCAGTCCGTCGAGAAACCGAACGTCCTCTTCGCCCACGTAAATGTTGATGAAGCGTCGAACTCCACGTTCGTCGAGCAACCGTTCACGTATGCCGGGATGCCGGCGCTCCAGATCTTCGATCAGCTCGCCGACGGTACCGCCCGAAGCCGTTACCTCGTCGGCCCCGCCGGTCAGCGTCCGCAGCGGTGTTGGAATGCGCACGATGGTCTCCATTCGCAATCTCCTCTCTGTCAGCCTACACACGGGCGCGGATCATAAGCGGCCGGATCGATCCGTCGAATGCGCGGAGCCGCGCCGCAAAGGGCGCAGTCGATGCGGGGCTTGATCCTGCGACGCCGCAACACGTCGGTCCGCCCATCGAAGGTCACCAACTGCCCGGAGATCGCGTCGCCGTCGAGCCATGAAAGAGCCCAATCGACCTGCGCAGCGGCAATGACGCCCAGCACGGGCCCCATGACCCCGGCTTCGGCGCAGTTGGCCGCACCGTCGGTGGGAAGGTCCTCGAAAAGACAGCGATAGCAGGGTCTGCCGCGCGGTCCAACGCCAAGAACCGTGCCGATCCATCGGACCGCCGAAGCGTGCACGATGCCCACGCCGGCGAACATGCACGCGTCCGCCGCGAGAAACTTTGTCGCGAAGTTGTCGCTGCCCTCCACGACCACGTCGTACTGTCGCACGATCTCCATGGCGTTGGCGGGCAGCAGGCGCGTCGGGTGCGCCCGGACGTTCACGTCTGGAGCCCGCCGACGGAGCTCCCGGACGGCCGCGTCCACCTTGGGCGCGCCGACGTCACCGTCTCCGAAGAGGATTTGGCGGTGCAGGTTGGTCGCCTCGACGACATCGTCGTCGCAGATGCCCAAGACTTCGATGCCGGTCCGCGCCAGTGCGAGGGCGGCGGGGCAACCGAGGCCCCCGACTCCGAGGATGAGAACGCGCGCGCGCGCGCGACTCACCGACCGGCCTCCGGAAAGTACTCCTCCAGGCTGAAGTATCGCTCGCCCGTGTCAGGCAGCACGGTCACGACGTTTTTGCCTTCTCCGAGCTCGCGCGCAACGTCGAGCGCAGCGTGAACCGCCGCGCCGGCGCTGATGCCGACGAGTAGCCCTTCACGGCGTGCGAGTTCGACCTTCATGCGCCACGCGTTCGAGTCGCTGACCGTGCGCACCTCATCGACGACTTCGGGATGATAATTCTTCGGAACGAAGCCTGCGCCAAGTCCCTGAATCTTGGTGGGGCCGCGCGTGTCGCGCGAAATGGTTGCGCACGACTCAGGCTCGACCGCCACGATCCGGGGTCGCGGCGACAGCCGGTGACGCAATGCTTTGCCCACACCGCTGATCGTTCCGCCCGTGCCCACGCCCGCCACGAACGCGTCGATGTGCAATCCATCCATCGCTCGGATGATCTCCTGCGCCGTGGCGTGCTCATGAATGTACGGGTTGGCCCCGTTCGCGAACTGATCCGGGAGGAATGCCCCCGGGATCCTGTCTGCGAGGGCTCGCGCCGCAGAGACTGCCCCGGCCAGCTGTTCGCTCTCCGGCGTGAGCACAACCTCGGCTCCGAACGCCTCAAGCAATTGGCGGCGCTCGAGGCTCATGCTCTCCGGCATCGCCAGAATGCACCGGTACCCACGAACTGCGCAGACCAAGGCCAAGCCAACTCCAGTGTTTCCGCTGGTGGGCTCCACCACGACACCGCCCGGCTTCAATTTTCCCGTGCGTTCGGCGTCGTCGATCATGGAAAGAGCAATGCGGTCCTTGACCGACCCGCCCGGATTGGCCTGCTCCATCTTGGCCCAGACGGCCGCCCTGCGACCGGGGCGTCCGGGCGTGCGGATGGCGAGGAGCGGCGTCTCGCCGACCAGGTCGAGCACGCTTTCAGCTCGTAGGAGCGGGGGCGCCAAGGAGCGCTCAGGCATCGTCATGCGGGTTCGTTTTCTAGCACGACGCCCTCAGCGGGCCGATCGGGGGCTGATTGCGTTATAGAAGCCCATGCGCGGCTCCGACCACGCTCAATCCTTGCACGCCCTGCATCCTCCAATCGACCTGCACGCCGACACACTCATGTGGTCGCGGTGGCTCGGCTACGATGTTCACAAGAGGCACCACGCTCCCCTTTGGCGTTCGGCACTCGGCGGACACGTGGATGTCCCACGGATGCGAGACGGAGGCATCGGGGCGCAGTTTTTCAGCCTCGTATCGCTTCCTGTCTTGCCCTACGCAGGCGGGCTGACGCGCGCAGTGAACGAGCAAATCGACCTTCTTGGTGAGTTCGTCCTGCGCGGTCCGCAGGACATCCGTCTCGCCCGCACTGCGGCCGACGTCGAGCGGTGCCGCCGCGATGGCGTGATCGCTGCGCTGCTGGGCATCGAAGGCGCGCACGCCTTAGAGGGCGATCTCGACAAGATCCATGCCTTCGCACGTCGAGGCGTCCGTTACTTGGGCCTTCTGCACTTCAGCGCGAACGACGCTGGCTACCCTGCGTACGGATCGGGCCGGCGCGATCACGAAGGGCTGACCCCCTGGGGGTTCGAGCTCATTCGCCGTTGCGAGGCCGAGAATGTTCTGGTCGACCTTTCGCACATCAACCGTCGAGGCTTTCTCGACGCCTGCCGGGTCGCCTCCAGGCCGCCCATCGTCAGTCATACGGGCGTCATTGGCGCTCACCCGCATTGGCGCAACATCGACGACGAGCAATTGCGGGCGGTGGCCGACAAAGGCGGGGTCGTCGGCGTCATTTTCTATCCGCGTTACCTCGGCGGTGAGGGACTGGAGCACGTCGTAAAGCACTTCCTGCACATTCTGAACGTTGTCGGAGAGGACGCCCCAGCGCTCGGAAGCGACTGGGACGGCTTCATCGTGCCCACGCGACAGCTCTCCAACCCGGGCGGCTTGCCGCTGCTCACGGACGCTCTGCTCCGCGCAGGCGTCACAGAGCGGGCCCTCAGCAAGATCTTGCGCGGCAACGTCATGAGAATCTTGTCCTAGGCCGCCGGCCGGCACGGTCGAGCTGGGGGGTTACCTAGACCCATCGAAGGCGATACGCTAGCGTCGGATTTGTAGGTGACTGCCGCCATCGAACTCGTCGCGACCGCTGCGGCGACCGCCATCGGGTCGCTGTTCGCGGCGAGCGACGCCGCGCTGAGCGAGATTCCCGAGGGACGAATGCAGGCGCTGAGCGCCGATCCCGGCGCGGCGGGAGCATCTTTTCGGCGATTCACGGACGACCCCCAGCGCTTGCTTTCGCGTTGGTTGGTGGGGCGCGTCGTGGCCTTGAGCGTCGCGAGCGTACTGTTGAGCGACGCGGCCAGGCTGATGGGGCTCGATCGCTTTGCCCTTCCCGTGGCTGTCCTCGGCGCGGTCCTGACGTACGGCACGTTCACGGAGATATTCGGTACCCTAGCGCGGCGACGTCCCGAACGCGTCGGGGCACTGGGACTTGCCTTCCTGCGCCCGCTCGAGTGGCTCGTCGCTCCTCTCGCGGATCCCCTCGCCGTCCTCGGCCGGGCGGTGCGACGGCGCGTTCCGAAGTCGCGTCCGACCGACGCGCGCATTGCCGAGAGCGAAGTCGAGTGGGTCGTCAGCGAGGGGGAGAAGGCTGGAGCCATCGCAAACGAGCCGGCGGAGATGATCCGCAAGGTCCTCGATTTCAAGGACCTCACCGCCGAGGAAGTGATGGTCCCCAGACGTCTCATTCGTGGCGTGGAAGTCGGTACGGCACTCGTGGACGTCGTGGCCCTCGTCGCCGCCGAGAAACACTCGCGTTACCCGGTCTTTCGAGAGAATCTCGATAACGTCGTGGCGCTTCTCTACGCCAAGGATCTGTTCGCCGTGATGCGCGACGGGCGCCTCGGCACCGCGAAGCTTTCAGAAATTGCGCGCACGCCCGTGCCTTTCGTGAGCCAGAACGAGCCGGCCGCCAAGGTCCTTCAGGACATGCGATCGCGTCGGCTGCACGTCGCCATCGTGAGCGATGAATTCGGAGGTACATCGGGACTGGTCACGCTCGAGGACATTCTTCAGGAAATCGTCGGTGACATCCGAGCCGAGCACGACGTCGACGGTCTGATCCATGCGATCGGAGACGGTCGCGTCGTCGCAGACGCATCCGTCCATCTCGATGAGCTTTCTCGCGCGCTTGGCAAGCCGCTGCCCAACGACGGAGAGTTCGAGTCCCTCGGAGGCCTCATCGTGAGCCGCGCGGGCCACGTACCGCAGGTCGGTGCAACGCTCCAGGTGGGCGGGCTCAAGCTCATCGTCCGCGAAGCCGACGCGACTCGTGTCGTGAAGGTGGAGATCGTGCCTGACCGGGCGCTGCAGCCTGTGTCCACGGTATCGTGAAGACGCCGCGGCCCGACGCGATTCGGCTCTACACGTGCGTTCGGGGCGTGAAGGCGCCGAGCCCACCGTTTGGGCTCGCCCACTGGAGTGACGACGCGACGGCGCTGGCGGTATGGCTCGAAGCCGGCCAGGCCGAGGACCTCGCGGCGATGGCTGCCCAGATCCCGCAGGCAGACACGCTGGCCGCGAACGTGCCCGTCGCGATCCTCGGGACGGCCGTCCGTCGGCGCGGCGTCTGGAGTCGGGTCTTCGGCCTTGGTACGGTGATCGTTTCCACCGACGTGCGCTGCACGGCCCTGCTGGTGCGGGGCTACGTCGACATCCGCGCGGAGCCCACGATGCAGCGCGGTTCGTGCGTAGTTTGGGGACGCTCGCCCGAGGGTGATCGCGCTGGATAGCCCACGCACGCGCGGGAGCCCATGCGAAAACGGGCTCCGTCCCTCGCCACAGCCGTCAGTTCACCTTGTTCAATTGATCGGCCAGCTTGGCCGCCGTGTCGGCCAGCCCCGGCTTCGGCTCCGAGATGGCTTCGCCTTCGGCTCGTTGGCCCTGAATGTCGTCGACGAGCGAGTTCATCGAGCTGATGAGCTGTGCGATTTGACCCCGCGTCGCGCTCGGACAGACCTTCTCGAAGGTGTTGGGGACGATGGTGATCGCGGCGCCTTCTTTGGGGACTTTGTCCGTCGAGAGACGCGGAAGCTTGACGTTGCCGCCGCCACGCGGATTCGCAAACGTCAGTTCGCTGGGGACGCCGTTCTTGTCGTCCGGTGCGATGGGAGTTGCCAGCGAAGCGAGGAATGCGCCGGAGGACGGCGTGTCCTTGTCGACGACGACGACGTACGAGACGGGCAGCTGGCCAGGCGGGCGGCTCAACTCCTCGGTGATCGGCTTTTGCAATTTGCTCAGCAGCGAGACGATGAGGTCCTTTTTGTCGTTGAGAGTCTGCACTCGCGTAATGAACTCAAACAGAAGCCGCGTCGTATCTGCGGGGACGCCGCTAAAGCGGCGGCCAAAGAGTTTGTCGCCACCGAAATCGACGTTCAGCCCCGAAAGCTGCTGACCGAGATCGGCCGGGAACTTGCGATCGGCGATCAACGTCTTACCGCCGTCTTGAAGTTTTTGCCTAAGCTCTTCGAGCGAGGTCTTGGCCTTCACGACGTCCGCCGCCAGGTCATGCGCATCATGCACGCCCTGCATGCGTGCGGCCCCCTGGGAAGTCGCGCTGCCGCCGACGTACCCGAGAACGCCGAACACCCCCGCGACGACTATCCCGGCCATGAGTCCGCGCTTGAAGCCTCCGCTGCGAGCCTGCCGAACCACTCCCTCATCGAGCTCGATGAGCTGCGGCTGCATCGGGGAAGCGGCCCCGGCTTGGGCGAACGGTTGGGCAACGGCCGCCAGCTGGCCGGCAACGTCGAGGCCCGGAGGACGACCCGAGAGCGATCGCTGGGGCGTTCCTGGAGGCATGGATCCGGGCGGCAGCGAGGGACCTCTTAGCCCCGCGACTCCCACGGCGGGAGGCGCACTCCCACTTGGAGGCGGCGGCGTCGGCCCCGGGGGGGCACCCATCTTTTGCAGACGGGACTTCAGATCGATCTTCGGCTTTCTGTCTTCCGCCATCGTGAGTTCGCGACCTTACGTGCCCGCCTACTCGAATGTCAACGTGACCGGCGACCGGCGCCCGGGGCTTTCTTTCGTCTGCCGTTCGCGCCAGAAACGTCCGTTGTGCGCCACTGCGCGCGCGGCCTCTCTGCCGGGCGTAGGCCGTGTCGTAGCCGTGTCGTACAAGTGCACCCATTGGACCAGGTTTCGAGGACCCGCCAGCAAGCTTGGGCGGACTTGCTTTCGAGATCCGAGCAGCCAGACCCGACGGTGGCGGAAGGGGCGCGTCGTTTGCTCCCCTGACCTGTTGCGGCTGCCCCACCCTCCACCTCGCGGAGCGGCCACCTCGGCGGAGCGGGCGTCGAGCGCAGCGAAGCGCTCAGGCTGGCGCGGGTTTCTTGCTAGGCTCGGACCTGACCGAAGCGAAATGAGCCTCCGCGTCTTGGTGATCGACAACTACGACTCGTTCACGTTCAACCTCGTGCAATACCTCGGAGAGCTAGGTGCGAACGTCGAGGTGTACAAGAATGATGCCATCGACGTCGCGGGAGTTCGTGCAGCGGACCCGGATGCCATCGTCATCTCTCCGGGCCCATGCACTCCGAATGAGGCCGGTGTTTCGCTCGATCTAATCCGGCAACTGGACGGTTCCTCTCCGATTTTGGGCGTCTGCCTCGGCCATCAGGCGATCGGACAGGCTTACGGAGGGCGGGTCGTCCGCGCGGAGCGCCTCATGCACGGAAAGACGTCTCCGATTTTGCATGACGGCCGTGAGCTCTTCGAGGGCATCGCATCGCCGTTTGACGCTACGCGGTATCATTCGCTCCTGGTCGAGCGCGAATCGCTTCCCGCATGCTTGGAGGTGAGCGCGTGGACCGAAGATGGCGAGATCATGGGCCTGAGGCACCGCGAGCACCCGGTGCAGGGGGTGCAATTCCACCCTGAAAGCATCCTGACCCTTCAGGGCAAGCAACTGGTGGCCAACTGGCTTCAGCGCATCGCCAGCTTGCGGCGTTCGACTCGCGATCGCGGTGGGGCCCCATGACGGGCCGTTTCCCGGAGGTGCTCGCTCGACTCCTGTCGCCCGGACCGATTGCCAAAGGAGAGGTTCGGAGCGCGTTCGACGAGATCCTCGCCGGCCGCTGGACGGCCGTGCAAGTCGGAGCGTTTGCGGTGGCGTTGCGCATGAAAGGCGAGTCCGCCGAAGCCATCGTGGCCGGAGCCGAGGCTCTGCGCGCAACGATGGCGGTCGTGGAACACGACTTTCCGATCGTCGTCGACACCTGCGGCACCGGAGGGGATGGGGCGCAAACGCTCAACCTTTCGAGCGGCGCGGCGCTGGTCGTCGCCGCGTGCGACCTGCCGGTCGCCAAGCACGGCAATCGGTCCGCCTCGAGCCGTTGCGGGAGCGCCGACGTGTTCGAGGCGATGGGCATCCCCATTGACTTACCCCCGGGCCGCCAGGCGGATGTCTTTCGCGAAGCGGGCATTGCGTTCCTCTTTGCCCAGGCACACCACCCGGCGCTTCGACACGCTGCGCAAGCGCGGAGCGAGCTCGGGACGCGAACGATTTTCAACGCACTGGGGCCGCTCGCGAACCCTGCTCGTCCCACCCACCAACTCGTCGGCGTTTACCAAGACTCGCTCAGGCCGATCGCCGCGCGCGCCCTCGGTCTTTTGGGTGTACGGCATGCTTGGGTCGTGCGGGGCGAGGACGGCCTCGACGAGGTAAGCCCTTGCGCGCCCACGCGCGTGAGCGAATGGAAGATCGCCGAAGGCGATGTTCGCGAACGCATCGTGACTCCGGAAGACTTCGGGTTGCAGCGACTCGACCGCGACGCCGTCCTGGGAGGCGAGGTCGAGGAGAACGCGCGCGCGCTCGACGCCATCATCCGCGGCGAGAGCCACCCCGCCCGCGATGCGGTCCTGCTCAACGCAGCCGCGGCGCTTGCCGTCGCTACGGGCGACGAGTTGCGAGCGTGCACGGAGCGCGCCCGACGCGCCGTCGACAGCGGCGCGGCGCGAGAGACCCTCGAACGATGGAGACGCGTGGCCCATCGCGCGCGGATGGCGTGAGTTGGCTCGCCGCCATTGTCGAATCCAAGGTTCGCGAAGTCCAGGCGCTTCGTGGAACCGCTCGCACTCGGTCGCGCCGGGATCCACTGGGGATCGGGCAAGCGCTTCACCGCGGTCCGGGAGGCGAACTTCGCCTCATCGCTGAAGTCAAACTGAGGAGTCCAAGCGCGGGGCCGCTTTCGCGTGCGCTCGATCCCGCTACGCGCGCAGCGGCCTACGCCGAAGCGGGCGCGGCGATGGTGAGCGTACTCTGCGATGGACCGTTCTTCGACGGGTCATGGCAGCACCTCTCGGCGGTGCGCGAGCGTCTCGACGCGGCAGGCTCCAGGACTCCCCTGCTCGCCAAGGAGTTCGTCATCGACTTGCGACAGATTCAGGAGGCACGCGACCGGGGTGCCGACGCCGTGCTGCTCATTGCCCGTATCGTGGACGCGGCGACGCTGATGACACTCGCTCGCGTCGCACGAGATGAAGGCATCGAGCCTTTCATCGAGGTCGTCGACGCCCATGAGCTCGAAGCCGCCCTTTCCGCGGACGCGCGCATCGTGGGGGTCAACGCGCGCGACCTCGACACCCTTGCCATGGACGCCGCTCGCGCAGAGAGCGTCCTCGCCTCGATTCCCCGAGACGTCGTTGCGGTGCACCTGTCCGGCTTGCGTGAGACACGTGACGTTGCCGGCATCGCTCGTGGTCGCGCCGATGCGGCCCTGGTCGGCGAAGCGTTAATGCGGGACGACGACCCCCGGCCACGCCTGCGGATGCTCGTCGCCGCGGGCCGACCGCCGTTTGTTTCGCCGCACGACTGATTGTCGCCTACGATCCGCCGTAGCTTGGAACTGCACGGTTGGATTGACGCGTACCTCAACCACCTGCGCGTCGAGCGAGTTCTGGCGCGCAACACGCTCGATGCCTATGCAAACGATTTGAATGCGCTAGTTCGTCACGTCGGGGCCGAAGTCGATCCGGCTCGGGTCGGGGCCGAAGTGATCGCATCGCTGATGCTCGAAAATGTGGAGCGGCGCGGATTAAGTGCACGATCGAGCGCGCGCCGGCTATCGGCCATTCGCGGACTGTTTCGATTTCTCGTCCGCGAGCGCGCCATTGCCGAGGACCCCACTCGGCTCCTCGATCGCCCGCGCGTCACTCAGAAACTTCCGCGGATTCTCTCGTTCGATCAGGTCGATCGCTTGCTCGGGGCGCCCGACTGCACCACCGACAGAGGCTGCCTGCACGCTGCGATGCTGCATCTCATGTACGCGTCCGGCCTACGGGTGAGCGAGCTCTGCGCCTTGTCCGTCGCCGATCTGGATCGACAGCGCGGCGTCGTCCGGGCTCGCGGAAAGGGTGGCAAACGGCGCCTCGTTCCGGTGGGCGAGGTCGCGTTGGCGCATGTCGGCCATTACCTCGACGTCGTCCGTCCCAAAGCAGGTGTAGAGACGCCATCGGTTCTGTTCCTGTCCCCCCGCGGAGGCCGATTCACTCGGGAAGGCTTCTGGAAGCTCGTGCGCCGGTACGCCGTAGGGGCTGGCATATTGCCCCTGCCCTCTCCGCACAAGCTGCGGCACTCGTTCGCGACTCATTTGTTGCGCGGCGGTGCCGATCTACGCGCCGTGCAAGCCATGCTTGGACATGCCGACTTGGGTACGACCGAGATCTATACACACGTTAGCCCCGATCACCTGCGGGAAGCGCACGCCAAAGCCCATCCTCGTGGCATGAGACGCTAGAGCACCGAACATGTTGGCTCCCGTCGGCTTTCTAAAGCTTTCCCGCCTCTCGCGGCGTGCTGCCTTTCACCCTGCTGCAGCAGGGATCGCCGTCGCGCTGTGCGAAAGGCCAAAAGCCTTCCGATCCTCGCTCCGCCAACCTGTTCGGCGCTCTCGTGCGCCGTGCTAGTTTCTGCTGCGGCCATGCGCGCTCCGTTTGAGCGAATCGATCCCGTGGCGCCCGAGACACCCGTCGTCGTCGAGGTGCCGCACGCCGGACTCGAGATGCCCGCCCCGTTTCTGGAACCGCTAGCCGCTCCGGCGCGCTCGATCGCGCGAGACGCTGATTTGTACGTGGACGGGCTTTACGAAGACGCCCCGGCGGAGGGCGCAACCCTGCTCGTTGCCCGAGCGTCACGTTATGTCATCGACTTGAATCGTGCTGAGGGCGATGTGGACGCCGAGGTCGTCGAGGGTGGACGGGCCGACAGCCGGATGCAGCACGGGCTCGTGTGGCGCACGACGAGCGATGGCGAACGGGCGCTCGTTCGACGTCTGACGTCTGCCGAGCTCACGGAGCGGCTCGATCTCGTCTGGCGCCCTTATCATCGCGAGCTGAGCGCGATCGTCGAGCGCAAACGAGTCCGCTTCGGGTTCGCCATTTTGCTCGCCGCGCATTCGATGCCAAGCGTCGAGCGGGGACCGCGAGGCTCACCGGGCCGCGAAACCGGCTCAAGCGGCCGAAGAGCCGACGTGGTACCCGGATCACGCGGTCGCAAGAGTGCGGGGGCACCGTTCATCGCTGCGATTGAGGACCACGCCATCGCCCATGGATGGAGCGTGCGGCATGACGACCCCTATGCGGGTGGCTTTACAACGCAGTACTACGGCCGGCCGGCTCAACATGTTCACGCCGTTCAGCTCGAGCTCTCACGCCGCCTGTATCTGGACGAGATGTCCCTTCGGCCGCTCGCGAGCTTCGGCGCCGTCCGGAACTGGTGCCGCGGTCTGGTTGCACGGCTCGGTCGAATGGCGGCCGCATAGAGCACCGAACATGGCGCGAATCGAGCGGCCCACCCTGCAACTAGCTCGCTCGCAACTAAACCCCCCGCAACTAAACCATAGGGGCCCCTTGACAGTGAAGCAATCGCCCGTAATGTGGGCGGCGCTATCATGGCCAAGAGCGATATCACAGGCAAGCGCAGGCTCAAGGCGCACAACGTCTCGCATTCGAACATCAAGACCAACCGCTGGCAGCACGTGAACGTGCAGCGGCGCCGAGTTTGGGTGCCGGAACTGAAGCGTTTTGTTTCTCTGAACTTGACCACGCGTGACATTCGTACGATCGACAAGCTCGGCGTTACGGAGTACGCGCGTCGGTACGGCGTTGATCTCAAGCGGCTGTGATCGGATCGATTCCACGCCCCCTCGCCGATCCGGATGTTGCCGGCTTCTCGCGTCCGCGCCCCAGAGCCTAGCCGTCACGCGGACGCGACGACGTGGACGTGGCCGGTCGCTCGCGACAATGCAACGGGCCGTCCTCCGGTGACCGTAGCCCACGCTTCGGTGATCGTCGCAGTTCGAGCGAGCTGCGCGACAACGATGCCCAGCAGGCGCTGCGCCTCAGGCAACTCGGCGAGACCGATGGCGAGATCGACCGACCCGCCACGAGCCCGCAAGGCCATCGGTGCCGAAGCGACCAGCGGGACCCCCGGCGCGACCCTCGCTTGGCCGCGCATGACCGGCTGGGCGGCTTTGGGCGCCACGACGCCGAGCGCGGGGATCGCTAGCCCGTCGTGCGGCGCTTCGTAACACGCGACGGCGACCAATCCGCGCGCGTCGGCGGCCGCGACCACTTGCGTGGCCGAGGCATCCAGGTGCTCGTCCAGCCAAGGCACCATCAGGATTCCGTTCGAGTCGGGGCCCGGCTCGTCGCAGCGAACGAGCTCCGGCCGGATCGACGCCAGATCGTGCGCCGTGAGGAGTCCACGCGAGGCGCGGCCCGCTGCAGCGAGCAGCTCGGTTGCGATGTAGCCTGACGAAAGCGCCGGGGCACCCCGACGAGCAAATGCTTCGAGCGTGCTCGCTCGTTCGCCCGATCTGCCCTTCGCTCGGGCCACAGCATCACCGCATGCGCGCAGCAGCGACCACGTTCCGGCCGTCGCGATCACTGCAGCCAGCGTTGCAGGAAGCGTGGGAACGGCGATGCGCGCCGCGTCTGGGACGGCCTCCTCCGCAAGGAACCCGCGAGGCCGGGGCGCACCTCGACCGGGCTGACGGAGCCTCCCGTCGAACGCGAGCAGCCCCGATCCCGCCCCACCCACGATCAGCTGAGCCGGTCCTAGCAACACGGAGGGGACCTCGGCGGCGGCTGCGAGGACCCCAGCGACTACGGCGTCGACCGCGTTGCCGCCCGCGAGCGCATCGCGAGCGGCGTCCGCCGCATGCGCGTCGGATGCGGCGGCGGCGGACTTAGCCACGGCGCGAAGCGCTCGGACCGCGCACGTTCATTCGAGCCGGCAGGGCCTGGCCCCTCTCCCAGGACGACTCGCCCTCATTCCTGCTCGTCGTCGCGCACGACGATACCGCCGCCCCGAGGGCGAACGAGCCTTGTTTGCCCGCCGGGCGCTCCAGCCGGAGCGCTCTGCGCGAGCTCACGCAAACGCTTCGCCTCGAGAAGTGCGGAGTCCGTCTCGATGATCGCGAAGACCTCGCGAGCTGCCCCCACGGCTCTGAAAATGCGCTCCAACGCGACCGGGCCAAACGAACGCGTCTCGCCAAGAGCGCGGAGCCGAAGGTACGCCACGGACCCGCTCGGGACGGGCTCGCGCGCGGGATCGACGGCCAGAACGACGTCCCAGGCGCGGGCTTGCGCGGCCGCGTCGTCGGTCTCCCAGACTCCGCTCGGTTCCCAAACGAAATGGGTGACGTCGCGTGGAAACCGAGCGACAAGCTTCGCGATCCGTTCGCGCCACAGGGGACTCGGGGTTACTTCCGGGGGAGTTCGCAACACAAAGCATCGTGCCTGCAGCGCATCGATGGCCGCACGGGCTGCCTCGAGCTCACGCTCCGCGTTCTCACCGGGTCGAACCCGTGACAGCTGCGGACCGGCGACGACCGCGAAATGGAAGGGAGGGGGAACGGACTTTCGCCAGCGGCGCAGCGTCGCCGGGGAAGGCGTCACTGCCGGGTCCGCGCGGCGCTCTTCGGTCGCGATGGCAACGCGCACTTCGAGCAGGTCGAATCGCTTGGAGTACGAAGCGATGGCGCCACGAAGCTGCTTCGCGCCGATGTGCCAGCGAGTGCTCATGTCGGGAGTGATGAGATGTAGTTTAATTTCGTCGGCTGCGTCACGGAAACAGTCTGCCCGGGGAGGCGTGCCACGCGATGATCGACTACGCGACGAAGTGAAACCATTGCGTCGGGTGTTCTCGAACGAAATCCTGCACGGCATTGGCCATTTGCTGAGCCGCGGCGTCGAGATCGACGTCGCTGGCGGACCGGGCGATCACGATCGGGGGATCCGCGACCACCTTATATCTGCGATGACCGGTTCGTGCGGCGAAGATCGGAACGATCGGCGCTCCCGTCAGGGCAGCGAGTCGCAGCGGTCCCTCGGGGACCTTCGTGGTCTCACCGAACATCGTCACACGCCGCCCGCGCTGTCCTGGAGGAGAACGGTCCACCTGGAGAGCGACGATCCCTCCGCCGCGCAAGTGCCTCACGAGCGGTAGCGCCGACAGTGGATCGCCTCCGACATGGGCGACGGCTACCCCGTGACCGCGGCGAACCTCGTCCTGAATCGCACGGACGGATGCGTCTCGCTCCGGCGCCTCGGCCACCATGACCCGCAAACCCTTGTCCCGTGCCACGACCCTGCCGACCATGTCCCAGCCGGCCGTATGCGCAGTGGCGAAGATGGCTCCGCGACCGCGCGACAGCGCCTGCTCGACATGACGTTCGCCCCAGCAGCTTGCGCGGACGCGTCGTCCAGGGGTCGGGTCGTCTCCGAGCACTTCCGAAAGGCAGGATGCATACGTCGCGAACGTGCGCGCGACGTCGGCAGCATCGCCTAACCAGCCCCGGGATCCGCGCACTCGACGCAGGTTACGCGTAACGATTCGTCGGTGCTCGGATGCCAGAGCACAAATCACGACACCGATCACCGGCGGCGAGTACCGCGCGAACCACTCCGGCCCACGCGCGCCGAAGCGCGCTGCACGTCGCCAAAACGCACCGTCGAGCGATAGCGGCCCCATCGCCTCACGCGCTCCCGCCGATCATTTAGACCCGGATGACCTTGGGCGACGCACTGAGAAGCTCATCCAACCAGACAGCGCCCAGCTTCTCCTGCATCGAGTTGGCTCGAAGTCGATCGCGCAGATTACGGAAATCAACGTCGTCGAGATTCTGGTCTTGGTTGAAGCACGTGAAGACCACTCGTTCCTTTCCGGTGACCGGGTCGCGCAACTTCTGAAGGCATTGCGCGCAGACCTCCTTCATCATGCATTGCATCGGTGAATTGATGCTTCCGATCGCCCGGTGCCGAGGATTGAGAAACGGTGCCAGAACTCCGTGACGCGCCTCACGCACGGCGTTCATCATTGCGTCGCTGCCGATGGCGATGATTCGAGCGACCTCATGGAGTGCGATGGCGGGTGGCCCGTCCATTGACCCGCTCGCGTACGCGTGCAGGGCCTGAACGATGTTTCCACGGAAGTGCCTGTCTTGAGGGCGGTGCGGCTCGATGGCCGCCCCCCCATCGGTGCACCAGATCACCTGGTCGGTCCAGCGTTCGATGTCTTCGCGTTTGAACAGGTCTTCGCCGCGCCGATAGCCAGCGAAATAGAGCACCGTGCCGCCGAGAGCCTTGAACGCGCGGGCGATGGAGAACAGAACCGCGTTGCCCAGACCGCCGCCACAGAGCAGCACGGTTTCTCGTTTCGCCAGCTCGGTCGGTTGGCCCGTGGGTCCCATGAGAACGATGGGCTCTCCTGGGACAAGCGCCGCGCAGAGACGCGAGCTTCCGCCCATTTCAAGCACGATCGTGCCCAATAGGCCGCTTTCGACGTCAACCCATGCACCCGTGAGTGCTAGCCCCTCCATCGCCAGTCGGACGTGAGCGGCCTCTTCGCCGTCGCCGGGCCGGTCGACATCCACGACGGGGGCGAACGTCTCGAAATTCTGAAGTCGGTAGAATTGACCGGGTTGAAACTTGCGAGCCGCCATCGGGGCGTGGACCACGATTTCGACGATGGTGGGAGTCAATCGGTTGACGGCGTGGACTCTCGGGACGAGCTCTTCGTCGAGCCGGTCGAAGAGCGCGCGCAACTCGGCGTCCTGCGTCGGTCGGGCGTCGCACGATGCATCGTCGGGGAAGAGGGACACGACGTGGGCATAACCGTCCTTGGCGCTCGCCATCGCCTTGACGACGCTGCCCGCGTAGTGCGGATGATTGTCTCCGTAAAACGATACCGTGTGACCGTCCTTCAGATAACTCGTAAAAAAGCCGTCGCGAGCCCGAGTGGCCCTCTCGAGAGTGGTCCGCCGGCTTGCGTCGACTCTCGCGACGTAGGGCCGGAAATACTGATGCCGATCATCGAGCTCGAAGGTGCCCGGATATTCTTTCTCGTAAATGACGTTCGGGCTGGTCCCGGCCGCTACGCACACGGTACGTGCCGGCAGATCGATCGTGCTGCCATCCGCTCGTTTGAACCGGACCGCCTCGACGGAACGGCGCGTGTCGAGCACGGCCTCGACCGGCGACATGTGCTCGACGTACCGCACGCCTTCCTCGAGGCTTTTCGCCACCTCTTCATGATTGAGCCGATACGCAGGCGAATCCCGCAGGGCCTTTCGATACACGACGGTGACGCCTCCCCAGCTTTCCAGAAGCTTCTGCACCTGCGGTTCGCGCGACTCGGCAACGGCCCGTCTCTTCTCGGCGCGCAACTCGCGTGCATGTGTCAGGTGACGTTGCAACGCCTCCCACTCGTCATCGTCGAACCGCGCCCGCAAATCGGCCTCCGAGTGGCCGTGCCGCAGCAGGAGTTCGTAGCGCGTCAGCTCCTTGTCGATCTGCACCTGATAGTAGGCGAGCAGTTCGGTCGCGGTATCGATCGCCGTGAGTCCGCCGCCTATGACGATCGCGGGCAAGCTCACTTGCAAATTGGCGATGCTCGTCTGTTTGTATGCGCCCGTAAGTTGCAAGCCCATCAGAAAGTCGCTGGCCTTACGAATGCCTCGCGACAAGTTGTTCTTCATGTCGATGATCGTCGGGCGCCCGGCACCTGCCGAGATCGCCACATGGTCGAAGCCGAGCGCCCACGCGTCGTCGAGGGTGATCGTGCCGCCAAAGCGAACACCCCCATACATCCTGATGTGCGGATGGCGCGCGAGCGTAAGCTGGATCAACCTGAGAAAGTTTTTGTCCCAACGGACCGTGATCCCGTATTCGCTCACTCCGCCGAAGCCGAGCAGCTTGCGATCGTCCAGTTCCGCATAGAGCGAAGCGACGTCTCGAATCGGCATCGGCGGGCGGTCCGGGGATCCACTCAGCGCGCCGTCGACCGGCTCGATTTTCAATCCGTCGACCGCGACTACGCCAAACCCCTCGCATGCGAGGTGATGCGCCAACGTGTATCCCGCGGGCCCTAAACCCACGACGAGAACGTTCCTGCCCCGGTAGGGCCGCATGACCGGTCGGCTCACATTGAGCGGGTTCCAGCGCGTCAAGAATTGATAGATTTCCAACCCCCACGGTAGCGCCAAGGTCTCGGTCAACACCCGCGTCTCGACCTGGGGGATGTCGACGGGTTGCTGCTTCTGGAAGATGCACGACTTCATGCAGTCATTGCAGATGCGATGGCCAGTCCCCGGGCACATGGGGTTGTCAATCGCGATGAGCGCCATGGCCGCGAGTAGCTCGCCTATTTTTCGCATGGCGTGCGTCTCGCTGATCTTTTCTTCGAGAGGGCAGCCCTCGAGCGAGACGCCCAGCGGATTCTTCTTCGTGCCGCCCGTCTTCGCATCCACGAGGCCCTTGCTGCACGAGTCCTTTTCGCGGTCGTGGCACAAGAGGCAGTAGTCGATCTCTTGTTCGACCTCGCGCTGGCTCATTCGCCGGTCGGTGAGCTGAAAACCGAGACGCTGCCGCCGGTCGTGCCTCGGTCCGACGAGCAGCTCGGGAACTGCCGCATCCGGTCGCTCGAGCGCGACCAAACGCGAGTAGTCGAGAGCTTTCGCAACGTGCATCGTCGGCCAACGTGAACAAGGGTCGTGCTCGTCGGCGTGCCGCGCCGAAAGCCACGCCTCGAGCGCATCGAGGGCAAACGCCACGACGCGGCCGAGCGCCGCATCGTCTTCTGCTGCGCACGCATCGGACCCAAATGGTTCGAGCGCAACACAAACCTTGCGCGCGCGAGCGCGCAAGGCATCGGTCCACTCGGCGCCTCCGGCTTTGGCGGCCTTGCGCGCGATGTCATCGAGCTCGAGAAGCGGAAGCGCCGCGTACGCGACCGTCGCTTCCTCGTCGGTGGTGCCTCCGATCGGAGCCGCCGTCATCGACTGCAACGCGGCCTTGGCGACATCGGCGGCGACCTGCGCCCCTCGGGTCCACGCCTTGCCCGCTTGCGGGCGCAGTACGCGTTTCTTCACAAACTCCTTGCGGAACTGCCAAAGCGGATCCCGCCGCCGGACGTCTTCGCGAAATGCGTCGAGTTCGCGCTCGATGTCGAAGAGCTTGCCGACAAAGCGCCCCACAAATGGGGCCGCGGCGAGCAGCGCTTCGCTCCTAGCCAAGCCCGACATTCCATGGCCCCGGCAGCTTCGGTACGCGTCGAACAGCGCATGGCGGTCCGGCGACTCCCGCTCGAACCATGCGTTGAATGCCGCGTAGAGCCTGTCGAGCTTGAACGGATCGTAGAGATCGGCGTAGACGAATTCCTCGAGGCCGAGGCGCAGCGTCGAGGGGATGTTCGCGTCAGGCGGATGGGCCTTTATGGGGTCGGCCGTCGAAGCGGGCCCCGCTCCGTTCGGAGTCACGTGCATCGGCGATGTACCCGGCGCTCTCCAGGCCGTAACCAGGCGCTTCTCGCGCGAGTTTCCGGGGCCGGCACGGACCCAACCGCTCTACGTAGAATCATGGCGCGCAACGTAGCCTCATGACTTCATTTTCTCGATTCGGACTCCGCACTCGGGGTCCAAGCCGTCTGCGCGAGCTCGCCCTCCTCGAATCCGAAGTAGATGGCGCACTGCTTGAGCATGAAGCTCTGTCCCTCGGGCGTTACCAGGTCGACACGGTACGTATTGATGAACCGCACGGAATCCTTGAGCCACAGTTGCCAGGCTTCCTTCGAGACTTGTTCGAAAAGGCGCTTTCCGAGGTCGTTTCTGAACGGCGCGCGATCCAATCCCGGCAAATCCTTCTTGAGCAAACGGCAGTGGACGATGCGATCGGGCATGGCGCGGGACAAATAGCCGCGCGCGGCCATGTGCGCCAGCCGCGGGCGGCGCACGAGGCCGGGACAGCAGGGGGCGCCTGCCCCACCGGGTGCACAGCGGGGAACGCCCCGGTGACCGGACCGGTCAAAAGCCGAACGCGAGCTGATCCGCCTGCGCTCCTCTGCAAGCCGACGCCGTGTCGAATCGACCAGGCACCCCGTGCGCCAGCGCCTCGACGGGAAGACGTCGCAGGCGCGAGCCCACGACATCGAGCGCTCGTTCGGGTGTGTTGTTCGCCCTCGATAGATGAAGCAAGACCAAACGCGCGACCCGTGTGCTCTCGAGAGACGCCGCCACGTCCGCCGCTTGTTCGTTCGCCAAGTGTCCAAGCGGTCCGCCCACTCGACTCCTCAAGCGGGGCGGATACGGACCCGCCGCGAGCATATGCGGACAGTAGTTCGACTCGAGCAAGGCCAGATCGCAGCCCGAGAGAAAATGACGCAAGTCGCGCGGAGCGTGGCCAAGGTCCGTAGCGATGCCCACGCGATGCCCGTTGGCCGAGACTCGGATGGCGGCATGAGGCGCATCGTGGGGGATGCTCAGCGATTCGACGATGAAGGGGCCCAGCACAAGCGACCTGCCCGGAACGTAAGGGCGCACCTCGACACGTCGCCGCACGCGGTCGATCGCCACCCCGTCGTGCGCGAAAATCGGAGTCCGCAGAGCGCGTGCAAGCGGGTGAGCGTACGCGGCATGGTCGCCATGCTCATGGGTGACGACGAGGCCGACCGGCGGGCGGGACGTCACCAAGTCGGCTCCGAGCGTCCGCATGCGCTCGATCGCGCGGGTGGGTCCAAGTCCAGCGTCGACAAGCAGCCGTTCGCCTTCCGCCTCGACGACGAGGCAGTTGCCGCTCGACCCACTCCCCAGGATGAACACGCGCAACGCGCTTTTTTACCATGCCCTTGCCGGCTGGCCGAGCCGAATGCCGGCTGGCCGAGCCGAAGAGAAACGCGGCACGGAAACGGCGCTCGCGTATATGATGCAACCCGCGGCCGGACGCTGGCGTGACGAACGGCGTGACGATGGCGAAGAATGGCACCCATGAGCGAGCGCCGATGCGTGCACTGCGGCCAACCGTTGGCCGAAGGAGCCAACTTCTGCGCTGAGTGCGGGGCTCCCAGCGGGCCGACTCGCCCTTCTTCCACGACGACCTCGCCCACTGCAAACGTGCCGTCGAGCGCCCCTACGCCGAGGCCGGCCGGCGTTTTGGCCACGCCGACAGCGTCGAAGACCCTGCTCCACTTCGGGACACTGGCCGGGCCGGTAGCCGACGCGGAATCGCCCGCGACGCGTTCCAACCCTGCCTTGAGCCGGACCATGATCGGCATGGCCAGCCCACCCACCGGTGCCCCGCGGGGTCCCGCTCCGCAGCCAGCCGTCCAGAACCCGGCGAGGCAAACGATGCTCGGGGTCGCTGTTCCCGGAATCGCGCCGCTTCGTGCGGGTGAGACCCCTTCGCCGGCCTACCCTCGTGCCCGCGACGACGCGCCTGCGAGCGTTGCGGCGCCTTCGGGGTCCGCGCGCACCCTTTCACCCGCAAGCGCCGCTGGGCCGCCCGATCCCCTCGGCGATATACCGACCCCGATCCCGCCGCGACTCGCCAGAAAGCGCGGCGTGCCGATCACGGCGGTAGCGCTCTTGACCGCCTCTTTCGTTTTGGTCGGCGGGCTCACCACGGCGTGGTTGTGGCGCGGATCGCCACCCATTGCCGCGGAGGCGCGATCTTCACCCGACGGACGCGACATCATCTCTCTGCACTGCGACCCCAGCAGCTGTCGAGACGGCACCACGGTCGAGGCCGGTGGTACCAAGGGAACGTTCGCTGCGGGTGAAGTGGAACTCGTGCTTGCCGATTCCCTTCACGTCGGTACCAATCGGCTCTCTCTCCGCGTCGATCGGCCCGGGTTGGGCCGTGACGAAGTGTTGTCGCTCCTCGTTCCTGTGGCGTATCGCGTGCGCGCCGACGTCTCCGCGATGAACGGCCCGCGTCCGTCTATCGTCATCCACGTCGACGCCGCGCCCGGTAGCGAGGTGACCCTGGACGGAAAGAATCTCACGCTCGACCCGTCCGGTGCGGGCGCCTACGCAGTCGACGAATCGTCTGCGACCGAAGGGCCTGCGGACGAATCGCGCGTCGTCGCTGTGGACGTCGGTTACCGCGTCACCGCTTCGGGGCGCGAGGCAGGCCGCGGGACGGTCGGCGCCCGCGTGGCGGTCGCTCCTCTTCACGTCGACGTGCCGGGCTCCCACGCCGTCGTGAGCCGTGACGTTATCGTGATTGCCGGACGCGCGGCGAAGGGCGCATCGGTCAGCGTGGATGGCAACGCGGTCGATGTCAACGCCGACGGTCTCTTCGAGACCAGCGTGACCATCCATTCGCTCGGCGAGCGGATCCTTGAGGTGCGGACCCTGACCCCGGTCCTCGTCGCACGGACGGTGCATGTAGCGGTCAAGCGGGTGGCCAACCTTGCGTCCGAGGCGAGAGACTTCGAACGCCAGAACCTCATCGGATACGACTTGGCCGTCACGAACTCGGCTGATAGCGTCGGCCGACCCGTGGTCGTGGAGGGCGATGTCATCGAGTCGCGAACATTCGGACATCGCACAGTCGCACTCGTCGACGATCGGCGCGGGTGCGCACGGGGGCCCTGTCTAGCGCGCGTCGTGATCCGCCAGGACGTTGCGATCGTGCCGGGCAAGACGGTTCGTGCGTACGGTCACTTCGCCCACCCGTATACGACGTCTCCGGGGCAAACCGTGCCCGAGGTCGAAGCCGACTTCATCAGTTCCGGGAAATGACGGCCCGAGCCAAGGTTGCGTGTGCGGGCATCGCTTTCGCGGCCGCGTCCACCCTGGTGCATCGGGCGGTTCGGGGACAGGGGGTGGACGTCGAACGACCGAGGACGATCGTAGTCGGACATGCCGCCTGCGGCGCGCCGATGGATCGAGTCGACACCGCGCGCACGGGCCTCGCCCGCACATTTTTGCCATCGACGGCGCTGCACAGCCCATGGCGGATCTCCTTGGCAATGCCCGTGGACCACGCCCCGCTCATCGACGCGCGCGGCCAGATTTACGTGGTCGGAAATCGAGGCGAACTCGTGACGGTGTCGCCCGGTGGCGACGAGCGATGGCGTGTGTCGACCGGCGGAGTCCAGGCGGGGCCGGCCGCCCTTCTTTCCGACGACACGGTCGTCTTCGTCGACGCGGCCGGAGAGGCGCTCGGAGTGCGCGAAGGGAGCCTGCGCTTTCGCACCAAGATCGGATCGCCGAATGCCGCCCGCGCGGCGCCGCTTCCCTTGGACGACGGCGGCGTCGTGGTCGCAGCTGGCCGCGCGTTTGCCGCACTTGATTCGCAGGGCCGTGAAAGGGCCCGCATCGAACTCCCTGAAGCGTCTGCGAACCCGATCGTTGCCGCCATGGGGAAAGTGGTCATCGTGACGACGAGCGGCGCCGTTTGGATCTGGGCTCCTGGGGCCGCGGAGGCTATCCAGGTCGGCACTTTCGGCACCCCCATCGATGGCGGAGCCGGCCTGGCCGACGACCATACTCTCATTGCCGTCACCGCGACTCATGCGCATTTGTGCGCAGTCGACCTCGTCGGGGGCACAACGACGGTTCGCGCGAGCTCCCCAGGCGACCTCTGGTTGGGTCCGCCTGCGATGTTTGGCTCTACCGCGAATCTGACCGCTCTTTCGGCGGCCGGCGAGCGGAGGATCTCCGTGGATGCGGCTGGGGTAGAGACTCTCTATTCAGTCGTCGCCCACAAGGGCTCGGCCCCCGATGGGGGCCTGGACTCGTGGTTGCCGCTCGCGCGCACACCGCCCCTCATCGATGCGTCAGACCGTATGGCGTTCGCGACGTTGGACGGGAGCGTGGCGGTCGACGAGGGATCGACCGCCATGAGCCGTGTCGAGGTCGAGCGCCTTGCGCACGTTTGCTCTCCGGAGCCGGCCGGCACGGCGAAAAGCGATTGCCCAATCGCAGGATTGGCTCCGCTGCGACCCCATACGTTCGTGGCCGTCTGCCGGTGCGGAACAGTGGTCGCCGTCGAAGGCGACGTCCGAGGCGAAGCGGCCACCTCTGTGAGCGGTCAGGCCGACTCGCGTACTGGCGAGCGTTGCCAAGGGCACTTATAGTAGAAACCGTCGACCCGGTTCCAACGAGGGCAGCGTTACGAGGCATTGACGCGAGGTACCTCACGAAGCGTAAGGTAAGCCATGATTACGATCACAGAGAAAGCGGCGCTCAAGGTCAAGGAAATCGCCGAGGCCGAAAATCTTCTCGGCCAAGGTTTGCGCCTGCGCGTCATGGGAGGCGGTTGCGCCGGCTTCAGTTACGATTTGTACTTCGAAGACAAGTTGGGTGAGACGGATGAGCAGTTCGAGTCGAACGGCGTCAAGCTCTTCGTCGATCCGATGAGCTACCAGTACCTCGAAAACGTCGAAATTGACTATGTCGAGGGTCTGCACGGCGCAGGCTTCAAGTTCAATAACCCGAACTCGAAGGGGTCCTGCGGCTGCGGCTCGTCATTTTCGGCCTAAGAGAAAACAGACACCCTGGAGCGCCGCGATGCGCAGTGCGACTGGGGCGGCGCTTTCGCCCAACCGGGAGCGCGAGAGGTTTCGGCCCCCCGAGCTGAGCTGGTCGACGCAGGACTCGAACGAGCGTAAAGTGACCGTGTCGACGCCGCTCAGGCAATCGCTCGCTGCGCGTCCGGCAGCGGGAGGAAAGTCCGAGCTCCATAGAGCACGATGCCGGATAACGTCCGGTGGCGGAAACGCCGAGGAGAGTGCCACAGAAAAGCAGACCACCGCCGCAATTGCTTCGGCGATCCGGCGGCAAGGGTGAAAAGGCGGGGTAAGAGCCCACCGCGCTCACGGTGACGTGATCGGCACGGCAAACCCCATCGGGAGCAAGGCCGCATAGGCAGGCGCCTCGACGCGTCCGGCGACGGAGTCGTCGAGTCGAAGGGCGGCTCGTCCGAGCCTGCGGGTAGGCCGCTTGAGGCGTCGGGCAACCGGCGTCCTAGAGGAATGATTGCCTCCGCGGACGGGATGACTCGCCCGCGAGACAGAACTCGGCTTACAGAGCGACATCGACCCGTTCGCTCGAGCTCATCCGCTCGGGCGAATGGCTTTTAACCACGGCTCGAGCGGGTCTCGACGGCCGGTGCGGCGAACGCCAACGCGCCCACGAACGGTGCGACAACAAGGCCGTAACGTCCGGAGCCAAAAAATGCTGCGTGGGTTGCCACTGTCGCTAGAATGACTGCGGCCGTCGTCGGCAAGACCAAGGGTGCGCGGGTCAGTGACCGCCAACCCACCAAGACCAAGCAGGTTAGTACTCCAACGTAACCGAGCCATCCGTGCACGGTCAGGGTGGCTGCGGCGCCAGCGAATGCGACGCCTTTACGCGCCCTCATCCGCGCACCGTCTGCGCGCGCCGAGGCCACCAGCGCACCAAGCAAGAAGAGCCGGCAGACGATCGTCTCGAAACTCAGCAGGACGATTCGGGCGTCGTCATCGAAGGCCCCGGCGTTGCTTGCGTGCAGGTACCACGGCGCCGCCCCAAAGTAATCGAGAGTCATCGCGACCTTCGCGGGTGCGCGGGCCAACCACGCCTCCGGAGCGTGCGCGATCTCGCTCAACGCCGAGCGTTGAAAGCACGAGTCTTTGGCCGCCTCGTCCCAGACCGTCGAGCAGGCGGCCGGAACGGTCACCGGCGCCCAGCCACCCGAAGGCGTCGTCGCTCCGATGAGCAAATTCCAGCCTCCGTTAACGCTGACGAGAGCGCATCGGTGCATCCTCCAGCAGTTTCGCGCCGTCCAGGGGGCGATGCATGCGAGCGCGATGGCGGTCACGGCGGCGGCGCGAGCGAGCCGCTGCGCACGGGCAGCGGCGGCTTTGGCGCCAAATACCCCGAACATAGGGGCGAGGATCAAGGACTGGGGACGGACCAGCGTGGCAGCGGCCATGACGATCCCCAGCGCAACGAGCCACGGCGCGGCACGTTCGGACGCGCTCGCGCGCGCGGCGAACGCGGCAGCCACGAGCAGCAAGGACGCCGTGACTCCTTCGGTCATAATCGCCACGGTATACGGCACCAACGCGGGATGGAGGGCCACTGCCAGCGCCGCTGCGAGCGGCCGCCAACGCGCAACCCCGGGGCCATCCACCAGACTGTGGGTCGCGTATGCCCCCGCAGCCCCGAGGCCCGCTTGGATGAGCATGGCGACTGTCGTCGAAGCGCCGAAGATCGCGTATCCCGCGGCCAGGATAGCGGGGTAGCCCACGGGGTAATGGGCCGCGTACGTGATCATGCCGTCCGGCCAGAGCCACGTGTAGCCTGCGCCGCTGGCGAGACGACGGGCTAGAATGTCGTAATAGTGCCCATCCTCGACCGCGGGGAATCGGCCGTGCGCCCATGCAACGACGGCCAGTCGCACGACGAGCGCCACAGCCAGCGAGAACCACGCGTCGGCCCGTCGCGGTGTCACGGAGCCTCGAGCCAACCAAGCGCGCGGAGCGCCGTGAAGACCTCGCAAAGCGGCAACCCGACCACGTTCGTGTAGCTCCCGTCGATTCGCCGGATAAACGTGGCCGCCGATCCCTGGATGGCGTAGCCGCCCGCCTTGTCCCTTCCCTCGCCGTTGACGGCGTAGGCCCTCGCCTCGTCAGGTTCGATCTCGCGAAACGTCACGCGAGTCGTGATCGTCTCGGCACACGCGGGGCTCGCATCCGATGGATTCTCGCCAAGAACGAAGCGCGTGCTCACCTCGTGTGTCGCCCCGGCGAGCCTCACGATCATCGCCTGAGCCTCGTTTACGTCTCGGGGCTTTCCGAGCAAGGCGCCGTCCGGCGCCACTACAATCGTGTCGGCGACAAGGCATGCGCCCGAGGGCGAGAGATCGAGCCGTCTCACGGCGTCGAGCTTGGCGCGCGCGACGCGCACCAGGTAGCTTTCTGCGGATTCCGCCGGTCGCGCGTTTTCATCGATGTCCACCGAGCGCACCACGAAAGGGATCCCCGTCAGGCGCAGCAGCTCGAACCGACGTGGCGACGCGCTTCCGAGAACGAGCGGCGATGCCCGCGAGATTCGCACGCGCGCTGATTACCACAACGGTGATAAGGTCTGGCGCCGATGCGCCTACGCATCGCGCTTGTCGCGTTTTCTTGCGCCGCGTCGCTGACGCTCCCTGTCCACAATTCTGGGGCGACGGACTGCTTCGGCATTTACAGCCCATGTGTCAATGACGATACGTTGTGGCCGCACGCCGGGTACGCACGCTTCGAAAGCGTCGGATCCACGCAGACCCTTGCTCCGCAGCAACTCGGTTTCGGTCTGGTCGCCAGCTACTTGTCGCGCCCGGTGGTTTTTCGGTTTCGCATGCCCAGCGCATCGAGCGATCCATACGCCGTCGACAACCAGGGCGACGCAACGCTCTTGTGGTCCTACGGCGTCGCCCGCCGGTTGGAGCTCGACCTCGCGCTGCCGCTCACGCTCGGCCAGAACGGATCGGGGCTGAGTGCCGTGACCGGTGGGGGCCCCCTGAAGGACACCGCCGTTCGCGACATGCGGTTCGGTTTGATGTACACGATCGTGGCTCACCGAGTGTCCACGGTGCAAGGCGGTCATGGGGGGGTCGCCGCCCGCTTCGAGGTCAGTGCCCCGACCGGCGACCGCGACGAGTTCGCGGGCGAGCGAGCGGGGGTGTTTTCGCCGAGCGTCGTCGCCGACTTTCGCGACGGCCCGTGGTTGTTCGGAACCGAAGTGGGTTTGAGGCTGCGGCCGACCACCGAAGTCGCGGGGGCCCGGATCGGGTCCCAAGTGTTCACTTCGCTTGGCGTCGCGGTCGAGATTCTGCCGAGGGAGCTCTTCACGGCGGCCATCGAGGCGTGGGCGCTGCCGACGCTCGTGGGACAGGACACCCTGCTGTTTCAAGACGACGCGGTCGTCAACCAGCCAAGCGGAAAGTGGCTGGTGCCCGCCGAGTGGCAGCTCACGGCGAGGACGGCACCGACGACCCAGGGCGACGTGTCGGTTCAGCTCGGCGGGGGCGGCGCGCTGCCCTTGACTGGCGAAATTCCAGTCACGACACCCCGTTTTCGCTTCACTTTGGGAATCCGCTGGGCGCCTACTCGCGCGCCGTAGTTCACGCAATCATCCCAACGACGGTTTCGACAAACCTGGTACCAAAGCGGCACGTGACCTTCCGAGTTCATCGCAGCCAAAAATCCCGCCGCGTGGTCCTTCGCGCGTCGGGCGGCGAGTCTTTGCCTGATGCGCTCCTTGCGTGCTTACGCCAGGAGCAGGTTTCGTGCGGCTGGCTGCGCGCAAGTGGCGTACTCGTCGAAGTCGAGCTTCGCGTCTTCGACGCGGCACTGAGCACCTTAGGCCGCACTCGACGTTTCGCCGGCCCCGTTCAAGTCCTGATGCTCGAGGGCGGGGTGGGGCTGTCGGGCGGCGAACCGTCGGTGTCGCTTCGTGGGCTCCTCGCTCACGAGACCGACGCTCGGCTGGAGACCGTGGCGGGAGAGATCGCGAGCGCGCGCATCGTGGCCCTCGAAGGGATGGTCGACGTGTTCGACGATCTGCAGCTCGAGCGGTCGCTCGACGAATCGGCGGGGATCTGGCTTTTCCGTAGCGAGGCGGACGGGATGCCGCAGCGACCGACGACTGCGACGCGGCCCGCTATCGGGCCGGGGTGGACGACGGCACTCGAGGCGAGCGCCGAGACCGATCGCGAACCGGGCGCTCATCCGCGCTCCGGGGAGGGGGGCGCCATGCCGGCCCCGATCCGATATCAGCGGCAGGCTCGCCCCGGCGCAGACCTGGACGCCCCCGTCCCCGAGCCGGGCGACATCGTCGAGCACTTCGCGTTCGGCCTATGCGACGTTGTCAAGAGCGACGGCGATCGTTTGCATCTGCGTGTGCACAAGGACGGCCGCATCCGAGAGATCGCGCTCGAAATGCTTCGCGTCGCGCGTCTCGACGATGCAACGGCGGGAACGCGGCGCTTTCGGCTCGAGCGAAGAATATGATGCGTGCTCGTGGCGACGAAGCGATAGGCGGCGTGACGGTTCGCTTGACGCTGGCTCTTGGGAACGATTAAGCCACGATCAGGCTCTTTTTCGACAGATTGGAGGAATGGATGATGAGTCCGCATGGTCGCCGTCTGGCCCGGGTCGCTCTCGCGCTCGCGGTCTCTTCGCTTTTGGCTTGCGGCGAAGAGCCTCCCCCGAAGACGGCTCAGGCCGTGGCGCCCCAGCCCTCGGCGACGCCACCTGCCAATCGCCTTCCACCGCAACCGCCCGACTCACCGACCGCGAGTGCCGTCCGCATCTCGGACGAAATCGTGAAGGCCTGCGGGATCAGCGAGCCGGACGCTTACTTTGCGTTCGACTCGGCTCACCTGCGGCCGGACGACACTCGGGTGTTGGACCAGGTTACCGCATGTTTCTCTACCGGGCCGCTCAAGGGACGCACGCTGAAGCTCGTCGGTCATGCCGACCCCCGGGGAGGCAGCGACTACAACATGACCTTGGGCCAATCCCGAGCCGACTCGGTTGCAGGGTACATGCTCGGGCATGGAATGGATCGGTCGAAGACGGAGTCGACCTCCCGTGGCGCCATCGATGCCACGGGCACCGACGAGCCCACGTGGGCTCGCGATCGGCGCGTCGACCTGATGGTTGGGCAGTGACCGTTCGAGCCGACCGATGATTCACCTTCAGGCCACGCCCGGGGCGGCCCTTCCGGCTGAGACGCCCACGATGCGCCTCGATCTGGTCGCGCTCTTTACCCATGCCGCGTGGCCGATCAAGATGACGATCGGGTTGCTCATCGGATGCTCGCTCCTCGTCTGGGTCATTTCGGTGCTCAAGTTCTTGCAGCTCGCGCGCCTGTACGTCACGCAGTCCGACTTTGATCGCAGGGCGCGGCACGCCGGGTCGATCGCGGAGCTCTACGAACTGGCGCAGTCGCACCGATCGCCCGGCGCCCGGGTGATTGGCCAGCTGTACGCTCGAGGCGCTGGAGCGCAAATGGCGCGGCTCCGGGCGCTCGCCGATCGGGCGATTGTCACGGAGGTCCAAGGCGCACGGGAGCTCATGTGGTTGCTGGCCTTCATTGCCGCGGGAAGCCCGTTCATCGGCCTCTTCGGTACGGTCTACGGAATCATGGATGCGTTCATTCGCATCGGAGCCGCCAAGACGGCGAGTCTGCCCGTCGTCGCGCCGGCGATCGGCGAGGCTCTCATCACGACGGCGATAGGCCTCGCGGCGGCGATTCCGGCGGTTTTCTTCTACAACTGGATCGATAAGCGAATTGGCGACTTCGTCGTCGAGCTCGAGGCGGCGACCGCCGAGTGGGTGGCGCTGATGGCCGAGCACGCACCCACTGCCGACAGCGCGATTCCGCTCGTCGCCAACGCTCGCCCCGGCGGCTACCGGTCGCGGTAGTCGGAGAAGCACGCGATGGCGCTCTCGATGGGCAATCGCGGAGGCGGCGGTTTCCGCGAGATCAACGTCACGCCGCTCGTCGACGTGATGCTCGTCCTGCTCATCGTGTTCATGGTAACGGCGCCACTGCTGACGACCGGCCTGCACATTGATCTGCCCGAGGTCCAGGCGACCAACACCCCGATCAAAGACGCGAAGCTCGTCGTCTCGATCACCAAAGAGGAGCGCATCCTGTTTGGCGAGGTCGACGTCACAAGCGACGTGGAGAGGGTATTACTCGACAATTCTCGCGTCCAGAAAGAACATGAGCTCTACATCCGGGCGGACAAAGACGCCCGCTACGGGGTCGTTGCTCGTGCGGTCGCCGCCTCGCGAGCCGCGGGAGTCACTTCGCTCAACCTTCTCGTCGACCCGGAGGAGCTCAAGCCGTGACGAGCGGCGCGGCACGAACATTCGACGCACACGACCTCACCATCGCGGTTGCCGTCGCGTTGCTGGCGCAGCTCGGCTTCGTAGCGGCGTTCTCGCTGCCCACCCCGGCGCTCGTGCAAGCTGAAATCTCGAACGACAACGCGCAGCCCATCGCCGTCGCCATCACACCTGTGCTCAAGCTCGGCAGCAAGGCGCCCACGAAGGCCGCCTCGATGTGGGAGCGCAGGCACCCGGTCGCCTCGAAGGCAAAGCCCCAGGCCGCGTTGCCCTCGACCCAAGCCGAAAAAACGCCCGAGGCGATCCCGAGCGTCGCGGTTCCCGACGCGTCGGTGGCACCCCGCTCCCTGCCGGACGCCGGGCGCGCGGAGCCGAATCTCACCGCACCGGAGGACGCGGGTGGAGCCACGACCGCGTCCTCGATTCAGGGCTCTGAACAGGGTGCCGTCAACGGGACCGAGACGGATCCGCTCAAGGCCCGCGCCGTCGATATGTATCGCGCCCAGCTGCAGGCATGGTTTGCCGCGCGATTCGCCGTCCGCGGCAAAATTCCATTCGAAACACTGAAGACCTTGCATGCCGCGGCCCAAGTCCGCGTCAACGCGGATCGCAAGGTGACAAGCTTCTCCATCACCCACAGGAGCGGCGATTCGACCTTCGACGGTGCCGTCGAATCGATGCTGGCACAAATTGAGTCGAGCGGCGTCGAGTTACCCGCGCCTCCTCCGATGTATCCGGATACTCTGGGCAGCAATCTCCCAGTGGCATTTCAGTGCAACGTGCAGCGAGATTGCGAATGAACGTCTCGGGTCGTCTGTGGATCTTGGCCGCAACCGGCGCGCTGGTCGGTGCCCGTGGCCCGACGGCGTATGGCGGGGATCCGCCGCCACCCGGATCCTCATCCGCGAGCAGCGCCCCCGACGAAAGCCTGCTGGGCACGGTCGAGGTCAACGGCGCCGCAGGGCTTGCCCCGCTGCCGAAATTGGCGGTCGTGCCCATCGTCACGACCGGCAGCGCCGACAGCATTGCGAACCTCGTCGTTCGCCGGGACATGGAGCTCAGCGGGCAATTCGACGTGATGGACGAGAGCGCGTCACCCGCGGGCCCGTTCACCCATGCGAGCCCGGTCGATCTCGGCGCCTGGCGCGGCAAGGGCGCGGAGTACGTTCTTCGGATCCTCGCCGAGCCGGCGCCCAACGACTCGATCCGCACCCAGCTCGTCGGCGAGGCGTACGTGACGCCCGCGCGCGCCGCGAGCGATCCGGCCTCGGATCCCAAACCGGCCTTCCGAACCGTCGTGCTGACCTCCACCTTGGAGGTGCGGGCCGCTTCGCACCGGCTCGTCGATCAGCTGCTCGGAGCCTTGACGGGACGGCCGGGTGGGTTCGCGAGTCAGATGGCGTACGCCGAGACGGTTGGACGCTGGCGGAGAGTCTTCGCCATCGACGCGGATGGATTCGACCTGCGATCGATCGGACCGACGGACGCCATCGCGCTTTCGCCGGCGTTCGGCCCGAACGATCAGATATTTTACGCCCTTTCGCGCGACGACTCACCGTTTCGCCTCGTCTTCGGCCCGAACGCCATTGCGGTCCCTCTTTCGGTTCCGGGGTCGGTTCTCGGCGTCGGGTTCAGCGCCGACCACTCGCGCATCGCACTCAGTGTCATGGACGAGGGACGGAGCGAGCTTTGGACCGGTGACCGAGGCAACGTGAAGCGCACCGATGCGCCGGCGTTCGCCAACCACCCGGTCTTTGGGCCCCTCCGTCGAATGGCCTATGTCGCCGGATCACCCGTGCAGCGCGTATACGTCGATGGCAAGGCCGTTTCGCCGCCGGGCTTCATGGCGAGCGCGCCCGTCTTTTGCGATACGCCCCAAGGCTTGCTCATCCTCTACACGGTCGGGGTGGGCAGCGGCGCGGATATCGTGGCATCCGATAGCGGCGGAGGGGGCGTGCGACGGCTCACGCAACACGAAGGGGCCAACACCTACGCCGCGTGCAGCCCGGACGGGCGGCTCGTCTCCTTCTTTTCGACCGGCAAGGTGAAGCGAATCGGAGCGGCTCAGGACGAGGGCGCGGGGCTATTCGTCATGCCCATCGCGCGTCCCTGGCTCGCAAAAAAGATCTCGAGCGAAGTGGGCGAATCGCTCCGCTGGGAGCCCCTACCGCCGGTGGGCGCCCGGTAACGGCGTCTGGAGCGCGCGGATTAAGGACCCCCTTCGCGGACAGCACTCTGACCCGTCGGTGCAGGCGGCGTCGAGTCTTCGGACGGCAACAGGGCAAACTCGATCCGCCGGTTCAGCGCGCGATTCTCGGGGCGCTCGTTTTCGATCCACGGATCGAACGAACCCGCGGCAGCCACGATGAGCGACGTTTCCGGCACTCCGACCGACACAAGGAACTCGACGACGGAAACGGATCGAGCCGCGGTGAGCGTCCACGATGACGGGGACGCTTTTGTACGATGGGAAGGCCTCTGCAGCTCCTTGTCCTCCACGCCGTCGCTGTCGGCCGTCACGAGAAAACGCCGATGGCTCGACCGAGGGGATGTCGTTTCAATCGCGCGTGCGATTTCCATCAACGCTCCCTTGCCAGCGCTACGCAGTTCCGAACGGCCCTGGTCGAACAGGAGATCGCCTTGGACGTTCATGACGAGCTCGCCGCGTCGCGAATCGATGCGGATCTGTCCGGCGTCAATCAGCGGTTTGAACCGCTGCTGGAAGTCGCGGAAAATCTGCGCACGTCCTTCGGCGACGGCCTGCGCCTTCCGAAGCTCTTGCAGCCGGAACTTCGCGTCGTCCAAAGCCTTGGCCAACGTGCCTCGCTCCGCCAACATCTTGTCCACGTCGGTGCCCAGCCGTTGCAGTTCGCCACGCAACTGCTGATTGATTGCGGTGGCCTCGTCGAGCTGGGCTTGCACGTTATGCGACGCGGTCGACAGATCGACCAACTTGGCGTCGCGCTCTTGCACAGCCGCCTGGACATAAGACAGTTGCTGCGCAAGGCCCTGCAGGCGCGCAGCGTCGTCTCTCTGCCTGGCAACGGCGTCGGCCCGAACTCTCGCGTCATCGGCGATGCACTCGTCGTAGTGCGACTTCGAAACACAGCCGGCCGAAGCCGCCACCCATAACAGTGCTGGAACGAGCCGCATCGGTCGCGCCCTGTCCCCATACCGTCAAGTCGGTGGGTCGACCACTCGACCGCGCACGCCCCCGACCGAAACCATGCGACCGACCTCCGCAAACGCCCGCTTCAGCATCGCCAGAGCCAGAGGATGCCCGTAGGTCGGCGATGCCACGGCGCTCGTGACTTCGCCTGCAGGGGACTTGTCATCCGCCGTGACGCTCGCCCCTGCGGGAGGCGCGTCGCCTCCTTCGAGCTCAAGCACGACGAGCTTTCGCTTTACGTGGCCGCGCATCTCGAGCATGCAAACTACCTCTTGGCCGAGGTAGCAGCCTTTGTCGAAGCTCACCGCGACCCTCTCAAGCGCGGCCTCCTGCGGATATGTCGCGTCGCCGAAATCAACGCCGAATTCGGGAATTCCACGCTCGAGCCGGAGCGCCTGCCAGCCGTCGGAAGTTCCGGTGACGCCACCGAGGGCACGCGCCGCCGCGTCGATCGCCCCACACGCCTGGGCGTCCCTCTCCTCGGGAATCACAACGATGGCTCCGCCAAGACCCGTGCGATCGACGATCGAACCGATCGCCCCGGCATCGCAAGCGGCCGCAAGAACATCTCCGGATCGGGGCCCGTGCAGAGAAACGACGGAAAACGCATCTGTGCGCGCCGCCACATGCGCGTCCTCCATCACCAGGTAGTGGTCGAGGTGCCGCCTGAGGGCGTCTACGGCCGACGACGGCACCGACACGAATACCTTTTCGCCGCCGTCCGCGATGAGCGCGTCCGCTAGGATTCGCCCGCTGCGCGCGACGAACAATCCGTACGTCGCATGCCCCTCACGCCGCTTGAGCAAATCGCATGTGACCAACCCGTTGAGCCACGAAACGCGGTCGCCGCCGGTGACGACGAACGTCGCTCGGTCGCGCTCCGGTAGCGCGAGCACACCGTGCCGCGCGGCTGCCACTTGGTCTTTGACATCCATCCACGCCATCGATTGGCACATCTGCGCGCAATCGCAAGGGCCATGCGACACGCCGACAAAGAGATGGCCAGGCGCCGCGAAGGGCCCTTCGCCGCTCGCCATCCCGATTGACGGCGACGGATCCGGCAGACGATACCGATGTCCGCCATGTCCGGCATCGGCGTTGTCGTCAATCCGAAGAGCAGACGGAACCTGGGCGACCCCGGCGCGGCCGCTCGCTTGTCGCGCCACCTGGGAGACTCCGGCATCGTGCGCGAAGCTCGATCCATCGACGAGCTTCATCGCGTCGCAGAGGACTTCCAGCGCGCCGACATCGACGTACTCGCCATCAGCGGAGGCGACGGAACGAACAGCGTGACGCTTACCGGCTTTGTCGCCGCTTACGGGTCGACCCCTCTTCCACAAATCGCCTTGTTGCGCGGTGGCACGATGAACACCGTCGCACGTTCGGTCGGCGTAACGCGCGGTCGACCCGAGCAACTGCTCGATCGGCTCGTTCATCGCTACGCCCGTCGCCGGACGGAGCCGCTCGCCGTCGTGGAGCGCGACGTCATGCACGTGGTGTCGGAGACCGACCGCACAAGCCGCTGCGCATTCCTCTTCGGAACGGGGATCATGCATCGGTTTCTGGCCGAGTACTACGCGGGCGGGGCTTCGTCGCCGCTCGTAGCGGCGAAGGTTCTGGCGCGCGGTATCGGCAGCGCGATGGTCGGAGGGCCCATGATTCAACGGCTCGCCGAGCCGTTTCGGGGCTCGGTCATGGTCGATGACGGGGTCGAATGGCCCGAGCGCGACTACCTCGCCGTCGCCGCGGGGACGGTTTCGCACATCGGTTTGGACTTCAAGCCGTTCTACCGATTCGCCGAGCGCGCTGGAGCGTTTCACTGCCTAGGAATCGTTGCCTCGCCCGCGGCTTTCGTCGCGGAGCTGCATCGCATTCATCAAGCGCGTCCGATGCGGGCGGGCAAAGCGTACGATGCCGTCTCGAGCCGAATGGTCGTTCAAAGCGCCGCGCAGCCCCTGCGGTACATGATCGACGGGGATCTGCACGAGACAAGGGGCCGGCTGGAGGTGACGGTAGGCGCCCGCGTTCGCCTGATCGTCGAACCTTGAGAACACCAAAGACCGGTTCGTGGTCGCCCCGCTTGCGCCCAGGAAGGTCACTTCTTAATGTTCTAACCGCCGTGCGGCCCATTGCTCTCGCCCTCGCGGCTTGGTTCGGTGTGCTTTTGGCCGCGTGGGGAGCTCGGGCCGATGGCCTGACCCCTGCCGAGGCCGATCGGCTGGCCCGAGCGGAGACCGTCGTACGAACCGAGTCGATCGAGCGCAATGGGCGACGCTACGTCGGCGGCGTGGCCTACGCGATACTTGATACTTCGCCTGCGGACCTCGAAGCGCTTCTCGTGAACGACGAAGCGTGGCGGCGCATCATGCCCAAGGCGCGGTCCGCCTGCAGGGTGGGAACCGAGGGGGGCGACGCGCTCGTGGAAATGACCCACGGGACGCCGCTCTTGCAGGCGACCTATACGATTCGCGTCCGGCGCGAGGCTCACAACGTTCGTTTCTGGCTGGATCCGCGGCGTCCACACGACATCGAGGATGCATGGGGCTTTCTTCGTGCCGTTCCCCGGCCCGACGGCCGAACGCTGGTGACGTACGGAGTGCTCATCGACATGGGCCCGGGGCTTCTTCGCGATCTGTTCGAGGAGCGCGTGCGTGCCGTGGCGCTCACGGTGCCCGATCGCGTTCGCGATCTGCTTCTCGAACGAAGTGCCACGAGTGTGAGGGCTTCGAGGTGACGGTTCGCGCACCTCTGGCGGCCCTTACACGGGTCTCGATCATCGCGCTCAGCACGTACCGCGAAGCCGTTCGCGCTCGCGTTCTGCTTTCGGTGTTCGGGCTCGGGCTGATGACGTGCGCGTATTCGCTCGTGGTGGCGTCGCTGTCGCTGCACAACGAAGAGCGTGTCGTCGCCGATCTTGGGGGCGCCTCTCTCTCGTTTTATGGGGTCGTCATTGCGATCGTGCTCGGCTCAACGTCGCTGTACCGAGAAGTTGAGTATAAGACCGTATTTCCCATATTGTCCCGCCCCATTCGCCGATGGGAGTATCTCGTCGGCAAGTACGTCGGCACTGTGCTGACGGTCGTCGTTTTCGTCGGCATCGAGTCCGCGGCGGTGCTGCTCGTCCTGGCGCTCGAAGCCGGGGCACCCGGGCTCCGAATCGGCGCGGTCACTGCTGGCGTCGTCCTGATTCTGGCCGGATGCATCGCACGCTTCCGACACGCGGGAGTTTTCGTCGCGATCCCCTGGTCGATCGCGGTAGCGGCCATCGCCTGGACGCAAGCGTCCTTTTCGTTCCGTGAGCGACAGCTCGTCACGGTCTCGGCGGTACTGGCCGTGCTCGAGGTGAGCATCGTGGCCGCCGTGGCGACGTTGTTCGCCTCGTTCTCGTCGCCGTTTCTAACGGCCACCTTTACGTTCATGGTGTTTCTCATCGGGCGCTCCGCGGACAGCCTCGCTCACCTGCCCACCAAGACGTTCGGGGCCCAAATTGCCCGAGCAGGCCGAATGCTCGCGCACGTTTTCCCGAACCTGCACGCTTACGTTCCCGCGCGGTCCCTGCTTCTCGGGCAAGTCGCCGACGATCGAGTGTGGTCTTATGTAGGGCGCGCCGGAGCCTACGCCCTCGCCTACGCCATCGTACTTCTGGTCGTCGGAGCGCTCGCGTTCGGTAGGCGGGACTTCTCATGATCCGAACAGCGTGGGGCGGAGCGCCGTTCGGGCGCGCCGCCCTCTTCGCGTCGTTCGTTGCCGCAACGGCACTAAGCGTGTTGGCTGCGCGCGAAGTCGTCATCGGTCGCGATGAGGTGAGCGAGTCGGACGCCGCGTCGGCCCTCGGCAACTGGCTCGACGCGATCCGTCATGCACGCAGCGCAGCTCAGGCGAGCTCGCCGGGCAGCCCTTGGCCGTCGCGAGCGCGCCGCCGGCTCGAAGCGATCGGGTTGGACGCCGAGCGGCGGGGCGACGACGACACCGCGCTCCTTGCGTACGGCTCACTTCGGTCGGCAGCCCTGGCGACGCGAGGGATCGGCTCGAACAGCGCCCGGTGGCGAGTCGCCGCCGAAGATGGGCTGTCGCGCGTCGCAGGGCGGCGGTCAGACGTTCCGCACCCAAGGGACGCACGGACGAGCATGCTCGCAGCCCTGCAGCACGAGGAGGCTCCGCCGACGGCAACTCTCGCGCTGCTCATGGTTTCGGCCCTGGCGCTCACGGCTGGGCTCGGCCACCTCGCGTGGGTCGACTCGCAGAGGGCCGGCGTTCGACTGGGACAGTCTCTCGTTGCCGGAGGCATACTCACATTCGCTGCTGCGCTCTTGATGAATTGAATCCGGGTGTGGCAAATCTCGTCGATGGCTACGGTTCCGATGGATGCCGGCAAGGTCATGCGCTGCCGCGACATCGCCGAGCGCATCGCGGCCGACGTGCAGCGCTACATCGACATGCACACGACAGTCGGAGTCGAGCGCACGATCCTGCGCGCCTATGGCGCCGAGGGCGTCGACCCGGAGGGTGTGCCTCTCGTCAACACGGCGATCGATCGCTACGCGCAGGCGGGGTTGCTCGGACGGGGCATCGCTTTCTTTTTGGGTCGGGCGCTTCTTAGGGGGGCAAAGACCGCGCAGAGCGCGGCCGAGCACCTGGCATTTTCGGCGGAACTCGACGCAGGCGACAGCGAGCCGGGTCCCGATGCCGTGCGCCGCGTCCTCGTGGACCCCACCGAAGCCGCTCTCGCCCGCATCGACACCGCACGCGACGAGCGAGAGGAACTGAAGCGTCGCGTCCCAACCGGGCCCACGCCGCTGAAGTACGTGATCGTCGCTACGGGCAATATCTTCGACGACGCCGTGCAAGCGAAGGCCGCGGCCCACGCCGGTGCCGACGTCGTGGCCGTGATTCGGGCCACGGCACAGTCTCTTCTCGATTACGTCCCGCACGGGCCCACGACCGAGGGCTACGGCGGAACGTTCGCGACCCAGGAGAACTTCCAGATCATCCGACGCGCTTTGAATGAGTTCAGCCAGGCCAGTGGCCGCTACGTGCTCCAAGCGAACTATTCGTCGGGCCTATGTATGGCCGAGATCGCCTGGATGGCCGCCGTCGAGAGGCTCGACGTGCTTCTCAACGACGCAATGTACGGGATTCTGTTTCGCGACATCAATATGTGCAGGACATTTGTCGATCAATACGTGTCGCGTCGGTTCATTGCGCGCGCCGGCATCATGATCAATACCGGGGAGGACAACTACCTAACGACCGCCAATGCGGTCGAAAAAGCGCACACCGTTCTCGCGAGCCAGTTCATCAACGAGGCGTTCGCACTTCGCGCTGGCCTGCGGGCTGCCCAGATGGGGCTGGGCCACGCGTACGAGATCGATCCGTGGCTCGAGGATTCGTTCTTGTTGGAAATTGCGCAGGCGCAGCTCATCCGACAGATTTTCGACTGCCATCCGATCAAGTGGATGCCGCCGACCAAACACAAGACGGGAGACATCTTCTTTGCTCATGTGCACGATGCTCTATTCGATCTCGTCGGGGTCACGACGAAGCAGACCGTCGAGCTCTTGGGCATGTTCAGCGAGGCGATTCACAACCCCCTGCTGATGGACCGCTACCTCGCCCTGAAGGCAACCCGCTATGTCTATAACGCTTGCAAGCACCTCGGCGACGAGATTGAGTTCAGGACCGACGGCATCGTGGCGCGCCGCGCCGTGCAGGTGCTCGACGAAGCCCTCGAGTTGCTCGTCGCGGTCGAGCGTGACTCGATCTGGGATGCGATCGGCGCGGGCGCATTCGCCGATGTCAAGCGAACACGCACCGGCGGCAAGGGTTACGGCGGCGTCATCCGGCGCGATAGGGATTATGTCAACCCGCTGCTCGATGCGTTGGAGGAGAGCTCGACGGCCAAGGCCCGAACCCTCGCGTAAGCATCGTTCCCGGCTCGCAGCGAACCCTGTCGAGTGACTCCCCCCTTGTCCGACGGCAAGGTGGTTTGAGGGTCCCATCGACGCCGGGGACGGGACAGGGCGGGGCGCAACCGCCGTCCGACTCGCGTGCCATTCATTTGCAGGAATGCGCTCCGCGGTGCACGCTACCCATACCGTCGCATGCAAAACGCCGGCCCTCCCAGGCAACTGCGCGCATACGGCGACCGCGAGGGCGACGGCATGGTGCAAATGTCGTTCGTTCTTCAGATGTCTCCGAGCCCACGCGGTCGTGAGGCGGCCAAGCGATTCGCCGAAATGCATGGCCTAGCCGACCCTCTCATCGCCACGATGGAGGCCTGCGCGGAGGGCTGCTCGTTTTTTGTGGTCTACGGCCACTCGCGGCACGCAGTCGATGAGTCGACGGTCAACGTGTCCGAAATCCGGACGGAACGGCTGGAGCGAGAGGAAATCGAGCAGCGCATCCGGACGCGGCTTGGACGCAGGATCATCGTGGTCGGTGCCTGCACGGGTAGCGACGCGCACACCGTCGGCATCGACGCAATCCTCAATTACAAGGGATATGCGGGCAATAAGGGGCTCGAGAGCTACAAGGGATTCGAAGTCTTCAACCTCGGCGCACAAGTCGAAAATGAGCAATTGGTCGCTCGGGCTCTGGCGCTGCACGCCGATGCGATTCTGGTGAGCCAGGTCATCACACAACGCAACTGTCACAAGGAAAACGGGCGCGCGCTCGTGGATCTGCTGAAGCGGACGGGAATGCGTGACGCCTTCATTTTGCTTTTTGGGGGTCCGCGAGTGGACCACCCGCTCGCCTTGGAGCTTGGATTCGATGCGGGATTCGGTCCGGGCACGAGCCCCACCGACGTCGCTTCGTATCTCATCGAGCGCTTGTGCGGCGACGACTCGGGAACGTAGCGCCGCCGTTTTGGCATGCGATAGGGGGGACCCGGGGCGCTTAGTGCGCGGGTGCGATCGGCAAATCGACCGATATCCATGCGTCGACGCCCGCCCGGCCGACCCGATGGGCGCCCGTCGCTCGAAGGATCACGCAGTTGCAGGGGTCATGGAACTCGAGCGCCGCGACGGCGGCGACGAGCTCACCTCGGTCGAGCTTCACGTCGGCCCCGGCGCGTGCCGTGATCGGAGCCGCAATCGGAACGGATGCGCGTGCCCCTCCGGTCCAACCGGGGGATGCGAGAAAGCCGCTCGACGGTTCGATGGTTGGGTCGGCGAGAGCCCGAGCGACAAGCGGGTCCAAGCCTTCCCGTCCCGCCACGTTCATGGCCAGATGCATCCCCGACCCTGCACCGATGCGCATGCCGGCGACGACAGCGGTCCCGACACCCGCGGACGGTGCGAACGCTTGTCCGGCATCGGCTCGGAAAGCAAACCACGGCCCTCCAATTGTCGCGCGAGCACGAACCGCAGCCGTGGCCTGCCCATCGTGTCCGACCGCGCCTGCGGCGAAGTCGACGTCGGCCGCAGCGCGAGACCCCCACCGACCGAGGGTATTCGACCACCCCAAATCGCCGACCCATGCGGTCCCGCTCGGCACCGCCATTCCCCGGCCGGCAGGCCCCACGAAAACGTCGCTCGCGTGGGTGGCGATTGCCGCTATTTCCAGTCGCGGCTCGGTACGGTGCACCCACGGATCAGCGGCTTCGGCGGAAGCGTAGGTGCGTGCGAGCGGTACGCCTATGGCGATTCTGGCTTGCGCAGCGCCGTTTACTCCGGCCAGCGTCCCGTTGTCGGCCGCCTCGCCGAACGCGCGAAGTGCGAGCGTAGCGGCCGTTGGGCCCATGGCGGTCGCCAGGAGCGTCCCTCCCTGCCCGCGCGCGAAGCTTGTCGCGTTGTGCACTGTCGCCGCGAGAGCCGCAGCCGGTGCGGCGGAGGCCCCCGCGACTTGTCCGCCTTCGAGCGTCACGTCGTAAGCCCCCACCCACCCCAGGGCATCGGCGCGATGGATGGCGACCAGTGGACCGCTCGCAAAGTCGAGTCCGCCAGCGCCACGTAGCCCGACCGCTCGAATACCGGATGCCATCATCCACCCACTCTGGCGCCACTCGGCCTGGGCCTGCGCTCGATCGAAGGGTCGCGCCGCCGTGTCGACGTCCGTGACCGCCTGAACTGCGCGCGCCCCGCGCAGCGCCTCGATCTCCCAAGCGGCTGACGGACCGCGTCCGTCGGGCTCGACTGGTTCTGCGCCGCTGGCTCGAACCGCAACTCCATCTTCGCCGTGAAGCCGATCCCAGTGGACCTGCGTGGCGGTCATGGTCGTGCGGACCGCTACGTCCGCTGCGACGCCTCCCTCGACGTATCCACCCGCGCGCGCGTCGAGACCGTTAAGCGGTTCGCCCTCTACCCATGGAACGTGGACACCGCCGCCCCCAAAAAAGCCATCGGCTCCGCGCCACGCAAGGTCGGGTGGCAGCAACCCCATTCGTCCTGGAGATCGGAGCCAGGCGACGGGCAGCCACGCCACGGGTATGCCGAAAACCTGCAAGACGGGATTGCGGAGAATGACGTCGTGCGGGGGCGCCAGAGTGGCTCCCGAGAAGCGCACGGCAAGCGGGGTCCCGAGGCACGGGCAAAACGCGAGTACCCCCTGCCCCTCGAGCACCACGCCCATCGGGACCCGTCGAAGGCGCAGCTCGTGGCTCGTGACATGAAAAGGCGGCTCGTCGACGCGTACGTGCCCCGACGCGTCGACGGATTGCGATTGCGCATCGAATTTGATTTCGTCAGCACCAAACGCAACGGGAACGGCTTCCGGAGAAGCCGTGGGTTGGGCCAAGAGCCATCGCCCCGTTCCGAGAACAACCGCCGCCGCAGCGGACGCGATCCAGCGATGCGTGAGGTGCTCCCTTCCGCCCCTCGTGCGCAAACCGAATCAGCGACCCGACCGGGTCTCGTCGCCGGGCGACGCGCGCTCGTTGGGCGATGACCCGGCCGTACCGGTGGAATCCGAATCCACGCCCGAGGCGATCGGAACGTAGTCCCCCTTTGGAAATTCGATGCGCATCATGGAGCCCCCGTCCTTGCCTGGATCGAAGGTCACGACGGGCGTCACGGAGGCACGCAGGGCGATGACGAACCAAAGGTCGTGTCCGTGAAGGGCGAGCCGGGCGCTCGTCACCGGGGTGTTGAAGTGCACGGTCACGAGTGGATTGTAGTCGTTGCGCCGACCCACACGGGCCCCCTTGAGAACGTAGGTGATCGTTGCGCGCTCGATTTTCGTTTCGTACGTGATCGGCTGGGAAAGCTCGACGAACAGCCTCGTGGATCCATCGGCGAGCGTCTCGAAGCCAGACAGCATCGCGTTTGCTGGCGCCGGGCGTTGGCGTCCGGACCGAACCGGAGCGCGTCGTCCCGACGGTGCGCGAGACGGACCCGCATTCGGGGTCGACGCGCTCGCTCCCGGTACGGCCGAGACGGAGTCTTGGGCAAAGCCCAACGCCATCGGACTCAGCGCCAGCGGGGCCACGAGAGCGATGCAGGCTGCGCGCGCCGAGTACCGCATGGCCAAAAATTAGAGCACGACGGCGCCGTCACTTGCGAACTTTGGTGGGCTCGGCCCACCCGTCGCCTTGGGTGCACACGAACTCGCTCGCGACGTCGATCCGCTCGGCCGCCGCGCGCCCGCTGGCGAAGTTGCCCGGAAAGCCCGCCGCCTGGTACGCCCAGACCATGGAACAGCAGCTCCCGGCCGCGGAAATTACCGCCTTGCTCGGGCGGGGGACCGAATTCGAAGGAAAACTCCATTTCGAAGGGCGCGTGCGCATCGACGGCCTTTTCAAGGGCGAGATCGGCAGCGAAGATACCCTCGTCATCGGAGAGGGAGCCGACGTCCATGCCGAGATTGACGTGGCCACCGTCATCGTGCGAGGGGGCGTGGTTCATGGCAACATCCGCGCAAAGACCGCCATTGAAATCCATGCCCCCGGAAAAGTCGTCGGGAACCTGCACTCCCCTTCGCTCTTCATCGACCGTGGAGTCGAGTTTCAGGGAAGCTGCCGCATGGATCCGTTCGAGGCGGCCGCGACCGAGCCGCGGAACCCATCGCTCGCCGCGAAGTCTCGCGTCTGAAGCGTAGGGCGAAGGATCCCGTATGGTCGAGCCCTGCCGTACGCCCATGCGTGCGATGCCGCGGTGGCCCCCGCTCACCCCAACGACGGCGGCCTTCCGATGGATTTCTTGGTCGGCTTCGAGACGTGCGTACTGTTCGCCTCAAAGAACCGCCACGGCTC
>Ga0116135_1000005_pt1 | contig 102137 bp, 83 predicted proteins | sample June2015DPH_20_1_FD_89738 | JGI IMG/M metagenome (GOLD analysis project Ga0116135, IMG submission 89738) | Peatland microbial communities from SPRUCE experiment site at the Marcell Experimental Forest, Minnesota, USA - June2015DPH_20_10 | ecosystem: Environmental > Terrestrial > Soil > Wetlands... | reverse complement strand
GCTTCCGTCCCCAGATCGCGGTGGCATCCGAGCACGCCGTCGGCCTGCACCGCGGTGCAGAAGTGCTCGAAGCCCGCAGAACCGAGCGTGTACAGGACCTCCATCCGCATCCTGCGCGACGTGCCGACGTCGGCGACCACCGCGATCACTTGGCGTCCGACCTCCGCAACCACCGGGGCCGTGTCGTCGGACGCGATTGCGTCGATGCCCGAAAGGCGCGCGCGCTCGGCTCGTGCTTCCGAAGACGGAAGGACGACCGTCACGTCGGCGTTCGGCGCCGAGCTCACGGTTCCGCGCCCGAGCTCGTTGCCCTTAGCGTCCTCTACGATAACGTCGCGACCGACCGCGCTGTGCGTCGGACCGCAAGCGACAGCGACTCGGACCCGGGCCCCTTTCTTGTCGGCGCGCAGCACGCCGCAATCGGCTCTGTCGACTGACAATTCCGGAAGCGCCACCCAAAGTGGCACCGACATGGGGGGCGCAAGCGGCGTTCCTTCGGAATGTCCGTCGGCGAGGTCACTCAATACCACTACCCGCCGATCGACCTGTGGGAGTGGGGTCAAGAGATCCGCCGCCAGAACGAGCGACCCATCGAGATCCGTGGCGCGGTCGCTTGGGGTGAACGAATCGATGGCCAGACGAGCCGCCTCCATGTCGGTCGTCGCTCCAAGCGCAACGCGAGCCGGATTACCAGCGAGTACAAGCGCCACGGCGTCACCCTCTCGCGCAGAGGCCAGCAGTTCGTGCGCGCCGCGCCGGGCCCGCTCGAAGCGCGATCGCCCGGCAGCGTCAGCCTGCATGCTCATCGAGTCGTCCAGGACGATGGCCATTGCGACCGACGCGCCTCCCGATCGTTGGAGCGAGAGCCGCGAGCATCGTACGAACGGCGACGCGCCAAGCACGGCAAGGGCTACCACCGCAGAAGCGCGCGTGACAAAAAGAGCACGATCCTCCAAGCGAGAGCGGCGACGCGCCTTCGGCGGCGCCGCGTCGACGAGGCGAGCGGGCGGAAATGGCTGCTCTTCGGCGCGACGTCTGCGTAGCTGGTGCGCGAGGAATGGAACTGCAACAAGGGCAGCCACGACAAGCGCGACCGTGGTGAGAACGCCCACGCGCGACGGGTAGCATATGCGCCTGAATGCGCCCGAACGGTCGCACGCCTGTTGCTTGCATTGCGCCCCCTTCCTCAGGGCACGCCGCATTGCGGGGCCCTGGCAACCGGCGGCGCGCGGTCCGTCGTGGCGCTGTCGGCCCGATGCTGGCGCGACAGCATGAACGCGGGATCCCGGCTATCGGACTGACTCGACGATCTCGCGAACGACCGTGACCGGGGAATCAGCGCTAGTGGCAGTCAGAAATCGACCGCCACGACGGACCATTGCGTCGTGCCAGTCGTGCGTCAAGCGTGCAAGCGCTCGAAGATAGCTTTCGCGGGCCGCATCGGCGTCGGTCTCGACGATCGATTCACCCTCGAGCGCGCGGAGCCGGACGGTGCCTTTGAAGGGAAAGTTCACTTCGGCGGGATCGAGTACGCGCGCGACCACCAGGATGCGCCCCCCCGTCCCCATCGTCGCCACCCTGTCGATCGCCCCGTCCGGCCAATCCACCAGATCGCTCAGCACAACGATAATCGCACCGCGACGGTGACTGCGCGCTACCGACTGGATTGCGCGATTGATTACCTCCGGATCCGTGTAGGCGTCTCCACCCGGCTCCGCGGACTCGAGAGCCACCAGCACGCGTTCGAATTGCTCTTGTCCGCTGGCTCGTCGAACCGGCGTCACGCGAACGCCAGCGATGAAGGTCAGGCTGACGGGATCGCCGCTCGCCAGAGCGACGCGTGCCAGCGCCGCAGCGACAACGGAGGCGAATGCGATCTTCGCGGCCGGAGCGCGCGGACCGCGGTAGGTCATGGACGCCGACGCGTCAAGGACGATGGCCACCGCACGATCGGTTTCGGTCTCGAATTGGCGGACGAGCCATCGATCGTGCCTGAGGAGCGAGCGACGATCGAGCCAGCGCAGGTCGTCGCCGGGAACGTACTCCCTGTACCCTCCGAACTCCACCCCAGCGCCACGCAACGAGCTTCGGTGAATACCGGCGTAGAGGCCCTCGGCGACCTCGCGGGCGCGCAGACGAAGGGGCGAAAGCTCGCCCCAGTCGATAGCGCGCCGGATCGCGGGTCGGCTGCTCATGCCCTCCCGAGCGCCCGAAGCCGGTAAGTCATGGTATGGCGATGTCCGGAGGCAGCGGGCCGCCGATCTGCGCCCGTCCGGGGTCGAGGATGTCGCGCGCAAGCGTCACTTCGCTGAGCTCCAAGCCAGTTCCCGCGACGACTTGGCGCAGGAGTTCGTCGCCACCCTTGGTGTCGCCCGACACTCGGCGGTCCATAGCCGCATAAAACAGTGACTCGTACCTCTGAATGGGCGTCGTCGATCGCAGGACGAGGTCCTCAGCCTTGAGCTTTCCCTCACCGAACCGCGCTAGCGTCGCGACCCAGCGACCATCGTCCGGAATCGAAGCGAAGACACGATCCGGCATTCCGTCCGTTCCGACGTGCATCTGGCGCTCGAGAAGACGCACCCACAGCGCGAAGTAGACGAGGTCGTCGCCATCGAGATCGACGGCCAGCGCCCTTTGAAGGCCATCCCGGGCAGATGCGACGTCGCCCCGGACAAAGGCACGTCCGATCAGGAGCTCGATGGTCTGCGCCGCTTGGTGCTTGTCCCCAGGCGCCGCGTCGTATGCTCGCTCGAGTGCACGCTCCGCAGGTTGGGCCGCACCGAATCGGTCCAGAACGCGCGAAAGGACGCGCTCGATCCTTGCGCGCGTGTCGGCGTTCGGAGCGTTTCGGGACTGAACGAGCTCCTTCAGAGCTTCGGCCAGCGGAGTTCGCGCAGCCGCCACGTCCCCCTTTTCGCGCGCCAGGTCACTGATGGTCAGCAGAACCTCTCCCCGTAGCGCTCCGTCGGATTGAGCGTCTTGCGCCGCGAGCGCGGCACGGAGGTGTTCGAGCGCGACCGGGGCGTGGCCGTCGCGCCACTCGATCCGCGCCAGTACGAGGAGCACGCCGCCCGAGGGCTCCTCGTCTGCTGATTCCTTGAGTAGCGCCCGAGCCTGATCGATCCGTCCTTCCCGAAGCTCGATCTCGCCCATGGTCGCCCGGATGCGAGCCGCGCTTGGACGGACCTTGCCGACCAGCCCGGTCTGGCCGGCTATGGCGAGCAACGGTTGCGCGACGCGGAACGTACGCCGTGCGGCGTCTGGCTCACCCGCTTCTTCTTCACTTGCCATCGCAGCAAGCGTGAGACCGAGCGCCTCGCTTGTGACCGCTGGTTCCGGGTGGGCGCGCACCGCCTCCAGCAAGACGGCCGGCGAGCTTTCAACCATCCCAAGCTCGTCAAGAGCGACAACGAGCGACATTGCGACTTGTGGGACGGTCGGGTCCAATCGGTAACATTCGCTAGCGACCCCGAAGGCGGCCGCCCCCAACACGTCCCGATCGTCCGCAAACTCTCCCTCGTCGCGCCCTGGTTCTCGGCTGGTAAGTGATCGCAGCTGAGTCAGCAAGTCAACGCACCGCGCGATCGTCGGCTCCTGAGCCGCCGCCTGAAGGGCTGCGGCGAACTGGGGACGTTCCGACTCAAGGAGCTCGCGGGCCTGGGCCCGGTCGAGAACGGCGAGCGCGCCGCGAATGTCCGCGTCGCGCAAGTAAATGGAGGCGAGCACCAATGGCCCGGTTTCGAGCGCGCGCCAGGCTTCGGCACCCTCTTCGCGCTCGGGTTGCGCACGCGTCCTTCGAAACTTGTCGCGCAGCGCGAGAGCCCGCTGGATCCATTCGGTAGTCGCCTTGGCGGCATCGGCGATAGCCGCTTCGGTCGGCTCGAGAAGACGCCGGTGCACGGCGACCCGCTCCAGCGCGCCGGCGCTGGCGACGGTGCCCCCTTCCACGACCGCGGTCCGTGTCCACTCATCCAGTGCGTGAAGGTGGCCAAGCACATCGGCTCGCTTCTCGGCGGGGGCGAGCATCAGGAGCAGATCGTAGATGGCACGAGACCGCCCCTCGTCCCCGCGCAAAGCCAGCTCCTTCACCGCAGCATCGAGCGCGGCCCAGCCGTTGCCGCCGAGCAGCCCGGGCACCGAGTCCCCGGCGCGGACGAGGTACAGGCCCCCCGTAACGGCGGCAAGCGCGCGATCCGCGGCGCGGCTGTTGAACCGTGCGACGGCGCGCGCCATCTGCCGTCCTTCGACTGCCGTGAGCCGAACCGCGCGCTCGGACGTACCGGGCGCGCTCAGCAATAAATCGCGCACCGCAACGGCAAACGCGTCGTCGCTCACCTCGGCCGAGGGAGGCGCCGCCCGCTCCGTCGCAAATGTTGGAGGCTTCGCTACCCGCGCACCGCAACCGGTCGAGGAGAGGGCCAAAAAGAGCGCGGCGATCGATGTAGCCGTGGACGATTGCGGCGCATGCAAAAGCGACAGCATCTCCACCCAGTCTACACCGCGCCGTCGTCGCAGCGAGCTCGGTCCGCGCAGTGCCGTCCCACGTCTGAATTGTCGCCATGGTCTTTCTCGACGGCTTCTCGGTCGGCCAACGCGCAAACGAGCTGCACACGGGCCGGGCAGCGTGGCATCATCTATTGATTGGGCATGGCGTCGACCGACTTTCTCCGCTTCTACGCCGCGACGGACGTCGGCAAGCTGCGCGATCACAACGAGGACAACTTCCTCGTCGACAAGAAGCTGTCGCTCTTTGTCGTTGCCGACGGAATGGGCGGTCACGCGGCCGGCGAGGTCGCCAGCGCCATGGCAGTGCGCGCTGTTCACGAAGAGGTCCGACGCGAAAAGGAGCTTCTCGATGACTACGTTGCCGGGGCAACCGGCGCGAGCCGGGTCACGACTCGAGACGTCGTTGCGCTTCTCGAGCATGCAGTTCAGCGCGCGTGCTCCAAGATCCACGAGGAGGCCAGCAACGATCCGAACAAGCGCGGAATGGGAACGACGCTGAGTGTGCTCCTCGTCCTCGGACATCAGGGGTTCATCGCGCACGTAGGAGACAGCCGCGTTTATCTCGCTCGCGGCGGCCGAACCCAGCAAGTGACGGAAGATCATACTGTCTATAACGAGCTCATCAAACGCGGCAAGTTGACTCGCGAGCAAATCGAGAAGGTGCAGCAGAAAAATGCGATCACCCGAGCGGTAGGCGTGTACGAACGCGTCGAGGTCGATACGCTGGTCATCGAGCTCATCGCTGGAGACGCGCTCGTGCTCGCAAGCGACGGACTGCACGGCTACCTCCAATCACCGGATGAGCTCGACGGGCCGCTATCGCTCGATGGCGATGCCAGCGTCAAATCCTTGGTCGACCTAGCCAATTCGCGCGGCGGCCGCGACAACATCACAACGATAGTCGTGAAAGTTGGGGCCGAGGGAGCGGTGGACGCCGCACAGGCTAAACGGCTCGCACTCAGGCGCGACGTTCTCGCCAACATGCCGCTTTTTGCACGGCTGACCGAGCGGGAGCTCCTGCGCGTGATGCAGGCGGTGCAGGTCCGCGAGTTCAGGGGTGGGGAGATTGTCATTCGCGAGGGGGACAAAGGCGACGAGCTCTTCATCGTGCTCGAAGGGCAGGTGCGCGTCTCGCGCGGCGATCAAACACTCACTCACCTCGGACCGGGCGAACACGTCGGCGAGATGGCGCTCATCCGGAGCGTGCCGCGTTCAGCCACAGTCGCGGCAGTCGGTCCCACGGAGCTGATCGCGATCCGTCGCGGAGATTTCTTCGAGATCCTCCGCAAGGAGCACGAGGTCGCAGTCAAGATGCTGTGGCAGTTTCTGGGCGTACTGGCGGATCGGCTCGACCAAACCAACAGCGAGCTCCACGAGATGAAGCGCGAGCTCGCCGCCGAGGACGTCACTTCCGAGATATTTCCGGAGGTCGAGAGCGATCCCATCCCGCCCGGCCTCCCAACGATCGCGCGGTGAACGGTGTCTCGACGTGGACGGCCGAGTGCAATCCGCGTGAAGCGCCATTGGCTGGGACCGTGGGCACCGGTCTGGTTCCTGGCGGCTTGCCACGGCGCCCGCTCTGATCGGGTGGTCCCCGGTGATGCATCCACGACGGGGCCTCGGCCCCCGTCGTTGAGCTCACTCACGGGGGCCGGTCCGCACTCGGCGCGCGCGAGCCAGGCTCCGTGCCGTGTGATCGCCGCGGACGGAGACGTGCGACTGGACGTGACGGAATACCCGAGCAGCCCAGCGCCTGGCGCGGCAGTCACGGCCCGCGAGGTCCTACCGCCCGGCAATGGCTGGTTGCTCCTCGGCAACGGGACGCGTTTGGTTGTGAAGGACCCGCGCACATCGCGCGAGAGTACCTTCTTTGGTTCAGGGCGAGTGCAGCCCTGTGTCGACCATAGGGAGGAATCCTGGCTAGCGGCCGGTCGATTCGAAAGCTCCGAGGGTGGCGGCGAGACTCCGGGCGCGGAAGAATGGATCGTAACGCCCTTGTGCGTCCTACGGTACGTCGCCGCAAGGCTGAATGTCGACGTTGGTCCGAACGGGACGACGGCCGCCATCGCCAGCGGCACCGGGTTCCTATGGACAACGGACGACGCCCGGGTGGAGTCCAGTCCCCCGACAGCGGGATCGGTCGACACAAGCGAAGAGCCTTGGCAAAGGTGGACGGTCGGACATCTTCGGATAGTCCCCGCGAGCTCGCGCTCACCGCTCGCCAGCGCCCGGGCGGCCGCCGATTGGTGCTCGGTGAAAGCGGCAGGGGCCCGAGCGCTCGGCCGCGCCCTTCTCGACCGAATTGGCGAATCGGCCAAGCCAGGCGAAGGCGCAGCGGAACAGGTGCGGGCTCGTCGCATCGCCCGCGCTTCGTGCGCGATCGCTCGACTCAGGCTGCAAACTCTGCCATCGTCGGACGACGTGAAGTCGTTGACGGAGATGATTGCCGCTGCCGACGCCGCTTGGTCGGAAGTCCCGGTACGATGACCGTGATTGAGACCGCGAACCGGGCCCCGTTGGCGTCCTCCGTTGGCGCATGGCTCGTCCGTCGCGCACCTTCGTGATCGCGGACCTTGGCGCAATCGGCCCGAGCCGACGACCCAGTCGACACCCGCCAACCTAGGCTCATAAGCGACACGGCAGAGATCACCGCCGCCACCGATGCTTCGATAAAGACGCCCCAGTAGACGTCAAAGTCCTAAATCCTACTCGGGTTCGACCAGTCGTGTGGAAACACGCGAAGGTTCGGCGCGAAAGCGTATCGGTTGCTTCGTTTCGGCGGACGAGGACGTCGCGAATTATTCGTCGACGACTTCGAGCCTCCTCGAGTGCGCCTATATCGGCCTATCACGGTCGACTCCTCGGGCCACATTTCTCCGTCGACGAGACGGTGACCACGGACCTTTGGTTCATGGGCATCCGGATGTTCTAATCATCGGGCCATGCGATCTTCGCCGTTCATTGCCGCTGCATTCCTCACGCTCGCCTGCCCAGCCCGTGCGGACGCCGACGCCCCGGGGACGTCGCAGGCAGAGGATGGTCACCCCGCCGCCGACGACCGATCGACGCGACCGCCGGTCGTGGTGTGGCCCACGTTGACCCCGGCGGGGGACGTTCCGAGTGCGTCCCCGCTTCACAAGCCACATCCGAGTGGCGACAAGGACGTGTACGAGCGCGCGCTCGAGCTGGATGCAACGCTGCGCGACGCCGTGCAGGATCTCGGCTTCACTCTCTATGTCGCCGACACGGGGCCTGCGCCGGGGCGCACGCGCGACGGGGATCTGATTGGTCGAGCGGCGGGGTCCGCCGGCGGAGGCGCGACGCCGGACGGCGGAACATGGGTCGTCAGTCCACGCATCGAGAGCGCCGGCACCGGCGAATTCATCACTCGCATCGTCGTCGTCCCGCCGAACGGGCGGGAGCTTCGAGTGCGGGTCGAGACCGTACCCGCCGATTCGGTCGGCGTTCGCGGTCTCGTCATGCTCCGAGACCTGTTGTCACCTGCCACCGCGGCGCAGGCCGCCATCGAGCAAGAGCGCGAGCAAGCGGCGCGCGGAACCTCACAAGGGATTATGAGCCCGCTGCGCTCGCAAGGGCGCGCGGTGCTCGCGGTCAATGCGGGACTGTTCGGTGGATTCTCGGCCTTCAGCGTCCAACGCGCGAGCGGCTCCGCGGATCCTCGCGTTCTCTATCCGCTGCTCGCCCTTGGAACCGGTATTGGCGTCGGTGCCGCACTCCTCGTGGCGGACGAATGGGACCTCACCTCCGGCGATGCGTGGGTACTGTCCGCTGGCGCCTGGTGGGGCGCGGCTTCGGCGATCATGATCGCCACCGGGCGCAACATCCAACCGTTCGATGACCGTTACTCCTGGGGCGTAGGCGGGGGTCTGATCGGCGCGGCCGTGGCGACGGTGGCGATCGCCCGAACTTCCATGGACGACGGAGACGCGATGCTCGTGCACTCGGGAGGAACGCTCGGGTTGTTGCTCGGCGGTGCGGGCGAGCTTCTCTACCGCGGTGCCACGTTGAGCCAAGCCAATGCGTATTCGGGAGCAGGCTACGGCACCGCCGTCGGACTCATTGCGGCCGGTGCTCTTGCCACGCAGGTGACCGTCTCACCCTCACGGGTTCTGCTGGTTGATGTCGGAGTGGGCGGTGGCGCACTCATAGGCGCCGCAATCGGCAGTCCACTCATCTTTGAGAACGCGACGCCGGGGAAAACCCGCGGGTGGCTCGCGACAACGATCGGCGGAAGTATCGGCGGCGGACTGGGGGCATGGTGGCTGACACGCGACTTCGGGGCTGCCAAACTGCAGCGCATCGGCCTCCTCGGCTGGCCGTCGGCGGGCATCGTTGGCTCGAGTCTGACGTCGCGCGGCGAAGCCCCCGTATACGGGATTGCTTGGGGCGGACCACTCTAGCCGATAAGCGCGTGGCGCTCGAGATTCCCAAGTGACTGTGGGAGCGATTACGGAAAAATCTCACGCTCTCTGTAAACTGCCTCGATCCGCTGAAGGGCCAGGGCATATGCCGCGATGCGCAGGTCGCAACGTTTCTGACGTGCAAAGTCGCTGACTTCACGGAATGCGCGCTTCATCGCGACCTCGAGTCGAGCGTCGACTTCCTCCTCCGTCCACATTTCGGAGCGCTTGTTCTGCACCCATTCGTAGTAACTGACGGTCACTCCCCCCGAGTTTGCGAGGACGTCCGGCAAGATGTCGACGCCCTTGTCGCTCAAGATGCGCTCGCCGGCCGGGTTGGTCGGCCCATTCGCTCCTTCGACGACGAGCTTCACGTCGAGCGACTTGGCCTCTGCTTCGCCGATCTGATTCTCTAGTGCGCACGGGGCGAAGATGTCTGCCTTCGTCGAAAAGAACTCCTCTCGCGTGATGGCCTTGCCTCCCGGGTAGCCGCCGATGCTGCCGTGCGTTTCGACGTAGTCCTGAAGCTTATGTGCATTGAACCCTTCCGGGTTATAGGCGTATCCCGTGTGGTCGCCGACGGCGATGGTCGACACGCCGAGCTTCGCGAGAATAACCGCTGTGTTCGAGCCGACATTTCCGTAGCCCTGGACAAGCATCGTCGCACCTTCGAGATTGAAGCCCTTCTCCTTCGCCCATTCGAGGAGACAGAAGACGAGGCCCTGGCCGGTGGCCTTCTGGCGGCCCAGCGTGCCACCGCTCGCGACGGGCTTTCCGGTGACCACGCCCTTGACCATCTGCTTTTGCGCGGAGCCCACCATGTTCGAGAACGTATCCATCATCCAGGCCATGATCTGACCATTCGTCCCGACGTCGGGCGCCGGGATGTCGTATTCGGGGCCGATGTTTTCGCCGAGGGCGTGCGTGAAGCGGCGAGTGATCCGCTGGAGCTCTTGCTTGGACACCGAGTGCGGGTCGAACTTGATCCCGCCTTTGCCACCGCCGAACGGGAGCCGCATGAGCGCCGACTTCCACGTCATCATTGCGGCGAGGGCCTTTACGTCATCGAGCGCAACCTGGGGGTGATAGCGCATGCCCCCTTTGAATGGACCGAGCAGGTTGTTGTGTTGCACCCGGTAGCCTTTGAAGAGACGCACATCGCCGCTATCCATCCTGACCGGGAAATTCACGATCAATTCGTTCTTCGGCTGGCTGAGGATGGTTTGCACGTAAGGCTCAATTTTGGCGATCCGGCCAGCCCGCTCGAGATAATCTTGGACGACCTTGTAAAAGTCGTACTCCTTGGCGGCGGCCCCGTGCGTCCTCGAGGGGGGCGCCGTGGATACCGCACTCGTCCCGACACTTGGACCCGTTAGGTCCGGCGAAAGCTTTTCGTTCATCGTTTGCTCCGTGCGACGAGTCGCGTCATCCTCGTGGGAAATCCAAGGGTGTGAGTGCGGATGATGTCCTGCGGCGAAAAGTGCAGTTCCTTACGCACGGCCCGCGGCCTAAGGATAGCCGTTCAGGCGCCCCAGGCCCACTGCGCATAGAGATACACAATCACGGCGGTCACGATCACCGCATCAACACGGTCGAGAACCCCCCCATGGCCCGGGACAATCGCCCCCGAGTCCTTCACGCCCATGGATCGCTTCAGCAGCGACTCGCCGAGATCTCCGGCCTGGCCAAGCGCCCCCGCCACGAGGCCGAGGATGACGGCATGCTCGACCGGCAGAGCACCCGCCAAGTAGGAGAGCGACGCAGCCACGGCCCAAAATACGCTAGCGAAGAGCCCACCGAAGGCCCCCTCGATCGTCTTGTTGGGCGAGACCGCCTCGTAAAGCTTGTGACGCCCGAGAAAACGACCCGCGAAGTACGCGCCCGTATCGGCGAACCATGCCAGCCCTAGCGCGAGAAGAGCCGCTCCCGCACCGACGCCTGGTTCCAGCGTGCGCCGCATCACGGCCAAGAGCGTCAGCGGCACCGCGACAAAGAGCGGGCCAAAGCCCAGGGCGCACGCTCGAAGCCCGGCCGTTTCAAGCGCACCGAGACGGCAAAGCGTCGCCATCGGGCCGGCCAACGGCACGAGCGTGAGGACTGCGATGAGCGCGCGTGGATTGCTCGTCTCGAAGTAGACGGTCGCCGACGCAACGGCCGAAATGAGAACTCCGACCGCTTGCGTCTGATGGTCGCCCGGGTGAGTCATCGCGAAAAGCTCGTGCACCCCCACGAGCGCCGCAGGCAACACGAGAGCGTAAAAGGCCCAGGCCGGTGCGACATACAGCAGAACGAGGATGAACGGCACGCCGACGGCGGCCGTAGCGACCCGGAGCCCGAGGTTCGACGCCCTCGCGGCCATTGCTAGAGCGCGATGGGCGCGATCGTCCCGGACGGGAGCGAAGCGGCGGAGCCGGCGGCCACAACCGAGGTCCCGCTATGCAGGGACTCGTGGGCGGAGGGTAACGAAGGGCCCGCAGCATGCAACGGCGAAGCTTCATCGGCGTGCGCCGGCGCACCAATGCGCCCGAAGCGCCGCTCGCGCCCCTGAAAACTCGCGATGGCGGCGAACAGATCCTGCTCGCAGAAGTCCGGCCACAGAACGTCGGCAAAATGAAGCTCCGCGTACGCCAAGCCGTAGAGCAGGAAATTCGAAATGCGTCGCTCGCCGCCCGTTCGGATGATGAGATCCGGATCACCGACCGATACGCTCGGGATGTGAGCGCGGAGCGCATCCGCGGTCACGTCCTCGGGGCGCATGCGGCCAGCCGCGACCGCAATTGCTAGCTCGCGTGCGGCATGCGCTATCTCTTCGCGCCCGCCATAAGAAAGCGCGAGCGTCAGAGTCATCTCATCGTTGCGTGCGCTTTCGGTGCGTAGCGGGTCGAGCACCGCTCGGACCAGCGCCGGAAGACGGCCGAGATTGCCTACCGCGTTTAGGCGTATGCCGTTGTCCAGGATCTCATCGCGCTCGCTCAGCAAAAATTCGCGCAAGAGAAGCATGACCGCGTCCACCTCGTCTTCGGGCCGGGCCCAGTTTTGTTCGCTGAACGCGTACAGGGTGAGCGCGCGCAGCCCGAGACGGCGAGCGGCTCGGACCGTGCGCCGCACTGCGCTCGCGCCCTCGCGATGCCCGACAGCACGGGGCTGGCCACGTACCTGCGCCCAGCGTCCGTTTCCATCCATGATGATGCCGACGTGCCCGGGTAGATTCCGAGCTTCGACGAAGTCCATGCCTTGAGGGGCGAGGTAACACGGTGGCCGGGCTTGAGCAATGAGGAGTTCGGCGGAAAGGCAACGCGAGCACGTGCACTCAGCCGCACGTCTCCGTCCTGGGACTGACCTGGGGCTTGCGGGCGGGTCCGTCGGCCCTATCCTGGCTCCGGTCGCGCGCCGTCCCATGCGTGCGTCCGTCAGGAGCCACGCTTGACCTCTGCTGCCGAATCGAAAACCGACCACGCGCCTGCGGATCGTCTGCCGGGCATCCTCGTCAGCCTGAAAGACGCGGCTCGAGCCCACGTCCTATCCCACGACGAGCGCATCGAGGCGCTCGACGCGCTGCAGCGCGCGATCGTTGCGCACAAGGACGCTATCGCCGACGCGATCTCGAACGACTTCGGCAGCCGGTCGAAGCACGAGTCGCTGATGGGGGATTTATTCCCGATACTTGGCACAATCAAACATACCAAGCTTCATCTTCGCGATTGGATGGAACCGGAAGACCGGGCAGCGAACTTGAGCAACTTGCCGTCGCGGTGCGAGCTGCTCAAGCAACCATGTGGCGTGGTGGGTATTATCTCGCCGTGGAACTATCCGTGGCTAGCCGCGCTGTCACCGCTCGTCGCCGCGCTTGCGGCCGGAAATCGCGCCATGATCAAGCCGAGCGAGCTCTCTCCACGCAGCTCGGATCTGCTCCGCACCCTCGTCGCCGCAACGTTCGCCGCCGACCTCGTGACCGTCATCACCGGCGACGCCCGGGTCGGCGAAAGGTTCGCGCAGCTCCCCTTCGATCATCTCGTGTTCACGGGGTCCACGCGCGTTGGAAAGCTCGTTATGCGCGCAGCAAGCGAGAACTTGGTGCCCGTCACGTTGGAGCTCGGCGGAAAATCGCCCGCGATCGTGGCAGCCGACTTCAACGCGCGCACTGCGGCGGCGCGCATCATGGCGGGCAAGACCTTCAACGCGGGGCAAACATGCGTCGCGCCGGACTACGCGCTCGTCCCCGTGAGCTCAAAGCTTACGTTCGTGGAGGCGTGTCGAAGCGCCGTTGCCGAGATGTATCCGCGGCTGGAGAAGAATTCGGACTACACGGCCATCGTCAGCGATCCGCACTACGTCCGCCTAAGGCGTCACGTCGACGACGCCAAATCGCGTGGTGCCGAGGTCATCGAGCTCAACCCCGCGGGCGAAACACTCGACGCGGCCGCGCGAAAGCTCGCGCCGACACTCGTGCTCGACCCCACCGACGAGATGCTCTGCATGCAGGAGGAGATCTTTGGTCCGGTGCTGCCGATCAAGACCTATTCGCGGCTCGATGAAGCGCTCGCTTACGTCAACGCACACCCTCACCCCGTGGCGCTCTACTACTTCAGCCACGATCGCGCATCCATCAACCGCGTTCTGACGGAAACGAAGTCAGGGGGCGTAACGGTCAACGAGACCCTAGTCCAATTCGTGCAGAGTGACTTGCCCTATGGCGGGGTCGGGCAGAGCGGGATGGGACAGTGCCGCGGACGCGAGGGCTTCGACGCGCTGACTCACAAAAAGCCCGTGTTTTTCCAGTCGCGAATCCATACGCGAGGACTCCTCAGTCCGCCCTACGGGACTGTTGCCAACGGGCTGCTCCGTTTGTTGCTCGGGAGCTAACGCGGACGATACTCCGATGTCACTTGGTCCGAGCGCGATCGTCATTGGTGCCGGACACAACGGCCTGGTTGCCGCGGTACTGCTCGCGCGAGCGGGGCTCGACGTCACAATCGTCGAGGAGCGAGATACGGTTGGAGGAGCATGTAAGACAGAACGGCCGTTCGCGAAGGTCCCAGGCCTGGCCACGTCGACGGGGGCCTATTTGCTCGGACTCATGCCGCCCGAGCTCATCGCAAAGCTCGGCGTCGACATCCCCGTCATGCGACGCGACCCTCACTATTTTCTGCCCACATCCGGAGAGCGATACCTCGTCTTTGGATCGGACCGCGACGCCATGAAATCGCAGTTTCTTCGTTTTTTTTCGGAGCGCGACTGGCGCGCCAATGAAGCGCTCCAGTCGGAACTTGGGCAGCTGCGCGAGGACGTCGCACCCGCGTGGCTCGACGAGCCACGTTCGATCGACGAAACAGCAGACCGTTACATACGCCCGGCGCTGCGCGAAACGTTCGTCGCGCTCTGCCGGGGCTCGGTCGGGCAGTATTTGGATCGGTTCGACTTCGCCAGCGATTTGCTCCGCGCCATGTACGCCGTGACCGACGGGCTGTCGGGCCTTTGCGGCACGTGGAGCACGCCCGGGACCGGGATGAATTTTCTAGTTCACAACATGTGCAGGCTTCCTGGATCGGGAGCTGCATTCATGATCGTCCGGGGAGGCATGGGGACGGTCACCGCACGCATCGCCGAAGTAGCCCGCGCCGCAGGGGCGATCATTCGGACAGGGCGAAAGGTCGAGCGGATCGTTGTCGAGCGCGGAACGGCTCGTGGCGTCCAATTCGACGACGGAAGCGAGATGCGCGCAACCGTCATCGTGTGCAATGCGGACCCGTTCCGGATGCGCAATCTCGTGGGCCGATCTCGCTTCCCGGAACCGTACAACGCGCGTATCGATGGGTACCGCCGCGATGGCACGACGCTCAAAGTGAACCTTGCACTCCGCGGCCTTCCTCGGTTCTCCTGCGGCCTCGGCTTCGATGGCCCGCAAGCCCTCGGTGGGCCGACGATTCATCTGTTGCCCGACGAGCACGAGGTCATCGAATCGCTCGAACGTGGCTTCGCCGACGTTCGAGCCGGCCGACTTCCCGAATTTCCTGCGATTGAATGGTACCTGCATACCACTCTCGATCCCACCCTGCGCGACGATCGCGGTCACCACGGCGGAGCGCTTTTCGTGCAGTGGGTCCCTTACGCCCTCTCCGGCACGAAGAGCTGGGAAGACGAAGAGGAGCGCTACGTACGCCACCTGCTTTCGATCTGCGATCGCTTCGCGCCGGGGACGAGCGATCTCGTCGTCGACACGTTTACCCTCACGCCACCGAAGATCGAGAGCCATTTCGGCATCACGCGTGGCCACATCCATCACGTCGACAACAGCTTCGGCTTCGCCGATCGCTTACCGTACGCGCAACCGATTGCGGCTCTCTACTCGTGCAGCGCGGGGACGCACCCGGCGGGCAGCGTCATCGGATGCGCAGGGCACAACGCGGCAGTTCGCGTCCTGCGAGACCTGGGCCACCCGGGCGCACCGTGAGAGGCCGGCAGTCGCCCGGAATCCGCGCCGTCGCTTCCTAGCGCCATCTCGACCGCGCTATATTCGGCCGCGTGCCTGTGTACGCTCTCGGACGAGCGCTCGCATTTCCGCCACCGGAAGACGCCGAGGATGGGCTCGTCGCGGTCGGCGGAGATCTCTCGCCCGAGCGCCTCCTGCTTGCCTACCGTTGCGGGATTTTTCCTTGGTACGACGAGTCGTTACCCATCCTGTGGCACTCGCCCGACCCGCGTTGCGTGCTGCTCGCCGACGAGCTTCATATCGGACGCACGCTGCGCCGCGAACTCGCCAAAGCAACGTTCGATGTGCGGATGGACGGAGCGTTCTCGCGCGTGGTCGGCGCCTGCAAGGCGACGCCACGCGCGGGACAGGACGGGACGTGGATTACAGACGACATGGAATGCGCTTACCTGGAGCTCCATCGACTCGGATATGCCCACTCCGTGGAAGCGTGGGAAAAGGGAGAACTCGCCGGCGGGCTCTACGGTGTGTCGATCGGGCGCATGTTCTTCGGGGAGTCCATGTTTTCTTGGCGACCTAACGCCTCGAAGGTGGCGTTGGTCCGGCTCGCCGAGACGATTTCCGCGTGGGGCTATCGCGTAATCGACGCGCAGGTCGCCACCTCGCATACGCTCTCTATGGGGGCGCGAGAATGGCCCCGGGCGCACTTTCTGGACGTTCTTCGGCGCGAGCTTGCCTACCCTACACGCAGAGGCAGTTGGGCGACCGCGCACGCGACGACTCCCGAGCCCCCGGGACGGGAGCCCTGAGGGCTCGCGCTTTCCAGCTGATCCGCGACCACCTCGATCCTGGCAAACGTGCGAAGCTGCGTGGATGGGGAGAGCACCTTCAACGGCAGCGAGCGACGTCATGGCGTACCGCCCCGAGACTCCGGCTGCTTCCATTCATGGCACAACAGGGTGCCTGGATTGGATTCGTTTGGTTGACGCGGCATGTGTCCGGCAGCGAATCTGATCGTCCGATGGTCGACTACTCCGATCGGTTCCCCCCTGGCGTCGACCTCAGCGTGCTCGGCAGGACGATGCTGGACGCCGCGCGCGCCGCCCGTATCGGCGTTGCGGTATCGGTCTTCGACCCAGGGGGCCGAGCACGAAATATTTACATCAGCGACGTCGCTGCCGACATTCTCGGCTGGCCCGTGGAAGAGCTCATGCGAACCGACCCGCTGGATCACGTCTCGCCCGAGGATCGTGCGCGTGTCCAGGAGCGCCTCGAGAAGCGCGCGGGCGGCGAAGTAGGGCAGGCGTCGTACGAGCTGATGGTCGTTCGCCAGGACGGGCGCCGCCGGCCCATCGGCGTGACGGCCACGGACGCGATGCTGAACGACCGACCGGCAGTCGTAGCGTTCATCGTCGATGCCACCGCACGCCGCGCCGCCGAGGAGGCGCACCTTCGGGCCGAGGCTCGCTTCCGCGAGTTGATCGAGAAGGCGCCGGAGCCAATCGGCATTTTCGTCAAAGCGCACATCGTGTACGCGAACACCGCATTCGTGGCGGCGCTGGGATACCGAACGGCGGAAGACCTTTACCCGGTGCCACTTTCGGAGCTGGTCCACGCAAACGACGTGGCACTCATGGAGGCCCGAATGAGGCTCCTGATGGACGGGGGCCGGCCTCCGTCACCGTACGTGTACCATGTCCGTCGCTTCGACGGTTCCACGCTCCTCCTCGAGATCAGCAGCGTGCCGTTCGAATACGAAGGCAAACCGTCGATCCTGGCGATGGGGCGCGACGTCACCGAGCGAAGGATGCTCGAAGCCCGGCTCATCCAGGCGGACCGCTTGGCCGCACTCGGTACACTTGCGGCAGGCGTCGCGCACGAGATCAATAACCCGCTTGCATACGTGATCCTCAATCTCGACTGGATCGCCCGCAAGCTCTCCGAGGGCAGGCAGCCCCAGCAGAGCATGGAAGGTCTGGCCGAGATGCTCAACGAGGCGCGTGGCGGTGCCGAGCGCGTGGCCACGATCGTGCGCGAGCTCCGCAGCTTTTCCCGAGCCGACGACGAAACGAGGCGCGGCGTGGACCTGGCGGCCGTCGTTCGATCGGCGATCAAGCTCGCTGCTCACGAGATTCGCCCTCGGGCGCGCATCACGACATCGTTCGAACCTATACGACCCGTCTGGGCGAACGAGGGCCGACTCGAGCAGGTCGTGCTCAATCTGCTCCTCAACGCGGCACAGGCACTTCCCGAGGCCCGCGCCGCCACGAACGAGATTCGCGTCTACGTTAGGCCACATTCCGAACAATCCGCTGTGCTCGAAGTCGCTGACAACGGAGAAGGAATACCACCGGAAGTATTGCCAAGAATCTTCGACCCATTTTTCACAACGAAGCCGCTTGGAGTGGGCACGGGCCTCGGGCTGTCGATCTGCCACGGAATCGTTGCCTCATTGGGCGGACAAATCACCGTACACAGCATGCCGGGCGACGGCACAACGTTCCACGTCGTGCTGCAAACGACGAATGTGATGCCCGGCGACGCGGCAACCATTCCGAACGAGCCGCTCCAGGTACGCCCCGGCGCCCGAGCGCGCGTCCTCGTGCTCGACGACGAGCCGCAGATAGCGAATACATTACGGGAGCTCCTCGCTGCCGAACATGATGTGGTTGCCTCCACAAGTGCTTTCGACGCGCTCGCGGCCGTTCGGTCCGGAGGCGCCTTTGACGTCATCTTCTGCGACTTGGTGATGCCCGGTATGGACGGGATCGAGTTCTACCGAGTCCTCCGGAAACAGTATCCAGGCCTCGAGCAAAGCGTCGTATTCATGACCGGCGGTGCGTTCACACGAGTTGCCGCCGAGTTTCTCGCATCTGTCGACAACCGACACCTGGAGAAGCCGTTCAGCATCGGGCTCATCGAGCGAATTGTGCGCGAGATGAAGGCTCGGCGAAAGGGTGCGTCGTGAGCGTCCTGCTAAACGTCGACCTCGGTGAGTTGGCCGGCGAATCGGAAGCGCTTTACGTATGGGCGCACATCGCAAACGTCGCGTGCGGCGGGCACGCAGGCGACGATGCTTCGATGAAGCGGGCCATCGAGCTCTGCCGCGCGCATGGGACGCGCCTCGGCGCCCACCCCTCCTATCCCGATCGGGAGGGGTTTGGTCGCCGTCCACTCGACATGTCGCCGGCCGCTCTGTTCGCGAGCGTCGCGGCCCAATGCGCTCGGCTCGCAGCGCTCGCCAGGAAGGCGCGCCAACCGATCGCGTACATGAAGCCGCACGGGGCGCTGTATCACGCAGCCGATCGCGACTCGGCGCTCGCGGAAGCGCTCGTTGCAGCTTCTCTCCAGTCGCTCGGGGAGCGCATCACCGTCGTCGGCCCGTCCTCCGGAGCCCTGGCGAGCGCAGCAGCCCGCGCCGGCCTGGACTTCGCCCGCGAAGCCTTCGCCGATCGAGGCGAGCGCCTGGACGGATCGCTCGTGCCGCGAAGCGAGCCAGGAGCGTTGATCGTGGACCCGGCCAGCGCAGCCGACCGTGCGCGCCAATTCGCCTCGCGGTTGAACGTCGAAACCGTTTGCATTCACGGCGACACGCCGCGGAGCGCCGAGATCGCAGCTGCGGTTCGCAACGCACTCGACGCCGCGGCGCAGCCGGCGGACTGACGTGAAGATTGAGATCGAGCCCTTCGGCGACAGAGCTCTTCGAGCAATGCTGCCGGACCCCGTCAATGCCGCCGCCCTGCTCGGCGCGTTGCGGTCGCACCCGCACGTGGTCGACGCCGTCGTGACCGAGCGCCACGCACTCGTCGTGTTCGATTCGACCGAGCCCCCCGACGGGCTCCACGAGGTGTTCGCGCGAGTGCTCAATACGTCCACCGTCGCACAGCCCGGACGAGAGCATACGATTGCCGTTCGCTACGACGGTGAAGACTTGAGTGACGTGGCCCGCCAAATCGGTGCCAGCCAAGAAGACGTCATTTCGCTTCACACGGCTGCTGAGTACGTCGTCGCCATGGTCGGTTTCTTACCGGGATTCGCGTATCTGCGCGGGTTGGACCTCCGGCTGGTGGTTCCGCGGCGGCCGACGCCAAGACCGCGCGTTTCCGCGAGGTCGGTGGCAATCGGCGGGCCATACACGGGCGTGTACCCGCATGCATCGCCCGGCGGCTGGCATGTGATCGGAACGGCCCCCGACTTCATTTCCTTCGACGTCCGGCGAGGCGCCTCGCTCGCGGTCGGTGACCGAGTGCGGTTCACGCCGGTGGCCCATTGATCGAGATCGCGGCCATCGCTGGCGTGGCCACCGTTCAGGATGGGGGGCGCCCTGGGTCGATGCACCAAGGCATTCCCCACGGGGGAGCGCTCGTGCCAATTGGGCTTGCGCGCGCTAACGCCCGCGTCTGCAACGGTCGAGACGAAGCCGCAATCGAAATCGTGGGAACGTTGAGGTTGCGTGCGCTCGCACCGGTGCGCATCGCGAGCGACGAAGCCCTAGCTCGGGACCTCGAGCCGCTCGAAGAGTGGACAATCGAGTGCGGCGCCGCCCGCGTCCGGTATGTCGCTCTCCGAGGCGGGCTCGACGTTCCGTACGTCTTGGGGGGTCGGGGTACGTTGCTCTCCGGATCATTCGGCGGCCACGAGGGGCGGCCGTTGAGAAAGGGGGATATATTGCGGGCTGGCTCCGCCGAGGTGCAACGATACCCGCTCCCGCCTCCCCCGGATCCCAACGCGCGAATCCGCGTTGTGGTAGGGCCAGACGTCGAGCGTTTCAGCCGAAACGCTCTGGATGTGCTGTTGTGTGCGACGTTTCGTATCTCCCCACGCGGGGATCGAACGGGGATACAACTTCTGGGCCCGGCGCTAGCTCGGTTGGACGGCGATCAGGCTGGTTCTGCCCCTATGATGCGAGGGGCGATACAGGTGCCTGCCTGCGGAGACGCTATTGTTCTCGGTCCGGACCATCCGACCGTGGGAGGGTATCCCGTCATCGCCGCCGTGGTGACCGCCGATGTGGGCGCCCTCATGGCCCGACCGCCCGGCACCGAGGTGCAGTTCATCGGGGCGGGACGAGCGACGTGATGCCACCGAAGCGCATGGTCCGACATGCACTCACCTCAGCGAAAAGGAGACGACCGTGAAACTCTACTTCAGCCCGGGCGCTTGTTCCCTCCATCCCCACATCGCACTACGGGAGGCCGAATTGCCGTTCGAGCTCGTGCGCGTCGATACGCGATCGCACAGAACCCAAACCGGGGCCGACTTCTACGCCATCAACCCGAAAGGATACGTCCCCGTGCTGGAGCTCGACGACGGGGCCCGATTGACAGAGGGCGCCGTCATCGCCCAGTTCATCGCCGACCGAGCCCCGGAATCCAAGCTTGCTCCGCCTGCCGGCACGATGGCCCGTTACCGTCTGCAGGAATGGCTGAACTTCATCGCAAGCGAGATTCACAAAGCGTTCGGTCCGCTCTTCGGGTCTGCCTCCGACGAGGCGAAGGACCAAGCACGCGCCCGTGTGTCCGCTCGGCTCGATCTGGTGGCACGTCAACTCGAGAAGACGCCGTACCTCTTGGGCGATACCTTCACAGTGGCCGATGGCTATCTCTATAATGTGCTCCGCTGGACCAAGTTCACCGGCATCGACCTCGCGCGCTGGCCCTCGCTGACGGCGTTCTACGCGCGGATCGACTCCCGGCCGGCAGTCCAGGCCGCGCTCACCGCCGAGAAAAGTTGACTGGCGTCGGTGTTCCTGAATCCTGAACGTGCGGTGACGGCATCAGCCAGAACTCGTGAGGAGTCATGTCAATGCGCAAGCCGATTCGTCGTGCAGTGGTCATTGGCGCGGGTGTCATGGGCAGCGGGATCGCCGCCCATCTCGCGAACGCGGGGGTCGACGTCCTCCTGATGGATGTCGTACCGCACGACTCGGGCGAGCCGGAGAGAAACCGCGCGGCACGCAACCGCCTCGCCGCTGCCGGCCTCGAACGAGCCGCAAAAGCGCGCCCGGCAGCGTTCTTTTCGAAGGATCGGGCGCGTCTCGTCTCGATCGGCAACGTGGCGGACGACCTCGACCGGGTCCGTGATGCAGACTTGGTCGTGGAAGCTATCACCGAACAGCTCGAGCCGAAGCGCGCCCTCTTCGAAAAGCTCGAGCAGGTTGTCCGAAGCGACTGCGTGGTCGCATCCAATACGAGTGGGCTGCGCATCAGTGAATTAATGGCCGGGCGTTCGATCTCGTTTCGACGACGCTTCCTGGTGATGCATTTTTTCAACCCAGTCCGGTACATGAAGCTGCTTGAGCTGGTGGCCGGTCAGGACACATCGCCCGACGTGATCGAGCAGACCCGCCAGTTCGGCGAGGATTTCCTGGGCAAGGGCGTCGTCGTCGCCAAGGACACTCCGAATTTCATCGGAAATCGGATTGGCATTCACGCGATGCTGCTGGCGATTCATTTGATGCTCGAACACGGCCTCGCGCCGGAAGACGTCGACGCCATCACCGGTGAACCGCTCGGTCATCCCAAGAGTGCGTCGTTCCGTACCGCGGATCTCGTCGGCGTCGACACGCTCGTCCATGTCGCCGACAACTGCTTCGCATCACTGCCCGCTGACGAAGATCGATCCATCTTCCAGGTTCCCGCGTTCATCCGGGCGATGGTCGAACGAAAGCTCCTCGGCGACAAGACCAATGGCGGGTTCTACCGAAAGCGCAAAGATGGAACGATCGAGACGCTCGATCCGAGGACGCTCGATTACCGCGCTCGGGCCGGCGACAAGGAGATACGTGCGACTTGCAAACGAATAGCGCAGATCGAGGACCCTGCCTCTCGCGTGCGAGAGCTTCTATTCGGCAGTCAGGCCGGTGGCACTGCCGCGCTCTTTGCCTGGAAGGTCGTGTCGCGCTCATTGGCCTATGCGGCCCGCCGAATCGGCGAGATTGCCGACGACGTGGGGTCGATTGACCACGCCATGAAATGGGGGTATAATTGGGATTTTGGTCCTTTCGGAATGTGGGATGCGATCGGCTTTGGCGCAACTACCGAGCGCATGAAAGCCGATGGGATATCCCTTCCGAATTCAATTGATGCCATGCGGGCCACGGGTGCAAAAAACTTCTATACAGATGACGGAAAGGTGTTTGACCTACTCAGCGGTGCAGTCGTCAATCGGGTGACCGATCCGCGTGCGGCCACGCTGCCGCGGCTGCGCCAGGGTGGAGCGCCGGTTCTCAGGAATGACGGCGCAGAAGCGTGGGATTTGGGCGACGGGGTCCTCGGCCTAACCTTCAAGACGAAGGCGAATAGTATTGATCCAGACGTGATTCAGCTCATGGGGGACGCCGTCGCAAAGGCGGAGAGCGATTTTCGGGCCATGGTCGTCGTGAATGGGGGCGAGCACTTCTGCGTCGGGGCGAATCTGCTTCTCGTCGCCATGGCGGCTAGCCAACACCAATGGGATAAGATCCGTTCGATGGTCCAAGGCTTCCAGGAAGCCAATCAACGAATGAAATATGCCAAGGTCCCGGTGGTCGCTGCTCCATTCGGAATGACACTCGGCGGCGGACTGGAGGTTTGTCTAGGCGCCGGCAACGTTCAGGCGGCGGCCGAGACGTACGCGGGACTCGTGGAGGTCGGTGTTGGACTCGTTCCCGCTGGCGGCGGAAGCATGAACTTGCTGTGGCACGCTTTGGAAACGATCCCCGAGGGGGCGACGGTCGATTCGTACGCAATCGTCACGCAGGTCTTCAAGAACGTTGCACTCGCCCGCGTTGCAACGAGCGCGGAGGAGGCGAAGGAGTTCGGCTACTTTGGGCGGAACTCGGGTGTGAGCTTCGATCGGGCTCGATTGCCAAGCGAGGCGAAGGCGCGCGCGATAGGACTCGCCGAGAGTGGTTGGCATCCCCCGGCACCGCGCGCGCACATCCTCCCGGGAGACAGCGGGATCGCGACGCTGAAGTTGCTGATACGAAGCCTCGGCGAGGCGGGTCAGGCGAGCGAACACGACGCGAAAATCGCCACACGACTCGCTGAGGTTCTCTGCGGCGGCGTGTCGGGAGCTGCACACGAAGTCACCGAGAGCGAAATGCTCGAGCTAGAACGCGAAGCCTTCGTCAGCTTGAGCGGTGAACCGAAGAGCCAGGAGCGCATGCAGCACATGTTGATGAACAACAAGCCGTTAAGGAATTGACCATGATCGAAAACATCGTCATCGTCGACGCGGTCCGATCGGCTGTCGGGCGCGCCACCAAGGGAACGCTCGCCCAGACACGTCCCGACGAGCTCGCGGGCCAGGTTATGGCGAGGCTGCTCGCGCGCGTTCCGCGGATGAAGCCGGGCGACGTGGAGGACATCGTGCTCGGCTGCGCGATGCCCGAGGGCGAACAGGGATTGAATGTCGCACGTGTGGTCGGAATGCTCGGCGGGTTGCCGGTCGAAACCAGCGCGATGACGGTCAACCGTTTCTGCTCGAGCGGATTGCAAGCCATCGCCATCGGTGCCGGAGCGATCGCGACTGGTGTGAACGACATCGTCATCGCGGGCGGGGTGGAATCGATGACGATGGTCCCGATGACCGGCAATAAGCTGAGCGCCTCACCCGAGGCGATGCGGCGCTGTCCGGAGGTGTACGTTCCAATGGGGATCACGGCAGAGAACGTCGCCAGGGCGTTCGGCATCACCCGGGCTGATCAAGATGCCTTCTCCCTGCGAAGCCAACAGAAGGCGACAGCGGCGATCAAGGCGGGCGTGTTCAACGACGAGATCGTTCCGGTTCAGGCCACACGTTACGAAAACGGCGTCCGCGTCGGGATTGCCTTCGGCCGCGATGAACTGGTGCGTGGCGACACGACGCTCGAAGGTCTTGCGGCGCTCAAGCCCGCGTTCATCAAAGATGGCACCGTCACTGCCGGCAATGCGTCGCCGCTCTCTGACGGCGCAGCGGCCGTGCTCATGATGAGAAAGGCCCGGGCTGACGCGCTAGGCATCCAGCCACTTGCTCATTTCCGCGCGTATGCGGTGGCCGGAGTCGATCCGAAGATCATGGGGATAGGGCCGATCCCCGCTGTTCGGAAGCTCCTCGCCAAGACGGGCTTGTCTCTTCGTGACATCGACCTGGTGGAGCTCAACGAAGCCTTCGCGAGCCAAGCGGTCTACGTTCAGCGCACGCTCGAGATTCCGGACGAGAAGCTCAACGTGCACGGAGGAGCGATCGCGCTAGGGCACCCGCTCGGGTGCACGGGAGCAAAGCTGACCGCTACGGTTCTCCACGAATTGCGACGCCGACACGCGCGGTACGGCATCGTCACTATGTGCATCGGAGGCGGGATGGGCGCGGCGGGCCTCTTCGAAGCGGCCACCTGAGGCTCAGCTCTGGACCGGGCTCGCGCCGAGCAAGATCTGGACGAACGATTCGTAGCCGGCCCGCCACCGGTCAAGATCCCCAGAAAGGCCGTCGGTGAGTTGGATGCCGAACCCCGCAGGGACAGTCGCACCACCAACGGGCCCAAACGGCCGCTTCCAGGCTACCTTTCCCGCTAGACGGGCTCGGCGTTCCGCGCGGGGGGGCCACATTTCGAGCCATACTTCTTGCCCGGCGTCGGGCGCCGCCGTGGTACGCACGTACAGGCCCGCAGCACTGACATTGTAGGAATAGCCAATCTCGTCTTCTTCGCGCCCTGCCGGGCGGAAGGCGACGGCGGTCCCGTACAGCATGCGAGGGCTCGCTCGCTTGTCGACCCCACGAGCCGCGAGAAGCTCGTTGACGAGGAAGAGCACGTTTTCGGGAGGCGCAAATCCGTCGGCAATCGACGCGCGCCCGAGAGTCTTGGCGGCGGCGTGCGCCGCGGCCATGTGTTTGGGCGGTGCGACCAGAATCCACGGCGCAGTGGAACCGCGCTCGCGGGCCTGTGCAAGCACTGCGACGGCACCCTGCGGTTCGAGGTCGTCGGCCGCCACGACCACCGTGACGCCTTCACGTTCACATTCCTCAGCTAATGTTTCACCGCTCGTCGCGAAACGCACGGCGAAGCCGCCATTATATAAGGCTCGTCCCATGACGATGCGCCAGGTAGCCTCAGCGCCGGCTACGATGGCCTGCCTTTCTGCCACCGGTTCGCGCGGTTGGTTTTGGGGGCCGCCCTGCCGCAGCGCCGCAGTGTGCGCGAGCAGCCCGCGCAGCCGGCGAACGAGACCCTGTGGCGAGGCAACGCTGACCAGATCGTCGCCGCCACCGGAAAAGAGCTCGGCAAATGCCAGATCACTCAGCTCCGGAGCGACGCCGAAGATGGGTACCTGCGCCAACCGGAGCTGCGATCGCGCCTGCGCGGAGGTCTGCGCGGCCCCCGGGGCATCCAGGCGCAACACGATCGCGAGCGGTTGAACGTCGGCAAGCGCCTGGATGGCGTCCTCGCACCTAGGGACGAACGCAGCCGGGGCCCCCACCGATGCGGCCGCCTCATGAATTCGGCGAGCACCGTCTTCGCGAAAACCGACCACGATCAGTGGACGGTCCGGGTGCGTCAAGAGATCCCCACGCGCTTCATGGTAGGTACGGCCGCCCCCGGCACCTCGTTAAGCGGGGCTCTCGCCCGGACTAACCATGGAGGCATTGACGCCAGCCTCTACCGCGGCGACTGAGGCAGTTTCGACGTTGACCCTGCCGACCGGCGGATCGTAGGGCGCTCGGCCGATCTGCTTCGTCCGGAAACCTTCGCTCAGCGCGCCCAGCAAATACGCCCTCAAGCAAAACCGAAAAATGCTCGGTTGCTTCAGGTCCTGATGGATCGACCCCGCAATCCTCGCATGCGCATCCGGAAGCTTGCTCCAATGCAGCCCCGGGCTCTCGTGATGCGCGGCGTGATAACCATTGTTGAATACGAGCCAGTTTCCGAGCGGCGAGCAAAAATTGCGCGAATGATTGTGCTCCGACCAAGGGTCCGTGTGCACGTGCTGAATGTAGTTGATGAAAATCATCGACCAGTTCGCGAACATGGCCGGGATCAAGAACCCGAAACCGTACACCAGAGGCCCAATTCGCGGGCCCCGTAGCCAGAGCGCGACCGCCAAGAGCGCGGCATGGCTTCCGATCAGGGTCACGTATTGCAAACGCATTTGCCGAACCAAGCGGGGGTTCGTGTCGTGCGCCTTGCGACTGTATTCGTCGATCAGCGGCTTCTGCCAATACGCAGATACGAAATAGTACGTGCTGGCCACGAGCCACGTATTTTTCTTCGAATACCGCCACGTGATTGTCGCATCACCGGCTTTATTTACGTACTTGTGGTGGTTTAGGTTGTGAGTCGGGATCCAAAAAAAGGTCGGATAGCCATAGAAGATGCTGAGCCAGGCCGAGTACAGCGAGTTCATCGTTCGGCCGGTAAACATGGGGCAGTGGTTCTGGTTGTGGCTGAAGACGCCGGCGCAGAAGCCGAAGTACAGGCTGAGCGGCAGAAGCCAGGGCACAAAGCGAGGCTCGACGTACGGCGCGAACCCGAGAGCGGGGAAAAAGACGAAGGCCCAGAGCGCCGTTCGCCAATCGGAGCTGTGACGGAGCATGGCAGACCTCGATGCGGTGCGTGCTAGGCTAAATGCTTCGGCGCAATCCCGCACACCATTTTTGACGGCGTGAAGAAGCCAAGCTTTCCACTCTCCTCCTGCGCAATGCCATTCGCAGCCGGTTGGACAGCGCAACGCGTCAGCTGGAACGGCCGTCAGCGGTGGCGAGAACGCCATATAAATCTGGCCGCCTATCGCGGAAAAAGCCCCACGAAGCGCGCGTACGAGCGAGCGAGCGTAGGTCGAACGTCGCCGTAACCACACCTTCCGCGTCGCGGTCGAGCTCGGCGCGCTTGTCTCCTCGCGCGTCGGCGATGAATGACGAGCCATAAAACCGTTGCCCGCCTTCGCTTCCAACGCGATTCGCGGCCACGACGGGCACGACGTTCGCCACGGCGTGTCCGATCATGGCCCGTTGCCAAGGATCCCGCGTGTCGAGATCGGGCTCGTGCGGTTCGCTCCCAATCGCCGTGGGATATAGAAGCAACTCGGCGCCAAGAAGCATCATCGCGCGGGCCGACTCGGGAAACCACTGGTCCCAGCAGATACCGACGCCGAGCCGCGCGAAGCGCGTGTGCCAAACGCGAAAGCCGGTATCGCCGGGACGAAAGTAAAATTTTTCCTCATACCCAGGCCCATCCGGAATATGACTCTTGCGGTAAACGCCGAGCAACGTCCCGTCCGCGTCGATCACGGCGATGCTGTTGTAGTGGACGGGCCCCGACCGCTCGAAGAATGACACCGGAATGACGATGGCCAGTTCCCGCGCCACCTGTCGGAATCGGGCCACCGCCTCGTCCTCGTCCAGCGTCCGCGCCTCAGAGAACCATTCAGATCGCTCCTCACGACAGAAGTACGGTCCCTCGAAAAGCTCGGGGGGAAGAACGACGTTTGCCCCCTGCGCGGCGGCTTCCCGCACGTAGTGTTCGACGCGGTCGATGTTCGCGGACCGAGGACCACCCAGTCGGCACTGGATCGCGGCCACTGTGACATTGCCCTCGGTCATTTTTCCCCCGACGGTCGTACGGCACGAGCGCCGACGTTGGTCATCGTATCCCGGTCCCGGGGTTGCTGCTGCGTGATGCAATGCAACGCGCCGCCGCCGCTGAGTACGGCCCGAGCATCGACCGCGACGATGCGGCGGTCCGGGAAGAGGCCAGCGATACCCTCGAGCGCTTCGTCGTCGAACGGCGAGTCGTAGGTGGGAACGATGATGGCGGCGTTCGAGATGTAAAAATTCACGTAGCTGGCCGGCAGGACGTGCCCGGTCGGATCGATGACTCGTCCCGGAGACGGAATGCGAACGACCTCGAGCCGGCGTCCGCGCGCATCGACCAGCGCCGCCGCCTCCCGGGCGATCGCGTTCAGGGCATCGCGGTTCGGATCTTCGGCGCCCCGAGGCTCCATCACGACCACGACTCCGGGCTGGGTGAATCGTGCGATCGTATCGACGTGACCGTCGGTGTGATCACCCGTCAACCCGTCGCCGAGCCAGAGAACTCTTTCGCAGCCTAGCGCGTCGGCGACGGCGCGCTCGACTTCAGGCGCCGTCATCGCAGGATTGCGATTCGGGTTTAACAGGCATTGCCGCGTCGTCAGGACGGTGCCCTCACCGTCGACTTCGACGGCTCCACCCTCGAGGACGAATGGCATTCTAAAAAAACGCTTACCGACAATTGCGGCGATGCGTTCCGCGACGCGATCGTCCTCATCGAGAATGTATTTCCCACCCCACCCGTTGAACGCAAAGCCCACGCTACCGCTTTCGCCCCCGGGCCCCTGGAGAAACAGCGGGGCCGTGTCGCGCAACCAGATGTCGCCGAACGGGACACGGTGAAACCGCGTGCGAGGATGTGTCAGTGCGATACGGGCAAGGCGCGCGGTCGCGTCGTCCGGTACGAGTACGTCTGCCGTCTCTCCTTCCGCTACCGCTGCGACGAGCTGCGCGAACGCACGCCGGGTAGCTGCGAGATTGTCCTGCCAGAGATTTTCGTGGCTCGGCCATGCCAGCCATGTCGCCGAGTGCGGGGCCCACTCGGCAGGCATCCGGAACCCGGCTTCGCGCGGCGTGATCATCGAGGAGCAGCGTACAGCGTCGTCGGAGCGCTTTCGAGTGCCCACCGGTCAACGGTGGCGCCGCCGCGATCAAGGCGTCCCCGTGCGGGTCACTCGAAGGTTACGCACCGTAGTAGGCAACATGCCGATCGCTCCACGAACGCCGAGCGAGAGACGCGCGTCCTGCTCGACGCCTTCGGGACATGTGCCCGAGGGCCCGCTCGGCACGCTCCATAGGACTTCGGTGCCGTTGCGCTCTACGCGAAGCGATGTCGCCGCGCCGGCCGCGGGAGGCCCGGGGCATGCTTGCCCACCCACGACGAGTTCTCGTCCGAGCTCGTCACGCAATACAACGAGAGTCGTCGCGCCGGTCGGCATGTCCAGATCCACAACGACATCCACATACGTCCGGTCCGTGACGAACACCGTCGCACCAGGGGACAGCGTAAGCCCCAGCGCCGCATCAAACGCGATGACGTCTGGTACAACGAGCCGATCGGGAGCCGTATTGGAAGTATCGCCGACCAGCAACGGCTCGTCGAGTGTCGAGTACTGGCTTCGCGTGTCGAATCTTAGCGCGGTGAGAGTGGGGTCGGGCCCGCTGCTCGCGTCGAGCCACATTGCCAGCCCGCTATCGGGCGAAATCGCCGCATTCGTGACCTGTACAGCCACGTCGTCGAGTGAACCGAGCGCTCCGAAGGAGCCACTCCAGGGCTGCCAGCGCAGCCATCGATCACCCGTCCACAGTGCGGGCGCTCCGCCCGCCCCTCCGAAAAGCATGGGATTGGTAAGTGTGCCTTGAATGGGGGCGGCCGCCTCGAATGTGCCGTCTGGATCGATCAGCCAGGTGTTCTGGAGCATCGCACCATCGGTCATTCCCTCACCAGCTGACGGGGCGACCACGAAGAGTGCTCCACCCGATGGCAGTGCCGAATAAGCGCGGGCTCCCCCGACCACCGGCTCAGTCCACGTCGCAAGCTCGCTTTGGGCGTTGCTCGAAAAGAGCTCCATTGTGGTCACGGGTGCCCCATTCGCATCGACGCCCCCGGCGACAAGGATATCGCCGGAGGCCAACAGCAGGACGTCGGCCCCGAGTCGCGCGTACGTAAGGCCGGCGACGTTCTGGACGCGAACCGTGCGAGTGACGGGATCCACCACCTCCATAGAAGTGAGCAGCGTTGCGCCGTCTGCGCCGATTCCGCCAACCAACAGGGTTTCGCCAGTCGCGAGGACGACGGCTCCGTGGTCCGAGCGTGCCTCGCTCAAAAGTATTGGATTCTGCTGATCGAACCCGCCGATGGATGGGTCGTAGACTTCCGCGTCGGCGAGAACCAATCCAGGGGTTTGCGCGTCGACGCCGCCAGCCACCAGAGCTCCCGCGCCAAACGCGGTAATGCTTTCATGCAGGCGCGGTGTGCGCAGGTCCGGCTGCGCAGCGGTCACCTGGCCGGTATCGAGGTGAGCGACAGACGTCGTCGATGCGCCGCCCACCACGAGCACCTGTTGCGCCCCGGTAGCCCCCAAGACCGCTCCGCTTGGGTTACTAGAGAGCGATGGTAGCCCGCACGACGTGAGCGCCGGCAAGACGAGAACGTCCACATTGCCCTGGGCCGCGATGTTGCCTACACCCCACCACTCGCGATCGCTCTCCATCGCGTCGATGAAGAGCGCACGCGACGCGGGATCGATTTCGACGAGTGTGGCACCCGCACTCGTGCCGACCACTCGCGCGCCTACAGGGGAGGTTGTGGGTTCGAAGTCACCGACCCCATAATAGAAGGCGTACGCGTTGCCATCGAGGGTCAGTCCTCCCGGTGCACAGACCACGTTCATCGTCACGGCGCGCGTCGTAATGCGCGGCGCACGATGGCAAGCGATTGACGCCATCGCCAGTACTAGCGACCCACCCCATTTGCTACGATAAAAGCGTCGCATCAACCTCCGAATGTACCCCCAAGTATTCGGCAAGTACGTACTCGAGCGCGAGCTTGCTCGAGGCGGCATGGCCCGCGTCGTGCTTGCAACACTGCGCGGCGCCGGAGGGTTCGAGAAGCGGCTCGTGGTCAAACAGATTCGCGACGAGCTCGCCTGTGACGATGAATTCGTTCGCCGATTCGTCGAGGAAGCGAAAACGACGGTCGCCCTCGCACACCCCAACATCGTGCCCGTGTACGAACTGGGCGTCGAGCTGGGCACGTACTTTTTAGCCATGGAGTTCGTGGAGGGCGTGAGCCTCGCGGAGCTCCTTCGAGCCGCTCCCGGACGCCTGACGCCGTACGAAGGAGCCTATGTCGGAATCGAAGTTTGCCGGGCTCTCGATTACGCACACCGACGAGTGGGCGTCGTTCACCGCGACGTGACTCCGCGAAATGTGATGGTCGATGAAGAGGGGCAGATCAAAGTCATCGACTTCGGCATCGCGTCGCCCGTAGCGACCGCAGCGAGCGGCCACGGCGTCTTCGGTTCGCCAGGCCACATGCCACCCGAACAAATGGCCGGGCGCGAGTTGACGGCGGCCGCCGACGTCTTTGCAGTGGCCGTTCTGCTCATGGAGCTCTGGGAGGGGCGACCACCCTTCCGTCGGCGCACGGTCGACGAGATCGAGGCTGCCATGCGGGCGGCGCACCCGAAACCAAGCGACGTCAACGTGCGCTTGCTTCCGCTCGACGACACAATGGCGAGCGCGATGTCGCTTGACCCGCAATCGCGCCCCCAGCAGGCCGACGATCTGGGTCGGGCGTTGCGGCGCTTCCTTTCCGGGGTCGATCTCGGCGATGTGGCAAGGCAGCTGGGAGATCGAGTTCGCGAGACGCGCGCTCGCCCTCCGACCATGGCCGCCGAGCCGAGGCCCGTATTGCAGCGCCCGCCGTCGCGTCCGACGGCAACGCAGATCGGCACGAAGACATTCGCCGCGCGCGACGAGGTTCGGGAGCTGCAAGCGGTCCGTAACCCGAACGAAGAGTCGACGCGCAGGCTCCGGTCGACATCGCCTGCCCCGATCCGAGACGTCGAGACCGTAGCAATGCGGCCTATCGAGACCGGCCCTCGCACGGAGCGGGGCGACGTTGGGCGCCAACGAACCTGGCTCGGCATCTCGGTCGGAGCGGCCATCCTCTCACTGCTTGCCTTCTTGCTCGGCCGGGGCCTCGCTGTCACCAGGCGCGAACCGCCAATACTGGCGAGGGATGCGGCCGAATTCTCCGCTCTCCCTGTTCGCGCAGCTGTCTCTTTGGCTCCGAACACCGCGAACTCGGAAATCGCGGCTGCGCGGACGACTGGCGCAACGACCACAACGCCCATCGTCGAGCGTGCGCAATTGATTCTTCTCGGCGACGGGACATTGGCACGCGTCGACGGAATTTCGCGCGGGGCCTGTCCCACGCGCGCCACGGTTGACCCAGGCACGCATTCCGTTACGTTTTCGTTCCCGGCGACGGGCGAATCGAAAGGCGAGCGGCTTACCTTGGGCCCTGGCGAACGGACAACTCTCCGCGCCGACTTTACGGGGGCAACGCCGACTATTCGGGTCGAACGCTAGCCATTGGTGGGGCAATGACCGCGCCCACCGTCATAACCTTCGCGGACCGAACCGCTTGGCCGCGGCCGAGACGCCATGCCCGATTTTTTTGAGCTCTTTCGCCACCTTTCGCCCGAGGAGCAGTTCGTACAACGCTCGGCCCGCGCGTTCGTGGACGCGCGCATTCTCCCGGACATCGCGGCGCATTGGGAGCGGGGAAGCTTCCCCGCGGCGCGAATCCGTGAACTGGGCTCCATCGGCCTGCTAGGGTCCAACTTGCACGGGTATGGGTGCCCAGGCGAAAGCGAGGTTTCCTACGGCGTCGCGATGCAAGAGCTCGAGCGCGGCGATTCCGGGATTCGCTCATTCGCGACCGTTCAAGGCTCTTTGGTCATGTACCCGATTCTCGCGTTCGGGTCCGAGGAGCAGAAGCACAAATATCTTCCGCAGATGGCCGAAGGCAGGATCATCGGCTGCTTCGGTCTCACCGAGCCCGAGTTCGGGTCTAACCCGGCCGCCATGCGAACCGTTGCGATCGACGACGGCACCGCGTACGTCATCGACGGGACCAAGCGCTGGGTCACTAACGGAGGTATCGCGGACGTGGCGCTCGTGTGGGCCAAGCTGGGCGGGCCCGACGGCGAGGTGCGTGGTTTCCTCGTCCCGACGGATATCGCGGGCTTCGAAGCGCGACCTATCGAGCGAAAGGTCAGCCTGCGAGCGAGCGTCACAAGCGAGCTGGTGCTGACCAACGTCCGAGTCCCAAAGGACTCTCTTCTTCCCGGCGCCCGTGGCATGAAAGGGCCGCTGTCGTGTCTGACCGCGGCGCGCTTGGGAATCGCGTGGGGCACCATCGGCGCTGCAGCGGCTTGCTTCGACTGCGCGCTCGATTACGCAATGCGCCGCGTTCAGTTCGCCGGCAAGCCCATCGCCGCGCATCAGCTCACCCAGGCAAAATTTGCAGACATGATCACCCAAATTACGAGCATGCAGCTCATGGCGCTCGAGGCTTCGCGGCTCAAAGCCGAAGGGCGTCTCCGACCGCAGCAGGTCAGCATGGTCAAGCGACACAATGCGAGCAACGCGCTCGACATTGCTCGGAGCTGTCGAGACGTGCTGGGTGCAAACGGGATCACCCTCGATTTTCCGGTGATGCGTCACCTGTGCAACCTGGAGACGGTAGTGACCTACGAGGGGACCGATGACATTCACACGCTCGTGCTCGGACAGGACTTGACCGGGATCCCGGCCTTCGAATGAATGCGCTTATCCCATGAAGGTCCCCGCTAATGCACCGAGCTGGCGCAGTGCCTCATAGAGCCCAATTCCCACCGCGTTCGCCAGGTTGAGCGATCGGACCGCTCCAAGTGTTGGGATGCCAACAATTCGACTGGGAAATCGCGCGAGCAACTCGTCAGAAAGCCCGACGCTCTCTTTCCCGAACACGAGCGCATCGCCAGGGGCATAGGCGGCGTTTGCGTAGCTATTGGTCGCGGTCGCGCTGAAAAGGTGAAGTGCACGCGACGGCGATTCCATCGACCACGCGTCGAGAAAATGGTCGAAGTCGACGTGGGTCCTCACGTCGACGAGGTGCCAATAGTCAACCCCGGCTCGGCGGACGCTGTGCTCATCGATACGAAAGCCCAGCTTGCCAACGAGATGAAGAGGCGAGGCGGTCGCGGCGCAGAGGCGGGCGACGTTGCCGGTGTTGGGCGGAATCTCCGGCTCCACCAGGACGACGTGCAGGGATGGTTCAAGTGGCTTGGCGCGGAGGCGAGGCGTGGAGGAAAATGTCTTCGGCATCCGTTCGACGCACCAGGCTTGACGCTACGTTCGCAAACCGTAGCCTCGAAACGCATCAGCCGCCTGGGCATCGGAACCTATTTGCGCCGCCCCATCAAGGTCGCCGTCGTTGCGTCGCTCGCCATCCTCGCCCCGACACGTAGCACGCCTGCTGCGGGCCTGGATCCTGCGGAGCGCCTGATCACACCAGGACTTCCGGCGGGGACACCGACTCAGCAAGTCGCCCAGAACCCGAGCGAGGTACTTGCCCTACCCTTCGCGGCCGAGGCGGTGCCGAACAATTATCCGTGCTTGCCGAACAACGTCGCCCGGGCGAGCTTCATGAGTGAGCCCGGAATGGCAATCGTCCGTGAATGCGGCCTCGACGCCGAGCGTGAAACCGCTGAAGCCCGTCGTGCGCGCAATATGCATCGCGGTCGGTGCTACGTGAACGCGAGCGCTGGCGGCCTGCAATATTGGCACCTCGGAGCACGTGGCGCGATCGACCTGAACACCCATCAATTCTCGGCTGAGAACACGAAACCTGACTCGATGATCCAGGTCTACTCCTTGAGGGCTCGGAAAGGCTTGGCCTGCGGGTTCGAGGTCGTGGGTAATCTCGGCTTCGTCGCAAACACGTCACCTTGGGTCTCGGGGGCGGACTTACGGTGGGCGCGGCCGACTCCGGGGCCGTCGACGGCATCTCAGGCGATCGGCAGTGGACGGTGTCTTTCGAGGCCGGCGTGACCCTTTGATGTCCGGCACACTCGTGGCCATCGGCCACAAGCGGCTTGTTCGGGCGGTCTGCGCGATCGGGCTCATCGGCTGCACCGCCGGTTCGGCCGGTTCCGTGGGATTCTCACCGCCTCGCGCTGCCGAGCGTACTGCGCCTGCGACCGACGCAGCTGCCCCAGAGGCCTCTCCAGTGTTCGCCAATTTCCGGTTGCACATGGTGCGGGTTTCCAATCGCTTTCTCTCCGACGGTCACGGCGAACGCTTCGACGCCGTCGTGTGGGCTAACGCCGCCGCCCAATCCGCGCTTCGGACCCCGCGTCAAATGGATGATGGCGCCTTGCTGATCGAAGACACGAGCGTGCATGATGCACGTGGCGAACGGCCCACGGGATTGCTGGTGATGGAAAAGAGGCAGGGGCAATGGAGCTTCGCCTCCGTCGCTCCAGACGGCTCAGCCGTCACCGATCCGCGTGTTACCCTGTGCGCGACGTGCCACCGCGACGCCCGCGATTCCGTGTTCCCGGTGACACGTTGACCATCAGTTGCGCCGGAGCCCCGAACTGCGCACCTGTTGCTCGAGATCACGGAACCGTTGCGCAAGGGCTCGGACGAGCGCGCCGGTCCACCCTCCGATGCCCAGGCCTTCGGTCATCGTGCTCTTGCTCAGAACAAGAACCGTGACGGAGTCCATCGCCTCCACCGTCGCCGCCCGAGGCTCATCAAGAATAAGCGCCATTTCCCCGAAGACATCACCGCTCGCCATGATAGCCAGCGTCTCCTGGTCTGCCCCGACGCTTCGGAAGGCGCGGCAGCGGCCGCTGACGATCATGTAGGCGGCATCTCCGACGTCGCCCTCGCGAATGATCACGGCGCCCGCGGCAAATGCCTTGCGAGGCAAGTGCAACCCTCCGCGCAGGAACGATGACACGTCTCGCTGCAAGTCCAGGACGCTCTGATAGCGATGGTCGGGTATCGTTGCGGTCGCCCGCGCAACGATGCTTTTGAGGCGCTTCGATATCCCGATGCCCAGCGTCGCCTCGTCTATGGGAACGACGGCGCCCTCCCGGGCTCGTTGAATCGCCGAATCCATGTCGTGGCAGGGGCCATAGGGCGTCTTGCCACTCACGATCTCATAGAGGACCGCGCCGAGCCCGAACACGTCAGATCGCTCATCCATTTCGGCGGGGGTTCCGCGCGCCTGCTCCGGCGCCATGTAACCTGGCGTCCCCACGGGGCCGGGAGCCTCCATTTGCGACGAATTTCCGGACGCGGGCTTCGTCTTGGTCAGCCGCGCCAATCCCCAATCCATCACGTAGACTTGGCCGAAATTCGCAACCATGATGTTTTCAGGCTTGAGGTCGCGGTGAATGACCCCGCGATGGTGGGCGTACGCAAGCGCGTCGCAGACCTTCGTGAAGATCTCGAGACCTTTCTCGAGCCGGTCGGTGGAGCCGAGCGGCAGCGCGGGATCGCGCAGCCAGCGGTCAAGCGACGCGCCACGCACGAGCTTCATCGTGAAGTACGGAACCCCATGCTCGTCAACCGCAAGCTCGTGGACGGGAACGATGTTCGGGTGTTCGAGCTGACCGGTCATCTGCGCTTCCGCGATGAATCCGTCGCGGTAAAATTTCTCCATCGCGAGGGTCTTGTCGAGCCGTTTCAGCGCGACATGTCGCAACAGATTGCGATCGGTTGCAGGATGAATGCGCCCCATCGCACCGCGCGCCAGTTCCGCGTAGATCCGCAGGTGAGCCGGCGTCGGAATGCCTTCGCGTTTGACCTGCGCTGGCTCGACCTCGTTGTCGCCACCGACCGGAATCGATTCGATGACGCGCACAGGTCCGGCATTGGTATCTTCGGACATCGACGGGCACTCCGGATCGTTTTGAAGCGCGCACGAGAGCACTGACACTGCCGCGTGCGAACCGGAAGGTAAGACTAGAGAGTGAGTATCGCCAGGAGCGCAACGATGGCAGCGACAGCACCGAACAGCGTCACCCCGATCGCCACGACATACGAGGCGCGGAGCGCAGGCTGCGCGTGCAGGCCCTCGAGACAGTAGCAACCTCGTAGAAAGGCTCTCGCACTTCGACCGGGAAGCCCTACCGCGAAGGCGCCGATCGAGAGGGCGACGCCCGGGCCTTCCTTCGTGACCAAGACGATCGCGCCAATCGGTCCGATGACGAGGTCCCAGCCGGCGGCGTAGAGGCCGAAGCGCAGGGCTCTTGCGGATGCCCCGCGGGCGCCTGAGCGACGCGCGCCATGATCGAGCGCCCACCCGTGAGCAGCGTGTGCGGCCACGAGCAGCAAGGCAATGAACGGCACGCCGATGGCGACAAACCGGAACGCCGATGCGCCCTCGTAGAGGGCCACATGCTGGACCCATGCGGGCGCCAAGATCGCAACGGGGACAAGAGCGGCGAGCGCCATGGCGATTGCCGCCAGTGTTTCACACACGACCGCGAATCGAAGCGCTGGAGCGAGCGGCCCATCGGGCAGCGACTCGAAGAACCGTTCGGCATCCAACGTGGCGGCTCGGGCCGTAGCCCACAGTCGCCCGATGGATGTGGCGCCCGGGCGCTCCCAAGGGACGACCGCCACGACGCCCGACTGCGTCTCGTCGTGAGTGCACCCGGCGCAGTCTGCTTCGCCGCAGCGCGCGCAGACTACAGCCGCAGGGACTTCGGAGTCCGCGAGCTCGTCTCCGTCGGAGCGAGCATCCGCGGTCGCTTTGATGGCCATCCGCACTCCCTAATCGCTGGGTACGAACTCTGACACGCGTCTGCTTGGTGTGCACGCGACCCTAGTGGAGGACTTGGTCGCGCGAGGATCCGCGGCGCAGACGGAGGTCGTCCGCGCGGCCACCGAAGGCCAACGCCACGGCCAACGCAGCGGCGGAAAGACCAACCGTGACGTACACGCCCGCCCCGAATGCAAAGCGAAGCGGTACGCCGTGCGATCCGTGAGGCGGTCTGGCAAGTAGGACAAGCGCCGACACCCCTGGAATTGCCGAGAGAAAAGCGGCCGCAAGGCGAGCGCCCCGCATTTGCGCAATGGACCGGCGACTAACGACCGTGGGTGCGAGCACGCACCATGCGATGCCTGCCGCCCAAACCCACCCTAGACGTTTAGCGAGCGCGAAGCCGGAATAGGTTACGATGTCGGGCAGTGTGATTTTGACCCACGGCGAGAGGAACGCTGCGACGCCCACCAGAGCCAGCACAGCCAAGGGACCTCGGCCACGTCCTAGAAAAGTCACGGGTAATGGCTCGTGTTCCGGCTGGAGCGGCATGCCGTCGAGCTCGAGTTCGTCGGTCGATGGCGACACCCGATGAAACGGCACAAGGGCGATGCCACATACCGAGCACGAACGCCCTTCGCGTCCATCGACCAAATCGTGACAGAACGGACATGATGCCAGCACGAGCTGACATAATAGCGCGGGCGACAAGCTTTTTCCCATGGGCGGATCGGGCGCCGGCGGCATCTCGCCCGGCCCGGTACGTCGGGATCGATCCTTGCCCCGTCGAGTGGACGGCGGCCCCCGAGGCGAGACAAACTCGCGGCCATGCCTCGCTCGTGGCAACCTCGATCCGGCCACGGGCGGGAGCTGGTTTGCCTCCTACCCGGGATGGGAGCGGGCTGGTACGCATGCTATTGGGATGGATTTAGGTTCCCGGACTTCGCTGCAGCGATTGCCTTCGTGGTCCGCATCGCGTGCCCAACGCACAAGCGCGATCACCACCCGGAGGTCCAGCTCGCGCGGCGACGTGCGCATGTCATCTGGTGGACGCATGACGCGGACGGGGTGACGCAACTCGACTTGGACGCCGCCGAGGCCACTTACGCGATTGGCAGATGACCAACCCGGACCAACTGTCTGCCTCGCGCGCCGCGCTGTCCGCGCGGATCGAAGCGGTGATCGGAGCGGGCGAGATCGATCGGCTCGACGAAGCGCTCACTCATGCGAGTTTCGCCAACGAGAGCGGGGCCCCAGACAACCAACGCCTCGAGTTCCTGGGCGACGCCGTCCTCGGCATTTGCGTGAGCGAAATGTTGGTGGCGGCTCACGGTGCCGCGGACGAGGGAAAGCTGACGCGCATGCGCGCCGCCCTAGTGAATGCCGAGGCTCTCGCCGAATGGGCCCGCCGAATCGGCCTCGGCGAGTGCATCGCTCTCGGCCGCGGCGCCACGCTCGGCCTTGAGCGCGAGCAGACCAACGTACTCGCCGATACCGTCGAGGCAATCGTAGCAGCCGTGTACGAGGCGCGCGGACTGAACGGAGCACGAGCTCTCGTCCGAGAAGTGGTGAGCCATCGCTTCGAAAAAGCCGAGGCGTTCGCGATGCCCGACCCGAAAAGCGCTCTCCAGGAATGGGTGCAAGCCGACGGTTTGCCAGCCCCGACGTACCGCGTCGTCGAGCTGCGCGGCGCTCCGCACGAGCAAGTGTTCGAGGTGGAGGTTTATCTCGGAGATCGCCCCGTGGCCCGCGGTGAGGGGAGGAGCAAGCGCCTTGCCGAACGCGCAGCCGCGGTCGCTGCACTCGCACAGCTCACCTCAGCGAACGCGTGACGCGGTCAACGCGCTCCGCCGTCGGCTTCAGCCGTGCAAGCGACATCGGCCGTCTGCAGCAACGAGTCGTTCCGGTCGTGGACCCTCAATGACCTGAGCGTGCGAAGCAGCCGGTCCGTCGCTTCCTTGACGCGCTCCCCGGCCAGAGCCTCCCGGATCGCACCGGCAACCTGATCGACGTCCCGGTGAACGGCCGCAACCGTGCCGCGCCGCCACACGATCGAGAAGTAGCTGCCCTCCGCCACCGGATAGGGAACGAATTCGCCGTCGCGCACCGTCTGTGCGACGTGCACAATCGCCGGATCAACACGAAAATCGGGAAAACTTGACGATCCGTCTTCGCTCACGAAGCCCAGGTTGCCCCCGCGTAAGTATGTCGCTTTGTCTTCGCTGTGCTCTCTCGCCATATCGGAGAAAGCCTTCGGCGTCGGGTTCCCTTTGAAGGCCTCGAGCACGGACGCCGCATCGTGGCGCGTTTTGCACAGAATACGCCACACTTGATAGCGCTCTGGCGACTCATACCTCGCACGGTGGGCTCCGTAGTAAGCACGAACGTCTTCCCTCGAGATCGTGGACGCCTCTCCAACCTGCGCACGGATCGCACGAACTGTAGCTCCGGAGAGGGCCTGCTCGGCGGCATAAGCCACTGCGGGATCCCGTTCGGCGTGCTCGGCGTCGGCCTCCAAGGCGAGAAGGCGATCGGGAATCAAAACCTCAGTCAGCACGCTCCGGCGAATCGCGTCCGGGGTCACTCCGTAAGCCATCCGCTGAAACAGCGGCATGCTCGCGACGCGCTCTTCCAACTCGGCGACGGTGATCGACTGCGTCGCTCCGAGTCGCGCCACCGCGCGGCCGGCCCGCGCGCTCATACCAGCATCCGCAGCGAGCATCGAGGGTTCGAGAAAACATGGTGCAGCAAGAGCGACGGCAGCCGCGATCGCACGGGGCATGGGGTGTCCGCCGCACTACGCGCGACCCGGCTCGCGGTCAAGATCGGTCGTCACACGTTGATTCAGGGCCCTTCGGCGAGCAGCGTCGAATCGACAGGCCGGGCGCGCCAGAGCGTGGCGACGAGCAGCGCAGCCGCAAGGGCCGCGCTCGCCCACCACGCAATGGCGCCGGCCCAACCGTGACGCTTCAGCATGAACGCCGTGACGACGTCGCCGCTGAAAGCCCCCACGTGTCCCATAAAGTCCACGAAGCCCGCGGCAGCTGCAGTCGCGCCGCGACGCGCAAAGTCCTGCGCCGCGGTCCCCACGAGAAGGATCTGCGCCCCGTACACGCAGAAGCCCGCGAGCCCAAGGCACACGATCGTGGGTACCGGGCCCCAGTCGACCACGGTCCGATACCCGACGGTGAGGAGGGCGACCCCGCCGAGCAAAAGGGCGCAGACGGGGGCCCGCCGAGACCCGAAGAGGCGGTCCGTCAGCCAGCCTGACGAAAGCGCGCCGACGGCTCCAGCCAACGGGAAAACGGCGGTCTTCACCGCTGCCGCGGAAGCGCTGGACCCGTGCATCTCGGCAAGATGTCCCGGTGCCCAGTCGAGAAATCCGTAACGAACGGCGTCGACGCCAAAGAGGGCAAGCGCCAAGATCCATATGCGCGGGTTGCTGACGGTCGTCCGCAGCGCCCCGGAGATGGACAGACGATCGACGCCACCGGACATATCGAAACCGCCGTCGCCCGGCGGCCGCTCGCGCAGGCGAAGCAATGTGTGCAGCCATGACGCGAGGAGCAGAAACGGCGGGACGACGAACGCCACGCGCCAGTCGCCGCCTCCGAAGTGAAGCAGCGCGCCGACGACGAGGATCGACAGAGCCGATCCGAGCGTCAGGCTCGTCCCCAGGACACCCATCGTTCTGCCCCGCATATCCACCGCAAACCAGTGCCCCGCGATCTTCACGCAGGGCGCCCACCCGCCTGCTTGAAACCAGCCGTTCGCGAACGCGAGGGACAGCATCAAGGGCAGCGGACCGTTGGACGCTACGGCGAGGCCGCATGTTCGAGCCGCCGCGCGGACCAGGGTGCCAACCCAGGCGCACGCGATCCCCAACAGGCCCGGAGATGCGGCCAATGACGGGGCCGCAGCCAAAAGAAGAGTTGCGATACTTGAGCCCACCATCCCGATGCTCAGGATGCGTCGCGCACCGTATCGCTCGGTCAGCTGCCCGTTGACGAGCTGCCCGAGAGCATAGCCGAGCTTCACCGCACCAAGGAGGAACCCAATCTGAAGCGCCGTGAAACCGAGGTCGCGACGCATGGACGGAACGGCCGGTCCGAAATTGGTACGGCAGAGATAGAAGGAACCGTACGTCGTCCAGAGAACGAAAAGCGTGCGCGCTCGGGCGCTGGCCAACCCGTCACTGGCTCGCGGGATTGCGACAGCAGTCATTTCGCCTTGAAAATGAGGATACTCGACCTTGACCCGCACGACATGGCGACTCGATGACGATCCGGAGAACTCGGCGCGTCCTGGCAAACTTGGCGCCCACCCGGCGGACGATTCACGACGCGTCACCTCGAAATGCAGGCGGCGATCTCGGAACCGAGTCGAGCCGCCCTGAACTGGCGGTGCTATCACGATTGCGTGCGAATCCGAGTTCTGGGCTCGGCTGCGGGCGGAGCGTTTCCTCAGTGGAACTGCGGTTGTTCCAATTGCAGCGCAGTCCGCGCCGGAGACCCTCGCGTTCAACGGAGAACTCAAGACAGTCTCGCGGTAACCGCGGGCCGCGGCCGCTGGCACTTGATTAATGCGTCACCCGACATTCTCCGACAGATCGAAAGCACCCCCGATCTCGAGCCTCGTGGCGCGCGCGATTCACCGATCCACTCGATCGTGCTGTCCAACGGAGACTTGGACCACGTGCTCGGGCTCTTTTCCCTTCGCGAGTCGTGGCCGCTGATCGTCTACGCCACCTCGGCCGTACGCCGAGGGCTCGAGGGGCATAACGCGATATGCCGCACACTCCGCCGGTTCTCGGGCCAGCTCGTGTGGCGCGAGCTCGAGTTCCATCGTGAGATCGAGATCGACGAGGGGCTGACGATCGAGGCGCGCCCCGCCGCGGGAAAACTGCCTGTGCATTTGACGGGGATCGACCAGCCGTCGCCGGAAGACAACGCGTCACTGTGGCTGCGCGACAAGCACACGGAGAAGCGTGCAGCGTACATCGGAGCGACCTCGTCCGCGAAAGAGTGGGTCGGGGGCCTGGCCGGAATCGATTGCGTCTTCTTCGACGGAACATTTTGGTCGAGCGACGAGCTGATACGGCTCGGCCTATCGAGCGCGTGCGCAGAGGACATGGCCCACCTTCCCATCGGGGGGGAGGGCGGCAGTCTGCTTCTATTGAAGGAGGCCGCGCCAGCACGTAAGATTTACACGCACATCAACAACTCCAATCCAATTCTGGTCGAAGGCTCACCCGAGTATCGGGCCGTCCTCGAGGCTGGCTGCGAGATTGCCGTGGACGGAATGGAGGTAACACTTTGACCGAATCAATTCTCGATCGCTCCGCTTTCATCGCGCGGCTGCGCGACGAAGGCAAACGCCACTATCACGATTTACATCCGTTTCACGTCAAGATGCACCGCGGAGAGCTCTCCAAAGCGCAGATCCAAGGTTGGGTTCTCAATCGCTACTACTACCAGACGCGCCTGCCCATCAAAGACGCCATTATTCTAGCCAAATCGGAGGACTCCGCGTTTCGTCGTAGATGGATCCACCGGATCAGCGACCACGACGGACAAGCCCCGGGCGAAGGGGGACTGTTTTTGTGGCTGAAGCTCGCAAGGGGGGTCGGTCTCGATCCGACCGAGGTTGAGGAGCTCACCCATGTCCTTGCTCCGGTCCGATTTGCTTGCGATGCGTACGTACAGCTCGTGCGAGAGCGCTCTCTCGTCGAAGCGGTCGCGTCGTCGCTAACGGAGTTTTTCGCCCCGGACATCATGAGCGTCCGACTGGCCGCATGGCAGACACACTACCCATGGATCGATCGGACGGTGCAAGAGTACTTTCGTACCCGCGTGACGCAGGCCCGCGCAGACGCAACCGAAGCAATCGAATTCGTACTTGCCAATGCACACACAGAAGATCTCCGGCGAAAGTGTATCGGCGCGTTCGTGACCAAATGCGAGATCCTCTGGGCCTTACTCGACGCCGTTGCCGCCGCCTACCCATCTTGAAATCACCTCGTCTTGCCGCGCGAGCACGCTTGAAATGGGACCGGACCGCAGGTCAATACCTTCTACTCTATCCGGAGCGCGGGCTCGCATTGAACGATTCCGCGGCGGCGATCCTCAAGCTCTGCGACGGGTCGCGATCGGTCGATGAGATTGTCGCGGAACTCACATCTGAGCGAGGCCGCTCGAACCAAGCGGGGCACGCGATTGCCGTACACCGTGACGTCGCTGAATTCCTCGACGAGATGTTGCGGCGAGGTCTCGTCGAGCCCGAGTAAACTCGCGCACTCCTCATCGCGCACCGCGGTAGAGAAAGCGCCGAGGCGTCGATCCGCCGCTTGCGAGGCGAGCTCGCACAACGGTCGCATGGTGCGGCGACAGGGAGCAAGCGGGGTCGGACGCTGCAGCGTCGCCCGTGAGCAGGTACGCTTGACACCGGCAACCGCCGAAGTCGACTGACTTCTTCGCGCAGCTGCGACAGGGCTCGAGCATCCATTCGTCGCCGCGAAACGCACGCATCCCGGGGGAGTGCTCCCAGGCGTCGCGCAGACTGCCGTCGCCGACTCGAGCGAACGTCAGCCCGCGAATCGACCGCGCCGACTGACACGGCAACACGAAGCCGTCCGGGGATACATCGATAAAACGTCGCCCCCATCCAGCCATGCACGCGCGCGGGTGGTCCGAGTAATAGTCGGGCATCACGAAGAGAACGTCTATGCGCCCTTCGAGCCGCACGCGGGCGGCGTGCGCGATCGTTCGCCCGCGGTCGAGCTGTTCGCGGGTCGGCAGCAGGGCGCCACGATTGGCGAGGCCCCAGCCGAGGTATTGAGTATTCGCGAGTTCTAGCCGATGGGCCCCCAAACGCTCCGCGAGCGCAACCGCTTCCCCGACCTGGTCGATGTTGTCACGGTGCAAGACGACGTTGAGCGTAAGGGGCAGACCGAGCTCGCGAACCCATCTGGCTGCAACCAGCTTGGCATCGAAGCAATCGTACCCAGCGATCCGATTGCAACTGTCAGCGTCTATGCCTTGAAGACTGAGCTGAACCGCATCGAGGCCCGCAGCCTTGAGCGATACGAGCCGCTCGCGGGCAAGTGGCACACCACTCGTGATGAGATTCGCATAAAGTCCGAAGCCGTGCGCGCCGGCGACGAGAGCTTCGAGGTCGCGTCGCGCGAGCGGTTCGCCGCCGGTCAAGTGCAACTGAACGACCCCGAGCTCCTCCGCGCCGGAAAACACACTCAGCCACTGCGCGGTGTCGAGCTCAGCCGTGTGGGTGGCATGATCGACCGGGTTCGAGCAGTATGGACAGTGCAACGCGCATCGATACGTCAGCTCGGCTATGAGCGTGTAAGGCCGCGGGGCGCATGCAGCCGCCATACCGTCTGACACTTCGCTCCGGTTCAAGGTGGCTCCACCGAGCGTAGCATCGCGAGCTCGGCCCGGAGGGCCACCCTCACGTCACTTCTGCGTCGAGTCGCTGCGGTCGATGGCCACGTACCTCGACTGATCGCCTCGCCGCACCCTCAACAGAACGGGCTTGTCGACGGGGATCGCGCGGATTTTCAATGCGAGGTCAGCCGCGCCGATGATCGGCTGGTGATTGATCTCAACGATGACATCTCCGGGACGGATCTTGCCGTCGGCAGGGCTGTCGGGGACTACGCTCTCGACCACCACCCTACCGTCGGCCTCAGCAAGACCGAGGCCCAGCCCCGAGGGCTGGCCGGGAGTCGCGTTTGATCCCGGCGATGAGGGGGAACCGTGTTCGCCATTGTCTTTGAGTGCGGCGAGCACAACGTCCAGATCGCGCCGTTGCTTGTCGTGCAAAACGGTCAGACGCACGTGGGTGCCGGGGGGATGTCGCGCGATGACTCGTGGCAGATCTTCAGAGCGGGGGATATCCTGACCGTCGACCGCGAGGATGACGTCGCCTTCCTTGATGCCAGCTTTTTCCCCTGGGCTACCCGGCTCCAGGTCTCCAACGATGGCGCCGTGAGGCCGTTCGAGTCCGAGAGCCTTGGCGAGATCCTCGTCCATCGATTGAATGACGACCCCGATTCGGCCACGCGAGACGCGGCCCGTCGAGATGAGCTGCGGCAAAATGTCTCGAACGGCGTCGATTGGAATCGCGAAGCCAATCCCTTTGCCCTGGGGATTGATCGCCGTGTTGATCCCCACGACCTGACCGCGCAGGTTGAACAGCGGTCCTCCGCTGTTGCCTGGATTGATGCTGGCGTCGGTCTGAATGAAATCATCGTAAGGACCGGCGCCGATCGACCGGCCCTTGGCGCTTACGATCCCCATGGTAACGGTGTTCCCCAGCCCGAACGGGTTTCCGATCGCGACGACGTATTCCCCCACGCGTGTGGCGTCGCTTTGCCCGAGCGAAGCGAGGGGCAAATCGCTCGGGGCGCGGTCGAGCTGCAAGACGGCAACATCCAGCCGATCGTCCTTACCGACCACCTTTGCACGAAACTCTCGGTCATCAGCAAGCTTGACTTTTACGGTGTCGGCATCGTCCACGACGTGCGCATTCGTGACGACGTGGCCCTGTGTGTCGATGAGAAAGCCCGAGCCCAAGGCTTGCTGCCGCATGACTTCATCGCCTCCGCCGCCGAAGGGATGCCGGCGCGCGGGTCCCTGCGGCCCCTGATCGAAGAAGGGAAAGCCGCCAAAATCAGGAAAACCATAGGCAATTTGGGGCTTTCGCACCTGTTGCACGGTCGTGATGTTGACGACGGATGGCCGCACTCGGGCGACCAGGGTCGCAACGTCAGGCGTTCCCGGAAGGACTGGAGCTGCCGTGAAAGGAGCGGGGATCGGTTGCGCCGTATCTGGCGGCGAGGCGGCGGAAGCGGAATGCTGGCAGCCAGTGTCGAAGAGGAGCAGGATGGTGGCGATGGGGATGAGCTTTGCGAAAGACATGGTTGCCTTAATAACAACGCCTCGGCACAACGATTCCCGACGTAAGTCATGGAGGCTACGCTCGCGGATCGTCGTCGGTAACGAACACCACCTTGCCGAGGCGAGCTTCTTCATCGGCGGCAGCCTCTCTCTCGGCCGCGACGGCCACGGCCTCGGCCTCCAAGTCTACGAACCGCCATCGCGTTTTGCCATCCGGCTGGATGGCAACGTCGCCCCCCAGCGCGACTAGCTCGCGGTCGAGCCGCTTCGGGTCGGCGGGCCCACCCCCGGCGCTTCGCCACGCATCAGCTACGGTGCTGTCGGTTACAGGCTCTTTCGCTCGAACCCGCTCCAGCACGACCCGCAACACGGCCAGCCGGGCCTTTTCTTCCGCGGCCCGGCGCTTGTGCCACGGCCGAGCCATTGCACGCGCCAGAGGTACTGCGAACAAGAGGGTCGAGAAGACGATTGGCAGCACGCCTAACGCAATTGGAACGCCGGTATCAACCACTTGATAGGGCACCCGGTCGAAAAGGTGAGCCACGCGCTCTATCGTCAGGCCATTGCCCACAGCCCAGAAACCCATCATCAAGTTAAACGCGTTCAGACCCACGATGGCCGCGTTGGCACCCAGTGAATTGCCGGTGAGCGGCTCCAGAGGCTTAGTCCTCGTCCAGGCCGGCGCGGGCTCGGCTTCGCGCGCTTCCAACGCGGTCTTCCGAATTTCTGGAAACCGGTACACGATTCCGCCATCTTCGCTGACGGCGACGTCGCCATCGTAGTCGAGCATTAGCCTAGCCATCAGCGGATCTGCCAGCTCGCGCGGCAGGCCGGTCACCCGCATCACGTCGGCCAATCCGATTCGTCCCTTTCCAGCGCGGATTGCCGTCACCAAGCGGCGCTCGTCCTCGAGGGGATCTTCGGGGGCGGGGTTGGGGCCGAAGAAGAACCGATTGACCCGCTCGTACAAAGGAACGCGCGGTCCCTGCGAGCCTCGCCGCGGAGCGCGGTCGCGCTCGAACGGCCCGTTCCAAGAGGCGGCGTACCCGGGATGAACGGCGAACGGCGACCACGGGTGAAACGTCCAGAAGAGAGCGTCGGCGACGACGCGCAGGAGCGCATACGCCATCATGCCGCCTGGAAGGCTATCGTTGCTGCGGCGAGAGTCGTTTCCTTGACGGGCGAACGTCATGCCCAGGAGGAGCGCGACGAAGAATGCGGCATACCCCACCAGAACGACGGCGACCCAGGCGCGGACGACGAAGCGCAGGGTTCCGAGCAAGGCACGACCCATGGCCGCGAGGATGCGCCGTCGTTGATCTGCACGGGCCCACGGCTTGGCGAAACCGTATGGGAAACGGTGTACGAGTTGACCTTCGCTCGTGACGCGTAGTTGCCCGCGATACTCCTTTGAGAGCCACTTAAGGCCGCTTTCGGCGTCGCGCAGCGGAAGACCTGTTTTTGCGGCGGCATCGGCGACCGTCAGTGGCACGAGCGGATCCACGCGCGCACGGATAGCCTGGCCCGCCTTGCCCGGATCCATGAAGGTCGGCTGCGAAGATCGTTCCACGGCGTCCAAGCTAAGCACCTCCGTGCCGGCGGTCGAGTCGAGCAGGCTGAGCTGTGTCAACGAGTAACCTGTTTTGCCCGACCGCATAGCCAACGGCGCGCGACCCCGCGCGCATGGCTCGGGGAAATCATAGTCAACGGCAGGGCGGCGCGTGCTCTATGCTGCCATCGACCGCTCGTGAACGTGGCCGTTTTCGGAGGAAGCTTCAACCCGCCGCACGTTGCGCATGTGCTTGCGTGTGCCTTGCTTCTAAGCGTCGAAGACGTCGAGCGCGTCCTCCTTGTCCCGACGTATCGGCATCCGCTCGCGAAGTCGCTCGCGCCCTTTGAGGACCGAGTGTTCATGTGCGAACTCGCCATGATCGATCTTCCGCGCGTCGAAGTCTCTCGCGTCGAGCAGAGCATCGACGGAGACAGCCTGACGCTCCGCACCCTCGAGCGCTTGGCGGAGACGCGACCCGATTGGCGACTGCGACTCGTCGTCGGCGCGGATATCCTGGCGGAAGCGCAACGTTGGTATCGGTTCGATGCCATCGAGAAGCTCGCTCCGCTGATCGTACTAGGACGCGTCGGCTTCGATACGCCGAGGGCGCCCCTTGTCATCCTCCCGGATGTGTCGAGCACCTACGTTCGCACGGCGGTCGCTCGCGGCGCCTGGAACGAACTCGAGGGAGTCGTCCCGCGGTCGGTCGTCGAACACATTCGCGCGCGAAAGTTGTACGGCGCACCGACCTGACGCGAAGGAGGCGGCGGATGGCTTCCGAGGGGAATTGCGCGAGGCGCGCGGGTCCGCCCTGCCAGGATGCGGATTCCTTTGAGCGGATTGCGACGAGCGACACGCTTTGCGCCGACGGCGACGTAGCGCGACACTGCTCGGGTGGAAGACCTGCGCCCGAAAACAATCCTCTTTTGTGCAGTGCTGGCTCTCGCCATCGCCCTAAGCGTGCTTTTGCGCGGGCGTCGGGCCGTCCATTGGCTGTTCGCGGCCTTCGCGACCGATATTGCCCTCTGGTACGGCAGCCAATCCCTTGCCGGGTTCTTTCGAGCCGATCTGTGGGAGCGCGTCACCGGCGTGCTGACGGTGCTGTTGCCCCAGTTCGCGATTCATTTGTTTCAAAACGTCGTTCCGCTCGAAGCGGGCCGAAGGCCACGACTAGCCCGCTTTGCCGCGATCGTAGCCGTTCCGGTGCTCGCGCTGTCCGTGTCCCCATATCATGACCGGCCACTGTCGCTCGGCGCCGTCTACACCTACGTCTTCGGGCTCCTCGCCGCAGCGCTCATCGCCCTGGCTCGGCGCGGCCAGCGGAGTCCGTCGCGCGCCGTGCGAGACCGGGTCCGTTTCTTGGTCGTGGTGGGCGCCGCGGCGACGACATTTTCGCTCGCAGACTTTCTATCCTACCTTGGCGTACATTTGCCGCCAATCGGCGCGGTCCTGGCGATCGTCTTCGTCTTCGTCCTCGCCGAATCGGTCACTCGGGCTCGCCTCGCCGACATCTACGAACTCGCCGGGCGACTCCTCGTATCGACGGCACTCGCCTTCTGTCTCGCCGCGATCTTCTACCTCTTCGTGATGGTTATCGGCGGATTCGACACCATGTACCTAAACGCGGTGCTCGCAGCCATCGTATTTCTCGTCTTATTCGAGCCTCTCCAAACCGAAGTCGAGACGCGCATCCATCAGTTTCTCTTTCGCGAGCGCTACACGCTAGAGACGGGCGTGGACGAGCTCCGCAAACGTTTGGCTCACGTACTCGAAATTGACGAGATGGTTGCGACACTGATGCACGGCTTAGACCGGTCGCACCGGGTCACGACTGCAGCGCTTTATCTTCGCGACCAAGACGGCGACGGGTTCGATTTGGCCGGGTCGTTTGGTGCTGCCGTACCCAAGCGAATCGAAGCTTTGGGTGCACGACCGCTCCTCGATCGGCTCGAGCGGCACCCGTCGTTGGCGCTCGAAGACAGCGCGCGCGAAACGGGCAGCGCGGATACAGCCGTTAAGACGGCCGCGTCCGCGCTCGGCGCGCTCCAAAGTGCGGTCGCGCTCGTGGTTCGCGGGGAGGCAGAGGGGATCGTGGCGCTCCTATTCGTAGTCGACGATCGAGTACGGGACGCCTTCACGCCCGAAGAGATCTCACTTCTCGAGACGGTGGCTGCCCAGATCGGCGTCGTCATCGTGAACACGCGGCTGTACTCCCGCATGAAGGAGCGAGACCGCCTTGCGGCACTCGGGTCGATGGCTGCGGGTCTCGCACATGAAGTGAAGAACCCTCTCGGCGCCATCAAAGGAGCGGCACAGTTGCTCGAAGAGGGCGGCTGCTCGCAAGACGACCCGGCGGCGCGCGAGTTCGTAGGGATCATTCTCGAGGAGGTCAACCGACTCGACCGCGTCGTTGGCAGCTTCCTCGACTACGCGCGGCCGCACGCCGGCAATCCAATTCCACTGGACCTCAACGCCGCGGTGCGCCGAACGGTTCAGATCGTGTCGAGCCAGATTGTGGACGGTGCGATCGACGTGCATTTGGATTTGGCCGAGCCCCTGCCCCGCACCAGCATGGATCCGGAGAAGTTTCGGCAGGTGTTGATGAACCTGATGCAGAACGCGATTCAGGCGATGGACGGACGAGGAAAAATCACGGTTTCTACGACCGTTCGCCGTTCGGCAAGAGCGCGTGTCAACTCCGATTCGCCGTCACGTCGATCGCTCGTCGACGACACCGAGTTCGTCGAAGCAAGCGTGCGCGATACCGGCCCAGGCATTTCGCCGAAAGTGCTCCGCAACCTTTTCATCCCTTTCTTCACAACCAAGTCGCGGGGCACGGGACTGGGCCTCGCGATCAGCCAGAGCATCGTTCAGAATGCGGGCGGTAGTATCGAGGTACACTCTCAGCCAGGCGAAGGAACGACCTTTACGATTCTGCTCCCATCGGCAGGGACCTCGATTGCAACGCCCGTCCCTGAGCCCGCTCGCAGCGCATCGGACCGACTACCGGCGGTGGGCATTACGGACTAAGCGCGCGGGGCAGAGTGATGGCGAGCAAGTGGAGTCCGCGGCAGCGACGGCGATTGCGTCAGCTTCATCGAACGCATCGCCAATAGCCGGCCCAACACGCTTCTCCTTAGTTTTGTTCCCCACCAATGACCTACTGCACGACGACACGTTGTATCGTGGGCGTGCGCGGCGGCGCCGAGGTCGGCCTTTCCTTGGTGCCTCGTCGTCTGAACGCTCTAGACTTCGATGTCGACGTTCGGCCCGCCGCTGGCTGAACGCCTGGGTTTCTTGCTAGGCGTACCGGCGCTCGAACAGCGCACGCACGAGGGGCGTCTCGCGAACGAGCGTCAGAGTGTGTTCCGCGTGTCCATGTGCGTAGCCGTTACCGATGAAAAGATCGATGTCCTTGCCAACTCCTTCGGCTCCAAGCGCCGCTTGCGTAAAGCTTGTCGACATCGCGAAGAAGTACACTGCTCCCCGATCGCGCGTCAGTGCGATGGCCGTCATTTCCGCGTCGGTGATGTTGACGCACGAAAACGCGAGATCCGCCTCACGCCCGCCGGTTACCGCCAGGACGGCGGCCCGGACGGCCACGCAGTCGCGAGCGTCGACGACCAACACCTTGTCACAAATGCCAAGAGACACGAGCTCGGCAGCGGCCGTCGGACGTGAGTCCAAGCCTACGACGAATGCCGAGGCCCCGCCCGTGCGCCGCGCCTCGGCGGCACATAGAACCCCGCTTTTTCCGGCGGCCCCCAAGATGACGACGACCTGCCCCGGCCGCACGCGGCGCGCGACTTGGGGGGCGGCGCCAGCTACGTCGAGCACCGCCAGGACGAGCCGCTGGGGCAAGTCGTCCGGTAGCCGCGCGTACGGTCCGCTGGCAAAGAGAACCGCCTCGCCTTCAACGTCGACTTGCGCGCTTGCACGGCGGACGGCCAACACCCGGTCGATTCGCAGCGGAGTGCATGTGAGCGAGGCGAGCGTCGCGACTCGATCGCCCACGAGCAAGAGCTCGTCGGCTCGACCCGAGGACAGCTGAAGGACTTTCCCGACCAGCATACCTCCCGAGCCCGTGACCCGGTTGTGCTGCTTCCCGCGTTCCGCCACGGTCCGTGCGACCATTCGGGCGATGGCCTGTTCGACCTCATTGGGCCCAACGGCCCGCCCGACTGCGGCGGACGCCACCTCTTCAATCTGCGAGAAACTGGCCGCATCTAGATTGAGGGTTTCCACGTCGAGGAGCGCCTCGCCCCAAAATAGCCGAGAAAAGTCATTGTCGAGACGTTCTGCCGGCTGAGGCAGGGCCCCGGGCGGGGCGAGGACCCTGTGTGTGCCATAGGGGTCACCCGCGGCAAGAACCGGCCTCGACGTTTTGAGGCTCATGGCATCGCGGCGACGGCCAACCACCTTACGCCGCTGCGGCTGCAGCGCAACGCGCATGCAACACTATGGATCGATGTGGGAGGGCCAACGCGCAGCGCATTCCGCTATGGTTGTTTCGGGTTGCGGACAAGGAAGAGCGACCTCGGCACGCTTTGCACTCCGGGGGGCGGCAGACTTGACCGCGTAGCTTCGCACCCATTACGCTTTTTTTGCTGGCGTTTTGGCGCCGGCAACGCCCACTCTCACATTTTTACGCCTGTCACGTACGACGGTATGGCTCCAGACGTTCCCGCCGGACCCGAGATGCAAGACTCGTCACCCAAGGCACCGGCTACGTCGCCCGCGCCGCGGCCGGGTCCGCGTTCGTTCGTCTTACGATTCATCAGCGGCAAATACCAGGGAGGCGAGTTTCCTCTCGTCGCGGACAGGCAGATCCTCGTTGGCCGTTCTAGCGATCTCGAAATGGTGCTCGTCGAGGACATGGTCTCGCGCAAGCACGCGCGCGTATCGGTCGCAGCGGACCAGATATGGATCGAGGACCTGGGATCCACGAACGGCACCTTCGTCAACGGGGAGAAGATCAAACGGACTCGTTTGAAGGAAGGCGACCGCGTCCTCATAGGCACGAGCATCCTTAAGGTCATCTCGGGCGATGCCCCTCGCGAGGGCATCGACGCCAAGCGCGAACTCGAGAACGTCGCCCAGGCGAGACGCACCGGGCAGCAGCGCACGATGAGCGGCAGCATCGAGGAAGTGCCGCTACCCGACCTATTGCAGCTCTTCGGCACATCGAAAAAAAGTGGCGTCTTGGTGATTCGCACCGACGATGACGTCGGACGCATCTATTTGAAGAAGGGCGTTGTGGCGTACGCCATCATCAACGATCTCGATGATGTGCAGCCGATGAAGAGTCTGTATCGAATGCTCACGTGGCAAAAGGGTCTCTTCGATCTCGACCCTCCTGAAGAGCGTGAGTTTGCAAGCGAAATGAACGCTTCCGTCCAGCAAATCCTCATGGAGGGAATGCGCCAGCTCGACGAGTTCAACCGGATTCGCGACGAGCTTCCCGGCTTGTCGGCGCGCATCTCGGTGCCGGCTCCGCTTATCCCGCCGCTACGCGATTTGAAGCCGCAAGAGCTCGACGTACTCCAACTGGCCCACAACTATGGGGCCTTCGAGACCGTGCTCAACAAGAGTCTGGCGACCGACCTCGAAACCGCTGAGATCGTTTTGAAGCTCATCAAGGCGTCGTACTTGCGCGCCGATTGATCGACTAGGCGGCGCATGACCCAAACCATCATCATCACCGGCGCGTCGAGCGGAATCGGGGAGGCGCTAGCGCGCGCTTGGGCTCGGCGCGGCGCGACCGTCATCCTTAGTGCTCGCCATGAGGCGTCCCTCACTCGCGTGGCCGATGAAATCAACCGAGACCACGCTGGCCAGGCCATCGTGCAACCGGGCGACGTCACGCGCGAGGAGGATCGCGTCGCGCTCATTGCCGCCGCGCGGGTGAAGACCGGCCGGCTGGACGTTCTGGTGAACAACGCCGGGCGGGGCTATTACGGCAGCGTCGCCAAGATCAACGTCAGCGAGCTCGAGACGCTCTTCGCACTCAATGTGATCGCTCCCTTGCGCCTCGCGCAGCTCGCGATCGACCCACTCACCCGCACCGGTGGTTGCATCGTCATGTTGTCGTCGCTCGCGGGAGTCGTCGCCGCGCCGCGCATGGGTGCGTACGCCTCGAGCAAGTTCGCGCTCGAAGCCCTGTCCATGTCGCTTCGAGCAGAGCTCGTCGGCACCGGAGTGCGCGTCGTGGTCATACGGCCGGGGCCGGTCGACACCCGGTTCCGCGACAACGCCATTACGACGGATGGCCGATCGGGCGTTCGACCGCCCGGCGGCCGCGCTCAAATACCCGACCAGGTTGCCGAACAGACGATTCGGGCCGCTTCTCGTGGGGACGCCGTCGTCGAGACGACCCCGTTCGTGCGGATCGTCTCCGCAACGGCACGCATCACCCCGAACGTCATGCGGTGGCTCACAGTCGCCATCGCGGGTCGATCGAGTTAGATTTTAAGGCCCGTTGACGACCTTCGCCCCCTGCTACGCTAGACGGCCCGGTGGCCTTGTCTCGATCCGATCGGCTCAAGAAGCGTCATCGCCGTCTCGCCTCTACCGCCCGCGCATGTGCCTCGAGGCCCTCGAGCCGAGCCAGGGCACAGACGGCGCCTGCCTGCCGTTCGAGCGCCTCCGGCGTGTAACGGATGATCGACGTACGCATGACAAAGTCGTAGACGCCCAGCGGCGAACCGAATCGGACCGCACCACCTGTCGGCAATACATGGGAGGGGCCGGCCAGATAGTCGCCAACCGCCTCGGGTGTGGACGGACCAAGAAATGCCGCGCCCGCGTGCCGGACGCGCGCGAGAATAGCTTCCGGAGCCGCCACGTGAAGTGCCAGGTGCTCGACCGCCAATCGATCCGCCACGGCAGCCATTCGATCTCTCGAGCGAACCACGAACGCCGCACCGTTTGCCACCGCTGCTCGCGCGATTGCAGCGCGCGGCAAGGCCTCGAGCTGTTCCTCGAGCTCTCGACAGACCGCCTCCGCCATCAGATCCGACCCGCAGAGCAGCAGCGGATAGGCGGCTTCGTCGTGCTCCGCCTGGGACAGCAAGTCGGCAGCGACGATGCGCGGGTCCGCCGCGTCGTCGGCGATGACGAGAATCTCAGTCGGACCGGCGACTCCATCGATGTCGACCGCTCCAAAAACGAGGCGCTTGGCGCAAGCTACGTACAAATTGCCGGGGCCGACGATCTTGTCGACTCGCGGAATGCTCTCGGTACCGTACGCCAGCGCACCGATCGCCTGAGCTCCCCCCGCGTCAATGATCGCGGAGGCGCCCGAAAGGTGGGCCGCAGCAAAAATTGCATCATCGGTGGAGTCACCCGCGAGGGGCGTAGCCACCATGATCTCGGCGACGCCGGCCACGTGCGCCGGGATGGCCGCCATAAGGACACTTGATGGATAGCGCGCCTTGCCCCCAGGAGCGTAGACGCCGACCCGAGTGAGGGGCAACACCCGCAGGCCCAGCGTGATTCCGTCATGCTCATAGCGAAACCCCGCGTCCCGTCCGTGCTCGTGGAACGAGCGTATGCGTGCGGCGGCAAGCTCGAGGGCTTCGCGGGCTTCCATCGGCAAACGAGCGAGCGATGCGGCGCCGGGAAAGTCACGCATGACGAGTCGCGCTGCGTGCTGGCCAAATCGCTCGTTGTACCTTTGCACGGCCGCGTCGCCTTCGTTTCGGACGGCTTGGAGAATTTCGCGGACAACCGGTTCGACCCGCGCAAAATCAGCCTCGCCGCGTGACTCGAGCCGGACGAGCGCCGCGTCGAATTCGCGTGTGCCATCGATGAACGTCGCAAGCATGCGGAATGGTTCTGTAGCATCGCGCGAAATGCGTCGCTCGACTGTCGGTGGGCGCGACGCCCGGGCCGTCGCGATCGGTTTTGGGACGGTAGCCGCCGCGATTGTGGGCTGCGTTCAGTCAAGTGATTCGTCGCGGAAGCAGGCCGCCGCCCCGACCTTCGATGTCGACAGCGCTGAATTCGCCGCGTGCCCGCGCGACGCCGTGCGAGAGCAGTCAGGTCGCTGCGCATGCAGCGAAGGCACGGTCGCCGTCCTGGGCGCTTGCGTCGACCCCGCCGTCGGGGACTCGTTCTGCGGCCCGGCGGCTCGAATCGGGGCGGCGGGATGTATGTTCCGAGTCTGCTCAGACAGTCAAGCGCTCGATCTGACGACGGGATCATGCCTAACGGTTCGCCCACGCCTTATTGGCGGCCTGCTCGCATGCGGCGCGGACGCGACTCCGGTGCTCGCGGAAGGACAAGAGTCTTGCGTATTGCGCCGAGCTACGTGCCCCCGCGGAACGAATCGAGTCGCCAACTCCTGCGTCCGCGGACCGCGGTGTCCTCCCGGGACGCTCCCCGACGACGGCGCGTGCCGGCCCGTCCTGGCTCGGCGGATTCTCGACATCGGGGCTTGGGTTTCGCTCGCCCTAGGCGTCGACGGTGGATTCGGCTCCCCGGAACTTTGCCGGCCGCTCGAGCAAGACCCCCGGATCTTCGGTGCGCGCCCGGGCTCACCCGTTCCGCTCGAGATCGCGATCGCGCTCTCCGTGCCCAACCAAGATGTGACTCGTGTGCGTGCAGACGTCCGCACCCGAGGTGGCAACGAGCCACTCGCGCCAGTCGCCGAGCATTCGGTCCGCGCGGCCGTGGATACGCTCATCGAGCTCTTGCGCGCTCTAGGCGGTGAGACCAGCGCGGCCTCGGTCGACATTCGCGTGCGCTGTCTCGTCGCGACAGGGGACGCTACCGGAGCCATCAACCCTAGCTCGGGGCCGGACGCGGGCGCGCAGACGTCCCCGGAAAAGCGGCAGACAATCGGCCAATAGGTGGGCATAGGCGAGCCGAACGCTGGCTCGCGCGAAACACATTCGAATTCGAGAACAAGGGTGCTATCGTGGCCGCTGCTGTTCCGTTGCAGGATCCACCCCAAAGGCGCGGGCAACTTCGCCTGAGGGTTTTGGCGTTTTTACGTGCCGGGAGCCGGGCGCGACGACCCTTTGAGCGAGGCTACTACGTTGGACAGTGATCTCGCGGAGGCGGTGGAGGCCCTAAGGGCAGTTCTGGTGAAGCGCAGGTTGCCTTGCACACTTGGCAAGGCATCGCAGACGCTGGTTGACGACCTTCGCAAGCAGCTCCGGATTCCCGCTCGCTACAGGAATTTTCTGCTAGCAGCGAATCCTGAGAAAGTCGAAACTGTCACCCCGGTTGAGCGAATCCGGCTGATCCCAGCCGCCGAGCTCGTCAAGGCGCAGGGGCTCGTGCAGACGCCGGGCGAAAACGGTGCACCTCCAGCGGACTGGAAGCCCGCATGGGTCGTCATCGGCGAGAGTTCGCTGCTTGGAGATCCATACTTTCTCGACGTGAGCAAGCCGGATCCGGAGGGCGACTGTCCCGTCTATACGGCCATGAGCGGCCAGGACCGGTGGACGCCGACGTTGGCCGCATCGAGCTTCGCACAATTTTTGCGGATTCTGTCGACGGCTATGGAAATCGCAGCGGGCTTCGGAGATGCCATCATGGATGACGAGGACGAGGACGCGTTTCGAGAGGCGCTGGGTCCCAAGGTGAAAATCATCGATGCGGCGGCGCTCCGCGCCGGCCACTGGACCTAGGGCGAGCTCTGCTGACTTGACGGATCGTTAAGCAGCATTCGCCCGCGGCAGATCGTCGCCGCCGAGAGGACCGAAAAAAAATGCCGCGACGCGCGCGCGGATCGTGAATGGAAAGGGTCATCGAGAGCGCTGGACGCGCTCCGCCAAGGTACGTCGGCAATGATCGAGACCGCATACAGTCGAAGCCGGTACCGACCTCCGGAAATCGAGCATCGATATGGATCGCACGTCCACCTCATGGACGATCCGGCCAGTTTTACGTTGCTCGCGCGATTTTGCGCGCGCGACACGCAACAGCCCGAGGTCGGCCGACTCTTGCGCATGCTCTATGGACGCATGGCTGACAGCGTCCTTTCAGCGGAGCTTCCGCGCGCTCGCATGGACGTACCTACGCGCATGGTGACGTCATCGCCCGAAGCCGTGGTTCGTGGCACCGGCATCGCCTCCCAGACACGCGTCGTCACGGTCGGGATCGCGCGCGCCGGGACCATCCCGTCGCAGGTGGTTTTCGATCGACTCAACGAACTCTTGGATCCGGAATGCGTTCGCCAAGATCATCTCTTCATGTCGAGGACGACGGACCCCGCGGGCCACGTGACGGGCGCGACGTGGCATGACGCAAAAATCGGACGCGACGTTGATGGACGTATCATCCTCTTTCCGGACCCGATGGCGGCGACGGGCTCGTCGATGATCGGCGCTTTGGACCATTACAACACCCGCCTCGAGGGCCGTCCCAAGCGATGCATTGCGGTCCACCTCATCGCGACGCCCGAGTACCTGCGCAATGTCTTGCGCGCCCACCCCCGAACGGAAGTGTACGTGCTCCGCCTGGACCGCGGTTTAAGCCCTCCCGACGTGCTCGGCACGACTCCTGGAATGCGGTGGGACGAGGAGCGAGGTCTCGACGACCATCATTACATCGTACCGGGCGCCGGCGGCGTCGGAGAAGTCCTCAACAACGCCTGGGTGTGAAATGGGCGCTTACCGGCCTCGCGCGTTGTGTGCCCCAACGAGGGATACGTAATCGGGCAGCGGGTCATCGGCCTCGCGCCACCCGGCGCGCGCGTGGGCGGCGATAAGAGGTAAGCGCGCCAGCATCGTCGTGAGCTCAGCGCTGCCCGGAAGCCGTCCTTGTGCCAGCCACAGGCCCAACGCCGAGTCGAGCCGGTCGATGCCTACGCCGCGCAAATGCCCGCGCCGCACCAGATCGAGGTAACTTCGAGCAAGTGCGTCGCCGTCGAATCGATGCTCCGTGACCAACTCCACAGCGACGCGTAGCACCGCGTCTGCGCCGAGACGCGCGTCCTCATGAAGGACGAAGGCGGCCTGCAGATAGTTGTAGAAGGGAACAACCCGCGAGCCGTAAGCTCGGAAGTCGTCCGGCGGCGTCTGCCTCTCGAGATGAATCAGGATGCGTTCGATCACGTCCGCGTGGGCGATGATCCCAGCTGCCTCCATTGCCGCGTCGACCACGTCGTCATACACGCGTCCTCGCTGCATGACCTGAAGCAGAACGTCTTCGGGGACCCGCCCAGCCACGAAGTCTGCATAGAGCGAGTAGACGTACGCATCGGCCTCGGCGTCGTCGCCGAAGAGCGTTTCGTGCCAGTCCGTTGGGGACTCGCCCGCTTCCGTCACACGGGCGCGCGCCTGCAACAGCGCCGGAAGCTTGTAGCCGAGTTGGTCGCGCACGGCGCGAAAGCGCAGGCGAAGAAGGTTCTGCAGGTTCGGCTTGAGCGTGAACGTGTCCCAAGTCACTCCGTCGAGGCGAAGCTTGTCCTCCAAGCGCCGTCGCATCTGCTCCGGCGAGCCAGACAAGATGTGTACGCGAATGCCCGCTCGAACCATCTCGCGGAGCAGTGTCGACGCGCCGGGGTTCGTTCGCTTTTGATCGGGCCGCTCGAGCGCCGTCCGGACCATGTCCCGCAGCGAGTCGAACTCGGTGCGCAGATAGGTCTTGTCGAGATCCCAGCGGGCTATGTGCGTGGCCAAGCAGACGTCGTCCCCTGGGTAAAGTAGCCCCGGGCCGTCAGGATGCCATCGAACGGCGTAGCGTCTCGAGCAACGTCAGGACTTCATGTGATGCGGATCGAGACGCCAGCTCGAGCGCTTCACGCAGATAGTCTCGCGCCTCTTGGCGACGATCCCGGCCATGTGCGACGTGAGCGAGGGAGGCAAGCACCGCCGCCCGATCACTGCCGCTGGGCCCCGCGACATCGAGCGCTTCTCGCAGAACGCCTTCAGCGTCGTTGAGCTGTCCATTCTTTGCGAGGGCATCGCCGAGCTTCCGGCTGAAGATAAGCACCGCGCGCTCGGGATCGTCGAGTTCGCCGCGAAACAACTCGCGTCGCGCGAGTTCGAGCGCCCGCCGGAGCGCCATGATGGCCCCTTGATTGTCCCCGCGCGCACTTGCGAGAACGCTGACCCGCTCGAGCAACAACAGCGCCTGAAATGCGCTTCCGCCGCCGTACTCATGAAGGGCACGCACCTCGATCGAGAGCTCGCGTTGATCGCAGACGTCCGCGGCGGCCGCGTGGAGCTCGCGCTTCACGGCCGCTGGAATCGTTGCGAGAATCACCTCGCGCAAAAGCGGGTGCGCCGTACGGATCCCGTCTTCAGCAATCTTCACCATCCCGGCGCGTCGGAGAAAGCCGAGCGTTTCGACGAGGTCAACTTCGTCGGCCAACATCTTCGTCAGCACGTCATCGTCGGCATCGTCTCCCCAGACGGCGGCCGCTTGGAGAACGCGTCGAGCGTCTGCCGGCAGGCGCTCCACCCGAACGGCAATCAGATCCGCCAGTGCGGGGGGCACCGCTCCGGACTCCTCGCGCAGGAAACTTAGCAGTTGCTCGACGTAGAGCGGGACAATCGTGCGTGCCCCGGCCAAAGCGGGAATGCTCGGCCCCCCGGATTGAGCAAGAGCTTTCAGGACATCGCTCCGCGCCAGACCGCCGATCGCGCGTACCGGCGCAACATCTGCGGGCCACCCGGGCTCGAAGCCGGGCGGATACGCGGCGACCAAGAGCGCAGGAACGAGGGGAGGATCGCTCAACGCGTCGGTCAGCGCATTCCGACTGGCGCCGTCAACCGAATGCAAGTCATCGACTGCGAGCACGACCTTGCGCCCGCGTGCGCGCTCGCTCGCGCGAACGATGGCCCACCGGAGCGCCTCGGCGGCTGCAAACCGCCGCTCGTCCGGCGAAAGGCCGGCGCCCCGCTCAGGCGTATCGTGCCCGAACACGTCCGAGAGCCCGCGGCGAGCTTCCGGGGTCGCCGCGACCCATTCGCGCGAAGATCCGCCAGACAGCGGAAGGGCAGCCAGCTGCACGATTGCGCGACGCAACGCCCAGCACCCGACCTCCGCCCAGGCGGGGTCCGGACCCGTTTGGACAACGATGTCACCGTTCAGGGACGCTTGATCGAGGAACTCTTGTACGAGACGCGTCTTGCCCATGCCGACCTCGCCCACGACACGCGCCCCAGACAGCGAGCGGGCCTCGACGCGGCGGGCGTCGAGCCAAGCGATGTCTTCCGCTCGCCCGATGAACGAAAGGGCTGGGGGTCGCGGCGAAAGCTTGTCGTGAAGCGCGATCGCTCGGTCGCTGGACCTCAACGCGGGCACCAACGGCTGTGCCGACGGCGGCGCAAGTGAGGAGACACGCGATGGGCCCGCCACCGTGCTCGCGGCGCCGCATTCACCGCAGAACTTTTGAGAGGCCGGGTTCAGCGCATCGCAAACCGGACAACGGGACGTGCCTTCGGCGCCACCGGCGACCGGACGCTCTTCGATCACATGGAGCACCCGTGCAAGCTCTGCGGAGAGCTCGTCCGCGTCTTGATAGCGGTCGACCGGTTCCTTCTCGAGGCACCGGAGAGCCACGTCTGCGAGCGGTTTGGGGATACGGCGATCCGGCGCGACGTCGCGCGGGTCCTTGGGAATCTGGGTCAGGTGCGCGAGCACGACCTGCGTCGGAGAGTCGGCCTCGAATGGCAGCCGGCCCGTGAGCAGCTGATAAAGAATGATACCGACCGAATAGAGGTCGCTGCGCGCGTCGAGCGGATCCCCGCGGGCTTGCTCCGGGCTCATGTATTCAGGAGTACCGCAGACGATCCCCGGGCTGGTGATCCCGGGCGCCTGTGTCTCCGCGCGCATCTTGGCCAACCCAAAATCGACGACCTTCACGAAATCGCCCCCCGATCGAGCCGGCTCGAGAATGATATTCTCCGGCTTCAGGTCGCGATGGATGATATTCTCGTTGTGCGCTTCGGCGAGGGCGGCGAGAGCCTGGCGCAAGACGTCCACGACGCGGCGGAACGGCAAAGGAGCCTGGTCGTAGAGCACTCGCGCGAGGTCGCGTCCCCGCAGGAACTCCATCACGAGATAGAGTTGCCCGTCTGCTGTCTTGCCGAAATCGATGATGCCGACGGAGTTGGGGTGATTGAGTCGACTGGCGGCGCGCGCCTCGGTGATGAACCGCGCGGCGGCGTTCTCCTCGCCCACCAAGTGCGGATGGATGATCTTCACGGCGACAGTACGTCCGAGGTTCGTTTGCTCGGCCCGGTACACACGGCCCATCCCGCCGATGCCTACGAGTTCGAGAATGACGTAGCCGCCCGGCAGCGTGCGTCCGACTAGCGGGTCGTCCGGGCTGGGCTCGACCTTGGCGAGAGGGAAACCGCACGACGGACAAAACCGGTGCGTTTCGTCGCAGGAGCTGGCGCACTGAGGGCACAACCGCATGGCACGACCGCGGGATGCCGAGGTTACCACGCGCGCCACACGAAGGAACGGGCCCCACCCAAGCTAGGGCCCATGCTACGCTTTGCTGGCAGTACCGGCCATCCGCTGGACGGCGCAAATCGGGATCTTTGTGTCAAGAGTCTTGGGGTGATACAAGAGAGCCGCGCGAGCTCCGGCGTCGACGTCGCGCGCAATTCATTTCGACTTGAGCCGCGAAAGCCCGGGGGTCCGGATACGGTTCGCGCGAAACTCTCCGGAAATGCGTGCTCGCGGGAGGCCGAGAGGCGAGATTTCACCGTGACGGCGCAGCCGTCGCGTACCATAGGAGCCACCTTGGCGAAGCGCATCGGCGAGCTACTGGTCGAGGCGGCCGTCATTTCGCAGTCTCAACTCGAGCAGGCGCTCTTCGCGCAGCGAAAGGACGGGCGCAAGCTTGGGCATCTTCTCATCGAACTAGGGCTCGTAAATGAAATCCAGCTGACGCAGACCCTGTCGCGTCAGCTAAGCGTGCCGTGGGTGTCGCTGTACCTTGTTGATTTTTCACGCTCTCTCCTGAACCTTGTGACCCGCGAGATCGCGGAGCGTTACTCGCTTGTGCCGATCTTCGTTCGTCGGGTGCGCGGCCAGGGTGAAACGCTTTACGTGGCGATGGACGACCCGACGAACGAAGCCGCGATCGACGACGTGGCGAGGACCGCTGCGCTTCCCGTGAAACCGATGATCGCTTGCCCGAGCGACATCCGTGCAGCCATTCGAGTCTACTATCTGGGCGAAAAGGCTTCGACGCCGCCCGCGCAGCCTTCCTCGGCGCACTCACCGCGAATCGTCACAGCCGAGCCTCCGGTACCCAAACCCGCCGCTCCGCCCCAAATCGAAGCGCATCGCAACCGACGGGAGCCCGTCACCCTCGAAGCCGTCGCCCGCCGGCCCGTGCGGAGCGTGCCGGATGACGTACAGAAGGATAGCGCCGACTCCGCACCGGACATCGAAGCGACCGAACGCGAGATCACAGCGCCTAGGCGCACGCGACCGAAAATGATTTCGCTGACACTATTAGACGGGACTCGCGTCTCGATCCCCGCCCCGGTCAAGACCGCGGATTCCGCTGAACGCGCGCCGCGCACACACGAGGAGCTGAGCGATCAGCTCACCGCGCGGGATCTGGTGAGTGCACTGCGCGCGGTAGCCCACGGTGCGGACGCGAGCGAAATCCTCGGAGCCGAGCCGCGCTGGGAGGCCATGTTCTCCGCGCTTCTTTCGGTCATGCTGCGGAAAGGTCTCATCGCCGACTGGGACTTCATCGAAGAGTTCCGCAAGATCTAATTCATATCTCGCTGACCGACGCGATGCGGCCCGCGATAGCGCTCGCCGCCACCACGTATGGACTCGCCAGGTAGACCTGACCCGGCCCACTCCGCCCGGGGAAATTTCGACTTTGGGCGCTCACGGTGACCTGACTCGACCGCTCACTGGCACCCGGGCCTGCCTTGATGCACGCTCCGCACGAGGGGTCGACGAGCGTCACCCCCACGCGCGCGAACAGGTCTAAGTAGCCGCACTGCTCCGCGTACCGCCGGATCTCCTGGGACCCGAACTGGAGGAAGAGCTGAACTCCGGGCGCGACTCGCTTGCCTTTGGCGAGTGCTGCGGAAAGGACACTCGCATACATGTCCATGTCGACCTTCTTGCCTCCCGTGCACGAGCCGCCGTAGGCGATATCAATCGCCACGTCTTGGTCGAGGCTGTCGAGCGGCACGCCGTTTCGCGGGTCGCCCGGGGTCGCTACCATGGTCGGAACGCTAGCAAGGTCAACCTCAAACGTCGCGCAGTAATGCGCATCCGGGTCGGCCCGCACGATCTTGCTCGCGATCTCGCTGACTGCCAAGCCTCGCTGTTCCACAAGATACGCCACGACGAAGGCGTCTGCTTCGATGATTCCAGTGAAACCGCCAGCCTCGACCGCCATGTTCGTAAGGGTCGCGCGCTCATCGAGTGGAAGTGCCGAGACGCCCTCTCCGGCGAACTCGAGCGCCTTTCCGATAGCTGCACCCGATTTGAAAAATGGCTGGCTCAGGATGAACAGCATGACGTCTTTGGCGCAAACAGAGGGCCGCAGCCGCCCACGCAAAATGCAACGTGCAGTCTCGGGCACCGTGACGCGAACGTCGCGTGTGGCCCAGGCGTTGGCCATGTCCGTCGATCCGACGCCGAAGGCCAGACAGCCGAGCGCACCCGCCATGCACGTGTGGCTATCGGTACCCACAACCACCTGCCCGGGAAGCGCAACGTCTTCGATGATCTTGTTGTGGCAAATCGCTTCCGAGCCGACGAGCCGACCGTCTCGGTAAACCTCTCCATGCAACGTAATTCCGGACCGCCTCACAAAATTCTCTTGGACGTCAGCCAGACTGCGCGCTTGCGCGTCGAGTCCCATGTCTCGGTGAGCGCGCGGCATGACGAGATCGAGAAATGTGAGGTGATCGCGAAAGGCATAGACGCTGCCCGGGTCCTCGACTCGAGCGTCCGCTCCGAAGCCGCGGCGAAAGAGAGCCGCGGCCATCGGCGTGACATATTCATGCGTGAAACGAACGTCTGCGCGCGCGAAGAACGCGTCGCCGGGCTTAACGGCCGGCGCGCCCATACGGCCGCTACGCGCATCGACGACCGCGTGGTCGGCAAGGATTTTCTCGCAAAGTGTCATCGGACGCGGCCCAGTGACGATAGGTGGCGGCGAAACGTCGCCCGACAGGCGGGCACGGTTGTAGGCGAACAAGCCTCCATGCTCGACGACGCTGGCGCTGATCGGATCGAGGTCCTTCGTGAACTCGTGGATGGCGATCACTTCGCCGCGCGCGATTCGTGGGATCAGCCCAAAGTCGTTACTCGTCAGAAGACCGATGTTCTCCGCATTCTGGCGATAGATTTTCTCGAGGCTCTTGGCGATGACGAGCTTTACCCCGGCCGCGAGCTCGCTGTATGGAGCAGTCTCACGCGATGACCCGCACCCCTTGGATGCACCGCTAACGACGACCTCGAAGCCGCCGTCACGCACCGAATCTCGACCGATGGTCCCCCCCCTCAAGCCCACGAGGCAGTAGCGACCTAGCGTCTCGTCGTAATGATAACAGACCCATCCCGGTGTAATCTCGTCGGTCGAAATGTTGTCCAAGAGCGGCCGATCGGGCTCGAATTTGAGATTCTCCCCCTCGATCTGGGAGCGTACGAGTGCGGAGTCCGCGGTCAAGAACAGGATCCGTCCGCGGAAGACGAACGAACGGAACGGCTCTTCCACTTCGTTGAGTCATACCATTGGGTCCACCGTCGCGCCGGATCCAACATCACGAGGCCCAAGCCGATGCGCATCGCGCTCGTGACGACGAGCTGGCCCGCGCACACATCGGACCCAGCCGGCCACTTCGTGCTAGCTCACGCGCGTGAGCTCGGGCGAAATGGCGACCAGGTCGTCATCCTTACCCCGCGACCGGGTGGCGCGTTCGGATGGCCCGGCGTGGCCGCGCGCCTTCGCGAGCGCCCCTTTCGAGCATTCGGCGCTGGGCGTTGGATTGTGTCGACGCGCACGCGCGTCGCGAAACTGCACGTCGACCGGGTCGTAGCGCACTGGTGCGTTCCGTGCGGTTGGCCTATCGGGACCGCGTCGCGGGCTCGTTTGGACGTCGTGTCCCACGGAGGCGACGTACGATTGCTGGCAAGCGCGCCCCCGGCGGTGCGCCGCGGCATTGTTCGAGCGCTAGCGGCCCGCGCGACCAGTTGGACGTTCGCGTCGGAGGACCTGCGAGCCCAGTTGCTCGACTCGCTCGATCGAGAGACTGGTAGCCGGGTCGCGGACGTCGCGGTTGTCCAGGCGCCACCGATCGAAATGCCGGACGTCGTGGACGCCATCCACGCGCGACGCCGCCAGCTCGCAGGTTTGCGCGTCGCCGTTTGCGTAGGGCGCCTGGTTGCGAGCAAGCGCGTCGATCGAGTGATCGCGCATGTCGCTCGAGACTCCTCAGTCCAGGCGCTCATCGTCGTCGGTGACGGACCCGAGCGGGCCCGACTTGAGCAACTCGCGCGTACGCTGGCGATCGACGCACGCTTCGTCGGTGCCGTCGACCGACGGGAAGCGCTCGCGTGGATCGGAGCGGCGGAAGTCTTGATTCACGCTTCGGACGCCGAGGGGCTTAGTACAGTCATTCGCGAGGCGGAGGCTCTCGAGACTGCGGTCGTGCGCTTGACGAGGTGACCGTCAGCGCCCCTTGCGCTGGAATGCTGGCACGTCCCAATCGTGGTCGAGGGCCGGAAAAGCATCCTGGACTTGCGCTGCCCGGGGCGCCGAACGCGCCTGCATCGCAGCGGCCTGTGCACGGGCGTCCGGGCGGACGTCCGCGCGCGCGAACGCCGGCTGGGGGAGGGGCGACCGCCGCACGCTCGGCGGAGCGTCATTGTGCGAACGAGCCGCGGTGGGAGCAGGCGCCGAGCGTGCGTGCGCATGGCCGGACGCGAGCGCCTGAGGTGCGAGCGATGGCCTGGCTGCCGTAGCCTCGAGCCCGATCTCTCGCTCGACGCCGTCGAACCCGGTGGCAATGACCGTGACTTTCACGTTCTCCCCAAGCGTCTCGTCGATGCTGGCGCCGAAAATAATGTTGGCGTCCTCATGAGCTTGCTCCTGCACGAGGCTCGCAGCTTCTTGGATCTCCTTCATCTTGAGATCGGGCCCACCGACGACGTTGATGAGAACGCCGGTCGCCCCTTCGACACTAATGTCGTCGAGCAGTGGCGACGTCACGGCCATCTCGGCCGCCAAGCGAGCGCGATTTTGACCCTTTGCAACGCCCGTCCCCATGAGCGCCCGGCCCATGTGACTCATGACCGTCTTGACGTCGGCGAAGTCGACGTTCACGATGCCGTTTTGCGTGATGAGGTCGCTGATCCCTTTGACGGCCTGAAAGAGGACTTCGTCGGCTTTGCGGCAGGCATCGATGAACGTGAGGTCGTCGTCACCTAGCAACACGAGCTTTTGATTCGGGATCGTGATGAGCGTGTCGACGTGCTCGGATAGCATCGCTAGGCCAAGCTCGGCTCGGCGTGCGCGCTGCCTGCCTTCGAAGAGGAAGGGCTTGGTGACCACACCAACGGTAAGCGCGCCTTCTTCGCGAGCAATCTGCGCAATCACCGGAGCGGCACCGGTTCCGGTGCCCCCTCCCATTCCCGCGGTGACGAATACCATGTCGGCCCCACCGATGAGTTCCTTGATGCGCTGAACGTCCTCGAGGGCCGCCTTCCTTCCCTTCTCCGGGTCGGCCCCGGCGCCGAGACCGCGCGTGATGTTCGCGCCGATTGGGAGCTTCGTCGCGGCGGCACTGGAATTGAGCGCCTGTGCGTCTGTGTTCACTACGATGAACTCCACCCCTTCGAGGCCGAAGCTGATCATCGTGTTCACCGCATTGCCGCCTGAGCCGCCCACACCGACGACCTTGATGCGAGCCTCGTATTGCTGCGATTCGTCCGCGAACTCGATCGAGAAACTCATCGGCGTTGATCCTCCAGCAAACCGTCTAAGATACCCTCGTGAAAATGTTCAACTTCTCGTTTGCGATTCGTAGGATTGACTCCCACTCGCTAAAATGCGGCTTTGAACCACTGCCAAAACCCAGACTTGCGAGGCTCGGGGATTTCGACCTGTGACTGCACCCGAGTCCGGAGCGGGGCGGCGGCCGCAACAGGCTGGACCGCCTCCGCGCCGATCGCATGCGCGCCATATTTCACGAGCCCGACGCCAGCAGCGTATTCGGGGCCGTGAACTAGCTGTGTAATCCCTTTGATCGCCGTCGGCATTCCTATGCGGACCGGCATTCCCAGGATTTCTTCCGCAAACTCACTCATACCCTGGAGCAACACGGCGCCACCGGTCAGAACCACGCCGGCGCTCAGTTGCTCGAGCATCCCCGTGTCTTCGATGCGCTTGCGAACGACGGCGAAGATCTCTTCGACCCTTGGCTCGATGATGTCGCTCAGTACGCGGCGCGCCGTCTTGCGCGGCGCGTGACCGCCAACGCCCGGCACTTCGATCTCCTCGTCATCGGCCACCATGCGCCCGAGCGCACAGCCGGAGAGGCGCTTTAGGCGATCAGCCTCCGCCATCGGGGTCCGCAGGCCCGCGGCAACGTCGCTCGTGATGTTGTTGCCGCCAACTGGAATCACGCTCGCGTGAGCAATGCCCCCATCGACGTAGAGCAGCACATCGGTCGTTCCGCCGCCGATGTCGACGACCGCAACGCCTATCTCCTTCTCGTCGTCGCTTAATACGGCCTCAGCGCTCGCGAGAGGCTGCAGCACCACATCCGCGACTGTGAGTCCGCATCGTTCGGCACAGCGGATGACGTTCTGCGCGCAGCTCGTGGCCGCCGTGACGAGGTTGACTTTCACGCCGAGCCGCACGCCAGCCATGCCGATGGGATCGCGGATGCCGTCCTGGCTGTCGACCATGTACTCGCGGGGCAGAACGTGAAGGATTTGGCGGTCGGCATCGACCGGAATGGCTCGTGCCCCTTCGAGTACGCGCTCGACGTCGCTGTGTGTTACTTCGCCCCCCGCGATAGCCGCCACCCCGTCGCTCGCAGATGAGCGCACATGGCTACCGCCAATGCCGGCGTAGATGGTTCTGATCTCGACCCCGGCCATCGTCTGCGCGCTCTCAATCGCGTCCCGGATTGAGCGAACGGTCCAATCGATGTTGGCCACTATACCTTTGCGAAGCCCTCGGCAGGGCACCACGCCGACACCTAGGATCGTGATCCCGTCGGCCGCGTCGACCTCGGCCACGACTGCGCACACCTTGGTGGTGCCGATGTCGAGACCTACGACGATCTCGCCTTGCGAAGCTGCGATGCTCATCTGGATCGGCAATCGCACGTGGCGGCACCGTGGGCCAAATCTTCGGCGTCCGCCCGCTCGGTCAGCGCATCCGAACGACGACCCGCTCCGGGCGGGTATCGTTGTCGAGCAAGATGGCATCGGCCTTCCCGCCGCGCTTGTCGAGTTCGGCAAGGACGCTGACGGCCTGTTCGAGCTTCCGTCGAAATGGCGGTCCACCGAGCACGAGCTGCATCGCTGCGTGCCCAACGACCAGCGTGAAGAAGCCGTCGCCTCCGACGTGAATTTCCTCGAGAGGGGAGCGCTTTCCAAGACCCGTACGCTCAAACTCTGCCGCCAGCTCGATAGCCCGGCGAATCGTCCGCGCTACGCCTTCGCGATCCTCTGCGACGGTCTCGGGACCGATGCCGGTGACAAACGGCAGATCGACCGGGTCACTCGGCTCAAAAGACTTGAAGGGCTCCCCATCGGCGGTGGCGAGATAGGTCTCACCCAAGGCGATCAAGGCGGCAGGCTTACGTTCGATCACCCGGATCAAGATCGTGCCGGGGAGCTTTCGAACGAGTGTAGCGTCGGTGATCCATGGGTCGACAAGCAGCTTGGCGCGCGCCACATCCAAGTCCGTGGCGAATATGTTTCCACCCAGCGACAGACCGCTCTCGGAGACGAGTACGTCGGAAGAGCGCCGATCCGTGCCTTCAACGTCGATCGCCACGATCGCAAAGCGCCCACTCGTCACGACGTGGCGACGAGCCGCCCACGCCACGCCGAGCGACGCACCGCTGACGAGAACAACCCCAGCCAAGGTGCGAAACGCGGCAAGCACGCGCGAAGGGGATCGTGGGCGAAGGGCAGCCAGCATGGAACCGGCAGCTTCCCCTTCGCCGCCATGCACTCGCCCAGCGGACGGCCCCACCCGACGGTTGCCCGGAGTCATTGCGCGGCCTTCCGCTCGATCATCACCAGAAGGTCCCGGACGCTCGCATTGATGTCACCCGCCCCCAGGGCGATGACCAGGTCTCCGGGTTCGAGCAGATCGAACAAAGCCTGCGCAACTTCCTTCTTGTCTCGAACGTAGGTGACAGCGTGGTGACCGTGCGCGCGGATGCCTTCGGCGAGCGACAAGCCCGAGGCGCCATCGATTGGTCGTTCGCCTGCCGGATACACTTCAGTTACCAAGAGAACGTCAGCCTTGTTGAAAGCTCGCGTGAAGTCATCGAACAGCAGCTGGGTCCGCGTGTACCGATGTGGCTGAAAGGCTACGACGACCCGTCGTTCGAAGCCCCGCTGCGCGGCGTCGAGAGTCGCCTCCACCTCGGCAGGGTGGTGCCCGTAGTCATCCACAACCATCACGTCGCCGCGCCGATCTCCCTTGGTGTATTGCGGCTGTCCGAGCACAGTGAACCGCCTCTGCACGCCGTGAAATCCCGCGATCGCATCGCGGGTCACGTCGAGAGGGACCTCGAGCTCGTCCGCAACGGCGATCGCCGCTAGGGCGTTGAGCACGTTGTGCGCACCCGGCATCCGCACGAAGAACGTCCCGAGCCGTTCGGCGCGCCGGAACGCTTCGAAACGCGTCGTGACTCCTTCGAATCGAGCGTTGGTTGCACGGTAATCGGCAACCTTCGAAACGCCGTATGTTACGTGACGCCGATCGATGCGAGGCAGGATCTCCTGCACGCTCGGATTGTCGAGGCAGAGGACACACAACCCATAAAACGGAACCTTGTTCGCGTGCTCCACGAACGCATCTTTGACGGCGTCATGCGTTCCGTAATGATCGAGGTGCTCGGCGTCGATGTTCGTGACGACCGCGATGGTTGGCGTGAGCTTGAGGAATGATCCGTCGCTCTCGTCGGCTTCGGCAACAAAAAGGTCGCCTTCTCCATGGCGCGCGTTGGTCCCGAGGGCATTCACCTTGCCACCGACGACGACGGTCGGGTCGAGACCCGCCGCACGAAGTATCGTCGCAACGAGTGACGTGGTGGTCGTCTTCCCATGCGATCCAGCAATGGTCACCGCGTACCGGCTGCGCATGAGCTCCGCCAACATCTCGGCCCGAGGAATAATTGGGATCTCGAGAGTGCGGGCGTGTGTAATCTCTGGATTTTGCGGCTGGATGGCGCTCGAGTAAACGACTACGTCCGCGTCCGTCACGTTTTCGGCAGCGTGTCCGAAGAAGACACGGACACCAAGCATCTCGAGTCGGCGGGAATTTTCGTTCGGCTTCAGATCCGACCCACTTACGTCGAATTGGAGGGCACGCAGGACTTCGGCTAGACCGCTCATCCCGATGCCGCCAATACCGACGAAGTGAACATGACGCACGCGGCCCCGGAACATCAGTGACCTCCCCCAGCGAGGTCCAGCAGATCTCGCGCGACATCGTGGGCGGCATTCGGCCGGCCGCGGGCACGCGCAGCGTCCGCCATCGCGACACGAGCGCCCGCGTCCGCAAGCAACCTCTCGATCTCGGCAGCGAGGCGACAAGGTTCAGCGTCACTCTGATTCAAACAAATTCCCGCCCCAAGGCGCGCCAACGCCCGCGCATTCTTTGCCTGATGATCGTCCGCAGCATGTGGGAATGGAATGAGGATCGACGCACGACCAATCGAAGTGATCTCCGCGATGGTTCCGGCGCCAGCCCGCGCGACCACGAGGTCTGCTTCGGCGATTGCCCGCGCAACGTCGTCGACGAACGGAACGACTGCAGCGCCCTCTACGCGTGCCCTAGCGTATCCGGCCCTCACCTCGCTGTCGGCATCGCGTCCCGCTTGGTGCAACACCTGAATCCGCGGGAAGCGTGGGGCCAAGCTTGCGATGGCAGCCGGCATTCGTGCATTCAAGACGGCCGCTCCACGACTTCCGCCCATGACAAGCACACGAACGGAATGGCCCACCACATAGGGGCGGGCGCCGAATCCGCGTCGAAGCGGGACCCCGTACGGACGCAACGAGGCACGACAGAAGCTGCCGGCGACCTCGTCCCACGCGATATAGGCGCGTTTGGCGACCGGACCCAAGACACGATTGGCGAGACCGACGGCCGTATTCGGTTCAAGGACCGCGAGTGGCACGCCGAAGAGAGCTGCCGCAAGGCTCACCGGTCCGCACGCGTAACCCCCGACGCTTAGCACGGCGCGGGGCCGCTGCCGACGAACTCTTGTGAACGATCGGGCGGTAGCGCCGAGCGCAATAGCAGCTCCACGCGCCACGCGGGGTGCGCCTCCGCCACGCATCGGCTCCACATGAATTTTCTCCAATCTGAAGCCATGAGTGGGCACGACGCGCGCCTCGAGGCCGCGATCCGTTCCAAAGAAAACCACCTCGACGTCTGCCAGTTCCCGGAGGGCGTCGGCGACGGCGACCGCCGGAAACACGTGACCGCCGGTACCACCCCCCGCGATGAAGATAGTTGGGCGCATCACGCTCCGAGCTCCGGGGGAGGCTCGGGGTCCGCTACGTCGAACGTCAGCGAAGGCTTGGACGGAAAGGGTCGACCGCCCAGGCGCGAGATGTTGAGCAGGATCCCAGCCGCTACGGCGTTGACGACGAGCGACGAGCCACCAAAGCTCACGAAGGGCAATGTCAAACCCTTGGTGGGCAAGATCGCGAGGGCGACGGATAGGTTCACGAGCGCCTGCACGCCAAACATCGTGGACAAGCCGAAGGCCATGAAAGCGCCGAAGTCGTCGGGTGCGCGCAAAGCTGCGCGAACGCCTCTGGAAACCAGCAGCAAGTACGCTCCGCAGAGGACAGCGACCCCTAGAAAGCCCAACTCCTCGCCGACGATTGCGGCAACGAAGTCGGTGTGGGCTTCCGGCAGATAGAGCGTCTGCAGTCCGCGCCCGAGCCCCAGACCCACGGTTCCGCCCGACCCAAACGACATGACGCTTTGGAACGGCTGATATGCGAGATCCTGTCGATGCTGATCCATGTGCAGCCAAGCCAGGTAGCGTTCGTACCGGTACTCTCGAAACCGAATGGCGACGGCACCCAGGCCGGCTCCCAGGATCGATGCACCCAAAATGTACCCGACCTTAGCCCCCGCCACGAACAGCATCGTAAAAGTGAGAAGCAAGAGAACTACGGCACTTCCGAAGTCGGGCTGCTTCAAGCACAGCAGCATGAGCACGCCGGCGACGAGCAAATGCGGCAAAAAACCGACCGTGAACGTCTTGACCCGCTCGGCCTTCTTCGCGAGCGAATACGCGAGCCAAATGACGAGCGCGACCTTCGCCATTTCCGCCGGTTGAACGTGAATCGGTCCGAACGCAAGCCATCGGGCCGCGCCCCCTCCCGAGTGGCCGAAGCCAGCGACACAAAGCACGAGCAGCCCACCGACCACGCCTAGAACTGGGTAGGTCAACTTATAAAGGCGGCGGTAGTCGACCCGGCTCGCCCCCCACATCAGTGCTACGCCGAGCGCCGCGTATGCGACTTGCCTTTTCAAGAAAAACTCGGGGTCTTGGAACTTCACCGTCGCCTGCACTGCGCTGGCGCTGAAGACCATAACGATGCCGAAACCAATGAGCGCGATGACTGTCGCTGCAAGAACCGAGTCGACCGAGCCGACCGAGCCTGCCCCCGGGCGCGCGTCGAGAGGGGCCGTGAGCTGCATTCGAACCGTGCGGCGGACGTTCCGGAGAGCGGCCCCGACCTCGGGACCGAAAGGAGCATCCACTCCCTTATTCCTCATCACGATGTGGCCTTTTCCAGCTCTCGCACGGCGCGAACGAATTCATCGCCGCGATGCTTGTAATCGCGAAACATGTCGAAGCTCGAGCAAGCGGGCGAAAGAAGAACCGCGTCACCGGGACGGGCGAGCTCAGCACCGAGACGCACAGCCTCTTGCATGGAAACCGCACGCCAGACTGGAACCGTTTCGCCGATGGCCAACGCAATGGCATCGGCTGCCTCGCCGAGGAGAACGGCTGCCCGTCCCTTCCGCGCGAGAGCGTCGACTAGCGGGGCGTAGCTGCCCCCTTTGTCCTTCCCTCCAGCGACAAGTACTGCTCGAGACTCCGACAGTCCGTCAAGCGCCGTCACCGCGGCACCAACATTCGTCCCTTTTGAATCATCGTAGAAGCGCACCCCTTTCACCGTCGTGACGAAGGCGGACCGATGGGGTAGCCCGCGAAACTCCCTCAAGGCCCGCGCAATCGCTTCCGCCGTAACACCGAACGGACGTACACATGCAATGGCGGCTGCGACATTCAACGCGTTGTGGCCGCCTGAAAGCCCCCCAGCCGTTTGGTCGAACCGCTCGCCGCTCCGCCGATCGATCACCTCCTCGTCGGTGACATCGAGCGTCCCGCCCCGGCCGAAGGTCACGACGCGCGCTCCTCCGCGCCGCGCCTGACGCAAGCACGCTGAATCCGCGACTGGAACCACGGCCCAGTCCTCGTCGGTTTGCCTAACGAAGGCGTTGCCCTTGGCTTGAGCGTACTGTTCGAAGTCATCGTAGCGATCGAGGTGATCATCGGTCAGATTCAGCAACGCGCCGACGTGCGGGTGGAAGCGATCCACGCGCTCCATCTGGAAGCTTGACACCTCCAGAACCACGACGTCGAACGCTTCCCCAACATGGTCGGAGAGAGGCTCACCCAGGTTTCCCCCGACGAACGCGTGCAGGCCACTCGCCTGCAACATCGCGCCGACGAGCGACGTGGTCGTGCTCTTGCCATTCGTTCCGCCGATGGCGATGACCGGCGTGGAGCGCACCATCGACCGCACAGCCAACTCGACATCGCCCCACACCGGAACGCCCCGCTCCTCGACCCCACGGATTTCGGGCAGGGGTGGCACGCCAGGCGAGACGACCACCAAGTCGGCCTCTTCCCAGCGGACGGCGAAGTGCCCCCCGCCGATCAACTCGGCACCGAGCGGTCCGAGCGCAAGCGCGTCGGCGGAGAGCGATTCGAGCGGCTTGGCGTCGTTCGCCACGACTCTGCATCCGAGACGCATGCACAAGCGTGCAGCCGCCACGCCGCTGGCCCCTAGACCAACAACCACCACCTGCTTGCCCGCCATATGGGTCACGTCGAGACCTCTCAGCGCAACTTCAAGCTCGAAAGACTGAACAGTGCCAAGAGAATGGAGATGATCCAGAAGCGCACGATAATTTTCGGCTCTGGCCAGCCCATCTTTTCGAAATGATGGTGGATGGGGGCCATCAGAAAAATGCGCCGCCCCGTCAACCTGAAGGCCGCCACTTGCACGACCACGCTCACCGCCTCGAGGAAGAAGACCCCACCCAGAATGGCGGAAAGAACTTCGTTCTTAGTGAACACGGCGCACATGCCGAGTCCGCCACCAAGCGCAAGGGACCCAACGTCGCCCATGAAGACCTGCGCAGGATACGTGTTGTACCAAAGGAAGCCTATTCCGGCGCCCACCATGGCGCCGCAGTAGATCGACAGTTCACCCCCGCTTGCGATGAATGGGATGTCGAGATAGCGCGCCACGACGAAACGCTGTGCGACGTGCGCAATGCCGAACGTCGCGCCGGCCAGGTACGCCCAGATGAGGTACGTTCCCGCGTTGATCATGACGGGGCCAATGGCGAGCCCGTCTAGGCCATCGGTCAGGTTAACGGCGTTCGAAGTCCAAACGACCACGAGCACCGCGAACGGCAAATAGATCCACGGCGACAGGACGATCGGGTGTTTCGAAAACGCAAGGAACGGCAACGCGAGATCGAAGCGGATGTCCCACCAGTCAGACGGAACGTGGCTGCGTGCAAGAAACGCATAAGACAACGCGGCACCTCCGATGGCGATTTGACCCAAAAGCTTGTACCGCCCGGGGACTCCCTTCGGGTTCTTGAGCTTGATCTTCAGATAGTCGTCGAGGTAGCCGATGACGCCATAGCCCGCGGTGACGGCCGTCGTGGCCCAAACGAAGACGTTGCGTGGGTCGCACCACAAGATCGTTGGGACGAGGACGCTGAGGAGAATCAGTGCGCCCCCCATCGTCGGCGTGCCGCTCTTGATCAAGTGAGACTGGGGCCCGTCGGGGCGAACAACCTGGCCAATCTGCTTGCGCCGTAGCTCGCGGATGAACCATGGAGCGAGGACGAACGCGAGCAGCATGGCGCTGACGGTCGCAGCGATCGCGCGAAAGGGCACATAGCGCAAGACGTTCAGGAACCCGAGCCATTCCGCGTCGTGACGCAGCGGAAAGAGAAGCTCATAGAGCATCAGTCGGCACCCCGCGCCGAAAGGATCTCGCCCCCACCCGATCGGATCAACGCGTCGACGACGCGTTCGGCCCCGACGCTGCGCGAGGCCTTGACGAGCACGATGTCGCCAGTCGCGACGATGGACGCTGCAAGACGAGCGGCCTCCTCCGCGTCGGAAGCCCGCACTGCAGAAACACCGGCCAGCTCGGCCTCCATCGCAGTTCGATCGGCCAGACCCCCGCAGCTCAGGATCACCCGCGCCCCCGAACGGGCTACCGCCTGACCGAGGTCGGCGTGTGCCTGTTCGGCGATCGCACCCAGTTCGCGCATCTCTCCAAGGATGACTACGGAACGGCGCTGGCGCGCCACCTCGCCAAGCGTCATGAGCGCTGCCCGCACACTCTCCGGGTTGGCATTGTACGTGTCGTCGAGGACCGTGGTGCCGTTGCGCAGGGCACGCGGCTGCATTCGGCCCGGCGGCTGGCGTAAATGCAGACGAAGAGAGCATTCGACCGTATCGGCACCAAGGAGGCCAATGGTTGTCTCGACAGCCGCGAGCGCGGCGAGAAAGTCGAGTGCCGCGGCTTCGCCGAGGATCGGCAGAGAGGCGCAGAGCTCGGTCCCCTCGCGGCGGCGCAGAATTCGAAGACGCGCGCCGTCTAACCCTGCAGGGGCTCTCTCCACGAGGCGGTAGTCGGCACCTTCTCTCGTGCCGAAGGTCACGACGCGTCGCGCCCTCGTGCGCGCGAGCTGCCCCATCGCCGCTGCGTCGTCGAAACAAGCCACAGCGACGTCGCGCTCGGAAAGGGCAGCGAACAGATCGCCCTTCTCGCTGGCAACGTCCGCTCGGGTCCCGCCGACGCCAGCTGCGTGCGCGACCCCCACATTCGTAATCACGGCAACATCGGGCTGCAGGATGCCGGCCAATGAGGCGATTTCGCCCCGAATACTCATGCCGACCTCGAACACGGCGAACCGATGCTCCGAACGCAGCCCGAAGGCGACGGTCGGCAGGCCTACCCGGTTGTTCAGGTTGCCAGCCGTAGCGTGGCACTTCCCGACGGACCGAACGAGTGCGGCGCAAAGCTCCTTCGTCGTGGTTTTTCCCGAGCTACCAGTGATGGCGATAACGAGCGGATGCGTTGCACAACGCCGCCAACTTCGAACGTGCGCGCGAGCGAGCCGTTGCCAAGCCACGAGGGTATCATCCACCTCGACGACGTCGACCCATTGGTCCGACGCGCGCCCGGGCTCGACGATGACGAGGGCCGCGCCGGATCGAACGGCTGCATCCACGTAGTCATGGCCGTCGTGCCGCTCGCCGCGCAAGGCTACGAAAGCGCATCCGGGCACGACCGACCGACTGTCGCTCACGATACCGCGCGCGGTGATGCCGGTCGGCAAAGCGCGCAAGACCCGCCCGCCCGTCGCCGCCGCCGCCGCCCAAACGGTCAATGGCGCGCTGTTCTCGGGGATGGGCGTTGCCATCTCATATACCTCCTCGGGTGCGCCGTCGGAGCGAGAGGGCCCGCCTAGCTTCCGTCCGGTCGTCGAAAGGATGCTTCACCGTTCCGATGACTTGGTAGTCCTCGTGGCCTTTGCCTGCGACGACGATGACGTCACGATCGTCGGCCGATTGCACTGCGAGGTCGATCGCTCGACGGCGATCGAGCTCAACGATCGGATCGGCCCCAGCAGCGCGCGCACCCGCTACGATTTCGGCCGCGATGGCCCGGGGATCTTCGGTGCGAGAGTTGTCGCTCGTAACGACCAGAACGTCCGCGCGACGCGCGGCGGCATACCCCATGGGGACGCGCTTCGTGGGATCCCGGTCGCCTCCGCATCCGAAGACGCACCACACGCGCCCCCGCGAGAGGGGACGGACCGCTTCCAACACGCGCGCGAGCGCGTCCGGCGTATGTGCATAGTCGACAAGAACGCTGACCGCGTCGTATTCGTCGTCGCAGCGTTCCAGCCGGCCAGCAGGCGCCGGCTCACGCGAAAGGGCAGCCGCCGCACCAACCACGTCGAGCTCGAGGGCATGCGCAACAGCTAAGGCGACCAACAAATTCTCGAGGTTGTAGGTGCCCACGAGCCCAGATGCCAGGGCAACCTCACCGGCGGGCGTTCGCACCTCGGCTTCAATTCCGCGCGCCGTGGCCCGAACGCGGCGCGGAGCCACCTCCGCCTCTCGCGGGCTCGCCCATTCGCTCGTGCTTACTCGAACAACGGGCGCTTGGACGCGACGAACCAAATCGCGACCGAACGCGTCATCCACGTTGAGAACGACCGTGTGGGGGCCCAGCTCCGTGAACAGGCGAGCCTTGGCCTCGCCGTACGACGCCATGGAGCCGTGGAAATCAAGGTGGTCTTGGGTGAGGTTCGTGAACGCGGCGACGCGAAAGTGCACCGCGCGCACGCGCCCGAGCGCTAGCGCATGCGAGGAGACCTCCATCGCCACGTGCGTCGCACCGCGGACCCGCATCTCGACCATCGCTCGCGCAACGTCATCGGCCTCGGGAGTCGTGTGCTCCGCAGGAACATGCCAGTCATCGAAGCCGTGACCGACCGTGCCGAGCACGCCGCACCTCGTGCACCCGAGCGCGCCGTCGACCGCAGCTCGGGTCAGGTGGGCCGTGGTTGTTTTTCCGTTGGTCCCCGTAATTCCCACTACGTCGAGCGCGAACGACGGTTGCCCGTAAACCGCGGACGCAGCATACGCGAGTCCCGCATTCACGTCGTCTACCCGCAGCACGGGAACACGCTCGATCCCCGGCACCACCGCTCCTCGCGTAGCCATTACGGCGACCGCCCCACGTGCGACGGCATCGGCCACGAAGCGCACTCCGTCCGCATGAAAGCCCGGGCGCGCGACGAACAGATCGCCTGGCTCCACTCGCCGCGAATCGTGGCGGACGCCCCGCACGCGGGTCGAAGCGTCACCCGTGATCACGCTGCTCTGGGGCAGCTCCCGCGCCAATTCGTCCAGTCTGAGCCCCTCCGCATCGTGGCGCGCGGAGACCCCGGTCATGATGCGGGCTCGAGGACCACACGGACCGCGGTCCCCCTCGTGGCCGGAGCACCAGCGGCCGGAGTCTGTCGAACGGCGCGGCCCGACCCCTCGACTCGAGGAACCAACCCCGCTCTGCTGATCGCGACAATCACTTCGTGTGCGGGCAATCCGGTCGTGTCCGGAACGCGCACACTTCCCGGCGGCATGGGTTCGCTCGGGGCGACCGGAAGGGCAGACGATGGCACCGGCTTCATGGCCGCAGGAGCTGGATCCGCGGGATCGGCTCCTCGTGCCGCCGTTCCCCCCTTGAGTATTCCGGTCGCGGGGGTCACCCCGAGATAGCGGAGTGACGCCTCGGCCACTCGGCGAAAAACCGGGCCGGCCAAGTCGCCCCCATAACGTCCGATCATGGGCTCGTCCAAGACCACCGCAACCACAAGTCGCGGGTGCTCGACAGGGACGAAACCAACAAACACGGCAGTGTATTTGTCGGCCGAGTATTTGCCCGTTGCCGGGTCTACCTTCTGCGCGGTCGAGGTCTTGCCCGCGACGCGGTAGCCGGCAATCGATGCCTCGACGGCGGTCCCGCCCTCCTCGGTGACGGCCGTGAGCATCTCCGCGACGGTTCGCGCGACTCCGACCGGGACAACCTCGCGACGAACGCGCGTGCTGGAACTCCGGGCCACCGCCCCATTTCCTTCGGTCACCTGCCGAACCAAAATCGGCTCGAGAAGCTTGCCTCCGTTGGCTATGGCGCTCATCGCCATCGCGAGCTGCAGCGTCGTCACTGTAATTCCCTGGCCGAAGCTCGCACTCGCAGTTTCTGCGTCGTACCAGGGCCGTGCTTTGGGTCGGAGAACTCCTTCGGATTCGCCCGGAACCGGGATTCCGGTCGGCTCGCCGAATCCGAAGCGGCGGTAATCGGCGTATAGAGCGGACTCACCGAGCTGCAAGCCGATTTTCAGAGCCCCTATGTTCGAGCTTCGAGCCAAAATCTGGGTCGGCGTAAGCACATCGTTGATGTGCGTATCGTGAATGGTGATGCCGGCGATCTGGAAGACGCCGTGCTCGCAGTCGATCGCATCGGTGGGCTTGAGAGTGCCGGCGGTGAGCGCACCGGCAATCATGAACGGCTTCATGACCGAGCCAGGCTCGAAACGGTCGGCGACGACGCGGTCGCGGCGCGAATCGACATCACTCTCGGTGTAGTCGTTCGGATTGTACCCGGGCACGCTTGCGAGCGCGAGGACCTCCCCCGTTAGAGGGTCGACGACCGTCAGCGACCCGCCTCGCGTCTCATAGGTGCGCATTGCCGCGTCCAGCTCGCGCTCGGCCACATGTTGAATTCCTTCGTCGACAGAAAGGACGACGTCGTTGCCTTGAAGCGCGCGCTCGTTGTTCACGCCGTCGAAGATGAGCCTACCGCTGCGATCGCGCAGGCCGCGGACCTCTTCGACTTTGCCACGCAAGTCTTCGTCCAAGGAAAGTTCGACGCCATCCTTGCCTTGTCCGTCCGGCGAGACAAAACCCAAGAGCGGGCCCGCGAGCTCGCGGCCCGGGTAGTACCGATGCCCCTCGCCCTCAATCGACAGGCCGCGTATTGGAACGACCTGCTTCTTGGGGTCACCCAGATCCCGGATCGCATCGGCCTCCTGGCTGGTGACGCGACGCTTGATCCAAACGAATCGGTGGCGCGGCTCGAGTCTGGCAACGATGTCGGCGGCGTCCATACCCAGGACAGCCGCGAGGCGCCGAGCCGCTTCGCGGAGCCTGGCATCTTGCTCCGGTCTGCTGTCGCTCCCTTGAAGCATCTCCGCGACGTCGGCACTGACGCTCGGCACCTCAATGCTGACCGCCAGCGGTGCGCCGTTGCGATCGAAGATAGTGCCACGCTTGGGCTCGATGTGCAGGCGCCGCTGCCGCTGCTTCACGGCCATATCGCTCCAGACCAGACCGTCCTCCACCTGAACGCGCCAGGCGCTCGAAACGATCCCGCCCAGAGCGATGCCCATGAGACCGCAGAGCACCCCCATGCGCATTCGGATCCAGCGGGCGCGACGAGGGTCGAGGTTCTTCACGGCGAAACCGCGGCGGGATTCCCGTGGCCGTGTGCCACCCGCGCGGGCATCGAGCTGAAGGCGGTGACCTCCGGATGATCGTCGGGTCCGGGGAGCGGCGCGAGCGACACGATTCGCTCCGACGGCGGTGCCTCCATGCCGAGAAGCGTTCGGGCGACGATCTCGATGCGTTCGGGCGTCCTGTAACTGGCGGCCTCGAGCTCCATGACGCGCTCAACCTCCCGGAGTCTAGCCTGCTCCTGCCTCGCATGACCCAGCTCGTAGCCAAGCTGCACGGTGCGACCGCGCAGCGCGAGGTGCATGACGAACGCGCTCGTGGCTGCCGCAACGGCGAGCGTCCAGAGCGGCAGGAACGAGACGCTGACGCGGGTCATTCGCTCTCTCCGATGGCCGTTCGTCGTGCCGCCCGCAATTTCGCGCTTCGGGCGCGGGCATTCTGCGCGCTTTCTTCGTCACTCGGGACCACCGGCTTCTTGGTGAGCGGACACCAGCCAGGCAGAGCGAATGCGCGCTTCACCAAGCGGTCCTCGAGAGAATGGAACGAGAGCACGACCACGACTCCACCCTCCACGACGACGTCGCTCAACGCCGCAAGCAGCCGCTCCAGCTGCTCGAGCTCGCCGTTCACGGCAATCCGGAGCGCTTGAAACGTACGGGTCGCCGGGTCGACGCCGCCTATTCTGGCCGGGCCAACCGCGCGCACGATAGCTCGCCGCAGATCCAGAGTGGTTCGCAGTTCTCCCGCAGCCACCGCCTTCTTGAGGCTCCGCGCGATGCGCCGCGAGCGGCGCTCGTCGCCGTATCGATAAATGACGTTTGCCAGATCGTCGTCCGACGAGCGCTCTATGAGCTCGAACGCGGTCTCCCCTTCGTCCGGGTCCATCCGCATATCGATCGGTCCCTCGCGCCGGAAGCTCATACCTCGCTCGGCGTCGTCGAGCTGCGGCGAGCTCACGCCGAGGTCCGCAATAAGTCCGTCGGCGCGAGAGAACCCAAGCCGCTCAAGCTGGTCCCGTACGTTCGAAAACACGCAGCGCGCGATCATTACGCGATCCGCCACGGGCGCCAGACGCTCTCGAGCCGCGGCAATGGCCGCCGGGTCCCGATCCAGAGCCACGATCCGTGCTTTCGGTTCGGCTTCGAGCAACGCGACGGTGTGTCCCCCGGCGCCGAGCGTCGCGTCGACGTAAACGCCCCCGGGGCGGGGCGCGATGGCACGCACGACCTCGTCACGCATGACCGTCGCGTGCTCAAAGCGCTTCACATCACTCATCTCAAAATCGTCCCGCCAAACCCACTCGATCGACCCATCCGCCAGCACGCCGGGTAGCGCGAGCTGCAGGTTGCTCATAGTCCAAGCTCCGACATACGCGCAGCAATGTCGCGGCGTTCCTCGTCGGTGGTCTCGACGTGCCGGAGCCACTCATCCTTGTCCCACAGCTCGGCGTAACGGCCGGCGCCGGCCCAAAGAACTTCCTTCTTCAGATGGGCATAATCCCTCAGTGTCGCAGGGATGAGGATGCGGCCGACGCCGTCGATCTCGCACTCGATGGCCCCGGAGACGTAAATGCGCTTCAGCTTCTGAACGGCGCGGTCGAAACGCGGGAGCTTTCCGAGCTGCGCTTCGAACTCACTCCACTCGGCAGGCGAGTAAGCAACCAGGCAAGGGTCGAGAGCGCTTGTCACAACGATTCGCCGCTCGCCGGCCGTGTCGAGGACATCGCGATAGCGGGCGGGGACGCTCGTCCGCCCCTTCGCGTCGATCGTGTGCTCGTGTCGCCCGCGGAACATCTCGACAGCCGCTCCGTCGTGGCTTGGCACTTCTTGCCACGATTTCCCACGCCTAAGGGCCACGATATGGATGGGCTTGAGTCCTGTCAATATTTCTCTGCGCCCAGCCCAACGGCGCCGGGCGGGCCACGACTCACACCCGACGACGTTCGGGACGCCCGCTGAGCCCGCCACTTGGCCGTGGAGACCTCCGCGAAGCGCAGAGCCCACCGCCCCGGCCGAATCGCGACCGAGGACACGCCGCCGAGACGGCCTAACCGAGAACGTGCTTGGCGATGACGATGCGCTGAATCTCGCTCGTCCCCTCACCGATTTCGCAGAGCTTCGCGTCACGCAAATGGCGCTCGACGTCGAACTCGCGCACGTAACCGTAGCCGCCATGCACCTGTACGGCGCTGTTGCATGCGCGTGTGGCCGCTTCGCTGGCGAAAAGTTTCGCCATTGCGGCCGCTTCGGTGAAAGGCTCGCCGCGATCGGCCAGCCAAGCAGCGCGGTAGATCAGCATCGCGGCCGCGTCGAGCTCCGTCTTTGCGTCGGCGAGCATCCACTGAATTGCCTGGAATTCGGCGATCGCTCGACCAAAGGCGCGGCGGTCCTTCGCGTAGGATGTGGCTTTCTCCAAGGCGCCATACCCCAGGCCAAGCGCCATCGCGGCGATCGAAACACGGCCACCGTCCAGAATCTTCATCGCGTTAGCGAAGCCGTGGTCGACCAAACCGACGCGCTGCCCGTCCGACACGCGAACGTCGTCGAACGAAAGCTCTGCCGTGTCACTCGAACGGCAACCCAGTTTCTGCAGATGTCTGGATACGTTGAAGCCCGGTGTCCCGTGATCGATCACAAACGCGGTAATCCCCTGCTGCTTCGGCATGGATGGGTTCGTCCGAGCCAGAACGACGCAGAAGCCGCCGATCGTGCCCTGAGTGATGAATGTCTTGTTGCCGTTGATCACCCATACATCGCCCTCGCGTCGCGCCACAGTGCGCAGCGCCGCAGCGTCGCTTCCGCTACCTGGTTCGGTCAACGCCCACGCCGCAAGCCACTCCCCGCTCGATGCTTTTGGCAAATACCTGCGCTTCTGGTGGTCGCTTCCGAAGGCGAGTAAATGCCCGGTCCCAAGCCCGTTGTGCGAGGCGACCGACAGCGCCACGGAGCCGTCGACCCGCGCAAGCTCCTCGATGCAAATTGCGTACGCCTGCGTCCCCATTCCCGAGCCACCGTACTCTTCCGGAATTCGAATGCCCCAGAGTCCCATCGAGGCGAGCTTTGGAATGAGCTCCGCGGGGAAGCGCTCCTCGCGGTCCCATCGCTGGGCGTTTGGCGCAACCTCCGTCCGCGCAAACTGCCGGACGCTTTCCCGCAACAACCGGTTGTGCTCGTCAAACTCAAAGTCCATGCCTTGTCCGCCTGGGCCTCGCTCTCTGCAAAGCCGGCATATCCATTTCTCACCAAACAACAAGCCGCCCACCGCTCGTCGTCACCCCTACCGGCAAAAAATCTCTCCCACCACCGAGCAACCAAACGCCATTCTGCACCGTCAGAAGGCCACGCGCGCCACTAGATACTGGAAGGTCCATTTGCAACCCGTCGCCCTGGGCCAAGCAACCGCCGATCTCAACCGGCGGCAGGCGTTCTGCGTAGGTGTAGGGCGAAGGCGCTCAGTAAGCGCGCAGCTTCCAACGCATCGCAAGCCAGACGAACACGACGAGCAAAGCCGCAACGAGCTTCGAGCGCACGACGAAATCGTCAAGCGCGAACGGAAGGAAGAAGACCGCGGCAATCACGGCGACGCCCGACAGAATTCGCAAGAACGGACCACGCTTTCCACGACGTTCCACCCCACGCCATCGTTCGAGATGGGCTCGGACGTCGCCGAATCCCTCGCCGCCGCAGGGCACTGTCACGATGACTGGAACCCCCGTCCTCGGGTCGGGATCCGACTCGATCCGCATGCCGCCGAGCGCTCCGGCGATCTCGACGATGCGGACCACGCGCGAGCGAGCGATTGATCGAGCGTCTCGTCCGATTTCGGCAGTAATCGTGTCGTCGTCGACGAAAACGCGCAGCGCTCGCAAGCGACGCGTCACGGCCGCACCCTGGACCCACGATTGGGTCGCAAGCAAGACGCAAACCGCGGCCGCGAGCGCCAGAGACGGAGAGCGCGGAGTCCACCCGGACTGGCGCCCGAGTTCGAGGGCGAGGACGAGCGGAGCTAGAGTCATCATTGCTCGGACCGCCGCAACGGCCCAAGCGCGTCGCACGGCCGCGACGTCGCCGAGCTCGTATCGAATCATGCTCGCGGATGTACGTTGTCCCGCACCCATTGAACGATCGTCGCGAGCGACGCACCCGGCGTGAATACTCCGCTTACCCCCGCCGACCTCAATCGCGCGATGTCAACGTCTGGAATGATGCCACCGCCGAAGACGATGACGTCGTCGGCGCCCCGCCGCCTCAGCTCATCGATGACGGCCGGAAAAAGGGTGTTGTGCGCTCCGCTCATGATCGACAGCCCGACCGCATCCACGTCCTCCTGAACGGCGGCATTCGCAATCATTTCGGGGGTCTGATGCAGCCCCGTATAGATAACCTCCAAGCCCGCGTCGCGCAGCGCCCGCGCAACCACCTTTGCGCCACGGTCGTGACCGTCGAGCCCAGGCTTCGCAATGAGGATGCGGGGCATGCGGGGCGATTGAGGAGCGGCCGCCATGCATCGCCGATTCTAGTTCGAATTGCCGTCGGAATTCGAGTCCTCGCCATCGGTGCCGTCGTCATCGTCGTCATCGTCGTCGTCCTCCGGAAGCTCGGCTGACGACAGCTCGGGCGGCAGCGGCTTGCCTTCCTTCTCTGCCTGCTGGCGCGCCTTCTCTTGTGCCGCGCGCTGTTGGGCGACGCGCTGCATCACGGCAGGCTTTGGGGCCATGATGAGCGACATGGCGCGCGCTTCCATCGACGCGCGGGTCTCGACGTTGCCTACGTCGTCGAGTGCCTTGAGGATGATGTCGAGTTGCTCGTGAGCTTTCTCTGGGTGCGTGATCTCTCGGCCCCGGAAGCGGACGGTGAACTTCACCTTGTGGCCCGCCTCCAGAAAGCGGCGTGCCGCCTTCACTTTGAACGCGATGTCGTGATCGTCTGTCTTGGGTCGAAGCTTGACCTCCTTGATCTCGACGACCGATTGATTCCTGCGTGCTTGAGCCTGCTTCTTCTTCTCCTCGTACTTATACTTACCGAAGTCGAGGATCTTGCACACGGGGGGCTCTGCCTTTGGATTGACCTCGACGAGATCGAGCCCCTGTTCTTGCGCTTTGCGAAGCGCGTCGTGAGTCTGCAGCACGCCCAGCATGCTCCCGTCAGCGTCGATGACGCGCACTTCGGGGACACGAATGCGGTGATTGACTCGGATTTGATAGCCGCGTTGCTGCTGACGCGGATCGAACCGGGGATGACCCAATGCCATTTTCGCTTACTCGACCTCCGTGCTGTTCTCAGTATCGATGGACGAATCGGACGATACTGTCCGGCCATCGCTGTCCAGACCCGCTGGAACCGTAGTGTCGACGCGAACCGACACAGCCGTCAATGTGCGACTGCTCCGGGTGGCTGAGCTTCTGCGACCAGGCGCGCGACGAACTCGTCGACTTTCATCGCTCCCAGCTCTCCCGCGTCGCGTGAGCGTACTCCTACGGAGTCGGCCTCGGCCTCTTTGGGGCCGACGACGAGCAGGTAAGGATACCGCGCAAGACGCGCGTTTCGAATCTTGGCCCCGAGCTTATCGCTTGATAGGTCGACCTCGACGCGTAGTCCCTTCGACCGGAGGCGCTCCACGACTCGCCGGGCATGCTCGTCACTCTTTTCACTTACCGTGAGCACGATGGCCTGCTTGGGCGCGATCCAAGCAGGGAAATTCCCTCCACAATGCTCCAAGTAAACGCTAAAAAAGCGCTCGAGCGACCCGAAAACGGCTCGATGCAACATGATCGGCCGGTGCTCCTTGCCATCCTCGCCGACGAAGGACAAGCGAAACCGCTGCGGTAAATTCGCGTCGTATTGGATGGTGCCAAGCTGCCACGAGCGCTTTAGTGCGTCCTGGACGTGGAACTCGATTTTGGCCCCGTAGAATGCGCCCTCTCCCGGCGTAACCTCGTACTTTAGTCCGGCGCGGTCCAGTGCGCCCGCTAGCGCTCGTTCGCTCCGATCCCACTCTTCCTCGGTGCCCAGACGCTTGTCGGCTGCAGGACGCGTGGCCAGCTTGATATCCACCCTCTCGAACTGAAATGCTCTGTAAACGACGTTCAACAGATCGATGAAATTCGCGATTTCATCGGCGACGCTTCCCTCGTCGCAAAAAATGTGGGCGTCGTCTTGGCAGAAACTGCGAACGCGCGCCAATCCGTGAACGACGCCGCCGCGCTCGTATCGGTGCAGGCGCCCAAAGTCCGCGACGCGCCACGGGAGCTCGCGATAGGAGCGGCGGCGGCTGGCAAAGATGACGCAATGACTGGGGCAGTTCATCGGCTTGAGCGCGAAAGAGACGTGCTGCAGATGCTCCCTGAGCGCCGGCCGAGACTGGTTCGCGGCTTCCTCGCCGGCCTCGGCGAGAAGGTCCTCGGTCCAAAGCCGGTACATGTTCTCGTTGTAGTGACCAAGGTGGCCGCTCGTCCGGAAAAGCCGTGGATCAAAAATCTGAGGCGTGACGACTTCTTCGTATCCATGCCGCTCGTAAAGACGCCGCACGAACTCGATCATTGCGTGATACACGAACGCGCCGCGAGGCAAAAAGAAAGGCATCGCCGGCGCGATCTCGTCAAACATGAAAAGCTCAAGCTCTTTCCCGAGCTTGCGATGATCGCGTAGTTTGGCCTGTTCGAGTCGCGTCAGGTACTCCTCGAGCGACTTGGGCGACTCGAACGCCGTGCCGTAGATGCGCTGAAGCATTGGATTTCGCTCGTCGCCACGCCAATACGCCCCAGCGACGTGGGTCAGCCGAACGGCCCGGAGCCAGCCCGTCGAGGGCACGTGCGGCCCTTCGCACACGTCGACCCATTCGTTCGGGGGCGTCCCGTGCTTGTATAGGCTGACTTCTTCATCCTGCGGGATAGCGTCGATGATCTCGAGCTTGTATGTCTCCCCCATCGCCGAGAATATGCTCTTCGCTTCGTTTCGGGTGACCACGAGGCGGCGAAACGGCGAGTCCTTGCGGATGATCTCGGCCATAACCCGCTCGATTTCGCGCAGATCGTCGTCTGTGAAGCCCCCGCCCGGCTTGTCAAAGTCGTAGAAAAAGCCGTCGTCGGTCGATGGACCAATCGTCACTTTCGTCCCCGGGAACAGCCGCTGCACCGCGTCGGCCATCACATGCGCCGTGGAGTGCCGGATGACAGCCAGGCCATCCTTGTCCGCCGCGCGAAGCGGCGTGAGCTCGAAGTCCGTTGCTTCGACCGGGGTATGCAGATCGACGATGCGGCCGCGGTACCTGACCGCGATGACGTCCTTGTCGAGCTTGTCGTTCGCCGCGAGAATTTCGCGTGGGGTCTTCCGATCGAGCATGCCGCTTCTTCTTGACGCGTGTATAGCTTATTCGGGCTTGTTCGCCGAGCCGCTGACCCAGTCGACAACTGGATCGCCCGCCAGCATCCGCGGGACCGCAGCTCGACGCGGGACTACTCCCCAACCGACGTACGCGCTGCGGGGCGGTGCGAGTCTCGCGCGGTGACGACGGGGCTCGCTTCCTTTCAGTACGAGCGCTTGCCGGGAGAGGCCCGCATCGTCGCAGCCCATCCATGACCGATCGGCGCTCGCGAGACTCGGGGCGGGGCCGCTGTTCGCGGAAGACTTCCCAACACTCGCGCGCATCCGAATTCACGACCGTTCACGTGGTCCTTCAAGAGGAAGTTGCCAACAGCGTGGAGCGATTTCTCCGACGCGGACGCACCGGACTAGCGTTGCGCGAGCGCTTATCAAGTACGCCCGGCTGCTCGTACTAGCACACCGACTTGATGCGACGAGCGCGGCACCTAATCTTACGGGGGTGGCTTCATCGGCAATAGCCCGCGCCTTCTTCGCGTCCGGGGCTCGCTGCGTGATGCTCCCCAGGCATCCGCTTCCGTGCGGAGCGATTCCGTAGAGGACTTTGGCTGCTCGACGAGCCCATCGTATCGACTCGGCGCGGCGCGCCCTGCTCCGCGCATTCGCAGGGCGGCAAGCCCCGTTCGTCCGACCCGCAGGTCCGCGCGGCGGATGTGGATTTGGCCATCCCTGGCACGAACAACCTCTTCGTATCCAACTCGAGGATCTTCCCAAGCTGCGTACGTTTCAACCCAATCGACACCGTGGTCACGCTCGCCGATTACGCAGCATCACGCATGTTGGGCCGCGCTTGATCCTTGAGCATCGGTCACCTCAGGGACTATGACGTCCCGTGAGATGACCGAGTTGTCGCAAGAGGTACCTTCGCGTGTCGATGGTGGCCGCGCCGAAGGAGCGGCGCCCACCAACCAGGCGCGCAGGCTGGTCCAATCCCCGTACCCAAGGTTTTTCGGCCACGCGCTGCGTCACGTCTCGCGTCTTCGGGTGCAGGCCTGGGACGCCGCACTGGCTGACGTGCGCTTGACGCAAGAGACTACTCTCCTGTCGCTGCTCCGTCGCGCAGCGCGAACGGAGTTCGGACGTGCGCATGAATTTTCGCACATCCGTGACTACGACTCATTCGCTCGGTGCGTGCGAGTCGGTGACTATGACTCGTTTTCGCCCCTCATCGATCGCATGCGCGCGGGCGAACACGGTGTGCTCGTCCCTGACGCCGTGCGCTATTTCGGCAATTCCTCGGGGAGCTCAAACGGCGGCAAGTCCAAATTTTTGCCGATTACGGACCTCCAGATCCGCTTCCAGCAGCGCGCCGGCTCGGACGTTCTGATGCGGTATATGCGATGGTCGCGAGATGCAGACCTCTTCCGCGGCTTCACACTCGGCCTCTTTCCGCCAACAACGATGCGGAGGGACGGTCCGGCGCTCGTAACGTCGAATCCGGCCCTCATGATGACGAAGATGCCGCTCGTGACGCGGCCGGTGTACTTACCGGAGCGCGACGTACGAACGATTGAACATTACGATGAGAAGCTCTCCGTGATCGCCGCGCGCTACCTTGATTACGACGTGCGCGCGGTCGTCGGAACAACGTGCTGGTTTACCCTCCTATTCGAGAAGGTGCGCGCGGTGGCCCGTGCACGCGGGCGCAATGTTCGAGGCATAAGCGAGGTGTGGCCGAACCTGCGGGTCCTTTTCGGCGGCGGAGTCGCTGCAGCACCGTATCTGCCCGTCATTCGGGATCTGATGGGGCGCGACGACTTCACGCTGGTCGACACCTACAACGCCACGGAAGGCGGCGTCTACGCGGCATCCGACTTCTCGGGCGCGGACGGGATGCTGATGATCCCGCACCGCGGAACGTTCTTCGAGTTCGTTCCGATCGAGAAACGCGCCGACCCGGACGGGGCTCGTCTTCCGCTGTGGGCCGTCGAACGCGATCGCCTGTATTCCATCGTGGTCACAACGGCGTCCGGCCTGTACGCCTACGAGCTCGGGGACATCGTCCGCTTCGCTTCGGTCGATCCATTGCGCATCGAGTTCGCAGGCCGATTGTCCGGGTGCCTTTCATTGACCCAAGAGCTTACGACCCACGTTGAAATCGAGCAGGCGGTCACTCATGCACTCGCGGCCCATCCCGGCACGGCGGTCGACTTCGGGGCCGGCGCGGAGGTCGGCATCGACGGCGGCGCGAAGTGTCGGTACATCTTGTTCATCGAGTTCCATCAAGGAGCCGCCCCCGGCAATATCAGGGCCTTCGCCAACGCGTTCGACGAGGGCCTGAGGATGCGGAACCGCGTTTACCGCGAGCACCGCCAGGACGACGTCGCTTTGCTCCCTGCGCGGGTCGTTCTGCTCGCTAGCGGCGGAGCGCGCCGCTTCCTGGCACAAGTTACGGGCGGCAACGTGCAAGGCAAGTTTCCGCGCATCATCGACGACACGAAGAAACAACTGCTTTGGCAGTACGCGGCACAATAAGGGCCACGGACTCGTCAGGCATCGCGCACGAGGCAAGTAGCCATGAACCGGATCGGGGTCGCCATCGTTGGAGTAAACGGAGCCGTCGCATCGACCGTGATCGCCGGCGTGGAGCTGATGAAGCGTGGCATCGTGCCGCGCATCGGGATGGTCACCGAGCGGACTGACGCGCGGATCGCCGAGTCCATCACCGAGTTTCTCGATTTCGCTCCGCTCGAGAACCTCGTCTTCGGCGGGTGGGATCTCAAGTACGCAAACGTCTATGAAGGCGCGCTCCATCACGGGGTCTTTCTCGAGCACGTACTCGAAAAGGTGCGCCCGGATCTGGAACGAGTGCGACCCTGGCCCGCGGTTTTTGCGAGGTCGTACTGCGAAAACATCGACGGCGGCAATCTTATCGCCGCGAGTACACACCGCGAGCAGATCGCCATCGTGCAGCGGCAGATGGAGTCATTCAAGAAAGAGCAGGGCCTGGATCGCGTCGTGATGGTCAACCTCGCGTCCACGGAGCGCTTCCTTGAAGTGCAGCCCGTGCACCGTGACTTGCGTGCGTTCCACGCGGGTCTAGACGTCAGTGACCCAGAGATTTCCCCGGCGATGAGGTACTTTTATGCGGCGAACCAGCTCCAAATCCCATACTGCAACTTCACCCCGAGCTTGACCAACGTTCCCGCACTGGAACAGCACGCGAACGAGATGGCGAACCCATTTGCTGGCATGGACGGGAAAACCGGCCAGACGCTTCTCAAAACGGCGCTGGCATCCATGTTTCGAGCGCGGCGGCTCTTCATCGAGGGCTGGTACTCGACCAACGTCCTGGGCAATAGCGACGGCTTGGCACTGGACGCGCCCTCGTCAAACAAGACGAAGGTCATGAGCAAAGCTGCCGTGCTCGATTCGATCGTAGGCTACCACGTGGACAATCACCAAGTTCACATTCACTATTACAAGCCACGCGGCGACTCCAAGGAGGCGTGGGACAACATCGACATCGTGGGGTTTGCCGGGATCCCGATGCAGATCAAGGTCAACTTCTTGTGTCAGGACTCGGCTCTCGCTGCACCGCTCGTCATCGATCTCGTTCGCCTGCTCGACGTCGCGAAACGACAGGGCGAACGAGGCATTCAGCGGCAGCTGTCGATGTTTTTCAAGTCTCCTTACCATGCGCCCGGAGAGGCACCGGTCCACGACCTTTTCAAGCAGGAGAAGCTGCTGATCGAGTGGGCACGGACGCATGCGACGAGCCGCGCGCTCTCCCACTCGAACGGCGCCAAGTCCCATCTGGGGCCGACGCAGTGACCTTGGCGGGACGCGCGCCCCGCACCGCCGACCTCGCCCTCTTCGGAGGGACCCCTGTGATCGGTAGAGAAGCGCACCAGCTTTGGCCGTCCATTACCGAGAACGAGCGACGCGCCATCGCTCGCGTACTCGATCGTGGCATCCTTTCGGGACCCTTCGCTCCGGAAGCGATGGCTCTCGAAGCGGAATTCGCCCAGTTCGTAGAAGCCAAATACGCACTGCTGACACATTGCGGGACGAGCGCTCTCGCGATCGCCCTCGCGGCCGCCGGAGTGCGTGCGGGCGACGAAGTGATTGTTCCTGCCTACAGCTTCGTCGCCACACCTCTAGCCGTGATCCATGTCGGCGCCGTACCGGTGTTCGCAGACGTGGACCTGCTTACGGGGTGCATCGATCCGGGCGCCGCCTCCGACGCTGTCACCGCCAGGACACGGGCGCTCATGCCGGTCCATATGCACGGCTGCGCGGCCGACATGGCCGCTTTGATCGAAGTGGCGCAGAGATGCAACTTGCTCGTTATTGAAGATGCGGCCCAAGCGCACGGGGCCGAGTTCGACGGCCGGCGCGTCGGCGCAATGGCTACGGCAGGCGCCTTCTCGCTGCAATCAAGCAAAAATCTGCCGGCGGGTGAAGGGGGAATCCTGGTGACAAGCAGCGCATCGATCGCGGAGGAGGCGAATTCGCTGCGAAACTTTGGGCAAGATCTCTCGCGCGGCGAGGCCGCGGGGTACGATCCGCGTCGACCGCTCGACGGATCGCGCGCTCTGGACTCTTGTCGAGTGGGCTCAATGTACCGGGGAAACGAGATGATGGCTGCTTTCGCCCGAGCCCAGCTCGCCGGATTGCCGGAGCGAACTGAACGGTGTCAGCGAAACGCCGAACGGCTGTCGCGGGCCTTGTCCGAGCTGGACGGTGTCACACCGCCGCATATTCCGCCGGGACGCAGCTCTGTGCACCACAAATTCCGCGTCCACCTCGATCCGAGACGCGCAGGCCTCGACATTCCGCCCGAGCTCTTCCGCGACGCGGTATCCAGTGCACTCCGAGCAGAAGGGCTCGAAGTGGTCCAATGGCAATCGGGACCCTTACCCGCCCAAACGGTGTTTCAGCGACGCGATTCGTCCACGGGATTTCCCCAATCCCATAGCGACGGTACGGACCTGCTCGTCAACTACGACCCCAGGCGGTATCCGAGGACGCGGAGCCTTTTGGCTGGATCTCTCGTCCTCTTTTCGCAGTCCTGCCCGCTGATCGCCCAAGCCGACGATACGATCGACCGCTACGCGGAGGCCTTTCGGAGGGTTTGGCAGCATCGCCACGCAATCGCTGATTGGGCGGCCCGACAGGCGTCGTGATCGCCGCCTTCCGAGGCCCTATCGGCAGGTCATTGCTAGCGGCCGCGGGACTCGTTGTCCTCGCATACCTGGTGCGTGGCGCCGGTCCTGAGCGGGTCGCACACGTGATGTGGCAGACGCGGTCGTGGATGCCGACGATTCTCGCGTTCGAGGTGGCGCAGCTCTTGGGGGACGTGGTCGCGCTTCGCTCATTGCTGCGGCGCCAATCGGCGAAGGTCCCGCCGTCGACCTGGGTCCGGTCCTCAGCCATCGCTTACGCAATGATGATCCTCCTTCCCGCAGGGCGGGCCGCCGGTGAAGTGGCGCGTGCAACGCTCATCTCTCAGCACATCGGAGTGGTGGCGGCGGCCAGCGCGAGCGCGCAATTGCAAGCCGCCTACGTCTTCGCCATCGCCGTCGCGTCCGCAGCGGCCTTCGGCGTCGTCGCATCGACCTTCGGGCTTCACGCGCCCTTAGCGCTCCTGCTTGCCGGGAATGCGGTACTCATGCTCGCTATCGCTGCGGGGCTTTTCGAAATCACGCGCGGGGGGCCACTTGCACGATGGTTCCATCGGACTGCCAGCCTGCTCCTGCACCCGCTAAGGGAGCGCGAGCCGCGCCCGGCGTCGGAGCCCGCGACTCGCCGCGCGTTGCCTTGGCGCGGCGCCGTGGCCTGTTCGATCGCGCGGGCGGGCCAGCTCGTCCAGTACGGCGTCGTGCTGTCCTCAGTCGGCGGCGTGGGCGGCGTTCGAGGCGCCTTCATCGCCCACGGCATCCACTTGGTGGGGGCCACGATCGGCGATGTCGTTCCCAATCAGCTCGGCATTGCCGACGCCACGTACGGCACGTTCGCCGGGGCGCTGGGCTTGAGCAACGCTCCAGCACGCGCTCTATCGATCGCCTTCGTCGCGCACATCGCCCAGCTCACGATGGCGGGCATTTGCGTGCTCGTTGCCGCCTTGACTCGACGCGAGCTCACGGGCCCGGCGGGAAGAGAGACGGCGACGATTCGCCCGAATTGAACGCGTCTGGTTTTGCTGGCAAGAAAATTATCTCGTGTCATTGTATATCCTGTCATTTTCGTCCCTTCTGCGCCTCCCGTCGCTTCGACGGGCTATACTGTTCATTCGCCTCGAGCGTGTTGAAGGAGCAGCGCATGAGCACAAGCGGCGATCATTGGTATGTGAAACTCTCTGACGGCGACGTGCATCGCGTCACGCTCGATCAGTTGGACGAGGCCTTCCAGGCGGGGCACATCGACGGTGAGACGATGGTGCTGGCGTCCGGGGCGACGCAGTGGACAAAGCTCGGGGCGCTCGCAGGCATCGACGATGACGCCGAAGAGGTCGAACCGATCGAGTCGGCGCCCGTGAGAGCCGCACCCAACTCAGAAGCTCCGGAGCCCGTGCAGGCTCTGGAGGCCGCCCCACGCGCGACACAAGATCCGCGGCCTGCCTCGACCCCGGCGCAAATGCCCCGAGGAGAGGTTGCCGTCGCGAACGTTGCGCCCGCATACCCTGTCCCTCTGGCAGCAGTCGGTCCCCTGCAAATCGCGCAATTGCCTTTCGGAGCGCCATCGCCCTCCGCCGTCGCGGCCGGTCGCCGAATGGCAACCCCGTCGCAAATCCCGAACCCTGGCCCCAACGGGCCCGCCTCCTCGTCTCAGCACGCCATGGCGGTCCTGCCGACCGGTCAGCCCTTTGTCTACGCCCAGCCGTCTAGTCCGGGAGCGCGCATGGCGAATGGGTCCACGTTGGGATTTGCCGCACAGGGGCCGGGTAGCCCCATCCTTACAAGCCTGCGCCCGTTGAGCGTTGATTTTGGCGAGATTGACACCGACATCGCGAAGCTTCGCGGCGGCTCCGGGAAGCGATGGATGGGCCTACTGTTTGCCGTGGCGGTCGTTGGAAGCTTGGGCACCGTAGCCGTTCAACGCCCGCGATGGGCGCAGCCCTATCTGGCGCGCGTCGGCCTGCGGGCAGCGACGCAGGAAGCTGCCGCCGGGGTTGCAGCGCCATTGCCGCCGCCGGTCGCGGAGCCGACTCCCCCTATCGCCCCGCCCTCGGCTACAGCAGAGGCTACCGCGCCCACTCCCGTCACCGGTCCTTCTTCGGATTCGCCGCTGAGCCCTCATTTTACCGATCAACTCACGGTCGTCGATCACAAGGCGCATGTCGAGGATAGCGACAAGGCAAAGTCGAAGAAGCACAAGGCCCACGGCGCGGCGCCTGCCGCGGCGCACGGCTCTTCCCCAACGAAGAGCAAGTCCACGACCTTCACAACCGGGGGCAGTAAGTTCGACCCACTCAACAGCAGCATCTGAGGGTGGCGAAGCCAGCCGTCGTGCTGGAGCAAGCGAGGCTGCCATAATCCTCGCGAAGAAGCGCGCATGAGCCTTATTTGCTTGGGCCGCGTCGGCCAGCTCGTCCGGCCCGCCTCCCTCCACACTCAGTCTTTCGCCCAAACGGTCCATCGTCCCGAGCGTGACGCCGTGTGGTACGTCCCGGGCGGGGGCCGGAAACCAGGACCGCGGCTGAGCACATAATCGTAGTACGGATAGACTTCCGAGATTGGCACGGACTCCGGGGTCCACTCCCATCGCAATCGGGCGGGACCGCCCGGCGGCGGGTACTTGCCCGATTGAAAATCGACAGGCCAGTGTGCGTAGCCGGCGAACGTGAACATGACAACGCCACCTTTTCGTACTTGATAATATGAACCGAAGTGGAGAAATGGCTGATTGTTCACGATGGCCGATCCCTTGTCGTAGATGAGGGCACACACCTTTCGGCCCGCCTGCATCGAGGCGATGGTGTCGTCGATAGCGCCGACTTCCTCGACCTCGAATCGGATGAAGTGTCGGCACGTATTGACGATCGAACTCACGCCGACGGCGAGAGCTGCTATGGCAATCACATGCCCGCGTGTTCCGCGCGGCATCCTGACGAGCGGAATGGTCGTCATCGCGAACAGGATGGGAAACCGCTGCGCGATCAGCCAGATGTAGCCGTGTCCCTGAGGCAACAGGAAGTACAGCACGATGCAGGCAACCGGAAGGGCCGTGTATGCGCGGACGTGAGCCCTTGGACGATCGGAATCTCCGAGCGATAGACCAAACGCCGCTACGACGACGATCGCGAGGGCTACGATAGTCACCTCGTCGGTCGTGTCGCGGAGCACATTGGTGAACCATTTCGGAATTTGCTCGATTGCAGCGTCGATGGGTAAGCGCGGATCCCCGCCGCTATCCGTTGCGGCAGCGCTCACGAGCTTGCCCGCCTTGGTGAGCAGCGTCCACGATGCCAGCACGACGAAAGCTGGGCCGACGGGAGCGGCCGCGCGGAGCCAGCGGGACGGTCTACCCCACGGAAACATCGCAGCGAAGCCGATGCAGAAAATTCCGAACGGAAAAATGTGAGAGTAAAAGAGCGCCAGTGCCAAGCTACCCAGCAGGATGCCGGTTCCAATGGACAGCCGCTCGAAGTGACGCACTGCCGTGCCGAGCGCCCAAAGCATTATGGGAATGCCGAGCAAGAAGGGAAAGAGCCCGTAGACGAACATCACGTTGACGAGCAGCGGGATGACGAGCAGGCTCAGACGCTCATCGCGACCGAGCGCCTGCAAGAGCGACCGCAGCCCCAGGAAGGTCCCACCGAGGTACGCCGACATGAGCACGGCGTTGGCCCCGACTACGCCGATTGCAGTGGCTAGGGCCGCGCCGGCCAAATAGTAGAGAACGTACTGCGTTCGTCCGAGCGTCAGCACGAAGTACTGATCGAACCGGAAGACGGGGTCGTGAAAGCTCCTGATGATTCGAATGGTTGCCAAGTGCAGCGGCAGATCTTCGAGCGGCGGATGCTCCACGATCCAGGCGGGCGCGGTCGCGAACAGAGCCACGAGAAGGTAGAAGATCGTGCTGCTCCTAAGACGAAGACGGGGGCGGCGCACGACCGCGAACGTACACGGATTCCCGTTGGCGCTTCCAGCTCAGAGCCGGCCCAGCCTGGATCGGCCAAATCCGTAAGCCCAGTACACCACGAGACCGACGACGAGCCAGCCGACGAAGCGGAGCCACGAAGCGTGCGGCAAGTAGGCGATGAGCAGAGCGCAGCACGCAACCCCAGTCGACGGAATGATCCAGGCGCCGAAGGGAACCCGGAACGGGCGATGTCGGTTCGGCTCTCGGTACCGGAGGATCACGATTCCGATGCACACGAGGATGAACGCGAAGAGCGTTCCGATGTTCGTGAGGTCGACCATTTCATCGATGCTGGCCAACCCGCTGCCGAGGCCGACGAACACCCCGGTCACCACGGTCGAGATGTGGGGTGTCCGAAACCGCCGATGCACGCGGGCAAAGATCGGTGGGAGCAAACCGTCGCGCGCCATCGCCAGTAGAATGCGCGGTTGGCCGAGCTGAAACACGAACAACACGGCAGTTTGCGCAACCACGGAGCCCAGGGCAACGACGCCAACCGCCCAAGCTGGCATATGCACTTGCTGCATGGCAACCGCGAGCGCCTGGGCGCGTTGAGTCGCGTCGAGGCGGACGAACTCGCCAAATGGCATCAGTGCAGAAAAAACACCGGCGACGATGACGTACAAGGCGGCGCAGATCGCGAGCGACCCGATAATGCCGAAAGGCATGTCGCGGCCCGGATCGCGGCATTCCTCCGAGCAGGTCGAAACGGCGTCGAAGCCGATGTATGCGAAGAAAACGACGGCGGCACCCGACGCGATCCCGGTCCAACCGTTTGGAGCAAACGGCTGCCAATGCTCCGGTCTCACGAATTTCACGCACGAGAATATGAAGAATGCTAGGGTGGCGAGCTTCACTACGACCATCGCCGTGTTGAATCGCGCCGAGGCTTGGACGCCCCACGTCAGAATGAGGGTGATTGCGGCGACGACTGCGCACGCCAGGCCGTTGAAAACGATGGGCAGGCCGAATACGTGCGGCGCGCCGGCAAGAACCCCCGGCGTGATCGCTGCCGTCCGATAGTCCGTAACCAACCAACGAGGCAGCACAACGTCGAGGCCGCGCAGAAAGGCGTCCGCATAAGCAGCCCACGAGATCGCGACCGCTGTATTCCCAATCGCGTACTCTAGAAGCAGGTCCCACCCAATGATCCACGCAGCCAACTCGCCGAGGGTTGCGTATGCGTAAGTGTACGCACTGCCCGCAACGGGGACCATGGCGGCGAATTCCGCGTAACACATCGCGGTAAAGCCGCAGACGACCGAAGTCACCGCGAACGAAACCATTACGGCGGGCCCAGCGCCCAAGCGAGTGGCGTCGCCCGAGTACGCGGTACCGATGGTCGCGAAGATTCCTGTGCCGATGATTGCGCCAATGCCGAGCATGACTAGGCTCACGGGCCCGAGCACCCTCCTGAGCGACGCGTCGTTGCGCTCGGCATCGGCGACCACGGCGTCGATCGACTTGGTGCGTAAGAGCCGGCCTAGGACGCGCGCCACCACCGGAGACCACGATATACGGTCCCATCCGTCGCGGTCCGGAGGATTCGTCTACGGGCTCAGTCTTCGAGGATGGCCCCAAAGAGTACCATCCCCCCGGCGATCGCCACGAAGTCGAACACCGCAAGAAGGAGCAGCCAATCCCCTACCTCGTGCAGGTCGACCGACTGACCGGTCGACGTTGCATAAAAAATTTCGCGTGTAGCGGCGACGCTCGAGAGAAGCGCAGGCGAGAGCAGGGGAAATAGTACGGTCGCGAGGAGCAGCTCCCGCGCACGGGTGCGTACCGTCATCGCGCCGAACAGCGTCCCCGTGGCAGCCACGCCGACGGTGCCGAAGACCATGACAAGCGCCAGCGCGCCGACAACGTGCGTAAGGTCGACGTTGAAAACGAGCGCGACCAACGGGACTACGATCACCTCGACCGCAGACAGGAACACGAACACTGCAGCGGCTTTTCCCAACCAAATGGCGGCGCGCGGCAGAGGCGAAACGAGCAGGCCCAAGAGCGCCGACTCCTCTCTCTCTCTCTGCCAGCTCCGGCCGAGCGCAAGGATCGACGAGAATAGGACGGCGAGCCAGAGCGTTCCGGGGCCGACTTGGATGGTCGCTTGCGGACCCGTCGTGAGCGCCACGCTCGTCAAAATGGTCACTAGCGCCGCAAAGAACGTCGTCGTGGTGACGATCTCGCGAGTGGCCATCTCGATGCGGACGTCCTTGGCGAAGACGATGACCGCCCCTCGCAGGCCTTCCAGGATGCCCGTAGGCGCCGGGCGACTCCGATGAATCGAAGGGCGGAGTGCGTTTCTCATCTTGACCAAGATCGGTAGGCCGGTAGATTCGCAAAGAAGGGCGCATGTTGTCACCCCGCCGGCGCGCGCTCCATCGAAGGACGACGGAGTCATGATGTTCGAGCTGCCTCCAGCCGATCCGGCTCAAACGACCTCGGATCGGCGTCCTCCATCGAAGCGCAACCGCGCAACCAAGCGCGTCGCGATCCTCCACAACGTCGACTACGAAGACGGCTGCCCGGAAGTGGATCCGGCGTGGGCGGCGCGCGCGGAGGTGCGCTTCGTCGCTACCAGTGTGGCAAGTGCGCTGACCGGAACGGGCTACGAGGCGCACCTCGTGCCGGTCGACGGTGATCTCGTGGGTCTAAAGACGCGCCTCGCGGACCTCGACGTCGACTGCGCATTCAACCTGTGCGAATCGCTGGCCGGCGATGCCAGGCTCGAGAGCGCGGTGCCGCTCTTTCTCGATCTTCTCGGGATCCCGTACACGGGATCGCCGCCGGAGGTGCTGAGCTTTGCGCTTCGAAAGGATCGCGTGAAGCAGCGCCTGGAAGAGGCGGGCATTCCAACTCCAGCAGGGCGTGTCCTCGCAAGCGCGGGCGATCCGTGCAATCTGGCTTTCCCCCTGATCGTCAAGCCGGTGCGCGAGGACGGGTCAGTTGGCATTTCGCCTATGAGCGTGGTGGGCAGCTCCGCTGAGCTCTCGCGGGCGGTGCACGCGGTCGTCACGAAATTGCGGCAGCCGTGCCTCGTTGAGCAGTTCATCGATGGTCGTGAGTTCAACGTCGCGCTGCTCGGACATCCTACGCCACGCGTGCTCCCGCTGAGCGAGATCGACTTCGCGGCGCTGCCGCCAGACGCACCGCACATCGTTTCCTACGACGCCAAATGGACGATCGGCTCAGTCGACGATCTGGGAACGGTGCCCGTCATGCACCCGATTCTCCCGAGTGCGGTCGCGGCCCGCGTTCGCAGGGTGGCATCGGAGGCGTTCCGCGCCGTCGGCGTGCGGGACTACGGCCGCGTGGACATCCGCCTCGCATCGAGCGGAATTCCCTACGTCGTCGACGTGAACCCCAATTGCGACTTGTCGCCGAACGCGGGGATCGCCCGGGCCGCAGCGGTCGTTGGAATCGACTTTGCCGCACTCGTTCGCCTTTTGGTGCGCTACGCGCTGCGGCGGCGACGGCTTGGCGAGCCCGCGGAGATTCAGGCGTCGACTCGATCAGGCGCGCGGCGCTCGCTATAGTTACGTGCGAGGATGACGATCGAGGAGGCCATCCAGATCCTGCGGAGCCCGGAGGGTCGTGAGGAGACCAAACGCGTCTATTTGCTTCGTCGCGCGGTGGATTGGGCCGAGATCACCATTCGTGCGGGCGATGTGACACGGGGCGACGCGGAAGCCATCGTGGACGCGGTCGCGGCCCGCGCCGAGGAACTCTTCCCCGGCAGCCGCGCCACCTTCGCCATCGTCTATGGGGTTCGGCTCAAACGCGTCATGGACGAGGTCTACGGTCGTTCCGACTGACCTGACCCACCGACTCGTACCGGCGGGAAATGCCCCGGCCCTTGTTGAATTTCGCGTAGTCGCGGCGGAGTGATGAATTCCTTACGCGACCTTCTTCTCGGTGGCCATCGCAACGTTG
>Ga0116135_1000004_pt1 | contig 110595 bp, 104 predicted proteins | sample June2015DPH_20_1_FD_89738 | JGI IMG/M metagenome (GOLD analysis project Ga0116135, IMG submission 89738) | Peatland microbial communities from SPRUCE experiment site at the Marcell Experimental Forest, Minnesota, USA - June2015DPH_20_10 | ecosystem: Environmental > Terrestrial > Soil >... | reverse complement strand
GGATGACAGCGCAATCCTGGAATTGACGGTTCATGACACGGGTATCGGCATTTCCCCGGCGGCACAGGATCAGATCTTTGAATCCTTCACGCAGGCGGATGCTTCCATGACGCGCAAATATGGCGGCAACGGACTGGGCTTGGCAATCTGCAAAAATCTTGTGGAGCTGATGAGCGGTAGCATTTGGGTGGAAAGTGTTCTCGGCCAGGGGAGCACGTTCCATTTCCGCTTGCCGTTCGCGCTGCGAAAGCGGCAGCCAAATTCGGCCGAATCCATCGAGCTGGCAGCGATTCGCGACGTTGCCGCATTGATTGTCGACGACAATTCCACCAACCGGAGAATTCTCCAAGACGTCCTGCTCAGTTGGAACCTGAAGCCCACGTCGCGCGAAGACGGCGCCACGGCGCTGCGCTGCCTGGAACAAGCTCAAGCGGAGGGAAAGCCATTCCGGCTGGTGCTGCTGGATGCGCAAATGCCGGAAATGGATGGATTTTCCGTTGCCGAAGCAATCAAGAAGCATCCACAGCTGACGGGCACGATCATCATCATGCTTACTTCGGCGGGCTTGCGGGGAGACGCGGCGCGCTGCCGCGAGCTGGGCATCCAAGCGTATCTCCCCAAACCGGTGCGACGTGCGGATCTTCTTCAGGCTGTAAAAATGTTGTTCGGCGCGCAAACGACCGCCAGCGACGATTTGCCACTGCTAACCACACATGCATTGCGCGAATACCGTTCGCGGCTGCGTATTCTTCTGGCGGAAGACAATCGAGTGAACCAAACGCTGGCCTTGCGCCTATTGCAAAAACGCGGCCACACCGTGGTCATCGCGGAGGATGGACGGCAGGCCATCGAGGCTCTGGGCAAACAGCCATTCGACTTGATCCTGATGGACATGCAGATGCCCGAACTGGATGGCGTGGAGGCGGCGATACTGATTCGTGAGCGCGAGAAATCCAGCGGTGAGCATATTCCAATCATTGCGCTGACTGCCAACGCCATGATGGGCGACCGCGAACGCTGCCTGGACTCCGGGATGGATGATTACGTCTCCAAACCCATCCAGGTGAAGGACCTCTTCGCGGCCATCGAGCGAGTGCTTTCTTCTCCCCTTGATCATGCCCTGGTGTACGTTGGCACGCCCGAAGCTACGAAAAAAGACTGACTGCGGAAGCGGGTCGTCGTGGAGTTTCACGCCAAATCTGTCCTGGGTTGATCGCTTCGGTGTAGATTCGCGGCGGAACGGGTCGCGGTCACCGGAGACGGTTTGACCGTGTGCAGCGCAGGCCGCTATAATAATCGTTTCGGCGGGGAGCAAAATACGCGCCGAAGGAGTGCTCGGCTTGGATGCTGGGCATGTTCGAGACGCCCGAGCCAATGTGCGGCGGGCGAGCTGCACCCCTACACTAGCCCTGCGCGAGGCAAGCTGACACCAAGCGAGACAAGGGCGGGGAATTCCAGACCAGAATTCAGGAGCAGGAAATGATTAAGGCAACCCAACTACGCCCGGGAATGATCATCAAGCACGAGGGCGACCTGTGCGTCGTGTATAGCGTGGATCACCGCACGCCGGGGAATAAGCGCGGTTCGATGCAGACCAAAATGCGTAATTTGCGCAACGGAAACATGATGGATTTCCGGTTCCGCGCGGAAGAAACGCTGGAAAAAGTGGTGGTGGACGAAATCCAGTTTGAGTATCTCTACAGCGACGGGGACACGCACCACTTCATGAATACCGAGAATTACGAGCAGCTCGCGCTGCAGAACGATATCGTGGGCGATACGCGCGACTATTTGATTCCGAATCTGCCGGTAAAAATCGAATATTACGACGACAAGCCTATTGGCGTGTTGTTGCCGGACACGGTGGATCTCACCGTGGTGGAGACCGAGCAGAGCATCCAGAAAGCTACAGCTAGCGCGGTGATGAAGCCGGCAAAGCTCGAGACTGGACTGATCGTGAACGTTCCGCCGTTTGTGGGTAATGGCGACAAGATCAAGGTGGATACTTCCGAGGCGCGGTACATTCAGAGAGTGCAGTAGTCAGTACAAAGGAAGATGCCCGCTCCGTCCCGGAAAGCACGGGACAGAGCGGCCGCAACAAAATCCCGCCGAAAACACGACGCCGTCGTGATCACCGCTTCCCCTTTTGCTGCAGACAGAACCAATCCTATGTGCGGCCTGCGGCGGATTGCGCGCTACTGCGCGTCCATGACGCAGCGGAAGCCGATTGTGCCGGAGCGGTCGCGGCTGGGAGACATCAATAGGTATTTTTGGTGCTGGTCGAGGCGGTAGGTTTGCGGGAAATACCAGACGGAGCCGCGCGGTTGATAGGAAGCGGCGCCGCGGATGATGGCTGCGCGAGTGTGCTTGTCGCGAAATTCATCGGTCCATTGTGAGATGTTGCCTTCGAGGTCGAGCACGCCGAACGCGCTCGCGCCTTTCGCGTGTGCGTCCACATCTGCCGGCGCGCGCATCACGCGACCGTGATCGGCAGGCGGAACTTCTTCCGCATTCCAGTCGTTGCCCCAGGGGTATATCCGGCCGTCCGTGGATTGCGCTGCGTATTGCCATTCCCAATCGTGCGGCAAGCGCTTGCCGGCCCATGCGGCGTAGGCGCGCGCGTCTTCGATCGAGACCCACGTTACCGGTTTCCTGCTCCAGCCGTCCGGGTACATTCCGTTTTTCCAATCGCGCAGAAAATTATGGTCATCCGCCGGACGGTATTTCGTCGCGTTCAGAAATTCCTTGAACCGCTGATTGGTGACGGGAGTGCGGTCAATATAAAAGCTGGAGATGTGTATGCGTTTACGGTGAAAACGCCGCGGCGCATCTTCCCAGGGATACTGCACGTCCACTCCGGGATCGTTGCCGCCTTCGATTTCAATTCCTTGCACCGCGAAATCGTAGTCGGCTTCGGGTATGCGCAACATGCCGGGAGGAGGCGTCGTTGGCACCTTCGTTGCAGCCGACCGAACCATGGTCTGCGCCACGAATTTCCACTCGCGTGAATACGCGCGGAGCGGTTGAGCCGAACGCGCGGCCATGTACTTTAGAAGCTCCTGCAAGTCGGCGCTGGGAGCGGACTTTTCCGTGGTGGCGAAGACAGCGCCAAAGCCGAGCGCAGCAATCGTAAATGCGAGTGTGGCTTGGGTGCCGGTGGCGTTTGCGCGCGGAATTAATTCGACTCCGTGCCACAAATCGAAGTAATGAGTGCCGGCTTGAACCGGCACGCGCAGCTCTTCGCCGGCGACGTCATACTCATTGCGATTCACGATCGTCCAGAGCGTGGAATTCGCCGCGGGAAAAGTGCTGGCGAAGACGCCTGCTTGCAGCGTTGGCACATGCGGTTCCCATTCCACGCTGGAAAGATTCTGCGGAAACGCCCGCTCGATTTTCGTGATGCGCAACACAGTTTCGGCATCGCGCGGCGTCATGCCGTACCAGAAACCCCACAAATTTTCGAGCGTGGCGTAGCCTTCGCCGTTGAAGAACGCATGCTGCAGGCTGTCGGTCTTGTCGCGCGTAAAACGGTCGGTGACGTTGACCGCATGCCGCGGCTCGAGCCATTTCACTTTGCTGACCATGGGGACGAAGGGATAGGCCACGTCTTCCCAGGTAACCCAATCGTTCCAGCTGATATTGCTCCATGCGAATGAATCGTCGTGGATGGCGAATTGCGGCTCGAGCGCGAGGGGATGGCCGATCGCGTCCGAGGAGGTGCGGAAATCCTTGGGCGCGCTTTCCAGCGTGTCGAAATTGATTCCATCGGCGCCGATTTCTTTCAGCAGCTGCGGGAAGACGGTGGATGGCGGGGCGCCTTCATCACGCGTGCCGGTATCCCAAGCCAGAATCGGGAACATCACGCGCACGCCGTGCTGGTGAAACTGCTCGACAACCTGACGCAACCCGAAAATGCCGCCGGGCAGATCACGCAGCAGATCGAATTGATTGCGATCGTCCACGCCCAGGTTCGGATACACCGGCCAGATCAGCACGGCATCAATCGGGCCGATGCGGCGTTCGAGATCGGCGAGAAAAGTGTCCACGGTGTATTCGCGTTTTTCGGGGTCGTAGAATGAGCGATCCCAGACGAGCAGCTGGCACTGGGAAAAGACGTGCTGGATCCAGGCGAGTTCGGGGCGATCGTAGAGCGAACCGCTGTAATGATATTCAGCCAGGCGATCTTTCCGCCACTGCTTGATGCCAGCGCGCCATTTTTCAGCTTGCTCGGCGCTTTGCGGGCCTGGAAGAAACACGGCGTCCGGCGCAGCGGGAACGCCCAAATCCGGCGCGCCGGGAGGCAACACTAGCCCGTGGCGCGCCTTCCATTCGTCGGAAAAAGCAGCGCAGGAAAGTAAGATCGTCAGAAAAAAAACGAACAACGATTGTTGTTGGAACTTGCGGGTCCATTTCATCACTGGTTGTCCTGAGAAAAAGCGCAAAACGCGCGCGCCATGTTGCGACGCGAACGCCAAAGCCACGAAACTCTATGCTGGCGCGCAGATGATGTCAATTTTTGGACGTTGAAGATTACCGAAAAGAATCAAACGGCGACGGCGGATTTGGAGCCGAAGACGCGCAGGAAGATGGCGTCCACGGCGCGCAGCTGGCGATGCAGGTTGAAGGTGTGCGCGAGCGCCTGTTGATCGAGGAATTTGCGGATATTGGCATCGGCAGCGACGCGATCTTGAAAGCTGGTTTCGGATTCCCACGCGGCCATGGCGTGCGCCTGGACCCACTTGTACGCGTCTTCGCGCGGGGCGCCGTGTTCGACCAAATCCTGAAGAAGCTGGCCGGAGAAAACCAGACCATGCGTAGAGTTGAGGTTCCGCAGCATGCGTTCCGGAAACACTTTCATATTGGCGACGATTTCGGTGGTGCGATGGAGCATGTAGTCCAGCAGAATTGTGGAATCGGGAAGAATGACTCGCTCGACGGAGCTGTGCGAAATATCGCGCTCGTGCCAGAGCGCCACATTTTCAAGAGCGGCCAGGGAATTCGCGCGCACCACGCGGGCTAGACCGCAGATTTGTTCGCTGGAGACGGGATTGCGTTTGTGCGGCATGGCGGAGCTGCCGCGCTGCTCGCCACCGAACGGTTCCTCGACTTCGCGCACTTCGGTGCGCTGCAGATGGCGAATTTCCTGCGCGATTCGCTCAAGTGACGCAGCCACAACGGCCAGCGTCGTCAAATATTGCGCGTGGCGGTCGCGTTCAATCACCTGTGAAGTGATGGGCGCAGTGGCCAGTCCCAGGCGATGGCAGATTTTCTGTTCGATTTCCGGACCCAGATGCGTGCAGGTGCCGACTGCGCCAGAAACCTTCCCGACGGCGATTTGTTGCGCGGCAACCTGAAAGCGGGCGAGATCGCGGCGATTTTCGGCGTACCAATTGGCAATCTTCAGGCCGAAAGTAATCGGCTCGGCGTGAATTCCGTGCGTGCGGCCGATTTCCGGCGTGTCTTTAAATTCCCAGGCGCGCCGCTCGAGCACTTCGCCAAGCGCTTCGATTTCTTTCTCGATGAGATGCGACGCCTCGCGGATGAGAAGCGCTTGCGCGGTGTCCACCACGTCATTCGAAGTGAGGCCGTAATGCAGCCAGCGCGCGGCTTCGGGATCGGCGACCGATTCCTGCACGGCAATGGTGAAGGCGATTACGTCGTGGCGAACCTTTGCTTCGATTTCATTGATGCGCGCGACATCCACACGCGCGCGCTGGCGCAACGTGGCGGCAGCCTCGCGAGGGACCATGCCGGCATCAGCTAGAGTTTCAGTGGCGGCTAGCTCGACTTCCAGCCATTTCTGAAAGCGATTTCCGTCGCTCCAGACCCGGCCCATTTCCGGGCGGGTGTAACGTGCAATCAAAACTGGCTCCTAAGGCATTTGCCCGCTCGCAAAAATCACCAGCGAGCAAGCAGCCACATGAAATCCAACAAACGGCGGGGGGAAATTCCCTGTTTCATCATACCCGAATTTGGCGAAGCGCGCGAAGCGTGAGGGCGAGTCGCTCTCGCCGCACGCAAATGACTTCGTTTCATGAGTTTGGCGGAAATTCGCGCGCGGAACGACTTAATAAATAGCAGGACAAATTCAATCGGAGGAGCAAAACAATGAAAGTGATGGTCTCCTGGTTCAGCGTAAACGATTTTGAAGGCGCAAAGAAGTTTTACGGCAATGTGCTCGGGCTGAAGAAAACGTTTGAAGCGCAGCAGTGGGCAGAATTTGCCGGCGCGGAAGGCGAAGAGACGATCGGCGTCGCCGTGAATCCGAAGGCAGGAAAGGAGCCGGGAGCGACGATTGTGCTGCGAGTCGAGGACATCGAGCGCGAGCACAAGCGGCTGGAAACGGCTGGGGTGAAATTCGAAGGCAAGATCGAGGAAATTCCCGGCATCGTGAGGCTGGTGACATTCCGCGATCCTTCGGGCAACCGGCTGCAGCTAGCACAACCGCTGATGCAGTCGTAGTTCGTAGCGGAAAGGCAGGGAGCCGCGCCAGTTTCCGGTCTCGTTGTAAACTGGCGCGGCTCGATCATTTATTACGAGGAGAAAAAATGGCCGTGCATCCGTTGCCGGAAATCGCGCTGCAGGAAGAAACGCAGCTGGTGGAAAAAGCGCAGCAGGGAGACCGCCTTGCGTTCGGGTCGCTGGTAGAACCGTGGCGCAAGCCGCTTTTCGGTTACATCTACCGCATGGTGATGCTGCGGCAGGATGCTGAAGACTTGTTGCAGGACGTGCTGGTGCGCGTGCTGGAAGGGATACGAACCTATCGCGGTGAAGCGCGCTTCAAAAGCTGGCTTTTCGGAATCGCGACGCACGTGTGCCTGGACCATTTGCGCGCGAAGAAGCGCTGGCGCGTGGAGGCGCAATCGATCGGCGAGAAGGAAGCCACGGCTGATCCGCAGCGAATCGACCACATCACGGCCCTGATGCAGCAGCCGGGATTCAGTTTCGAAATTCGCGAGCACATCGCGTTTTGTTTTTCCTGTATTGCGCGCACGTTGCCGCCGGAAGAGCAAGCTGCCTTGATGCTGAAGGAAGTTTTGGGATTCACCGCGCAGGAAGCAGCGGGAATTCTGGGCGTTTCCGAGCCTGTGTTCCGTCACCGGCTTTCGGCGGGGCGCGCGAAGATGATCGAGGATTACAACGGGCTCTGCGCGCTGATCAATAAATCGGGCGTGTGTTATCAGTGCAGCGCCTTGCAGCAAATCGCCGGCGAAGGCCATCGTGGCGCGGACCTGGTGCAGATCGAAGTCGCGCCGGGAGTTGCGATGAACGCGGAAAATTTATTCGACGCGCGTCTGGAGATCGTGCGCGACGCGGACTTGGAGACAGGACGAACGCGCGTGGTGCACGATTTGTTCTACAGCAGCTTGGCGCAGCGGGAAGAATCGCGCTAGGCGACGAAGCCCCAAAGACTATAGTTCGAAGGGGCCAAGGGGAATGCGTTGCGAGGCCACATGCAGCGTGCCGCGAAAGGCGAATTCGCCGGGACGGCGGGCGAGGGCTTCTTCGGCGCAGATGCGAGCCAGATCGGGAGTGTTGTTCTGCTCGGAAACGTGCGCGAGGACGAGGTGGCGCGCGCGTCCATCGAAAACTTCGGAATCCGCCAGGAATTCGCTAACGATAGAATTGGAAAGATGGCCGGTGCGGCTCATCACGCGCTGCTTGATGTACCAAGGGTAAGGGCCGACCTTCAGCATTTCCAGATCGTGATTGGATTCAAGGATCAGGAAGTCGGCTTCGCGCAGATGATGCTTTACCAGTTCGGGCATGTAGCCAAGGTCCGTGACGATCGCGACTTTTTTGCCGTTGGCGCAGAAGGCGTAGCCGACGGGGTCGGCGGCATCGTGCGGAATGGTGAAAGCGGTGATTTCGATGTCGCCGATTATGAATTTAATTCCGGGGCGGATGTATTCGATGCGCTCGATTTTGGTTTTCGGTCCGTCGCCGTACATTTTTTGGATTTCACGATGCGTCGGCGCGGTGAGGTAGGCGGGACATTTCCACTCGCGGGACATTTGCGCGAGGCCGCCCGAGTGATCGCTGTGCTCGTGGGTGACGAGAATGCCGTCAACTTTTTCGGGGCGCGCGCGGCCGAGCGTTTCAAAGCGCCGCAGCATTTCTTTTTTTCCGAGCCCAGCGTCAATCAGAAGGGTCGTGCACCCTGATTCGAGCAACGTGGAGTTGCCGGTGCTGCCCGACGCCAGAATGGATACGCGAAACGAGATACGCTTCCCCCGCGAATCGCGTCAACAACCGCAAACGGTTGCGCGCGACACCGCAATGGGATGATGGCAAAGTGCCGCGCTGGCGTCAATACGAAGTCGCGAGAGTCGAACTGCTGCGCGCGATCATTCGATGGCGAAGACGGCAGAGACGGCACCGGTTTTCTCCACCTTTTGCGGAAACAAGATTAGTGACGGTTGCGCTTCTCCCGTAACCTCCACCGTTTATAGGCAACGGTTGCGGTCCATGAATTGCATATCCTGCGGCTGGCCGCTGGTTACTTACAAGAGCGCGCCAAGTTTGACTCCCATCTGGTTTGCGATCTGCTCGGCGGCTCGACGTGCCTGGGCAAGAGCAGATGACGAGGCTTTTGCTTCGAGCGCATGGACGTCGGCCATCCCCCCTTGCACTGGGTTCACGTCCGTAGCACCGGCAGCCACCGCGAGATCGATAATTTTTTGCGCAGCGCGCACTGCCAAGCAGATCTTCCATGTCTGTTGCGCCTCAAATTCTTGGTTCTTCTTCTTGTCGGCGGACAAATCACAGTTGCGGCAATCCACCAAGGAAAGCTGCAGCATCTCGGTCGCGAGCGCTTCCTTGGGTGCTCCGGCAGCAAACAAGGCTTTCGTTATCTTTTCTGCCGCTCGGACGTTCTCTGCATACGCCGCTTCCTTCGTTGCACCGTAATTGTGAGAGCCGACGTGCGCGATGGCCAGATCCGGATCGACGCGAAGGGTTTCGCACGCCGTGACGGCGATGGTTCGATTGGTGGGACTGACCTGGACGTTCTGCGCAGAGGCGTTGAAAAAAGATCCAATCGCCACGATGGCTAGCGCCGCAAGCGAAATCTTTTTCATAAGCTCCTCCCCTGAATATCCATGAACACCGGCGCGATGAGAATCGATGCAGCAATACTTTAGAAGAGCAATCTAGAACAGAGGCGTATCGAGAGCCAGCGAGAATTAGATGGCGAGCTGCTCTTGGGTGAGTTCGAAGCCGTTGAGGTTGCCGACGACGGAGGCTGCCATGCGGCCGGGCTGGAAGAATTCGCGGGCGAGTTGCTGGACGTCTTCCACGGTGACGCTTTCAAGGAGCGCGATCAGATCCTGCGCGGTGAAGTGGCGTTTGAAGTACATGTGATAGCGCGCGAGGCTGTTCATGCGCTGGCCGCTGCCTTCGAGCGCAAGCAAAGTGGCGCCCTTCAAGTGGTCCTTCGCGCGGCGCAATTCCTCGGTGCTGAGCGGTTCATCGCGCAGGCGGCGGAATTCATCGAGCACCGAGCGCACCAGCTGCGAAGCAGTGTCCAGCGAGGTGCCGGCGTATACAGAGAGCGCGCCAGCATCGCGATAGGAATTGAGCTCGCTGAAAATCGCGTAGGCCAGGCCCTGGCGCTCGCGAATATTCTGGAAGAGGCGTGAAGACATGCCACCGCCAAGAACGTTGTTGAGCACCGCAACGCCAAAGCGGCGGCGATCGGTCATGGGCAGCGCAGGAACGCCCATGCAGATGTGAACTTGCTCGAGCTCGTGCTTGGTGCGCAGAGTGACGTGGGGCGCGGGTAGCGGTGTGGCTTCCGCGGCGTCTTCACCGGCTGAGGTGCCTTTCGCGAAGCGTTCTGCAACCAGGTCCACCAGCTGCGTGTGCGTCAGATGGCCGGCGGCGGTGATGACCATATTGTTCGGCGCGTATCTTTGCTTGAACCAGGTGCGCAGTGTGTCGCGCGTGAACTCGGAGACGGTTTCCGGGGTTCCCAGAATTGGTTTACCTAGCGCGTGCGGCGACCAGAAGTTCTGCGTGAAGAGTTCGTGGACCAGGTCTTCGGGATTGTCCTGGGTCATGCGAATTTCTTCCAGGATGACAGACTTTTCGCGATCGATTTCGTCTTCGGCAAATTTCGGATCCAGAACCATGTCTGCGAGGACGTCGAAGGCTTTCGGCAGATGTTCATCCAGGACGCGCGTATTGAAGCAAACCATTTCCTTGGAGGTGAAGGCATCGAGCATTCCGCCGACGCTGTCCACTTCGCGCGCGATATCTTCGGCGCTGCGCCGCGAGGTGCCTTTGAAAACCATGTGCTCGATGAAATGCGAAATGCCGTTCAGGCCGGAGGGTTCGCAGCGCGAGCCGGTGCGCAGCCAGATGCCCACGGAAACGGAGTGCACGTGCTCCATCGGCTCGGTGATAACGACGAGCCCGTTCGGAAGGGTCTCCGTATGGACCTTATGATTTGTGTCGGGCATGTTGTTGTCTGATTCCATTGTGGCACGGTGGACCTGTAAATGTCATGAATACGACGATTGTTTTATTGCGCATTGTGAACCTCGCAATGGTGCGCATATCTCTCGGGCGTGTGCCGGGTGTTGTGGGGACCGCCGGGCGGGCAGCAGACCTAGGTCAGTTTTTCGTCAGGTGAAAGCTTGCCGTACTCGCTGGAATAGTGCAGCGGGACATCGGCATACGCCCCTTTATCGATGGAATAAACTTCGCACGAATCGTAAGGGTAAGAATAGATGTGCACGCTGGTGGAGGGCTGATTGAATTCGCGCAAGTTCTGTACCTGGTGCACGGGCTCTTCGGGGCGCACCACGGCGGGATGGGCCGCGTCCATGATGTAAGAATCGGAGGGGACCAGCTTGCAGCTGCCGTGCGCAGCGTCTCGATTTTCAACGCGAAAATTCTGCACGCGCAGGCGGCCGATGGGCGTCACCATCCAGCAATTCTGATCACGATGGTTGTGGATGCGGCTAACCTGGCCGATATTCCAGCAGATCGCGAGGATTTCGAAGAGCTTGCATTTGTAAATCAGATTCCGCGTGTAATGGCTATTGGCGTAAAAAATGTAGGGAGCCAGGGTCTCGGGCTGGATGCCCTTGTGCTGGGTGAATTCAAGCACGCGGGGGATGGTGAATTCCTTCTCGGGTATGGCGCCGAGCTGCTTCACCCATTCATCAATGGTGACCAGTTCCATCGGCTTTTTAGTTTCCGCTGGCGTTAGCGTGCTCATTGGCGCGCCTCCTGCTTGGTGTAGATGCGAAACCCAAACGCTCTATTATATCGCCGCGCGGCTAGCCTGGCGGAGAAAATCAGCGCGTGGCCGCGTGTTATCATGTTCGTAAGATGGCTGCGAACAACTCCCACCTTCCGAAGAATCTGCTGGGCCAATCGGCGGAAGAGCTGCGCGCGCTGATGCAATCTCTTGGCGAACCCGCTTATCGCGGCACGCAGATTTACCGCGCGCTATATGCCGAGCGGCGGTTTGACGTTGCGAACATGAGCAATCTGCCACTGGCGCTGCGCAAGCGTTTGGCGCGCGACAGTGTGATTGCGCTGCCGCAGATCGTGCGGCGTTACCGGTCGAGCGACGGCACGGTGCGTTATGTGCTGGCGCTGCCGGCTGCGGAAGGGGGCGGCGAGGGAAAGGCCACGAAGCCCGCGACGGTCGAGGCAGTGTTCATGCCGGAAGAACATCGGCAGACGATTTGTATTTCGACGCAAGCCGGATGCGCCGTGGATTGCCATTTTTGCCTGACGGCGACGCTGGGGCTGATCCGCAACTTGTCCGCGGGAGAGATTGTCGGGCAAGTGCTGATTGCGCTGGAAGAAAATCACGCGAACCTGAAGCCGCAGACCAATGTGGTGCTGATGGGGCAGGGTGAACCGCTGCTGAACTACGAGCCGGTGATGGCGGCGTTGCGCATCCTGCTCGACCCGAACGGCATGGCGATCACGCCGAAGCACACCACGCTTTCCACCAGCGGAATTATTCCGGGCATCGAGCGGCTGGGCGGCGAAAAAGTACGGCCGAAGCTCGCGATTTCGCTGAATGCTTCGTCGAACGAACAGCGCGACAAGATCATGCCGATCAATCGCAAGTATCCGATTGAGGATTTGCTGGCGGCGTGCGCGCGATATCCGCTGCGGCCTTGGGAACATTTGACGTTTGAGTATGTGTTGCTGGGCGGATTCAACGATGCGCCGGAAGACGCGCGACGCGTGGCGAAATTGCTGGGAAATCTGCGCGCCAAAGTGAATTTAATACCGTGGAATCCGGGGGAGCTGCCGTACAAGAAACCTGATGAAGCGCGCCTTGAAGCATTTCGCGGCATTCTCGAAGAGAAGGGAGTGCGGGCGTTGGTGCGCTACTCGCGTGGACAGGATGTGATGGCAGCTTGCGGACAGCTCGCGCTGCTGGAATCGGCGGCGCCACCCGCTGCCGCATCGCCTTTCGAGCAGATTTCTCCCGCGCGATAATCCTTCGGATACTCGAATTGAATGCAAATCACGGACGAATTCCGATAGCGGCCATCATCCGGCCGGTGGTGTGTTCGCGCCGATAGCTGAAAAAAAGATCGCCGCGGCACGCGGTGCAGAAACCGGACGAGAAAATATTCTTGGGTGCTACACCCGCACCGGCCAGAATCGCGCGATTTGCGGCAATCAAATCCAGATGGGCGCGCGGAGCGGGCGGTGCATGTCCCGGCGGGCGCATGGTGAGCCAAGGCAGCCAGTTGGGATCGTTGTCGCCATTCTCCAGCGCATCCACCGGACCGGTGAACCATTCCCGGGCGCTCGCGAACTTTGCGGTGAATTCCTTTACCACTTCGTGGCCGACTTCGTAACAGCATCCGCCGATTCCTGGACCCAGCGCAGCGATCACGTCCTCCGGGCGCGTGCCAAATTCCATTCGCATGCGGCCGAGCGCTTTTTCGGCGATGCGCTGCACCGTGCCGCGCCAGCCCGAATGAATCACGACCACAGCGCGTCGCTTCGTATCGGCCAGCAAGATGGGAATGCAATCCGCGGTCTGGATCGTTAGCAGGACGCCAGCCTCCCGGGTGATCAAGGCGTCACCTTGCAGCGCTTGTTCACCTTGCGGCAGGGCCGCAGCACCAACCATGTGAATGATGTCGGAGTGAATCTGGCGCAACGCAACTACGCGCATTTTGCTTGCCCCTAAAGCGGCGAAGAATTTTCCGCGATTTTGCTGCACACGGTCGCGCGAATCCCAATCGGTGAATCCGAGGTTCAGGACTTTTTCCGCCGCGCTTTGCTTCTTTGCGCCTGAGGCGTTGCGATTCGGAGCGAATTCGCTTGCTCCGCCCGGTCGAGTGCTGAAACCATGAACTAGCCAAGCGAGGCGGGCGAGCGCCGGCGCTTCGAGGATCAGTACGCCGCCGCTCCGGCGCAGCTTCCATGGCGTTGCGCGATCCGGAATCTTCGCCGCGGCTTTTCTTAGCGGCGCTTTTTTTTTGGCAAGACGAGTGGGCATATTTGAGTGTTCGAGCTTAACGCCAAATCGCGGCGCGCATTCAATCTAGGTATAATCGCACCGCGGCGCGGAATTTGCATTCTTCCGCACGATTCAGAAGCGAGGCGCATGTGATCGTGGGTTTGGGACTGGACATCGCGGAGATTGACCGGATCGAAGCGGCGCTCAGGCGCCACGGCGCGCCGATTCTGGAGCGGCTGTATACACCCGCAGAGGTCGCATACTGTGAAAGTTTCCGCGGAAAATTCGAGCGATTCGCGGGGCGATTTGCCGCGAAAGAGGCGGCGATGAAAGCGCTGGGAACGGGATGGCGGCACGGCGTGCGCTGGCGCGATATCGAGGTAGTGCGCGAAGCAACGGGCAAACCTTCGCTGCGGTTGCACGGCGTAGCGCGCGAATTCGCCGACCGGCTGGGAGTGAAAAACATTTCGCTGACGATCACGCACAGCGGAAATCTTGCGCTAGCCGAAGTTATCTTCGAGAACTGAGCAGCTCGCTGCTTTCTGTGTTTTCCTTCGCGGTTTCCACGCGGGCTTCGCACCATTGATTCGCGGGCCCGCGGCCTTCCACTCTCACTTTCAAATAATTGCCAGTCAAAGCTTCCGTCCACGTGTCGCCGCCTCGGGCCAGCGTGAGCGCGCGCACACTACGTCCTGAGTGAAGCTCGCGAAAAGCCGCGGCCTTCTGCTGACCGAGAGCACGCAACGCGCGAGCACGGTCGCGAGTCACAGCAAGCGACACGGGCGCGCCGAGATCCGCCGCTTTCGTTCCGGGCCGCGCCGAAAAAGAGAACACGTGCAAGTAGGTGAATGGCAGGCGCGCGATAAAATCGAAGGTGGCGGCGAAATCTTCGTCTGTTTCGCCGGGAAAGCCGGCGATGACGTCTGCTCCGATGGCCGCGTCCGGTAGCGCGCTGCGAATCAGCTGGATTCGCTCCGCATAGTGCGCCGCGCGGTACCAGCGATGCATGGCGTGGAGAATGCGGTCTGATCCGGACTGCAGCGGAACGTGAAAATGTGGAGCGATGCGCGGCGATGTCGCAACCAGCGCGACGAAATCTTCGGTGACGTCCTGCGGCTCGATGGAACTGAAGCGCACTTGTTCCAGCGTCGTTTCATTCAGAATGCGCCGCACCAGCCCGGCCAATTCCACACGCGGAACCAGGTCGCGCCCGTAGGAACCGAGATTAATCCCGCTGAGCACGATTTCCTTCGCGCCGGCCGCAACGAGTTTGCGCGTTTCCTCCACCACTCCGTCTGGCGGCAGGCTGCGGCTGCGTCCGCGAACGAACGGGATGATGCAGTAGGAGCAGCGATTATTGCATCCATCCTGAATTTTCAGGATGGGCCGGGTGCGATCGGCTGGGATGCCCTCGAGCGGACTGACTTGCATCACGGTCTGCGCGAAGATGTCTCCGGTAAGAATTTTGGCGGGGCCGCGCGCGAGTGACATCGCTTCGGAGTCGAGTGTCGCGAGCGGGACGAAATCTCGCGCGCCCGCACCAGCAGGCGACTCGCAGAGAAGAGTCGCAGCAGAGCCTGCGGTGCCGGACGCCTCTGGGGCAAACGATTCTCGAAGCAAGCGCGGAATTTCGGTCTGATGGGAATTCCCCACGACCCAGAAAACACCTGGAAGTTGCGCGAGATCTTCCGGAGCGCGCTGCGCATAACAACCGGTGACCAGGATGCGCGCAGCGGGATTCGCGCGATGGATTTTGCGCACCGCATCGCGCGCCTGCGAATCAGCGGCGGAGGTTACGGTGCAGGTATTGAGCACCACCACGTCGGCGGATTCGTGCCGATCGAGAATGGTCCACCCGGCTGCGCGCAAGGCGCGGCGCATCGCCGCAGCGTCCGCTTCGGTGGCGCGACATCCAAAATTTTCAAGCGAGAAGGTAGCCATGAATTACGCGCAGACTCCACACAGGGAGGATGCAGGAAAAAGATTATAGCAGCGTAATCAGGCAGGAGTCACAGCGGCTAAAGTGAAGATGGCGCAAAGATCCGCGGAGCTATACGCCGGCGCCGCGGCGCTGATAGCAGAGCAGGATCAAGTCTGCGCGACGGCGAACACCGAATTTAGCCAGCAGATTGGAAACGTGGAACTTTACGGTCCGCTCGGAGATATGCAGGCGGTCCGCGACCTCTTTATTGGCCAAATTTTCCAGCAGGCCAGCGAGAACTTCCTGTTCGCGGCGGCTCAGTTCGGCCGGGGAATCGCCGCGCAGTCGGCGGCCTTGAGTGGTACTTAAAATCGAGTCCACGAAGCGCGAAAGGACTTCGCGAGGCACCCAGAAACCCCCTGAGGCGACCAGCGGAAGCGCTCGCGGAAGCTGTTCACGCGCTTCTTTGTAATTCAGAATGCCCTTTACGCCCTGGCGAAGCAGCGTATAGCTGTCGGATTCCTTTAGATTGTCGCCCACGACGAGCAGTCGAGCGGCCGCATTATGGTCCAGGATATTGCCTAGCAAAGCGCCGGTTGCTTGCCGCGCCGCGTGCGCGTCAATCACGTAGACCGAAGCACGAGGGACTTCCAGGTTGCGCAAATCGGGCGCGAGCATGGAGTCGAGCTGCCGGATTACCAACTGAAAACTGGATTCCTCGAGTAAACGGCGAAATTCCTCCAGCACCATCGGATGCGGAGAAAGAATACAGACCTTTAGTAATTTGGAGTTTGCGGTCGCCTTAACCATCGTAGCTTAGGCTAGCGGAATTGGGTCGCAGGGGCAAGAAAGATGGAGAAGCTGATTTCATACCAGACACGGGTGCATGTGGCTTGCATTTCGAGGCGTTTCCAGTGGAGGTTGGCCGCAAGCGCGCTGCAAATCCGGTAAGCAAACCGCAACGAACCCGTTTAGAGTTCTGGATTTAGCAGGCAGGTTCCGTGGCTTGAGGCTTTATGACGGTTCCGAGATTTCGCCACCGGAAGGATCCATCCTGCGCGCCGGCCGCTTCGCCGGAAGGCCTGCCTGGCGGACTTTGTAGAGAAGCGCGCGGTAACTGATTTTCAGTACTTCGGCGGTTCTGCGGCGGTTCCAATGGTTGGCCTGGAGGACTTTCAGGATGACGTCATGTTCCATGCGGCGCGTGACCTGCTGCGCAATGTGCTTGAGCGGAATGTTCCCTTCTTCGTTCATCTCGTAAGAAATATGCAGCGGCTTCTTCTCTGCGGACGGGTCGCGGTCGCTATGGAAGGCTTCTTCCGAGCCGAGAATCACGTAGCGCGCCATGCAGTTTTCGAGTTCGCGGATATTCCCCGGCCATTCGCGCTGCTGGAGCAATTGCAATGCTTCGCGGGAGACCGGCGCGGCGTCGCGCTGGAAACGCCGGTTGAAGAGCTGCCGGAGATAATCAACGAGATATGGAATGTCGTCGCGCCGGTTGCGCAGCGACGGCAGCGTAATGGTGATCACGTTGATGCGGTAGAAAAGATCCGCGCGAAAGCCTCCGCGGGCGATTTCCTGATGCAACAAGCGATTGGTGGCGCAGATGACGCGGGCGTCCATGCGCCGTTCCTCGTGGTCGCCGATCCGCGTGAAATGGCCATCTTGAAGGACGTGCAGCAACTTCGCCTGCAGGCTCGAATCAATCTCGGCGATTTCGTCGAGGAAGAGCGTCCCGCCCAGAGCCAGTTCCATGCGGCCCGGCTTCGCGGCGTGCGCGCCGGTGAACGCACCCTTCTGAAATCCGAAAAGCTCGCTTTCGATTAGCGTCGCTGGAATCGCCGGACAATTCACCTTTACGAAGGGACCCTGGTTCCAGGGAGAGCGTTCGTGGATAAAGCGCGCCAGAACTTCTTTACCGGTGCCGCTTTCCCCCAGAACGAGGATGGGCACGTTCAGCCCGGCGGCGCGTTCGACGCGTTGCCGCACGGCTTGCATGGCCTCCGAAGGGCCAAAATAGATATGTGCAGGGGGCAGTTCGACGTTTTGGGTAAGCGGTACGAGCTTTGCTTCAGCGGCGGATGCCATCGATGTCCAGTGAGCTTAAGTAGGGCTTTTGCCGCGCCCCCGACCAGAATATTGCACACGGACCGCCAAACGTGTGAAAAGCCGTGGTACGAAAAGTCAACGGACGGGAACACGAGAATTCTTGTAATTGACTGTTTCTTAGGCAGATAGCTTGATTCGTGCCTTTACGTGCGCTAGTACTAAAGGGCGGAGTAGGGGTCAAAACCAGTACGATCGTCAGAAAATGCTAGGCACTTTCGGGAACTGGTCTTCCCTGGTGGCCCGACCGCCAGCCTGGCTGGATTCCCAGAATGGTCCGAAGCTGGAGCACGACGGGAATGTGCCCCGCACCAGCTGCGTCCTTGAATCGGAGCCCTCAGACCTCAACGTTGCGGGAAGATTAAGGCCTCAAGCATGTCCGCGCGGGCTTTTTGGTCGGAGGCAAACAGTCTCAACAGGTCCGTGACGGAGATCATGCCGCGAAAACCCTTCGCGTGGTCCAGAACCACCAAATGATAAATGCCGTGCTGTTCCATTAACCGCAAGCAATCTTCGAGCGAAGTATCCGGTGTAGTGCTCACCAACTGCCGCGTCATGATTTCCGACACCCGCATCCAGGCGGGACACTTGTTTTCCGCAGCGACTTTGTCAGACACGTCGCTTTGCGACACGACTCCCAGGAGCACTCCGTGCTCGTCGCAGACGCCGACGGCGCGCACTTCTTTGTCGCGCAGGTAGCGAGCCGCGTCGTGCACGGTGGTGTCTTCATGGATGAAATAGACATCGCGGCGGGAAGCGATCAGGTCTGCAACTTTCATGAACCCCTCCTGGCGGCTGGGCTGGACTGGATGGTAGGGCGATAGCAGCAAAGAATGCAACCGAAATTCGGAGAATTGGGCCGCTTGAGGAAAAAGAAGCCGGGTGCGCGACGAAGCGGCGAGCACCCGGGATTGCTATTTTGCGCGTGATACGAAAAGCACCAAGAATAAACGCGAACAGACGGCATTTCTTTTAATGCGAAAAAAGTTCCTAGATGGGCGACGCCTCGCCGCGAATAATGTCGTAGCGCTCGATCACCGCCGCCACTCCAATTGATTCACGCGCGTCGTCTTCCTGTTTGTCCACACGAACAACACGCCCGTGCGCGCGAACGAAAACCTCGGTGCCACGTGTAATTTCCGCCGGCAAAGTGAGCGTGAAATCAACTTCGGTGCCGGGTGCGAGATCTTTCTGCATCATAAAGTAAACGCCGCGCGTCGAGATATCTCGTGTCTGACCGTTGTGCGTACCCGGCTCTCGATTGATCGGCAGGCGAACGTTTACCGGCAAGGATAAATCATACCGGCGTGCCATGCGACGCTCCGTCATCCCCACTGATCCTCCATGCCAAGATTGAAGTGCAACACTTCCCCGCAACTTGAAGCAGCAATCGCTCTTCCAAAGGCAACGTACACTTCAAAAGGCTGCCGCAAGTGCCCGACCAAGCCACTTCTTGCGCTCCTAGCTACAGCAAAGCCCGAAGACAGTTAGCAAACCCTTTGAAAACAGCGACAAGCGTTGCTGTGAAATTCAGACCGGGAGGTCCAAAGCCGCCCCTCCCATGAGGGGCGTCGCCTATGCCCCATTTCGGAGCGAATACTAGACCATGCTGAGGGTAGATGGGTAGTGCTATTTCGCTGAATGTGCTCTAGATATGCAACTCTTTGCAACAGTAGTAGGACTAGTACGTTTGAGTACCACGTGTCGTATTTTGAGAATCAGCGCGCAAAAAAAAACAACTGCCGCAGCTCGCCAATTTTTGATGCACCACCGCGTGCCGTAACTTCACTGCATCAATGTCAATGCGTAGAATTACGAACCGCGAATGGCTGGAGCGGATTCTTTCAGCGCAGGATCTTTTGCTTCCAATTCTTTTGCTGTAGCATCCTTCGCGGCTGCTTCGCGCGCCGCTTTCGCTGCCGCCGAACGCGCGCCACGGCCGGAATCGAGATTGAATTGGCGCATCTTGTACAGCAGGGCCTTGTAGCTGATGCCCAGCATGCGCGCCGCGTCTTTGCGGCACCAATTCGTTTTCTCGAGTGCGTCGGCGATCGCTTCCATCTCCGCTTCGTCTTTCAATCCGCGGACCAGCGCCTTCAGCCCTTGTTCCTTCTGCGGAGGAGCTTCTTCGCGCGGAGCGGTGCGGTGTTGCTGGCCCGTCATTTCCAGAAGCTCGCGGAAGCTGCCTTCGTCATCTTCCAAAATCACGTAGCGCTTCACGAAGTTCTCAAGTTCACGCAAATTGCCGGGCCACGGGTAGCGCAACGCGGCTTCGAGCAAATGCTTGGAAGGATCGGGCGCCGGCTTCGCGTACTTCTCGCTGTACTTCGCCAGAAAATGACGGAAGAGCAACGGAATTTCAGTGGTGCGTTCGCGCAGCGGTGGAATGTGGATGGAAAGCACATTCAACCGGTAGTAAAGGTCTTCGCGAAACCGTCCGGAACGCATAGCGTCTTTCACGTCCACGTTCGTGGCCGCAAGAACGCGCACGTCCACATTCACCACGGCGCGAGCTCCGAGGCGCGAGAATTGTCCGTCTTGCAGGACGTGAAGAAGTTTCGCCTGCAGGTGCGGGCTCATTTCCGCGATTTCATCGAGGAAAATCGTGCCCTTGTTCGCCAGTTCGAATTTGCCGGGCTTGGCGCGAACTGCTCCGGTAAAAGCACCTTGCTCGTAGCCAAATAGTTCGGATTCCAGCAACTCGCCTGGCAGAGCGGCGCAGTTCACTTTGACGAAGGGCTGCACGCGGCGCGTCGAACGAAGATGAATCATGCGCGCGATGACTTCCTTGCCGACTCCGCTTTCGCCGCTGATGAAAACGGGCACGTCCACGGGGGCGATCTGCAGAACTTGCTGGCGAATCTTCAGCATCTGCGGGCTGGCAGCGAGGAACGAAAGGTCTTCGGTGAGCGCTTCGCAGTATTCGCGGAGCGATTTGTTCTCCGAGCGCAGTTCCTTCTTCTGGCGGCACTTCAGGAACGCGGCATCCAGTTCCGGCTTTTCAAACGGCTTGGTCAGATAATCGAGCGCGCCGATGCGAATGGCTTCGACCACGGTGGTGACTTCGTTCGAGCAGGAGAGCATGATCACGTTAAGGGTGCGGTCGATCTGCATCAATTGACGCAGCGTCTCCAGACCGTCCATCTCCGGCATGAGCACGTCCAGAACAATGTAGTCAGGACGCTCGCCCGTCCCGATGCGCTCCAGCGCCTCTTTGCCGCTGGCGACCGCCTCAACGCCGAATCCATCTACTTCCAGAAGCGTCTGCAGATACTTTCGAATACTGGGTTCGTCGTCTACGACGAGAATGTTTTCTTTATCAGCCATCATTTTTCCTAAGGAGCCGAATATTGCGGTTCCATTTCATTTACTATCTTATTCTGCGTTTGTTGGAAGCAGAAATGAGAAAGAGCTTCCGTGTCCAACCACGCTATCCACCCAAACCTTGCCGCGATGCGCCTGGATCAAGCGCTTGGTGATAGCCAGCCCTAAGCCCATGCCCGAAGACGACGGATCAACGCGAACAAACTCTTCAAAGATCTCCTGGTGAAACTCTGCGGCGATTCCGCTGCCCGTGTCCGAAACGGAAACCAACACGCTGTTGGGGCGGTTGCGACGGCCGCGACGCCGATCCGATGAAGGCGCCGCTTCCGAAATGCGTCGTTCCCAGAAGTGCGGTTCCGCGATCAAGGTCACACAGCCATGCGCGGGAGTGTGCTTCAGAGCGTTATCCAGGAAATTCGCCACACACTGCTGCACTTTCTGGTAATCGAACTTGAACGGTCCCAGCTCCGGATGAATCTGGATATCCAGGCGGACCTTGGCGCGTTGAAAGGCATCCTGCCAGCGGCAGGTAAGATCCTTCACGCAATCGCGCAGATCATTTTCTCTGAGCTGCAGAATCAATTTGCCACTTTCCAGCGCCGAGTAATTCAGGAACATCGAAACCAGCCGGATCAGGCGATCGCAGCTCTCTTTCGATTCCAGCAGGATATCCTTCTGGCGGTCATCGAGTTTTCCCAGCGACCCGGTCAACAGCAGATCGTAATAGCCCTTCATGACGGCCAGCGGCGTCTTCAGTTCATGTGCGGCCGATGCCAGGAACACCGTCTTCTGGCGGTTGACTTCCTGCAATCGGAGATAGGCGGCCAACAGGTTTCGGTAGGTAATCTCCCGTTCCTGCATCAGTTCCTGAACGGTCTGGCGCATCTCGGCTTCGTCCGCCGGAGCTTCCGCCGGAGCCGGTTCCAGGTAAGTGACCAGCCAGTCAGGTTCCGGGAGCCAACGGACTCGCGCGCGCTGGGTCTCGTTCGCGAAATCAATCGGCATGTTGAGTTCTTGTTCGCCAGCTTCGAGCTGCCTGAGAATTTCCTGACGATCCGTATGCAGAATGTCCCCGAACAGATTTAAATCCGGCTTGGCGCTCAGTCCCTTCGAATTCAGGTGCTCCTGCGCGTGGAAGTTGGTGAACAGTATTTTTCCCGAGCGGTCGCTGACGACCAAGGGACGGTCAAAAGCATCTAACAGGCTGGAGACCAGCTGCAGCACCTGCTGATTATTTGCTTGCTGATCGGCTGTGGCGCTTTTCGACAAATTGCTCCCCTAGGACTGGTCCGAAATAGGTGCAAACACACCACCGTGACGCACCAGTCGGCATTACCAGGGACGAGGTTGTGGATGTTTATGCTCGCAAAGGCTCCAAATTGTGTCAATGGTAAATGCGTCCTACTTTGCACAATGTTGGAAATGTTAGGGAGTTAATTAACACATACGACTAACGGTCATGCTGGCGTGTCAATTCAAACACCCTGTAGTGCATTGCTATAAAACGGGTTATACAAAATGCAGTTCGCTCACGTACTTGCATTCAAATTGCGATTCAAAGAGCCAGTACTAAAACTGGGGTACCAATGGGCATCCGAGAAGGCATAATCCAACACCGTGCGGGACTGTCGCCGCTCTATGACGAACATCGGAGATTTCAACGTATTAATCTGCAGGTGCCCTTGTTCGTGCGCGGCAAGGATGCTCATGGCGAGCAGTTCTTGGAACTCGCTAAGACCCTTGATATCAGCGCGCTAGGTGCGTTTATTACCTGTCCTCGGCCGCTCGTCGTGAATGACGTGGTAACTCTGACCATCCCCGCCCCTTCCATCACCTCTTCGGCCTTAGTGCCCGCAGGAATGCCTCCCATCCAAGCTAGGGTAAAGCGCCAACAAGAGGCCGGAGACGTCCATCTGGTCGGAGTGGAATTCCTGAAGCCGATCGGCTGAGTCCGGACGCTCGGTCGAACCGGATGAACGGGTGCGCGACCGGCGGAAAGTGGAATCGTTTTGCCATCTCGCTTTGGCTTCGGCGCAACTTCTCCCAAATCGATGCTTTCTAGGACCGTAACTCACTTTTTTCTAAGGAGTTCCGGGCCAGCCTTCGGCTCTAGGTCCCCTCGTGGATTGGACTTCCTCGTGCTAGTACTTTTCTGCCCCCGCAGTGTCCCTGTTCACAGGGAACAATAAAACTATTGCGGAACCCATTGATGTCTCAGACCGGCGACGCTTCTCAGCCGCAGCCTTCGGCCGAAGACTCGTTCCTGGATCTCCTGGTGGAGACTCTGGACGGGCTCGACGAATCGGTTCGCGGTCAATTTTTACGACAATTCTTTCGCACCATCGCGCAGATTGATTTCACCGATGCGCAGAGCAATGACTATTGGGAGCGCATCCTGCTGCGCCGGCGCGAACTCGCCGAAAACCTCGGCAAGCGCGTCTCGCTGAAGACGGCGCTCGTCGATGTCCTGGCCTCAACGAATTTTCTGCGCGTTCCCATCCTGATGGAGTACGACGAATTCAAGAAGCTGCAAATCAACGCGGCCACCGATGCGCTCACCGGTCTCTACAACCGCCGCCTCTTCGACGAATATTGCGACAAGGAATTAAATCGCGCGAAACGCTACGGTCAGCAATTGGCGATTGTGATCCTGGACCTGCACAAGCTCAAAGAAGTGAACGATCGCCACGGACACTTGCAGGGCGACCAGGTCTTGCAACTGGCCGCGACTACCCTGCGCAAGACGATGCGCGCGTCGGATTTCGCGTTTCGCATTGGCGGAGATGAGTTCGCGCTGCTTCTGCCGCAGACCGATCCCGAGCAGGCCATCACGCTCTGCCGGCGCATCCGCACGCAATACGAAACCGATATTCGACCCCTGAAAATGGACATTGGTGTGACGCTGGATTTTGGCGTCGCGGTGCAGCCACACGATGGCGAAACCAAGAGCGCGCTGATGAATCTTGCGGACCAGCGGCTCTATCAACTGAAGAACTCTGGACGCCCCGGAGCACGGGTGATCCCGCTGGAGCCGCAAGCGCCGCGCGAAGTTCCCACCGTTGCGCCGACGCAGCGCGAGGCTCCCGCGGCTTCTCCGGTGGTTAGTCCCCCGATCATAACGCCGCCGCTGAAAACCGAGGCCACGCCGCAAACTCCATTGCAGCCTCCGGCGGAAACTCAACGCGCCACACCCCCGTACGCGGAGGCTCGCAAGTGGGAGCGCGTCTCGCTGGCCGGTACCAAGGCCTACGCGATACTGACGGACGTAAATCAGAAGACGGCTGCGGTTTTGGATCTTAGCTACGGCGGAGTCGCGCTGCTCCTGGAGAGCCCCGACGAGGTCCCCAACCAATTCCACGCGGTCTTGCATGTGCCGATCCTGCCACCCGTCCGCGTGGTGCTGCGCAAGACCAATACCCAACGCCTCGAGGGCGGCCGAGCGCGAGTGGGTTGCTCGTTCGTCTCGTAACCGCGCGATTCGATCTGGGGCAACCGGAGTTTACGTCGCGCATTTGGCAAATCGCACCGCCTGCCGTATAATTAGAGTTTCCCGCTAGCCTAGCGACGCGACTGTGCAACCTGGTTTCGAGAAGTCGCGCAGACCGGCTGGCCGATAGGAGCACCATGAAAGAAGGAATCCATCCCGATTATCACGCCGTGAAGGTGCACTGCGCCTGCGGCAACCAGTTTGACACGCGTTCCACGTTCAAGGGTCAAATGATCCGCGTGGAAATTTGCTCGAACTGCCATCCGTTTTTCACCGGCAAGCAGAAGTTGGTGGATACCGCGGGCCGCGTGGAACGCTTCACGAAGAAGTACGCCGACAAAGCTGCCGCGATGAAGAAGTAACGAGCCGGCTGCAAAATACAAATTTAACAGGCCCCGGGTTTTTCGACTCGGGGCTTTTTTTGCGCCGTGCTGTTCGTTACAGTGAAACGAGCGCGCGCGGTGTACAATGCCGCCTAGAAATGGCCACGCATTTGTCCCATTCATCCGATGCTCCGCTCGGCTCACCGGTGGAAACGGCGGCGCCTCGCGTCACTCTCCGCAATTATTTCGCGCACGGGTTCGATTCGGCAATTGCGGCGGCACGCACCTGCTATTCGCCGCGGCTGATCGGGCCGGAAGAAGTCACCGATAAGCAGCGGGTGATGATCGGGTCCGCAACCTATTTTGGCGGGCATCACACCGTTTACCAGCACGCGCATTTCGAATTTGGTTTAGAAAATATTAGCCGCCAGTTTGTCTGGTCCTTCCTGCACGCGCATCCTTTCTACAATTCAGAGCAACAGAGCCAACGCTACGTCCGCCTGGATCGCGCGCAGGCTTACGTTCCGGGTGACGGCCGCACATTTGGCGCGGCCGAGCGCGCGATTTACGAACGAGCAGTGGCGCGCGCCTGGGAACACTATCGCGAGCTGACGCGCGTGCTGGAGCCGACGGCTCACGAAATACTCGCGGACATCTGGCACATCAGTTCGATGTCTCACCCGAAGCGCCTGCAGAAAGTCGAGAGGCAATCTGAAAAGCGCGCGATCGAAGTGGCGCGCTATGTTCTGCCCGTCGCGGCGTTCACCACCATGGTGCACACGATTTCGGGCATCGTGCTGCACCGCCTCTATCGCATGCAAGCAGCCAGCGATACGCCCAACGAAGCGCGCCATGTGGTCGGCGAAATGGTCGCGCGCGTCCGCGAGGTGGATCCGCAATTCTTCGATCGCTTTGACAACGAGCCAATGGATGCGCCGCCGGAATGGCACGAACCCGCACGAAACGGCGAGGCCTTCGCGCGCGAATTTGATGCGAAGCTTTCAGGGCTTACATCCAAACTCGTGGATTATTCGGCGGGCGCGCTGGCCGTGATGGCGGACGCGTATCGAGCCGTCGTCGGCCTGACGGCTGCGGAATGTCCAGATGCGGAAGCACTGGACCGCATGTTAAATCCGGCGCGCAATCCTTATCGCCGCGAAACCCTGAACATCGGCGTGCATGCGCCGCTGATGCGCCCGCTGCAACATGCGAACTTCACTTTCGCAAAAAAGATCAGCCATACCGCCGATAGTCAGGACCAGCGCCATCGCATGGTGCCCGGCTCGCGGCCGTTGCTGACGCTCGCGGATACGCGTTCGCCCGACTACATCACACCCATGCTGATCCGCGACAATCCCCGGGCGCTGGAAATTTATCAGGCGGCGATGGCAGAGGCATGGGTTGCGAAAAACGATTTGCTCGACCGCGGCGTGGCACCGGAATTTGCGCTATACCTGCTGCCGAACGCCAAGGCGATTCGCCTGGTGGAATCCGGATCGTTGCTGCACCTGCTGCACAAATGGACAATGCGCACGTGTTTCAACGCGCAAGAAGAGATCTATCAATCCTCGATCGAAGAAGTGGAACAAGTGCGCGCGATATTTCCCGAGCTGGCGCGATACATCGGGCCTCCCTGCCATCTTCGCGCCGGAATTTCCACGCCCATCTGCACGGAAGGCTCGCATTTCTGCGGCGTGAAAGTCTGGCTCGACTTCCCGAACATTCAGCGGCGAATATGACCCGCAGCGGAAGCCTGATTTATTACCTGGCGGCATGGGCTCTGGGCTGTTTTTTTATGGTGCTGGCGGTGTGGTGCGAGAACCTGATTCTGTTCCCGTCCAAGGACTTGGTGCGACAGGCGACTGAGGACTTTCTGACATTGATTGTTTATGGATATCTGTTCGGCGCACCAACTGCCTTGCTGTTCGGTCTGCTGCTGCGCCGGGTCATGCTGGCATTGAAATGTAAGACTCCCTTGCACTGGGCAGTCGCGGGCGCGATTCTTGCGCCGCTGCTGGTGGTCGCGCTGGGAATTGGCAGCCGGCGCGCGGCGCATTTGCTGCCGCCCGATTACACGGCGGTATTGTTTCCGCTGGTCGGCGCGGAAAACGTTTTGCGTGCGGGATGGTGGCTGACGATTCCGGCAGGAGCCGCGACGGGATACTATCTGGGCCGCATTCAACGGGCGTTCGCGCCTCTGGCCGAAACGGCGCCAAGCCCTAGCGTTTGAGAATGCGCGTCATGTTGGGCGTCACCAACTCGTAGCGAATACCGCGCCAGCGGATGCTTTTGGTCAAAAGCGACATAATAAAATTCCACGAAAATAAAAATGGCACCAACGGCGCGAGCACAGGGGACACCCAGCTCCACTCCTGCAGCTTCGCTTTTGATTCCGGCATTGCTTCGCTCACAGCGATTGTGCGCATCGCGCCCTTCATTGCCGCCAGCAACGGAATCGCAAGAGTGAGCAGCAGGAGCTGACCCCAGGGGTCGACGTCCACCATGCTGTAAAGGATTACGTACACCGCATAGAGCAGCGTCAACGAATAACTCAAGTGCGCGGCGGCTCCAAATTGCCACCTTTTCGGCGAATAGATGCGCGTGATCAGAATCTGGCGATTGGTGAACTCCAACAGCTCTGCCCCGGTCCATGGGTGCAGCGTCGCGGCAAGACACTCCGGGCAAAAAATGATCGGCTTTCCGGCCTGTTCGAGCGCGTAGGTCATCGCGAAATCATCGCTGACAGCTCCTTTCCACGCTTCGAGCACGTTTACGTCATCAAACGTCTTGCGACGAATGGCCGTGCCGCCTCCCCAACAAAAATTCCCGTTGGGTTTGCCCAGCATGGTCGCAATCGCGCCATTCCAGGCGGACGCAAAGCAGCTCGCCAGCGCTTCCATCCCCGACCCGCTGGGTATGATCCAACGATAAGCGGTAGTGGCTCCGATGCGCCCATCATTGAGCGGCGCAATCAGCTTGGTCAGCCAGGTGCGCGGCAGGCGCACGTCGGAATCCGTAAATGCGAGCATTTCGAATTTGTCAGGCGGCAACGCCTCGACGGCGCGTTGCAAGTTGTAAACCTTTTCTCCGCAGTCGGTCGGCGGTCCAGCGATCACGATATGAACGGTGCGCTGGCTCGCGGCCTTCACGCGCTCAATGACTTTCAGCGCCGGATCCAGGCTGGTTGCCAGCGTGAAATAAATTTCGTAGTTGGGATAATCGAAGCGCGTCAGTGCCAGCAGATTTTCTTCGAGCCCGCGCTCGTTCCCCTTACAAGGACAGATCAGGGCCGTCGCCGGCGTGTAGAAGCCGGCATGCGACGCCAATCGCCGGCGCACCATCTGAAACCATGCGAATCCGTCCCAGAGTGAATAGAGTCCTACGGCAATCTGCGCGACGACCAAAATGTAAAAAAGTATCTGCACGGGCGCGAGGATAGCAAAATCGCCGCGCGAGTGGCATAACCTTCCGCAATTGACTTGCCCTACACGCAACGATAGACTCGGCGCAATTCCGGAGTCGTTCCCCAGTCGACGCTCACGCAGGAGGTACGTTCATGTCCGCTACCGCACCACAAGCCGTAAACGAAGCAAAGCTGCACGAATTCATGATGAAAGCCGTCGGCGAAATGGGCGCTGCCATCAATACCGCGCTCATCGTGATCGGCGATAAACTGGGCCTCTACAAAGCCATGGCCGGCGCCGGACCGATCACGTCGGCTGAACTTGCCACCAAAACCAACACTACCGAGCGCTATGTGCGCGAATGGCTTTCTGCGCAGGCCGCCGGCGGTTTCATCACCTACGACGCCGCCACCGCTCGCTTCACTTTACCTCCCGAGCAGGCGCTGGCATTGGCCGATGAAAGCAGTCCGGTGTTCCTGCCCGGATTTTTTCAAGCGGTGGAAGCGACGATCAAGGGCATTCCGAAAATCACATCCGCGTTCCAGTCCGGCAAAGGAGTTGGCTGGCATGAACACGACGCCTGCCTCTTCGTCGGGACCGAGCGCTTCTTCCGGCCGAATTACCGCGGCCATCTGATTAACGAATGGATCCCGGCTCTGTCCGATACCCTACCAAGACTGAAAGCGGGAGCACGCGTTGCCGATGTCGGCTGCGGATTGGGAACGTCCACGATACTGATGGCGCAGGCCTATCCGAAATCCACGTTCGCTGGATTCGACTATCACGCAGGCTCGATCGAACTGGCGCGAGAAGCTGCGGCCAAGGCGGGCGTTTCCGATCGCGTGAAATTCGAAGTGGCATCGGCGAAGCAGTTTCCGGGCAAGGGCTATGACTTTGTGGCGTTCTTTGATTGCCTGCACGACATGGGTGATCCCGAAGGCGCCGCGCGTCATGTACTGGAGACGCTCGATCCGAATGGAACGTGGATGATTGTCGAGCCGTTCGCGAACGACAAGCTTGAAGACAATCTGAATCCCATCGGGCGCGTGTTTTATTCCGCTTCCACGATGCTGTGCACTCCCGCTTCGCTTTCGCAGGAGGTTGGGCTGGGTTTGGGAGCGCAGGCGGGCGAGAAGCGCCTGACGAAAGTGCTGCACGCGGCGGGATTCACACGAGTGCGGCGCGCGACGGAAACGCCGTTCAACATCGTGCTCGAAGCTCGGCCGTAAAATCGGGCGCGTTGTACTGATCTGTTGGCCGCTCTAGCGGAGGTGATCGGTCGCCGAGATCAGTTTGCGCGACGGCGTGAGAAGACGCCGCGGAGCACGCGATCGGCGGCAGCATTCAGTTCCAATTGGAATTTCCCGGCGGCGCGGCGAGCTTGTTCCATGAGCGAGGGATCCAGCAGCAGGGCCGTCCGATCCACAAAAGGGCCAGAAGCAATGGCTCGTCTTGCGGGGTGGCGGGGCTCTTTTGCCGTCAGGCTTTCGTACAATTCCAAGTCGTGCCAGAAGGCTTGCGCGTCTTCGTCTGTCCAACGCAGCGCCTGACCTAGCGCCACAAAAAATTCTTCGCGGAAGAGGTCGAGCAGCGGAATCGCCAAGTCCATTCCTGGTTTTCGCGCGCTTTTCTTTGTGGAACGTTTGGCCTTCGCGGATTTCTTACCCTTCTTCGGTTTCAGCCGCCGCTTCGTCTCGCGCACCGTCACACGCACTTTCAAACGCGTGGGCAATGCCGCTTCGGCGCGCAGAACCATAGCCAGCAGAGCTTCGCGGCGGATGGTTTCGAGTTGTTCGCGGTAATGGGCAGGCTGATCGGCGCGCCCCGGACGGCGATTTTCCGCAGCGTACATATCCAGGAAGCGCGGGACCATCTCGTTGTGGTCGAGCGTCGCCAGCAATCGCGCCGCGGCTTCGCGCGCACGCACCACGAGTTCTCTTGGGCGATAGGGCATTGGAAACTTTCAAGCTGTACGCGATTGCGCCGCGCGCCGCAAGAGGAATCACTTTTTATGCGCGAAAAAGAAAAGGCCCGGGAGAAAATGTTCCCCGGGCCTTTCGTTGGCTGTCTCTTATCGTTTTCTGGGAGTTAGTGGATTGGTCCGGCAAGCGGCGGCCGGTCTTCGCCGACCGGGCCACCAGTTACAGGCCGCACCTTCTTCTCGAATTTGCCCAGCGCAATTTCGAGAGCTTGTTCCGCCGTGCGCACGAAGTGCACCTTCATCCCGTCCAGCATTTCCTCCGGCAAATCTTCCAGCACGTTCGGCTCGTTCTCCGACGGCAGAATGACTTCCCGAATTCCGGCGCGCTTCGCTCCCAGCACTTTTTCCTTGATCCCGCCCACGGGCAGCACGATTCCGGAGAGTGAAATTTCTCCCGTCATCGCCACTCGCGGACGAACGGGTCTGCCGGTCAGCAAGCTGACCAGCGCCGTCACCATCGCCACGCCCGCGGACGGCCCATCTTTCGGAACCGCGCCCGACGGCACATGGATGTGGATGTCTTGCTTGCGGAAAAAGTCTGGGTCAATTCCGTACCGCTCGGTATTGGCGCGAACCCATGTGAGCGCCGCCCGCATGGATTCCTGCATCACGTCGCCCAAGTGGCCGGTCATCGTAAACGTCTTGCCGCCGCGCATCTTGCTCGCTTCGATGAAGACGATATCGCCGCCCACCGGAGTCCAGACCAAGCCGACCGAGACTCCCGGTTTCTGTACCCGCTCTTCCACTTCTTTTTCCAGATGCACCTTGGGAATGCCCAGCACTTCGCGAATCACCTCGGGCGTGACGAGCAGTTTGTCCGTCTTGCCCTCCGCCAAACGCCGCGCTTGCTTGCGAACCAGCGTGCCGATTTCTCGTTCCAGGTTGCGCACGCCGGCTTCGCGCGTGTAGTGGCGGATGAGTTCGTGCAAAGCCTCATCGGTGAATTCAATCTGCTCGCCCAGCGCCAGACCGTTCTCCTTGGCCTGGCGGGCGATCAGAAACATCTTCGCGATGTGGACCTTTTCCTCTTCCGTGTATCCGGAGAGTTCGATGATCTCCATGCGGTCGCGCAATGGCTCGGGAATCGGATCGAGCCAGTTCGCCGTCGCGATGAAGAGCACCTTCGAAAGGTCAAACGGCACGTCCAGATAGTGATCGCGGAACGTAGCGTTCTGTTCCGGGTCGAGCACTTCCATCAACGCCGCCGAAGGATCGCCACGGAAATCGCGGCCAAGCTTGTCCACCTCGTCCAGCATCAGGACGGGGTCCATCGTTTCGGCGCGGCGAATGCCTTGAATGATCTGTCCTGGCAAAGCGCCGATGTAGGTTCTGCGGTGCCCGCGAATTTCCGCTTCGTCGTGCATTCCGCCCAGCGAAATGCGTACGAATTTGCGGCCAAGCGCGCGAGCGATGGATTTGCCGAGCGACGTCTTGCCGACGCCCGGAGGCCCGATGAAGCACAGGATCGGCCCTTTCATACCTGGCTGCAATTTTTTCACGGCCAGATAATCGAGAATGCGTTCCTTGATCTTCACCAGATCGTAGTGATCTTCGTCCAGAATGGCCTGCGCATTGGGAATGTTGATGTCTTCGGTCCCGGAAGTTTTGTTCCAGGGCAGCGAAGTCATCCATTCCAAGTACGTACGCGCCACCATGTATTCCGCGGACGCCGGAGTCATCTTCGCCAGCCGCTTCAGCTCGCGATCGCACTCCTTCTTGGCTTCCGCGGACATGCCGGATTCTTCGACCTTCTTGCGCAATTCATCGATCTCGGCTTGCCCGTCGTCGGACTCGCCCAGTTCCTTCTGAATTGCTTTCATCTGTTCGCGCAGCAGGAATTCACGCTGGCTCTGGTTCACCTGTTCCTGCACCTGATCGTGAATCTTGTTGCGCAGATCCAGCACTTCGCGTTCCTTGGTCAGCTCGCTGATCAGCGCTTCCAGGCGCTTGCGCACGCTGAAAGTTTCCAGCAATTCCTGGCGGATCATGGTGCTGAGCGAAGGAAGCGTGGAGGTAACGAAGTCCGCCAGACGACCCGGCGAATCGATACCCATTACTTCGGTTTGCAGATCGTCGGAAAGCTGCGGCGAACGCGCCACGACCTCGCGGAACAATTCCTGTACGTTGCGTTCGAGCGCAGTCAATTCGGAGTCGCGCTGATCTTCCAGGTCCGGCTGCGATTCCACGCGCGCCTTGATGAAGGGCGTGAAACCCAGCACTTCCATCACGCGGATTCTTTCAATCCCCTCCAGAAACGCGACCACGTTTCCGTTGGGCATGCGCACCATTTTGTGAACCTTTGCCAGAGTGCCGACGCTGTGCAAGTCGGTCCCTGTGGGCGCCTCCACGCGAGGATCCAGTTGCGCCACCACACCTAGAATCTTCTCGGTCCCTTCCAGCGAGTTCAGCAAGGCCAGCGAACTTTCGCGGCCTACCGGCAGCGGCAGCACCGCCCCCGGAAACAGAACCGTGTCGCGGACCGGAAGAATCGGAAGTTCTTGCGGTATCACCCTCGTAGATTTGATCACCATTGTCTCCCTGGGCCCAAAGCAAGTGCGACCCATCAGGCAGCTCATCGGCTGCCATGAAGGTTAGATGCAAGAGTGCGGAAAAAGATTTCCATAACTTTCGTTATGGCTTAGCAAACAACCTTATAATACCACACTAAGCTTTCGTAGCAACCGCTTTCTTTGCCCGATCCCATCCATACATACCATTGATAATAAATGCCTTACCCTAGATTTACGGAGTCTGATAATGCTTCCTGACCCATGCGAACGCGTCGTCGCGACTCCTGATGCTTCCCTCGAGCTGGGCATCCTCGGCAGCATCCAGAATCTCCCGGAACTCTGGCCCCGGCCGGAACCCTAAGCCGATCAGGTCGTCCCCGGTCAGAAGCCGCGTGGGGCGGACATCTTCCGGGGGAGTCTCTGCCAGGAACCGCCGCATGAATTCATAGTTGTCCAGATTGCGGTGGCTCGAGGAACAGTCGAGCAGGTGCAGCTCCATATGCTCCTCAAAACGGTCGAGGCGCACGAATCGCTTCAGGGTCGCGCGCTTCATCTGCGGCGCGTCCTTGAACCGCAGGTGATTGGCCACCAGCGAAGCTATTTGCGCCGTGTCGTCATTCGAAAAACGCAGGCGCGAACAGATTTCCTCGGCCATGCGCGTGCCCACCTCGACATGACGATCGAACCGGATACGGCCGTTCGGTCCAGAGGGCGGCGAAAAGGTCGCAGGCTTGCCCACGTCGTGCAGCAAAACTCCCCACGCCAGGGTCGGCGAACTTCCCGGCGGCAGGCCTTCCAGCATCAGCAGCGTGTGTATCCATACATCACCCTCGGGGTGAAATTGCGGCGGCTGCTCGACGCCTTTCATTCGCGAAATCTCGGGCAGCAACTCCGGCAATAGGCGCGTCTCAGCCAGCAATTCAAAGCCGCGGCGCGCGGCGCCTTCCGTGAGCAGTTTGGTCAGTTCATCACGCAGCCGCTCCGCCGATACCTGCTGGATTTCCGGAGCGAGCAGCTGAATCGCGCGCATGGTTTCCGGCTCGATCGCATACCCAAATCGCGCGGCGAAACGGATGGCACGGAGCATCCGCAGCTTGTCTTCGCGGAAACGCTCCTCGGGCCGGCCGATGGCGCGAATAATTCCCGCGCGCAGATCGTCCCGCCCGCCGACGAAGTCGAGAATTTCGTTCGTCTGCGGATCGAGCAACAGACCGTTGATGGTGAAGTCGCGGCGCTGCACATCTTCCTGCGGCGTCGACGCATACACCACTTGATCGGGGTGGCGTCCATCGCTGTAGCCGACATCCGAACGAAAAGTGGCCACTTCCACCATCGCGGACGGGGCTTTCGCGTCGTTGCTTAGGTCCGGTTCCTGCACCACCACGACGACACCGAACTTCGCACCTACCGTCAAGCTATTCGGAAATATGCGCTCCACTCGTTCGGGCGTCGCATCGGTGGCAACATCGTAATCGGCGGGTTCGCGATGAAGCAGAATGTCGCGCACACACCCGCCGACGAAATAGGCCTGGTGACCTGCCAAGCGCAGCGTCCGGCAGATGTGTTCCGCGAATGCGCAGGCGTTCATGCCGCGATTATGAGGGAATCGAGGCTGGGTTGGAAGTTTTGAGATTGTTGTTAGCGCGTTGGCGCGCTGGAATCGTCGAGCGAATCCTGAAATGGCTTACGGCACAATCCGCAGCACCAGCGCGGTAATGTCGTCATGCTGCCGCGCGTAGCCGACGAACGTGTTTACGTCACTCATCACGCGATTCAGTACCGCTGTGGCAGTCCCGGAGGCCAGGGAAAGAATCGCGGGCACAATCCGTGCCTCACCGAACTCCTCGCCCCCTTCGTTCACCGCCTCGGCGACGCCGTCCGTGAAAATGAAAAGCAGGTCGCCGGGCTCCAGCTGAATGCGGCCCACGCCATACGGGATCTCGTCATCAGTGAAGAGTGGCACACCAAACGGTGGGCCTCCAATTTCCAGCCTCTCGATGCCCCCTGATGCGCGCCGGAGAATCGGATAGTTGTGCCCCGCATTGATGTAGCGCATCGCGCGCGTTTGCGGATCGATTTCCGCCAGAAACGCGGTAGTGAAGCGGCGGCCTTCCAGGCTGTGCGCGCGAGCATATCGCTCCAAGCCTATGACGATCTCATCCAGAGTCGCAGGGGTTGCGGAAAGCGCGCGCAGGCCGGACTGAAATGTCGCCATCAGCAGCGCCGCCGGCACGCTTTTCCCGGCGACATCGGCCACAACGACCAAGAGAGACGGCGTCGTCGCGCCCGCCTGCGGCATGGGCCGCAGAAACGCGTCGTAGTAATCACCCGCCACCGTGTTCTGCGGGCGCGTGGCGAACGCAATATCCATGCCGGGGATCTGTGGCGGCTCGCTCGGCACCAGCCATTGCTGAATTTCGCGGGCGATTTCCAGATCGCGCTTCATGGTGACGCGATCCGCAAGTTCCAGCGCCAGCAGCATGAAAAGAATCAGCGCGGCGAGCCCGACGAAATCAAGATTGACCTCGTTGTTTCCCCAACGGACGTCGGGATGAAAAACCAGCAGCAGTAGTGCGAATACCAATAAGACCCGCCGTGCGGGCGAAAGCTTCATCAGGATGGCTTGAAAGAGCGCCCAGCCGGACAACAGGATCCGCTTGAACTTTGATTTTTCACGCCCGATGGCTTCCCAGTCCACATCCTTCGAATACAGGACGTAGCCGGCCTGCGCTTCCGACTTGAATTGTCCCCAGAGCTGCTCGAGCTGGAAGCCTTCGGTGAGCCGCGCCCAGAAGGCGCGCAAGCGTTGTAGGAGGCTGGGCTTTACATCTTGTGCATGCGGCAGATTAGAGGACATGCGAGCTGCGATTATAAGGCAAGAAGCCGAATGCGATGGAGCGATGCGCGTCGTTTGCAAAGGCGCGAGTTCGGCTGAACGAGCTCCCGCTGATGCTTATTCGGAATTATCGCGAATTGGCAGCGAACCGCCGAACTGAACTTTGGAAAATCCGAAACGGTCGCGCAACTTGTCGGTAGCGCGCGCCAGGCGCTCGAGTTTTTCACGGCGTTCCGGATCGAGCAGATCGAATTGAGCGGAGCCAGCCGAAAATGACGTCAGCGCGACTCCGACTAGCCGCAGCAAGGCCTTGCCGTTCCAAGCATGCTGAAAAAGTTCGCGCACCGCCTTCAGAAATACGGTATCGAGGTCCGAAGGCTCGGCCAGCGTGTGGCTGCGCGTAATCGTCGTGAAATCAGCGAAACGCACGGTGAGAGTGACGGTTCGCGCATGCAACGCGGCGTCGCGCAGACGTTTCGCTGCTTTCTGGCACAGATAACTGAGCGTGGATTCCAGCAACTCGCGGTCGCGGGTGTCTTCACCGAATGTCTGATTGTGCGAAAGCGATTTCGGCTCGGCATCGATGAAAAATTCGTAGGAATCGATGCCGCGCGCTTTGCGAAATAGCGCCGTGCCCCATTGCCCAAACGTATTTTCCAGCCGTTCGAGCGGAACATTCTGCAGCTGCGCGATGGTTTCGACGCCCAGGCCGCGCAACGCTTCGTCCGTGACTTTGCCGATGCCGGGGATGCGCCGCACCGCGAGCGGCGCAAGAAATGCAGCTTCACTCCCCGGCGGAACCCAGACCAGCCCGCGCGGTTTGGCCTGTTCGCTCGCGATTTTTGCCACCAGGCGCGTCGCGCCCAGTCCGCCCGAGCATGGCAAGCCGGTCGTCGCGGTGATTTGCCGCAGAAGCTTGTGCGCTGCGGCAAGTGGCGGGCCGTGCAAGCGCTCCGTTCCGGCGAGATCCAGGTACGCTTCGTCAATCGAAGCCATTTCCACGATCGGCGAAAATTTTCCCAGGATCGCGGCCACGCGATTGCTCCATTGGCCGTAAAGTTCGTGATGGCGATCGAGGAAAACTGCGTGCGGGCACAGTTGCGCGGCAGTACGCAGCGCCATCGCGGAATGCACGCCGAATTTTCGCGCCTCGTAGCTCGCGGAAGTGACGACGCCGCGTTGATCGCGCTGCCCTCCGACGATTACCGCCTTGCCGCGCAGCTCCGGACGCGCCAGCAGCTCCACCGAAACGAAAAACGCATCCATATCGACGTGCAAAATGGAGGCGCAGGCGTCCGAGACGAGCGCCAGCGGCGCATCGTGCTTCGCGCGGTATTGGGCCAGCTTGGGCATGACGCCACCGCCAGCTTAAATCACTGCGCGGCTGCGGTGGGCAACTATGTTTCGCGGAAGCTAGCGGACGCGTTCGGCGGCGAAGACGCGCGGGATGCCCGCCAAGTCCATGGTGATCGCAACTTTGGTCCACTCTGCCTGCGCGTCGAAAATTCCGCGCACGTACTCCGCGGAATCGTGGCCGAGCTCCAAGACCAGTATGCCGCGGTCGCGCAACAGGTCGCGCGCCTGATCAATCAGGCGTTGATACATTTCAATGCCCGTTGGTCCACCGAACAGTGCAACGTGCGGTTCATGGTCGCGCACTTCGCGCTGCAGTTGAGCGGTGTCATTCCGAGCGATGTACGGCGGGTTGCTTACGATTAGATCGAATTGCGAGTCGCGATGTGCTGACGCGGGCACGGCATGCCGTGCCCCTACGCTGCTGGGATCGGTGTCCTCAAGACTGTTGAGCAAATCGCATTCCAGGAAATGAATGCGGTCGGCGACGCCATGGCGCGTGGCGTTGCGGCGCGCAATTTCGAGCGCAGCCGCGGAAATATCCGTGGCGAAAACTTCCGCGTGGGGCATTTCCCACGCCAGCGCTACGGCCAGGCAGCCAGAGCCGGTACCGACGTCCGCCACACGCAATTTTTCGCGTGGCGCGCCAGTGTCCATGTGAATTTTTAGTCCGCGCTCGCCGAGGCGTGCCAGTGCGACTTCCATGACGTGCTCGGTTTCAGGCCGGGGAATCAGCACGGCGGGCGTGACTTCAAATTCGAGGCCCCAGAATTCTTGTTTGCCGGTGAGATATTGCACCGGTTCGCCTGCTACGCGGCGCGCAATCAGCGCTAAGAACTTCTGTGCGCTAGCGGGATCGAGTGATTCCTCGGGATGACTGTATATCCATGCGCGATCCCGGCCCAGCGCGTGCATCAGCAACAGCTCGGTGGCAAGGGTGTGCGAAGGAATTTGCGCGGCGCGCAGTTGCGCCATTCCTTCTTTCAGCGCGGCGCGAATTGTCAACTTCTGGGCGTCGCGACCTGTCGTTCGCGCGTTCTGGTTTCTAGTGATCATCGCTTGTTCGATTCGATCAGCGTGCAGTCCAGCAGATAACCGATAACTCCAGCTCCAATTGCGGGCACGACCTGAGTTACTTCCCAATACTTGGGGTTCGTATGGTCGTACCAAGAATAGGGTCCCGACTCCGCCACCGCTTCGGTCGGAGGCGTATGGTCGGCGCGAATCCTATTTACCTTCCATCGGTTGCGAAGTGAATCCTTGAGCTCGGCAGGCGCGACGATTGAAGGAGCCATGCTCAAGTAGATCTCCCCTGCTATGTAATCACCGACGCGAGCATCGGCAGGAAGCTCACTATCGGCTTTGCAGACGGCCTGAAGACCGAAATCCACAACGCAAACCTCCGTGGACAGAAATACAATTTCGGCGTTCACCTCGTAGAAATCGTTGTGGCCTGCTGAAACCGCCGACTTTTGTTTCGCGAGATTCAACTGAAGCTCTGAGGAATGAAATTCGAGATGAGATGTTTCGATGATCTGTCCAATCTGGATGTTCCATGATCGCGGTGAATCACACACTTCTTGGCCAGGCAACCCCAGGCACCAACTGTTCGCAGGGATGTTCATCGAGTGGTTGCCTGACAGGACTACGCTTCGACGAGTTCCTGCTTCAGGCGCTCGGATTCGTAATGGGTCGAGAGCGCGTCCACGATCGGCCCCAGCTTGCCTTCCATCACTTGATCGAGCTGGTGCAGCGTCAGGCCGATGCGATGGTCCGACACGCGGTTCTGCGGGAAATTGTAGGTGCGGATTTTTTCCGAGCGGTCGCCGGTCTTGATCTGGTCGCGCCGTTCGGCTGCGATGGCTTCGTGCTGCTTGTTCTGCTCCATTTCATAGAGGCGCGCGCGCAGCACGCGCATCGCCTTGGCGCGGTTTTTGATTTGCGATTTTTCATCCTGCTGCGAAACCACCAGGCCGCTGGGAATGTGCGTGATACGCACGGCGGAATAAGTGGTGTTCACCGATTGGCCGCCGGGTCCGGACGAGCAGAACGTATCAATGCGCAAATCCTTGGCTTCGATCTTGATGTCAATTTCATCGGCTTCGGGCAGTACCGCCACGGTGGCGGCCGAAGTGTGGATGCGTCCCTGCTGTTCGGTGGCCGGCACGCGCTGCACGCGATGCACACCGCTTTCATATTTCAGTTTCGAATACACTTTGTTGCCCTGGATCGCGGCGACCACGTCCTTCATGCCGCCGATCGAAGACGGGGAACTCTCCAGAACTTCCAATTTCCAGCCTTGCGTTTCCGCGTAGCGCGAATACATGCGGAAAAGTTCGCCGGCGAAAAGGGAAGCCTCGTCGCCGCCAGTGCCGGCGCGGATTTCCAGGATCACGTTCTTGTCGTCGTTGGGATCTTTGGGAAGCATCAGGAATTTCAGCTCGCGCTCGACGATTTCGCGGCGCGCCGTCAGCTCATGCTCTTCGTCGTGCGCCATCTGCTTCAATTCGGCGTCTTCGGCCTCGACCAGCATTTGCTTCGTGCCCAGCAGGCCCTTTTCAATTTCTTTCCACTCGCGGTATTTCGCGACCATTTCAGCCATGTCCGCGTGCGTCTTGGCGAGCTTCTGGAAACGCGCCGAATCGTTGTGCACTTCGGGTGAGGAAAGCTGCTGCGTCAATTCTTCATACCTCGACTCGATGTTTTCGAGTTTTTGGAACAGCGTCAAATTCGCCATGGCGATACCTCAAAGATGCAGAAAATCGAAAAGGGAAATCGGAAAATGCACAGAGTGACCGGAAAGCGCGGCCCCGGGCGGGGTCGAGAGGTATCGCTAATAAAACGCGGCGAACATTGCAGTCATCGCTGAGACAAGAATAGCGGCAAAACAGTAGCTAGTCAAACACGCTATCTCGATGCGTGCCTTGGATTCGTGGCGCCCGATGACATTGCTTCGCGCTCCCGCGAAAAACCACATACTGACAGTTCGCGCTTCCGTGATAGGTTACGCCGAACGCAAAGAGGACAGCGTCATCCAAAGGTGCGGTTATGTCCGAACAAGATTATCGTCAGGCCATCGTTAATGAGGAACATTTGAGGCTACTCGCGATCGGTTACTGGGTCGCGGGTGGGATGGCGGCGTTCTTCTCGCTCTTTGGATTGTTTTACGTCTTCATGGGTGCCGTGGTTGCGGCTTCATTCGCGAAGATTCCAGCCACGTCCGTACCGCCCAATCAGCCGCCTCCGGCTTTTTTGCCTTGGATCTTTGTCGGCATTGGTCTTGGGATATTTCTGGCGGCAGCCACATTCGCGGCGTTGAGGTTTTGGACCGCGGTCTGCTTGAAGCGCCGAACCTCGCGCACCTTTTGCCTAGTGGTGGCGGCGCTGAGCTGTCTGGAGTTCCCGTATGGAACGACTCTTGGTGTTTTTACCTTTATGGTCCTCGGGAAACCTTCGGTCATTCAGATGTTTGGCGCGAGTTCGGCCGCACCACCCAAGGTTTGATCGACGCAACAAATCTCGCGTGATTCTCCGCGGCTGAAAGCTTTCTCGTACGCGTTTGATGTGACCTCTTGCCTGTAATACGATGACCGCCATGAATCGCGACGTGACCGAATCAAATGTTTGCCACCCGGGCGCGCGCTCGGGCGATATGCTCTGGGGCTTCTGGTATCCCGCGCTGCGCAGCGAGCAAGTGCGGCGGCACAAGCTGGTGCGCGCGATGCTGCTGGACGTGCCGCTGGTGCTGGGCCGCGACGCCGCCGGAAAACCGTTCGCGCTGCGCGACGTGTGCCCGCACCGCGCATTTCCGCTTTCATTCGGGCTGTTCGACGGCAAGACCGTCGAGTGCGCCTACCACGGCTGGCAGTTCGACGCGCACACCGGCCAGTGCCGCACCATCCCTTCGCTCACCGACGATTCGAAATTGAAGTGCGAGCGAATTTACGCAGGCAGTTTTCCGTGCGAAGAGCGCGACGGCTACGTCTGGGCGTTGATGACCAACCCCGAAGGCCGCGCAATCAGCGAGCAGCGGCCCGCGCCGCCCGAATTGCCGGTCTTCAGCTCCGGCTACAAAATCGCGCACCTTTACGCCGACCTGCCGTGCGGCGTGGACCAGGCCATCATCGGCCTGATGGACCCAGCCCACGGTCCATTTGTGCATCAGGCTTGGTGGTGGCGCACCCGCCACAGCATTCGCGACAAAGCGAAAAATTTCGAGCCCATCCCCGACGGCTTCCGCATGAGCCCGCACGCTCCTTCAGCGAACAGCGCTCCCTACAAAATTTTGAAGCTGCTCACCGGCGAGCCCGCCACTACCATGATTGATTTCGTCCTTCCCAATCAGCGCTTCGAACAAATTCGCGCCGGCCGTTACTGGCTTTCCAGCCGCACCACGGTGACGCCCATCCGCCGCGATTTCTGCCGCCTGGATTTCTGCGCCGCATGGAATATTCTGCCGTGGTTTCCGATCGTCTCGTTCATCATTAATGTCTTCGGCCCGCGCTTCATCCGCCAGGACACCGAAGTGATCAAAAAGCAGGCGATGGGATTGCAGTACGAAGACCGCATGATGCTGATTGACGACGCCGATCGCCAGGCGCGTTGGTATTTCGAGCTGAAAGCCGCGTATCAGGAATCCCAACGTACCGGCGCGCCCCTGCGTCATCCGATGAACGGCCCCGTCACCCTGCGCTGGCGGTCGTAAACTCCTCCGTTCTCAAAAGAAAATCGCGGACCAGGGTAAAAAGCGTGGCTGCGGCTGTGGGCCTATCGAAGATGGCCTAGATCGAAAGTTGTTTCGATCTCCTGATCGTCCGGTGTTTGCACTTCGATGGTTACTTCATCGTCCGGATCAATTTTTCCCGGGTCATATCTGTACTCGATGATTGCACCGGAAACAACGGAGGCGTTGTAGGCTCCTTCAGAATAAAGCAGATAAACCTGGGTCGATTGCTCGCCAATCGTCTTGTCGCCTTGCACGAGCTGCACGGGGAAATCCCGTTGAAAATCTGGCACAGGAAAGCCCGGCGCCGTGGGATTCCAGGTATCCGGGTCAGGATACGTAGGCGTCAGATCAACGCCCACTTGCACAAGAAAAGGCAATTTCCTCGTCGCGTATTCTTCCTCGGCTCCCTGCACGTCGGCATTGAAGACGGATTGGCCCAGTTCGACCAACTGGCCATAGGGCGTCTTAATCGTGATCTTCGCGATGTGCGGCCCGGTTTCGGGCACCGGAAACTCGTGCATGTACGGGGCGAAGAAATTGGTGGTATTGAGGTCCTTCGCGTAGCCGAGCAGATACGCATTGCGAATGTCGGAAGACGAAAGCGGATACTGAAGCGCGAGAGCGGGAAGCGCGATCAGCAAGACAAGGGCGAATGGGCCGAGAAGAACAGCAAAACCGGAGCGAGCGGCTGGCTTCATGGCGGTCTCCAGTGCTGTCAGTTAGGACGCGTCTAAGTAACCGAAGGGTACAAGCTTGCCTATTTCGAGATGCTGCTCAGGAACGGGTAGTGTTCCGCCGCGCCCATGAAGAAAAGCATGGGGAACGACAGCCAGAAACCAACGCGCGAGGCGATGAATCCCCAGCGCGCCAGGCGCGCGGCCTGCTCAGGCATCGGCGTGCCTTGCTCGGCGCTCGCGCGCGTCCAGGCAATCAGCTTTTTCTGCACGCGCCACACCACGCCCCAAGTATTCAGCAGCATCAGCAATCCAAGACCCCCGCCGACGCTGATGCACAGGTGCGCGTTCGAAACCTCCGGCCCGCTATTCAGATCCAGAATGAGCCACGAAGCTGCAATCACGATCGCGGCAATCGCAATCGCGCGCACCGCGGGATTATCCAGCAGCCCTTTGCTCGGCAATTGAAACGGATAAATCAGCGCATACGCCACCAGCCACACCAGCATCCACCATCCGAACCAGCGCAACGTCAGCCCGGTATTGCCGGAATTTTGCGCGTCCGCGGAAAGAAGCGTGAAGTAGTAGCGCAGCCCCACCAGCACGGTGATCAGCGCCGACCAGCGAAACCAGCCCATCGCGCGCGACATCAACGCCGGAAAAACTTTGCCGCGCACCGGCGCGTCCAGTTGCTTTAAGGTGGAGAAACCAACCAGGTTGAAAAAATACAGTAGGCCGATCCAGATAATCCCGAAGATGAAATGCAGCCAACGCAGCATGATCAGTTCGACGGCGGAACCTTGCGGAAAATTGAATTGCGGACCGAGTGCGTGAATGAAAAGTGCCAAGTGGGAAAAATTCATGCGACGGCCTCCCGCGCAACCTTCGCCGGCGCGCTGCGGCGTGCGCCGCTACGCTAGCGGAATGCGCGCCAGCAAGTCAATCAGAGCCGCGCGGCGTAACCTGCGGCGCGCCGAGCCGTTCCATTGCCCACCGAGCGTGTTCCTTGATCAGCAAATCGTTGGATGCGGCGAGGCGTTCGAGCAGCGCCACGATGCGCGAGTGGGCGTCCGAGCTGCGCGCTAGCCGCGAATTACCGAGCGCGACGCACGCGTTGCGCACCAAACCGCGCCACTTCGCGCGTTTCACCGCGCTGCCGCGAAAAATCCGGCTGAATTCTTCCTGGGTTAGCGACGCCAGCCATTCCAGCTCCGGCGCAAACAACGTGGCGCCATTTTCCATTTTCTCTTTTCCATCTTCGCTTTGCGGCTTAATCCGCCGCGGCTGAAATGCCGCCAGTTCCGTCACCGGCGACTTACGGTTCCACGGACAGACGTCCTGGCAAATGTCGCAGCCGATGACGGCGTTCCCCATCGCCGGACGCAGCTCTTCTGGAATCGCGCCGCGCAACTCGATCGTCAGGTAAGAAATGCAGCGCCGCGCATCCAGCACGTAGGGCGCGACAAACGCTTGCGTGGGGCAGGCATCCAGGCACAGCGTGCAATTCCCGCACAGGTCGGCGGCGGGCGGCTCGCCGGTGCGAAGCGACGCTTCCAGCTCGAGCGTCGTAAGAATGACGCCCAGAAACAGCCACGAACCCAGCTGCTCGTTGATCAGGCAGGTATTTTTCGCGAGCCAGCCAAGCCCCGCATATTTTGCGGCCACGCGCTCGACGACCGGCCCCGTATCCACGTAAGCGCGCGCCTCGAAAGGTTCGAGCCACTGGGCATGCATCCGCGCGACGAGCGCATTCAGCTTCTCGCGCAGGACTTCGTGGTAGTCCTCGCCCCAGGCGTAACGCGAAATCCATCCGCGCGGGGAACTGTCGTCTTGCAATGCGGCCTGCTCGGTGGAATACGGCTGCGGCGCAAAGTAATTCAACGCCACCACGATCACACTGCGCGCCCCATCAAGCGCGAGCCGCGGATCCACGCGCCGCTCATCGCGCAGGTAATTCATCTCGCCCGCATGTCCACGCTCAAGCCACATAGGGACCTGCGCCAGTTCCGGGAAAGCCTCCGCCGGAGCCACGCCGCACAAGTCAAACCCGACTCCGCGTGCCTGCTCGCAAATCCAGCGCGTCCTCGCGACCAAATCCATGGCGCTATCATGCCATCATCGGCGCGCCACCGGCAGGCGTTGGCTAAAGGGCAACTACATGACCGAGGAGTGCAGCCAAGACGAAAGTAAAAATCTCGGCGGATTCCACGTGTTCAAGGTCGTAAGATCCCTCCACGACTCCCCGCGCTATTTCACGATATCGAACGTGCATCTCCCTTGCGCCCGGTTCGGACTCGATAGGGAATAGATGTTTCTGAACATTCTGGAGGCTCTTCTCATCGCCCGAGAGATATACGATTGTCGCTGTCTTCGATTTGTGGGGATCAAAATAAAACGTCAGGCCGATTGCGTTATCGTCAGCTATGACCGAAGAGTTTTGGCCTGCCAAAGGCGAGGTCGGATCTGTTGACGCACCTTTCTTGTCGTAGTGCCGCAATGCCCAAAATTGGGCGTAAGTGTCTACATATTTCCATTCCGGCAAACTGTCTGGCAAAGCTCTTTCGCCGCGTTTGCCATTTATTCTCGCCAGAACTTCGCGAAGATATTCTTCATTCGTCGCTGCCACAGCTATGTTCGGCTTGGGAAATGCCACGAATGTTGTCCAAGTATCTTCTTCCAACTTTTCCTGGAACAAGGATACTTGTTGCCCCTCAATTCGTTCCGTCCTCAGGACGGCGTCTGAGGAATGCTTCAGGAACGCATCCACGCCCAGCGCGATATCTGATGCGAATACAGCGATATCACACCCTTGGTACGGGCCTTCGCCGAGTCCGGCCGGAGAGCGGAAATTTCGCGAGCCCTCAAGAGCTAAGAGCACCTTGTCGTTCTTAAAGTAGCTGCCCATGAGTCCCTTTTTGAAGCCGAAAAGTCCGACAGGAATCCTTCTAAATATTTCCTGGGCCTCGTCAGCATCTCCATGGACGCCCGGGTTGCGTTCTTCCTGTGTCAAATCGGGCAGAGAAAACGGACCATTCGCTGCCGTCGCTGTCTCCGTGTCAGCGGGAAGCCAGGATAGCGCCTGCTCCACAAGTTGCGAGGGCGCCGCCAGTTTTTTCGGCAAGTCGGAATGTCGGTGAGCTAAAGCAGGTCGTGAACGCGCAGAGTCATCGACGCTGGAGCAATCTCCGATGCACTTTGTCGAACTACCGATTTCTGGCAGCTGATATAACTGGACAATGGGGCCGGACTTAATCGCCAACAGTTCACCCTCCGGCGAGAGCGCCAGCCCTCCCCAACCAAAACGCGTGTCACCTTCCGGCGTTTGGAAGTTTGGGCTAGAACTGTAGTGCGGCGTAACGTGGAGCGTCAGGATTGGTTTGTCAGCATCCAAGCCAAACACACGAGCGATTAGTTTCTCGGGATCTTTATTCCCGCCCCAGCCCCAATGCATGGTGGGCACTGCAAACCTCTTGCCATTTCGCGACGCAACGGTCGGGCCATCCATCTGTTCTAACCCGAGATCGAATTGGTGCAGAATCTTTCCATCTGTCGAAACCACGGAGAGTTTTGGCTTAGGCCCTTGCTGACACATCGCAATGGTATCTTTGTTGATGAAGCTCCAGTAATCGCAAAGAAATTCGTCGGCTGAAACCAAAGGCTTCGCTACGGTGTCCGCTGTCCTTATAGAAATCGACCCATATCTCATAGAACCGATTTCATCACCCCAAAGAATTTGGTTCATTTGCGGAGCAGATTTCCAGGATTTGAGAACGGTCAGTCCCCCGGTTTCGAGAAGTTCGCATTGCTCAATCCACTCGCTTCCCACCTTTTGTGTGTCCTCCAGCAACACTGTTTCGCCAGATGGACTTGCGATCCCTGCGATAACTCCAGGCACGGTGTGTTGAGCGATGATCTTGAAATCAGGCGAGTAAAGTGTCAGCGCATTTCCGATCCCGACAATGAATCGTCCGTTTGTGGCAGGAAAGACGAGAAAAGGTTGCGTAATGCTGGGCAAAGGTAGGTCGAGTTTTTTGAATAATTCTCCCTTATCGGAATTAAGAGAAACTACCTCCAATCGAAAAGAATCGGATGGCGAAGCTTTGTGCTGTTCGGGTGCGGTGTTAGATGGTTCATCATGCACGACAAAAAAATGCAACGAGCACATTTGGTTCCGTGAAAAAGACTCCCTGCTTGTATGTCCAGGACATGGAAGCAGTGTTCTCGTTTCCCAGATGAACAGGCGGCCTACCCTGATAACCATATTTTGTTAAATCGATTTCCCAAACCGGTTGCGGCGTATTTGTGGTAGCGGAAACAGAAAACTTGAGTGGTAATAGGTGGCAAAGAGCTGCCGCGAGAATCATTCCGAGAAATCCAACCTTGGAGATCATCCGCGCGTCTGCGCTCAGAGTTCCGAGCCTGGGCATTCGGTCCTCATGAAATTAGGTTATCAGATTCTTATACTACATATTGACTGGGAAGGAGATATTTCGCTCGGTATCACCTGCCACGTACTGCCTGGCCCAATTGAGGCGCATAGGCGGCCGGAAAATGGTCATGAATTAGAATCTCCAACCAGCTGAAGCTTCATCGCGTGATTGACGCCGCAACCGCCCGGTGACCCACGCTCGGGCACCGCTTTCATTAGCCTATCCCCGAATCGGCTGCTACAATGCCGCCATGGCTGATTGGCGGCAAATTCAGGCGCGTATTCGCAAGGCGAAGAACAGCGCCGACGCACCGGCAAAACTTTCCGAACTGTACCAGCGCACACACGATGCAATGGTGGCATGGGAGCTGGGAGCCGTCGCAGAAAAGGCCGAACGAAACGAGGACGCCGTGAAGTGGTACACAATTGCAGCGGAACGATTCCGCCGCGCGGATTGGAAGAAAAAGGCCGAGGAAGCTCTGGCGCGATTGGGCGCGCCGATTCCTGTGGCGGGAGCTAAGCCCAGTCCCGAGCCTGTGTTTGCAGCAGCGAGCAGCGCCGAAGTTGAGCCGAATCACGAATACAGCGGACCGAGCGATTCGGAAGGCACCCAACCGGGCTTGGCACTGGGCGAGATTCCGGAAGACTCGGCGGACTATGCCGCAGACGCGATCGAAGTGGAGACCGTGCATCTTTCCGACGCCACGCCCCCAACCGGCGCCGGGGTAGCCGATACCGACGCCAGCGGCAAGAAAAAGCGCCGCCGCGGACGCCGCGGTGGCCGAGGCCGCCGTCGCAAAGGCACTCCTACCGCAGCCGGGTTGCCTTCGCAAGCATACGCAGAGTCCAGCGCCGCTCTGCTGCCATCGTCGGCGGCGCCGCATACGCGAGCGCCAGCACCTACGCCCCGATTTCAGCCGTCGCGGCCTGCCCCGCACACGGAAACCTTCGAACGCGTTCCCGCTGCCGCAGTTGTTGCGCCGCATGATCCGGAGTACGCACCGCACACCGAGCAATCCGCTCCCATGCTTCCGTCCGAGCGAACCGCGCACGGCCGCGCCGGCGATCCGGCCTTGGCTTCGCGCATGTCTAAACTCGAATCCATGCTGCGCCGCCTGGTTTCCAGCCCGCTGCATCGCCTGGACGAATCGGATTCGGCTCCGGCTGGTCCCGGCGTCTTCCTGCTCTCGGATTCCGACCAGATTACTTCGTACTACATCGAGGCCTGCCAGACGCTGCGCGTCGGCCTGGGAAATCTCGCGCGCGGCAGCGGACGCAGCACCACCAAACCGGTTCGCGGTGGGCGCCCGTCCTTTGACAGCGGCCTGAAAACGAAACTCGCCGAGCATTTGGGCATAGGCGAAGCGAAAGTTTCGCAATATCTGAAGGACCACTGCGTGGTCCGCTGGATACAGCTTGACGACGATGCCCCGCATCTGGCGCATTTCGCGATCGGAGTACTGCGCACGCCCCTCAATCTGGACTGACTTCTGCACCGAATACCGGGCTAAATAATAGTCCTGCTGGTACTTCGGCCTCTCCATTGGCTGCGCCTGGGCGCCATTCAGCCCCCGAATTGCACCTTTAGACGCACCTTTCTAGACGCCCACTTTGAAACCAGGCAAACTTTGGTACCGTAACTGGTTACGGATGAGCCTCATCCGTAGGGGTCGGGCCTCGGGGGATTCAAGCGACATTTTTGGCAGCTCGTTCGAAAGGGAAAGGTGGAATTATGGCGAATGCGGTAGCCACAAAACTTTGGAAATCGTTTGATTGGGCGCTGTGCAAGACGGCCGGCATCACTTTCAACACCATTCAGTACTTCAACAAATTTAACCCTAATCCTTCTTTCACGCCGAAGTGGTCCGATAAGCCGTTGCTGAAATCATGGGAGAAATCCAAGCCGACTCTCGGCTGGCCCCGCACCACGGATTCGCTGTGTCCCGATTGCGTGCGCGAAGCGCGCGACCTGATCATCAACGGGAAGAAAGACTGGACCGATTTAGTCCACGAGAAGGTCGGCGAAATCAAAGCGCAGATCATTGAGCGCGATGGCCAGGTCTGGATGGTGAAAGAATGCGCCATTCACGGCAAGTTTGAAGATTTGATGGCTGTGGATTCCAAGTTCCTGGAATGGATTGAAAAGAATTTCCCCGGACGCGATATTCCGGCGCACAACGACGAAGGCCTGCATCGCCACGGTTCCAGCACGGTTCGCCATGGCCGCGGTTCCGTTCTCACAGTGGACCTCACCAACCGCTGCAACATGATGTGCGATCCCTGCTTCATGGACGCGAACCAGGTTGGCTACGTCCACGAACTGAGCTGGGACGAAATTCAGGAAATTCTGGAGAACGCCACCAAGATCAAGCCTCGCCGTCAGATGTCCGTGCAGTTCTCCGGCGGCGAACCTACCATGCACCCGCGATTTATTGACGCGGTGCGCTACGCTCGCAAAGTCGGCTACAACAGCGTGCAGGCCGCAACCAACGGCATCGAGTTCGCGAAGAGCAAGGAATGCTGCAAGGCAGCCGTCGAAGCAGGCATGCGTTACGCGTACCTGCAATTCGACGGCATCGGCAACGACGCCAACAGCCACCGTCAGGTGGGCAACCTGTTTGACGTGAAGCTGCGCGCCATCGAGAACATGCACGAAGCCGGCATCGAAATCGTGCTGGTCACCACCATCGTCAACAACGTGAACAACGATCAGGTAGGCCCGATCGTGAAGTTCGCGATGGAAAACCCGAAGAAAATTTCCTTCGTGTCCTTCCAGCCCGTTTCCTTCACCGGGCGCGACGAGGAAATCACTCCGGAACGCCGCATCCGCCAGCGCTACACGCTTTCGCACTTGGCAAAGGATGTCAGCTCGCAAGTGGGCAAAGTCGAACCCACGCGCGACTGGTTCCCGATTTCCTTCATCAGCACGTTCGCGGGCTTTTCGGACCTGGTACACGGACCCGATGAGAAGTGGGGCTCGCTCTCCTGCGGCTGCCACCCCAACTGCGGCGTCGGCACCGCATTGATGATCAACAAAGAAACCAAGGAGTGGGCGCCGGTTCCGCGCTTCTTGAACGCGCAACAGCTGACCAAGGACGTCGCGGCGATTACCGATGCGGCCCGCGGCAAGAAATTCTCCAACTTCATGATGGCCATGGCCGTCCTGAAAAATTACAGCCCCTTCCAGGGGCCGCCCAGTTTGCGGCTGAAGGATCTGTGGAAGAAATTCGATAAGACATACGCGCTTTCCGGGAACGCGGACAAGAAATACGGCAAGGTTTCTGGTGACCGCACCTTTGAAGACGCCATGAAGCGCCGCAAGGAAGATCCTTGGAACTTCCTGTTTATCGCCGGCATGTGGTTCCAGGATCTTTTCAATTACGATTTCCGCCGCACCGAAATGTGCATCATTCCCTACGCCACGCAGCAGGGTGAAATTTCCTTCTGCGCTTACAACACCGGCGTGGGCTGGCGCAAAATCATCGAGAACATGCACAAGAATGCCACCGTCGCCCAGTGGTACAAGGAACACGGCAAGCACGACGTCTTCGCCAAAGGTAAGAATGTCAATCTGCAAAGCTACGAGCACTCCCTCCGCATTGACTCCGAAGACGCCGCGCGCGTTCGCCACCTGGAACACGACATCCCGGTGACCGCGGCCGAAGAAGACCGTATTCGCCGCAAGAAAGCGTTCGAAGAGGCTGCCAAAGTCCGCCGCATTTACGAAGAGCTGGTGCTGAAGAAGTCCACAGAGCCGGTGGTGCAGATCGGCTCGATGCAGCAGATCCTCAGCGCGGTTCCAGGCGTCACGGTGAAGCCAGTCCAGATCGCCCCGGCGAACGGCAACGGCCACTCGAATGGAAATGGCCACTCGAACGGCAACGGCACAGCCAAAATCGAAAAGCCCGAAGCCGAAGCCGCGGTAGCCGGCGACTAACTCAACCGGCAAACTCAACCATCTCCGCAGGGTAAGCACGACCAACAGCCCCGGCTCAAACCGGGGCTGTTGCTTTTTTACCCGAAGTGGCCAAATGATCGTTTGGTGCCAAACCATGCGCCATTTTTATTGGAACTGACTGCGCTCGCGTGTCTGGTTTCTCCTCCCTTATGTCTCGTGTGGGCCTGGATGAAAACGTCGCAAGACCGTACTGTTACTCAGACCGCGCAATGGCGGGCGATCCTTGGTTTAAGTAGCGTGTGGGTATTCACAGGCGAGGTTGTAGCAAGCTTCGTCGTGCCGCTGCTGATCAACACCCGTTACCCGTATCCGTCAAACTTCGCTCCATTCCGATTTTGGGCTCGCACCGTTCTCGCGGCGACAGCAATTGCGATCGCCCTGTCGTGTCTGGGTAAGACGCGCGCTCGGCCTCCAATCGTCGCCGGATCTATTGCGACACGGGTCAGGTGGTTCATCGTTGTTTCGATGGAATAGTTTCGAGCTTCAGACACCTACTGGGACCATGCAGGCCAAAGCTCCCTCCGACCTCTGCTATAATTTACGTCTCGAGGAGAGGGTGAAATGCCGATTTACGAATATGTTTGCGACGATTGTAATGAGCGCTACGAGCGCATCGTGCTGAGCCAATCGCAGGCGATCACGTGCCCGAAGTGTTCGAGCGCGAAGCACACCGTCCAGCTATCCGTCTTTGCTTCGCCATCGAACGGGAAATCTGCGGCCGGACCTTCCTCGTCCTTCGGCGGCGGTGGCGGCTGTTGCGGAGGCGGTGGCTGCGGCTGCCACTAGGGTTTTTGCAGCGAATCGACCACGCGCGATTGATGTGAGAACAACCACTCCGCCAGCCCCGGCTCGCGGAACGCCACGTCCCACACGTTGTGACCAATGCTGGGATATTCCGTGTACTTCGGCGCGCCGCCGGCCTTGCGCAATTCCGCCACCCACTCCCGCGCGCGTTTGACCGGCACCAGCGGATCTTCCTCGCCTTGAAATATCCAGACTGGAGCGTTTGCGACGCGCGGAATCATGTAGGCATCACCGTATCCGCAGAGCGCAATCGCTGCGGCAAATCGTTCGGGCGCGACTGACAGCGCCGCCCACAGGCCTTCGCCGCCCATGGATTGGCCAACAACGTACTCGCGAGCACGATCAACGCTGTATTGCTTGTCAATCGCATCCAAAATCTCAAGCGCCAGTCGGATCGCCACCGGGGGCGTGTTGGTATGCGGGCGCGCCCATCCTTTGGCGGCATCCACCTGCGGCGCGAGCACGAACGCGTGATACTTTGCCTGGTTTTCCGGCGAGGTCCAGAAGTGCGAGCCCGGAGCATTCCCGCCCGAGAGCTGCGAAAAATTATCCGAACCGCGCCCCGCGGCGCCGTGCAGCCACAACACAATGGGATATTTTTTCGCGGCGTCGTAATTCGGCGGCACAAACAGACGGTACACCATAGCTTCGCCGCTGGGGCTGCGGTAGGAACCCGGGATGAAGCCTTTGACGGCACCAGAGCTTGTGGGCGTCGCATCCAGCGAGGACCCCTGATCATTTGTTTGTGCTGGCGCACACAAGCAGAAGGAAAAAAATAGCAGTATGAAATATCCGCAGCGCTTCGACTGCGATGTCTGCATCGGGCTACCGCGAGTACTTCAAGACGTTCTGTGGAGGCTCGAGACCCGCGTTCAACTTAGGGTCTGGAATCGGCGCGCCCGGGACCACGGGCAAGGGCAGCACGCCCGCCCAGATCGGCAGCGCGTAATCTTCTTCGTCATCTTTCGGCGGCCCGGTGCGCACCTTCGCCGACACTTCCTCCAGCGGCAGCGCCAGCACAGAAGTCGCTTTCAATTCCATCTCCGTCGGCGGGCGGACATCATTCCAACGCCCGCGCACAATATGATTCGTAAACGCTTCCAGCACGCGATTCTTTTCGCCGCTATCTTCGACCGGCATCGCGCGTCCCAGCATCACCACCGACCGGTAATTCGCCGAATGGTGGAACGCCGAACGCGCCAGCACCAATCCATCCACCAGGGTCACCGTTACGCACACTTGCACCCCGCCCGCGAGCGTTCGCAACATGCGACTGGCCGAGGATCCGTGCACGTACAACGTGTCGTTCACACGCGCGTAATTCGTGGGAATCACGAACGGCTGGCCGTCCACCACGAACCCAACGTGGCAAACGAATCCTTCGTCGAGAATCCGGTACACGGTTTCGCGATCGTATCTGCCGCGGTCGGGCAGGCGCTGCACTTTGGTGCGTGCTGTGGGGCTGAATGGCTGGCTCATGCATCGAGCGTAAATCGCCACGCCGCCAGCCGCAAGTGCCAATCTGGATGGCGGCGATGCGCGAGCGCGTTGGCTCCGCGAAGAGGTTCCGTAGCGGCGGTCTTCAGACTGCCATCGGTCGGTGGCGCACCACCGATCGCGCACTCCAATTATTGTCGCGGCGGTTCAGCGGTCGCCGCAGGCTTTGGCGGCGGAGCGATATGCACCAAGCGAAATCCAGTGTAGGCCGGATCCGCGGCACGATATTGCGCCTTGCCGTCCGCGGGACGATCTGCGCTCCCGCCGAGCGTTTTGCCCGAGCCATCCCCAGCGATCACCCACTCCGCCACATTTCCGCCCAGGTCGAACACCAGTTCTTCGCCTTCATCGCCCTCCGCCGCAAAACTTCCCACTTCCCGCAACAGCGGCGCGTCACCGGGCAATTCCTTGATCTTCGCTTCCAACTTTTGCGCATCCTCGGGGTTCAGCGCGTAGCCGGCCCAGTAATCCAGTGTGTTCTCGCCGCTACGTGACTTGTAGAAATCAGCGGACTCGCTTTCGCTCGGAAGCCGGTAGGTCTCACCAGTCAAATCGCTCAACCATTTGCAATATGCCCGCGCCTGCTCCAGCGTGATGCCATTCGCCGGATAATTCTCCGTGCCCGCATCGTACTTATAATCCTTATCGAAAGCCGCGAACTGCGCCCGCGTAATCTCAAACCGCCCGATCTCGATCGCCCCGCGTTTCACGGTTTCGGGAATCAGCACATCAGGCCCCGGATTATCCGCCGTCGCAGGCGGATGGAACGCCACGCCGTAGGAAGCTCCAGACTTCTGCACCGTCGCGCGCTTCAACGCGACGTCCAGTGGCGATCCCTTCTTCAGCGCTTCGTTCTCCGGCTGCTTGGTCTTGAACAAATACGTATCGAACCAGGCTTCTTCCTCGTTCATCTTCCGCAACTGGTGCGTCAATTTCCGCGGCCCGTGCGCTTCGCCGGGAAACAAAATAAATTTCACCGGCGCCTTGCCGATGGTGTACAGCGCGCGGTAGTGCGTCCAGCCTTCTTCGGTGGGAACCTGGCGGTCAATCGTTCCAAAAAAAATCAGCGTGGGCGTCTTCACCTTGTCCATTTTGAACAACGGCGATTTATCCATATACAGCTGCGGATCTTCGAGCGGCGTTTTCCCAAAATAATAGTGATCAAACGATTCGCCGAAATCCACATTGGCCCAATCGCTCAGCCATTCCACGTCACCTGCGCCCACCACGGCCGCCTTGTAACGGTCGGGATTGGTGATGGTCAGCTGAATCGAAAGAATCGAGCCGTTCGACCAGCCCGCTGCGCCAATCTGCTCCGGATCTACCAGGCCCTTGCTGATCAAATTGTCCACGCCGCGTTCGATATCCGGAATTTCCAGCTCGTAATATTTTCCACAGCAGATGGCTTCCACGAATTTCAGCCCGTAGCCCGTGCTGCCGTGATAATTCGTCTTCAGCACGAACGCGCCCTTCTGCGTCATCAAATTCGGCGCGTACGCCCAGCGTTCGGCCCATTGATCGTGATCCGCCGCGGCGGGCCCGCCGTGCGTCGCCACAATCAGCGGGTAAGTGTTGCCCGCTTTATAATCGTTGGGGTAGTAGAGGATGCCTTCCACAGCGTCGTCGTTCGCGCCCTTCCACTGCAACACTTCCGTTTTCGCGACGGTTTTGTTCTTGAAGCCCGGATTCAAATCGGTGATCTGCAGCGCGGAACTGATTTTCGTGCCATCCAGCTTCGCGCGGAAAAATTGCGTCGGCACGCTGGCCGCAGAATGCTCGTAAATCAGCGTCTTGCCGTCCTCGCCCAGCACGAAACTGAAATAATGTTTTTCATCCTCGCTGGTGATGGATTTCCGCGACCATGTGCCGCCATGCCGCGTGAATCGCACCGGTTTGGTGTACACGCCATCGGCCAGCAACGCGATAAAACCGTCATTCGTCGCTTCCAGAGAGCGCGCGAAACCGCGATCCCAATCAAGATTCACTTCGCTGGATTTTCCGGCGCCCAGATCGTAAAAATAAACTCGCTCGACGACCGCCACCAGAAACCGTGGGTCGTCCGAATAGGGCGCCACTACGTAAAATCCGGAATTATCGCGCGCCCAGATGAGCTCATTCGGCTGGATGCGCTCGTTCGCAAAGACCTCCATGCGCGCGCCGGTCGCGAGGTCTATGACGTAGGTCGCGGGCGGTATCTTCTGGTCCCACGCAAAACTTAATTCCCGGCGCGCCACGGCAACGGCCCTTTTCTTGTCGTGGGAAACTTCAAAGCTCAGGATCCAATCGTCGTTGTCCGTCAGGCGCGTGACTTTCTTGTCTTTCACCGACAATTTGTACAGTCGCACCGGCGCGGTGTGCGCGGAATCGTCCACCACGTTCGAATCGTCCTTGCGCTCTTTTGTCTGCCGCTCGTAAAGCGTCGGATCCTCTTCCGCGCTGAAAATAATCGTGTCGTTGTCCAGCCATTCAAATTGCTGGATGCCGCGTTCAAATTCCGTCACCGCCCACGGCTCGCCGCCCGCGGCATTCAGCAGCCACAATTGCGTCGGAGCAAGGTCCGGCTTCGGCTTGGGCAGCGCGTGAGTGCTCAGGTAAGCAATCGTCTCCCCCGAAGGCGACCAGCGCGGATGTGAAACCTCGTCCGTCCCGCGCGTGAGCTGCACTTCCTTGCCATCGTTCAAATTCGAAAGATACAAATTGCTGACGCGCAGATCCTTCTCTTTATCCGCCGTCCCTTTAATCCACAACGCAAATCGCCCATCCGGCGAAATGCAGAACTGCCCCGCGTCCTCCTGAAAGACCACATCCTCCGCAGTCCAGCGATTCTTCTTCGCGGTGTCGGGCTTAGCCGCGCCCGTGGCTCCGTCCGATGCAGTCTGCGCGAGTGCCGCAGGCGCGAGGAGTAGCAGCATTCCCGCAAGAAGGGCAGGCGCTTTCCAGCAACGAGCAGCAATCTTTTTCATGCGTTCCTCAAATTCCATCGGGACGAGTGGCTGTCTGAATCAGGCAGCCGAGAAGCTATCACAGACTCGCAGCACGCGGGTAGCAGCGTTGCAGTCGGGACTTAGCTGACACGGCTGGGCGGCTTATCATTACTGGTACGCAAACTTATTCTTGCGGTAGTATTGCGTGTCTTTTAATCCGGTGGCGACATGCGCACGAGTGTGACCCTCATTGCTTTGCTCGCACTGTGTACTTTCGTTTCCCCGGTAACCTGCCTGGCGCAGCAATCCGTTGCGTCACCCAGCACCGGCAATGAGAGCGACCAGCTGTGCACTATCGCCGGGACGGTACTGAGCGCGAACACGGGTGAGCCGCTGAAGAAAGCACACGTGTTTCTGTATCGTCGGCGAGACGATTCGAATGAGCACCCGTTGACCGCGACTAGCGACGCAACCGGCCACTTCTCCATTGAGAAGATTCCAGCAGACAAATACGAGCTTGCGATTGAGCATGCGAATTACTTGAACGTGCAATACGGCCAAGATCAGCCTGACAAGCCCGGAGCGATCCTGAGCCTTGCGCCGGGCCAGAAAATCACGGACCTGCTTTTCCGCTTGCATCGAACGGCGATCATTACGGGGCGTATTCTGGACGAAGATGGCGACCCGGTTCGCGGCGCTTTTGTGAGCGCGGTGGCTCATACCCTGGTTCGGGGAAAGGTGAAGTTAGAATCCAGTGCGAGCGAGGTGACGAACGATCTTGGTGAGTATCGAATTTACGATCTTGCGCCCGGCCGCTATCTCGTACTGGCGAGTCCTCCCAGAGTATCCCCGTGGCGCGTGTCTGATGAACAAACTGCGTATCTCCCGACGTACTTTCCCGGCACGACGGAGGGCACTCGGGCCTCCACGATCGAGGTGAAATCCGGCGATGAGATTACAGGCATCGATTTCTTCCTTGCGCCCAAGCTTCCCACTCGTACCTACAAAATTCGCGGCCGCGTCGTGAATTCCGCCACGGAAGATTTAGACACGCAGGTCCTTGTGCTGCTTTCGCCTCGCGGGAATCGAGATGTGGGATCTACTTCAAATCGACAGGAGGCCGCTGCTGACAGAAAGACGGGAGTTTTCGAGATCAAAGATGTTGTTCCGGGTGACTATGTCGCGATTGCGGTCTCGTTCGGTAGTGCCGAACGGCGCATAGCGAAGCAGATCGTAGATGTAGTCGGCAACGATGTTGATGGCCTTTCATTAGTGCTCACTCGAGGGATCGATATCCCCGTCCGAGTTGCTTTGGAGGGAAAGGGCGCCGCCTCTGCGGATGTCACCGTTGCTCTCAATCCTTTGGCGGACGATGAGAGTGAGGGTTTCGCCGAAATGCGGCGAGCCTCCGCAAGACCTGATGGTTCATTCGTTCTGAAAGAAGTCGGCGACGGGGCCTATGTGCTCGACGTTTATTCAAAATGCCAGGAGTGCTATCTGAAGTCCGCCAGCGCCAATGGCGTTGACCTGCTGGAGCGCGGTGTGCAGATTTCTTCGGGCGAAGCGCCTTCTCCAATCGCTCTCGTGTACAGCAGTAATTCTGGCACGCTGACCGGCGCAGTCACGAATAAAGACGATCTGCCTGCTCCGGGCGCTCTGGTGGTTTTGGTCCCGGACTCGAGCGCCCATCAAAAACCTGAACGATACAAGACCTCGACGACCGATCAATACGGACGCTTCGAGATTCGCGGCGTGCCGCCGGGACACTACAAGGCTTTCGCCTGGGAAAAAGCGGGCGAAGATTCTTATGGTGATCCCGATTTTCTGCGGCCTTTCGAAAGCATGGCGGAATCCTTCGACATAGCCGGTAACGAGCAGAAATCCGTGCAGCTTAAGATGATCGCAGCAGCCGATTCAGGAAACTAATCCTGCCCGCCCTACTGTAAAAGGCAATACGGACCGAAGTGCCAGATCGTTCGTCTGGCCGCGCGAATTCAGCTAGAATGTTTTCGGCAGCACATCGGAGTCAACACCATGGCGATCGGCCGCGAACAAGCGCGTATGGAACACACCGCTAGCACGACACACGATCAATTCAGCGAAACGATTTACGGCATCGTCTGCTCCACGTGCCACAATTACATTCTCATTGATAAGACGAATTGCCCGCCGTCGTGCCGCGAACACGAGACCTGTCGCGCCGCTTACGCTTAGATTTTCCTCAGTCGTGCGCCTAACTCCTGCTCAACGTTCAGCCACGCCCCGCCCAACTCTCGATTGACGGCTTCTCCGCGCTTGCGTACGATGCGCCGGATGCTGCGGAGGCGACCTCCGGGAGCGCGCGCCGAAATATGAAATCGCTCTTGAAAATAATTCTGTGGGCCGTGATCGCGCTCGCCGGCGCCGGGGCGCTCGCCGCCATCGCCTGCGAACGCCGCGAGCCGCTCAACGCCGTCTGGTTCGTCGTGGCGGCGGTCTGCACTTATCTCGTCGCGTATCGCTTCTACTCAAAATTCATCGCCGCGAAAGTTTTGGCGCTCGACGACACGCGCGCCACTCCCGCCGAGCGTCTGGAAGACGGCCACGATTTCGTCCCCACCAGCAAATGGGTTCTCATCGGCCACCATTTTGCCGCGATTGCTGGCCCTGGCCCGCTCGTCGGACCCACGCTGGCCGCGCAATTCGGCTACCTGCCGGGAACTCTGTGGCTGATTGTCGGCGCCGCGCTCGGCGGCTGCGTGCAGGACTTCATCATTCTTTTCTGCTCGATTCGCCGCGACGGAAAATCGCTGGGCCAGATGGCGCGCGAGGAAGTTTCCAAGCGCGGCGGAATGATCGCGCTGCTCGCCGTCCTCGCCATCATGATTATTCTGCTCGCGGTCGTCGCTCTGGTGATCGTCAAAGCGCTGAAAGAATCGCCCTGGGGCACTTTCACTCTTGCGATGACCATCCCCATCGCGCTGCTGATGGGTATCTATCTGCGCTATGTGCGTCCCGGCCGCGTGCTGGAAGCTTCGCTCGGCGGCGTCGCGCTGGTGATGCTGGCGGTAGTCTCCGGCCAGTGGGTGAACGCGTCGCCCGCCTGGTCCAGCGCCTTCACGTTTTCCGGCCCCGCGCTGGCGCTTGCGATCATCGCCTACGGCTACGCCGCCTCCGCGCTGCCGGTCTGGCTGCTGCTCGCGCCCCGCGACTACCTCAGCGCCTTCATAAAAGTCGGCGCGATCGCCGCGCTGGCCATCGGCGTGATCTTCGTGCGTCCCACACTCGAAATGCCCGCGCTCACTCGCTTCGTGGACGGCAACGGCCCCGTCTTCGCCGGGAAAATCTTCCCTTTCTGCTTCATCACCATCGCCTGCGGCGCCATCAGCGGCTTCCACGCGCTGATTTCCTCCGGCACCACGCCGAAAATGATCCTGCGCGAAAGCCATGCGCGCATGATCGGCTACGGCGCGATGTTAATGGAATCCTTCGTCGGCGTGATGGCCATGATCGCAGCCTGCGCGCTGCAGCCCGGCGTATATTTTGCGATCAACAGCCCCGCGGGAATTGTTGGCAAGACGGCGGACGCCGCGGCCGCCACCATCCGCAGCTGGGGTTACGCGCTCGACCCGCAAACCATGTCCGCGCTTGCGCAACGCGTCGGCGAACACACCCTGCTCGACCGCACCGGCGGCGCGCCTTCGCTCGCCGTAGGCATGGCGCAAATTTTCAGCGGCACCATCGGCGGCGAGCGTCTGCTCAGCATCTGGTACCACTTCGCCATCATGTTCGAAGCGCTTTTCATTCTCACCGTGCTCGATGCCGGCACGCGCGTCGGCCGCTTCATGGTGCAGGAACTCGGCGGGCACGTCTGGAAACCACTGGGCAAATCGGGCTCGACCGGCGGAATTCTCGCCACCAGCGCGCTGATGGTCGGCGCCTGGGGTTATTTTTTGTGGCAAGGCGTGCAGGATCCCCTCGGCGGAATTAATTCGCTCTGGCCGCTCTTCGGCATCGCGAACCAATTGCTCGCATGCGTCGCCCTCGTGGTGGCCACGACGATCCTGCTGAAAATGGGCCGCGCGCGCTGGATTTGGGTCACGCTCGCGCCGATGGTCTGGCTAGTCTCCATCACCATGACCGCCAGCTACCAAAAAATCTTCTCGGCAAATCCGCGCATCGGTTTTCTCTCGCAAGCCAACGTTTTGGCCGCGCAGATAGCCTCCAGCACGATGCCCGCTGAAAAAATCGCAGTCACTCAGCGGCTGATTTTCAATAATCGCCTGGATGCCGCCGTCACCGCGGTTCTAGCCGTGATGATTCTGGTGCTTCTTATCGAAGCCGTCGGCGAATGGATCGCAATTCTCAGCGGAAGGAAGGCCGCGGTGCTGCACGAATCGCCATACGTCACGACGCGCTGGGTGGAAGGGGACTAAAATGAACACCGCACGACGCGCACGGGCAGCGACGCAACAGAACCATCACGCGCCGCATCCCTGTTTAAGCGCCAGGTTTTCGCGGCGTTCTCGGGAAAACCTCGGGCGCGAAGAGCTCGCATCGCGAAATGCATCTCGCGCGGTCGAACTTGCGGACACCGCAGCAGCGAGAACGATTATGATAAGCCGACGCATGGCGGGCGCGCTTTTTCTATCCTGGGCTTGTGCAGGTTTCCTCCAGGCGCAGGAGTCCGATCCCACTCTCTCTCGCCGTCCCGCTTCGGTGCAACCAACCGATACGGCGGAACCCGCAACGATTCCCTTGTCCGTGCCGGTAGGCACGCCAATACAACTGGCGCTCGACGAAGAGGTTCGCATCCGGAAAGTTGGCCAGCCTCTCACGGCGCACACGGTAGAGCCAATTTATGCGTTCGACCAGCTGGTGATTCCCGTGGGCACCGCAGTCACAGGCGAAATCACGCGCATCGAACCAGTCTCGAATGGGAAACGCACGCTGGCGGCGCTGGACGCCGATTTCACTCCGTCGCACGCAATTGATGTCACATTCACGGAGCTGATTCTCGCCAGTGGCAAGCGCATTCCGATTTACACGGTCGTCACTCCCGGCTCAGGCCAGGTGATTCAATTCCTCAGCGCAGCCAACGAAAAGGAAGCCAAAGGTGTAAAGGATGCGGCGGCTCAGAAAGCCAAAGAGGCCAAGGAAGAAGCCAAGCGCGAATGGGATGCCGCGATGCAGCAAGTGAAGCAGCCGGGCAAATTTCACAAAGCCGAACGCTACGTTATTGCCGAGCTTCCCATTCATCCGCACTACATTGATGCCGGCACAGTTTATTTCGCGGAACTGCAGGAACCGCTCGATTTCGGAACCGAGCCGCTAACGCCCGAAATGGCCGCATCGTTGGGCGCAGCTCCTCCCCCCGGCAGCTACGTGCGCACGCTGCTCGCGACACCGCTCAATTCCGCCAGCACTGCGAAAGGCGCGCCGGTGGAGGCGATACTGTCGCAGCCGCTTTTTGACGGCACGCGCCTGATTCTTCCGCAGGGCTGTCGCTTGCGAGGTTCAGTAGTTCAGGTCCAGCCCGCGCGCTATATGAGCCGCAACGGCCAGCTGCGCATGGTTTTCCACGAGTTGCTTCCGCCGCAGGGAGCTGGCGGACAGATCGTCGCGCAAAAAGTGGAAGCGAACCTGGAAGGTGTGCAAGCCGCCGCGGCAGACAACGTCGCTCTGGACGCCGAAGGCGGCGCCCAAGCTGGCTCGCCGAAATCCAGGTACCTGCTGACGACAATCTCAATTGGTCTTGCGGCTGTTTCCGCCGGAGTCGGTGGCGACACCTTGGGCGATACCACCGAACGCGCCGCAGGCGGTGCGGGAGGCTTTAAGTTGATTGGAATCGCGCTCGGTGCCGGCATACATTCACAGCCATTTGGCCTGGCTATGGGAGCGCTCGGCGCGGGCAGATCCGTTTACGTCCATTTCATTGCGCGCGGCCGCGAAGTAGTCTTCCCGAAAAATACCGCCATGCAAATTGGCATCGGCACGCGCCACGCCCCGGCATCAGCCGCTGGAGGCGCAACCCAACAATGACTTCCGCCCGAGCTCTCGCAATCCGCATCCCGCGAAATATTTGGTCCTGGATCCGCCAGGTCACCGGCGATGCGGCCTACGAAAATTATCTGCGCTCCACGCGGCGCGCAGCAGACGTGGCACGCGCCGGTGCCTGCACATCGCATGCAGGCTGTTCGACGCATGCCACCTCCGCTCAAGTGCTCTCGCGCGAAGAGTTTTATCTCCACGCGCTCCGACGACGCTATTCCACTGTTTCCCGCTGCTGCTGATTCCGGTCGGTCCCAGAGATTCGGCTAGCTTGTCCCGAGATACATCACGTGGCAGTACGTTCCCAGCCTCACGTTGTACGCCAGGTACCAGCCAATGTGATCGGGATCTTCATAGATCACGATCTGGTCGGAATCCCAGAGCCAGTCGCTGCAATAACCCAGATCGAACGGCGCCACACTGAAGTAAAATCCGCCGAACCAGAAACGCGAAGGGCCTCCGCCCGCCAAGTGCCACACGTGCCCTCGTCCGAAACCGCCCGTGAAGTGCCCGTGTTCCCACGGGTGGTCGAGGTGATAGTGCGGATCGTTCTTCCCCGTATCGTGCCCAATCCATTTGCCGTCCGCGTGGACGTGGGGAGCGTTCGGATGCCCCTCTTTGTCGGCGAAGGAATGATTTTCTTCGACGGGATGTCCGGCGCCCTTCACCGCAGCCGGCCCGTGAGCCGGCGGGCGCGCGGGAACGCCCTCACGACCGCCAGGATGAGCTTGCGCAAAAATCGGAACACTGCACAGCAACAATACTGCGAGTAATCCTGCAAAGTGCCTCATGAGCACCTCCGAAGATAATTTGCCACCGCTTGTCAACGCATGCGGACGTGCTCTGTAGCGAACGTCCGCGATACAGCGCCAACCTAAATAACCGCATAACTCGACGCGTGCCAGACCATTTTGGTTTCTGCCGGGATGAACGGGCATTCACCCGAAAAAGGAACGCCTGTTGCAAAATCAAGACGCAGGGAATGTTGGCCGGCTTGGCCAAGGATTCGGCGCTGCTAGCTGGGCTGAGGAGTCTCTGGAATGATATTTCACGATGCTGCGGCAACAATCGGCAACACTCCGCTCGTCGAGCTCGGCCGCCTCGCCAAAAATCTTCCGGGCAGAATCGTCGCGAAACTTGAAATGCGCAATCCTTGCGGCAGCGTGAAGGATCGTCTGGGCGCGGCGCTCATCGAAGATGCCGAGCAGCGCGGCGTGCTGCGGCCGGGAATGACGCCCCCGATGACGATCGTCGAGCCAACCGGCGGTAACACTGGAATCGGCCTGGCGCACGTGGCGGCGATCAAGGGTTACCGCTTGATCTTGACCATGCCCGAATCCATGTCAAACGAGCGTGTCGCGCTGCTCCACCACCTCGGCGCCGAAGTCGTCCTCACGCCCGGCATTCTCATGACCGACGCGGTAGCGAAAGCGCGAGAAATTGTCGCGGAGACGCACAACTCATTGATGCTCGACCAGTTTACCAACCCAGCCAACCCAGCCCTGCACCGGCGAACCACGGCTGTCGAGATCTGGAACGACACAAAGGGCAATGTCGACTTTTTCGTCGCCGCAGTCGGCACCGGTGGAACGATTACTGGCGTAGGCGAAGTGCTGAAGCAACGAAAACCCCACGCGCGCGTCGTGGCCGTAGAGCCGGCCGGCGCGGCCTTGCTCTCCGGTGGAGTCGCTGGAAAACATCGGATGCCCGGCATCGGTGTTGGCTTCATCCCGAAAGTCCTGAACCGCGAAATCATTGATGAAGTCATCGCCGTGACCGACGAGGAAGCATTCGATTGCGCGCGCGGGCTGGCGCGCAACGAAGGGATCGTAGCCGGTATCTCGTCCGGTGCCGCATTGCACGCCGCAATCGCCGTCGCTTCGTGCGCCGGATCCTCCGCTAAGACGATCGTCGTCCTGCTCGCCGATACAGGTGAACGCTACATTTCGTCCAAATTGTTTGAATAACGCAGGCGCTGGGAGCCAGCCGCATCGGTAACCGACCTCACGAACACCCCGTGTACTTCGTTGACGGAACCGCCCGCCGACCCGTATAATTGGGGTTTGTCACTAGCTTCAGGAGGCAGCATGTACGCCGTAATTCGCACTGGGGGAAAGCAGTACCGCGTCGAGCCCGGTAAGACCATCCGCATCGAGCGGCTCGAGGGCAAAGTCGGCGGCAAGGTCACTTTTGACGAAGTGCTCGCCGTGCGCAATGACGACAAGAAATTCGCATCCGGCGATGCGATCGCCAAGGCCAAGGTCATCGGCAAGATCGTAGCCCAGGATCGCGGTCCGAAAATGCTCACTTTGAAGTACAAGACGGGCGGTCAGTACAACATCAAGCGCGGCCATCGGCAGAATTACACCTCTGTCGAAGTCAGCGACATCCAAATTTCGTAGGGGTTTGCCATGGCACATAAAAAGGGCGGCGGCTCTTCCACAAACGGACGCGATTCCCACGGACAGAGGCTCGGCATCAAGCGCTTCGGCGGCCAATTGGTCACAGGCGGCAGCATTCTGATTCGCCAGCGCGGCACTCGCTACAAGGCCGGCAAGAACGTCAGCCGCGCGAAGGACGACAGCCTCTTCGCCACCATCACTGGCGTCGTGCGCTTCGAAGACAAGGGCGCGCACGGCAAGTTCATCAGCGTGTTCCCGGCGGAAGAATCCGCTGTCGGCGGCGCGGATCGCGCGGCATCCGCAGCGGACTCCGCGGCAGCCAACTAACGATTCGTTTTCCGGTACGCGCTCGGTTACCAGGGCGCGTATTTTTGTTTTTGCTCCCAGCCCCGGCGTATGCTTTCTTCGAGCGACTCCAAATCAGGTGACCCGTGTTTGCAGATGAAGCCAAAATCTCCATCAAAGCCGGCGACGGCGGCAACGGCTGCGTCGCCTTTCGCAGGGAGAAGTACGTCCCGCGCGGCGGTCCTTCGGGCGGGGATGGCGGCAAGGGTGGCGACATTTACATCGAAGCGAACCCGCACGACAACACGCTGCTGCGCTATCGCTACAATCGCGAGTTCAAGGCCGGACGCGGCGGGCATGGCGAAGGCTCGAATTGCTCCGGCAAGTCCGCGGACGATCTAGTTCTGAAAGTTCCCGTCGGCACCGTTATTTTCGATCTGAATTCCGGCGAGCAGCTTTTCGATTTGACCCAACCCGGCCAGCGCTTTCTCGCGGCCAAGGGCGGCCACGGTGGACGCGGCAATGGCAATCCTCATTTCGTTCGCCCCTGGCACCAGGCTCCGCGCGAACACGAAGACGGCAAGCCCGGCGAAGAACTCTCGCTGCGTCTTGAATTGAAATTGCTTGCCGACGTTGGCCTGGTCGGCTTCCCGAACGCTGGAAAGTCCACGCTGATTTCGCGCATTTCGGCGGCGCGGCCCAAGATCGCGGCCTACCCCTTCACCACACTGGAGCCGCATCTCGGTGTGGTTTCTGCCGATCCCGATGCCGCGCCGGGCCAGGGCCGCTCGTTTGTCGTGGCTGATGTCCCCGGCTTGATCGAAGGCGCGCATGAGGGCGTCGGACTCGGCACGCGTTTTCTGAAACATCTGGAACGCACGCGCCTGATCGCGCATCTAGTAGACACCAGCGATGCCAACGACCGCGACCCCATCCGCGATTACGAAATCATCATGCACGAGCTGGCTTCATTCAGCCCGGAACTGGCGGAGAAGCCGATGATTCTGGTGGCCACCAAGCTCGACGCCACTACCAACCGCGACCATCTGGAAGAGTTGCGAGCGTTTGCCGCCGAACGCGGCCTGGAATTTCATGCGATTTCGTCGGCGTCGGGCGAAGGAATCACCGAACTGGTACGCTCGATGGCCGATGCGCTCGACCGCCTGCCCAAGCCAGGCGTGCCGGTTGAAACGCAGGAATCGCATGATGGCGCGAATTTCACCACACATGTTTCGTCTCCTGATTCGGCTGACGCCGATCCCGAAGCAGAACCAGAAGAGGCCCACGCCGCCCCGCCCCGGGAGGAGAGTTGAGCCCGCAAGCCGCGCATAAACCGCACGGCTCCGCGCATCGCCGCTCGGTCGCGCTCTTTGGCGGCACGTTTGATCCTGTCCATTCCGGCCATATCGCCGTGGCGCAGGCGGCGGAGAAGCGATTTCATCTGGACGCGGTGTATTTTGTGCCCTCTTCGCGCCCGCCGCACAAGTCGAAACCAGCACTCACTCCTTTCTTGCATCGCTACACCATGGTTGCGCTGGCCTGCGCGGGTTATCCTGATTTCCATCCGTCGCTCGCCGAAGCACCTGCCGACGGCGCTGCGCCCCATGTTTTCTACACTTTTGACACCGTCCGCCGATTTCGCCGCGAACATCCGGACGATCAGCTCTACTTCATTGTCGGCGCCGATCAGTTCCTGGAGATCCCCACCTGGAAGAATTACGAAGGGCTTCTGGATACTTGCGATTTCATTATCGCCAGCCGGCCCGGCTTTCGCCTGGAAGCTCTGCGCCTGGTAATTCCTCCGGAAAAATTGGGCCGCTCCAGATCCGATGATCCCAACAGGATCGTCCTGCGCAAATCCACCATTCATTTGCTGACGACAGTGTCCAGCCACATCTCCTCAACTGAAATTCGTATGCGCCTCGAACGCAGCCAATCCATACACGGACTTGTGCCCGCGCCCGTGGAGGGTTACATTCTGGGACAGGCTCTTTACCGGTGACCCTTAACTCTCTCGATCCCGAAATCCTGCTGGCCGTGGAAGCAGCTCAGGAAAAACAGGCTCTGGACGTTTCCGTCTTGAACCTTTCCGGCTCGGGCGCGTTCGCCGATTATTTTCTGCTTTGCTCCGGCTCCAGCCAGCCGCAGATTCAGGCCATCGGCGAAGCCATCGAAGAGCGGCTGCATCGTCACGGACATCGCCCCGCGCATCGCGAAGGCAAATCCAGCGCCGAATGGGTGCTGCTCGATTACGGATTTTTCGTCGTGCACATTTTCAGCGAACGCGCGCGCCAGTATTACGACCTGGAGCGCCTGTGGCGTAATGCCGAGCGCATCGAGTTCCACGAGCCTGGCGGCCCCACGGCTGCGCGCCCTAAATCCCACGATGAGCGGCACAACGAATCCGAAGGCAACGTCACGCAGCAATGAGCATTCTGCAATGAGGCCGCCGCGATGAGCGCTGCCGCGGCCATTCCTTGGATTGCGTCGGACACCGCCTCCCGGCGCGTTCTGGAGCTTGCCGAAAAAGTCGCGGGTGCTTCCACCACCGTGCTCATCACCGGCGAAAGCGGCACCGGCAAGGATCAGCTCGCCCGCTGGATCCATCAGCGCAGCCCGCGTCACGATGCGCCCCTGCTGAAAATTGATTGCGCCAGCCTGCCTTCCGAGCTAGTGGAATCCGAACTCTTCGGCCATGAACGCGGCGCATTCACTGGCGCGGTGGCGCGCAAGCCGGGCCGCCTGGAAATGGCGCAGACCGGAACCATCGTCCTCGACGAAGTGGCCGCGCTCGCCCCCGGCATGCAGGCCAAACTCTTGCGCGTGCTCGAAGAGCGCACCTTCGAGCGTTTGGGTGGCACAGAAACGCTGCACATGGAAGCGCGCCTGATGGCGTTGACCAATACGGATTTATCGCAGGCCGTCGCCGCCGGAAGGTTCCGCGAAGATCTTTTCTTTCGCCTGAACGTGCTTTCGATCGTCGTTCCGCCGCTGCGCGAACGCCGTGCTGACATTCCGGAGCTCGCCGCGCACTTTTTGGCGCGCCTCGGCCCCGTGCACGGGCATCCCGACGCAACTTTCGATCCAACCGCGCTTCGCCTACTGGAATCCTACAATTGGCCCGGAAATATTCGTGAATTGAAGAACGCCGTGGAACACGCGCTGGTATTCACGAAGCAGCCGCAGCTGAGCGCCGAGGATTTCCCGGAAATCGTGCGCGCCGGCAACAGCGGACAAGGTCCCGGCGGCCCGCTGCGCTCGCTGGAAGATCTCGAACGCGACGCCATCAAGGCCACGCTCGATGCTACGCACTACAAAATCGGCCGCGCCGCCGAAGTCCTGGGCATCAGCCGCAAGACGCTGCTCGAAAAACGCAAAAAATTCGACCTGTTGTAACGCGACGCACCGCCAAGAAATGAAAATCCGCCTGATCATGCTCGGCAAGACCCGCCGCGAAGAAGCTCGCGCCATGGTGAGCGACTACGTCCAGCGTATCCAGCACTACGCCGAAATTGAAATCAGCGAACTACGCGACGCCGGCCCTGCAGCGTTGCGCAAGTTGAAGATCGATCCTGCCGCTACGGTGGTCCTGCTCGACGCAGCAGGAAAGCAATTCACTTCGCAACAATTCGCGCGCTGGCTGGGCGATCTGCGCGACCGCGGCACCCGCGAACTGGTCTTCCTCTGCGGCGGTGCCGAAGGGTTTCCCGCGGAACTGCGCTCCGGCGCCAAACAAAAAATCTCGCTCTCGACGCTGACCATGCCGCACGAATTCGCGCGCGTGATCCTGGCGGAGCAAATCTATCGCGCCTTCGCGATACTAGCCGGCCATCCGTATCCAAAGTAAGAAGCAGGCGGCTCTCGGGGAGTTTTGCGGAAACCGGCAGACGTCTTATGGGAGAATATCCGGACCACCATGGCCATCAAAATCACACACGACGCCGGCGCGCCAACCGCCTCCATCGAATTCATGATCACGCAGCCGCTGCCCGATTACGATCTCGAGGAAGTCGAAGCGGCTATCCCGCGCGACGTGGACCCCATGCTCGCTTCCCAGGGATTCCTGGACTTGCTCGATGAGACGCGCGCGCTACTCGACCGCGAGCTCCCGGCAGCCAATCTTGAAATCGCCCAGCTCACCGGCGCGATCTGCCACGACAAATCCGTGCATCGCCCCGGAATCTGGCTCGTGCTGCGCGAACGCGGCGCCGGAAAAGAAATGTCCGCCGCGGCAATGCAACAAGTAGCCCGCATAGCCGAAACGATCCGCTCCACCTTCGACCTTTCCTAAGCGCAAAAAAAACCGCAGAGACGCAGAGTACGCTAAGTAAGTCCGTGCGATAAATTGCCGGGCACCCTCTGCGTTCTCTGCGTCTCTGCGGTAGTTGTCTCGTCAGACTTCAATCCGTCGAAATCCCGCCGCTACTTCGCCTCGGAAATCTCCACAGACGCCCGCGTCGTCTCCCAATCCATGCGCAGCGAAGCTCCATTCCCCAATTTATCCACGGCGATCGTGAAATTCTCCACCGCCGCCGGCAGCGACGACACCTTCATATCCGTGCGAGCCAGATCCTGCGCTGCGCCGGCATAGTTGGTACCCCACAGCGGCCCGCCCTTATCGTTTTTCGTCGTCTTGCTGATAATCAAAGTCCATTTATCCGCGTTCGGAATCGTGAAAAGCGTATACGTTCCCGCCGGCACGGTCTTGCCGCCCACGGTTATCACGGTATTCGTGGTCAAAGTGGTCGCTTCATTCGCCCCAGCGCGCCACACTTCCCCGTAAGGAACCAGTCCGCCATAAATCTTGCGCCCCTTCGCGCGCGGGCTCGAATACTCCACAGTGATGGTTTTCCCGTCGGCAAAACTGAATTCCACTTGCGCCGGCGGGCTGGGCCGCTGGCTCTTGTCCTGCTGTGCGATCGTACAGGGCGCCAATACACTGGCGCTCAATAGAATCGCGCTACACAATCCCAAGAATTTCTGCATGTCATTTTCTCCTGATCAAGCGTCGCTAGTTTTTTGCGATCCCTTAGACCTCGCACATCATATCCGAATTTCTCATTTAGCGGCATTGGGACGGCGCTTGCGTGGGAACCCTGCGTCATGCTGACACACTATGTTATTTTGACGCGTCATTTTGAGACAGCCCATCGGATTCCACCACAAAATCCCTCAATTTCCCTTGTTTTTGATGCATTCCAGGCCAGCTAACCAACCCTGTGAATCGGGTTCGGGTATTACAGAACTATTACAAACACGCTCGCCGACGCCTGCTACTCTGAGGAGGTTGTGGACACCACAAAGAACCAGCCAGAGGCCCTCATGACCCAGTCACTCGAAGTCCTGAAGAAAACATCTAAGAACAACGGCGAGATTAACTGGGTCACTTCGATTTTCATGGGCATATTCCACGTGGGCGCCATCGCTGCTCTGTTTTTCTTTTCCTGGAAAGCGTTCTTCGTTGCGGTCGTTCTCTGGTGGATCGCCACCAGCCTGGGCATCGGCATGTGCTATCACCGCCTGCTCACGCACCGCGGCTACAAAGTTCCTAAGTGGCTGGAATACACTCTCACGGTTTTCGCCACGCTCGCCCTGGAAGGCGGCCCGATTTTCTGGGTCGCGACGCACCGCATTCATCATCAATTTTCAGACCAAGAAGGCGATCCGCACTCGCCTGTTGACGGCACCTGGTGGTCGCACATGGGCTGGATCCTGACGGGCAAGTCCATGCATCATGACACCACCACGCTTTCGCGTTACGTCCCCGACCTCGCCGAAGACAAATTCCACGTTTGGATCACCAAATATCATTACGTGCCGATGATCGTTCTCGGCGTGCTACTGCTCGCTTTCGGCGGCGTCAAGTTCGTTCTGTGGGGAATTTTTCTGCGTACCGTTATCGGCCTGCACTTCACCTGGCTGGTGAATTCCGCAACGCACAGCTGGGGCACGCGCCGCTTTCAAACCCGCGATCTATCCACGAATAGCTGGTGGGTGGCGCTGGTCACGTGGGGCGAAGGCTGGCACAACAATCACCACGCGCATCCCGTCTCCGCGCGGCACGGCTTGGCCTGGTACGAAATTGATTTCAACTGGTACGTGATCTGGACGCTGGAGAAAATTGGCATCGCCAAGAAGGTCTACACGGCGAAAATCTCTGAAATTAAGCGCGCCAATCAAGCCATCGTCGCCAAAACTCTCACACGCGAAAATCCCCGCGCGCTGGCTCCAGCCGAGCTGTAGCGCCGGCGTCTCGCGGGCTCTTCACCCCCGCCGTTGCAGTTGAATTTGTAGCGGCCGGTTCAGGTTCATCGAACCGGGCAGCCGTTGCGTTTGGTTTTCTTGCCCCTGGCTAAAGCGTTCCACCATCTCGCCCCACCCGCGCCTTCGCGGTACAATCCCCAATAGACACCGTGCAAATCGCGAGTCGCAGAAAAACGATCGCCTTCTTCGTCGTGCTGGGCTGCGCCCTGGTGGCCTTGGCCATCGCCCTCACTGTTGGCTGGACCATTCTGAATTGGCGCCAAGGCGTGCTGCTATTTTTCGGCGTGATCTTTTTCGCCGCGATCATCGCCGGAATGATTCTGAACACCATCTTTCTCGTCCGCGAAATCCGCCGCAACGAACAGCACGACAGCTTCATCAACGCCGTCACGCACGAACTGAAAACTCCCATCACTTCCATCCGCCTGTATCTGGAAACGATGCAGCGCCGCGAAGTGGACGAAGCACAGCGCCAGCAATTTTATAATCTGATGCTGCTCGATACCGATCGCCTGCTTGGAACCGTCGAGCAGGTCCTCAAAGCCGGCGAAGCCAGTTACCGCCGCGGCAAACGCCACCACGTGGAGCTGGATTTCACCGAACTGGTTCGCGAATCCATCGAACTGGCGCGCCTCCGCCATCACTTGTCGCCCGGCGTTCTGCATTTCGATCCCGTCTCAGCCAACGCTGCTCCCATCCTGCTGCGCGGCGACCCCGCCGAGCTGCGGACCGCGGTTTCCAACTTGCTCGACAACGCTGTGAAGTATTCCCGCGACCAAGTGGATGTCGCGGTGCGCATCGAGACTCCCGACGATGAACACGTCGCGCTGCGCGTCAGCGATCGCGGCATCGGCATTCCCGCGCCGGAATTGAAACGCATCTTCAAACGTTTCTATCGCGTTCCCGGACGCCCCAGTTTTCAGGTCAAGGGAACCGGCCTCGGCCTGTTCATCGTGCGCGCCGTCGCGCGCGCGCATGGCGGAAAAGTGTACGCCGCCAGCGAAGGCGAAGGCCGCGGCTCCACGATTTCGCTGGAATTGCCGAGGAATGTCGCATGAGCCGCGTGCTGGTCGTCGAAGACGAAGCGCACCTAGCCAAGGGATTGCGCTTCAACCTCGAAGCGGAAGGCCACTCCGTGGAAGTTTCCGGCGACGGTGAATCAGCGCTGGAGCGCCTGGTCGCAAACAACGAAGATTTCGACGCTGTCGTGCTCGACGTTATGCTCCCCGGCAAAGACGGTTTCGCCGTCGTGTCTACTTTGCGCAAGGCTCACAACTTCGTTCCGGTGCTGATTCTTACCGCGCGCGGCCGCCCTGAAGATGTGCTGCAGGGATTTGCCGCCGGCGCGGATGATTACCTGCCGAAACCTTTTCAGCTGCCGATATTTCTCGCCAGGCTGCAAGGCTTGCTGCGCCGCAGCCAGTGGCTGGTGGCGGAAAAAGCCGCAACAAAGAGTCGCGCTGGGAATGGAAAGGAAGCCGCTGCCCACTTCGCATCTGATGCGGATGTATTTTCCTTCAACGGGAAGACGATTGATTTCGGAACGCTGGAACTCCGCGTCAACGACGCCACCATCCAGCTCACGCTGATGGAAGCAAAACTCCTCCGCCACCTGATTCGCAGCAAAGGCCGCACCGTCTCCCGCAAGTCCATCCTCGAAGACGTCTGGGGCCTGCATGAAGACACCGACACGCGCGCCATAGACAATTTCATCGTCCGCCTCCGCCGCTACATCGAAAAGGACCCCTCCAAGCCCCAACATCTGCTAACCGTCCGCGGCGTGGGCTACCGCTTTCTCGCATAAAGGCCTCGCCTCGCTTGACGTTTCCACAGCCTGCGCTCACTATTCCGAATTGCACGCGTAGCGCCGGCTGGTCTTGAGAGCCTGTCGGTGGCAGGCGCGAAGGGCGTCCCGCCGGCTCCTTTGAATTAGGTTTTTCGCAGTCGCTATAATGCGCAAGGAACTCATCACATGCCCGAAGGCAAAGGACTGCTAATCGTTTACACCGGGCCCGGCAAGGGCAAGACCACGTGCGCGCTGGGCACGGCTTTTCGCGCCGTTGGCCAGGGGATGCGCGTGATGATGGTGCAGTTCATCAAGGGCTCCTGGCACTATGGCGAACTCGACGCCGCGAAAATGCTCGGCGACGATAAATTCGAAATTCGCCCCATGGGCCGCGGCTTCGTTAAAATCGGGGGCGCGGAAACCGATCCCGCAGACGCAAAAATGTGCGAAGAGGCCTGGGAATTCGGCCGCGCGCAGATTTACAGCGAAAAATACGACCTGGTCGTCCTCGATGAAATCAATTACGTGATCGGCTACAAAATGCTGGACGTCGATCGGGTCGTCGAAGCACTGACCCAGCGCCCTGAGCGCGTCCACGTGATCTGCACAGGCCGCAGCGCGCATCCCAAGCTGGTGGAAGCTGCCGACCTGGTGACGGAAATGCGCGAAGTAAGACATCCGTACACCAAAGGCATCCTCGCGCAACGCGGAATTGACTACTGATCCAAAAGGCGCAGCGGCGCGGCAGCCGCGGCCATTTTTTAACTTTCAACTTTTAACTCTGAACTGTTAAGTTCGTAAAGGGCTCGCGAGCCCAGAAACCCCAACCCATGGCCTGGTTCAAGCGCGAAAAAAAACCGATCGAAAATCCCACGCCGGCCGAAGAGCGCCGCGTCCACACCGAAGGGATGTGGACGAAGTGCAATTCCTGCCGCGCCATCATCTGGAAAAAAGATCTCGAAGCAAATTGGGAAGTCTGCACCAAGTGCGATCACCACTTCCGGCTCGGTTCCCGCCGCCGCCTGGAAATGCTGCTCGACGAGGAGCCGTGGACCGAACTCGACGCCGACCTCGCCTCCAGCGACCCGTTGCAATTCACCGACACCAAGCCCTACGCGCAACGCCTGAAAGAAGCGCAGCGCAAACTCAACATGAAAGACGCAATCATCACCGCCGAAGGCCGCTTGAACGGCCGCCCCGTGGTCTGCTGCGCGATGGAATTCGGCTTTATTGGCGGCTCGATGGGCGCGGTGGTGGGTGAAAAAGTGGCGCGCGCGATAGACCGCTGTTTGGAACAGAAAGAACCGCTCATCGTCGTCTCCTGTTCCGGCGGCGCGCGCATGATGGAAGGCGTCGTCAGCCTGATGCAGCTTGCGAAAGTTTCCGCCGCGCTCGGGCGCCTCGACGAAGCGAAGCTCCCTTTCATTTCCATACTCACCGATCCCACCACCGGCGGCGTCACTGCCAGCTACGCGATGCTGGGCGATCTGAATATTGCCGAGCCGGGCGCGCTGATCGGCTTTGCCGGCCCGCGCGTCATCGAACAAACCATCCGCCAGAAACTGCCGGAAGGTTTTCAGACCGCCGAATTCCTCCTGGAGCACGGCTTCCTCGACGCCGTCGTCCCGCGCAAGGAAATGAAGCCTTACATCAGCCAAGCCCTCGACTTCTTCGTCGGTTAACCCCATGACGTACGAAGAATCCGTACGCGCTCTCTTTTCGCTCGGCCGGGAACTCGCCGCACCACAACAGGCACGCGTTCAGAAATTCGGTCTCGCCAATATCACTATTCTCGCCGAGGACCTCGGCCAACCTCAGCGCTCCTCGCCCTGCGCGCACATCGCTGGCACCAATGGCAAAGGATCCACCGCCGCGATGCTGGAATCCATCCTGCGCGCTGCTGGGTTGCGCGCCGGCTTATACACTTCGCCGCACCTCGAACGCATCAACGAGCGTATCCGCATAAACGGCGAAAATATTTCGGACAAGGATTTCGCCGCGGCCTGGTCCCGCGTTCACGCTTCCATCGAATCGCTGATGGCTTCCGGAAAACTCGCGGCGCACCCCACTTTCTTCGAGTGCGTCACGGCCATCGCTTTTTTCGCTTTCGCCCAGCATCAAGTGGATTTTGCCATCTACGAAGTCGGCCTCGGTGGCCGCCTCGATGCCACGAACGTCGTCGAGCCGGAAGTCGCCATCATTACCCCGGTCGATTTCGATCACGAAAATTTTCTCGGTCATTCCATCGCGGAAATTGCCGCCGAAAAAGCCGGCATCATCAAACCCGGCGCATGGGTGGTCAGCGGCAGCGAACGCCCGGAAGCCCGCGTCGTGATTGCCCGGAAATGCGCCGAAATGGATGCACGTCTCGTCGAAGTTGACGCGACGGCGCGGCTTAACGACGTGCAATCCGCAGACGGCCAGTATCGTGCGGTCGCGGCATTCACGCATTCGCGCAAACAACTTACGCTCGCCCCGTCGTTGCCGGGGCGCTTTCAGATTCGCAACGCGCTCACCGCCGCCATCGCCGCCCGCCTGCTCGCGGAACGTGGTTTCCCGCTGCCCGACGCCGCCATCGAGCGCGGCATCGCCACTGCCGATTGGCACGGGCGCCTGGAGCGGCTTGCCATCCAGCCCGATCTTTACCTCGACGGCGCGCACAATCCCGCCGGCGCCCGCGAACTGCTGAAATTCTGGCAGGAAAACTACGCCGCTCGCCGCATCATCCTCGTCTACGGAGCGATGCGCGATAAAGCGGTAGATGAGATCTCCGGCGTTCTTTTCCCTCATGCTTCCGTCGTCGTTCTTACAGCGCCACGCCAGCCGCGCGCCATTTCCGCGCCGTTGCTCGCCGAAATGACCAGCCATGACGCCAAGGAAACCCTCGTCGTACGCGATCCGGGCGAAGCCCTGGAAGCCGCGCTGGAACTGGCTGGCCCGCAGGACGCCGTGTTCGCGACTGGCTCGTTGTACCTTGTGGGCGAATTGCGCGCCTACTGGAGCAAACGAGCAGCGAAAAGTCGTTCTACCATCGGACGGAATTTGCCTTCCGGAACTTAGTAGCCTTCTCCCGAACTTCGTAGTTTTCTCCCGCAATCCGTAGCGCGCTTCTGCAAATTGCAGAATCGCCGCCGCTGTGCCTCACGTTCTCCCAAAAACGAGAAATATTGCATTTGCGAACACGCCGCGCGTCCCAACCACGAACACGATTTCCCATCTGCGCACGCCTGAAATGCAGTTTCCAAAAGACAACACTTTTTGTGAACAACTCGCTCATTTTCTTCGTTTATCTGGCAGTTGCTGCGATGCAAAACGCCGCCTCGTGCGTCTAAGAAAATCAAGCAGGAGGGCCCTATGAAGCAGGATTTGAGAAGGCAAAAATTGGAATCATTCGGTCGCGCACCGGCTGTGTTGTGTGCCGCGCTGCGTCAATTTCCAAAGAAAATGTGGATCTACAAACCGGCCAACGAGCGCTGGAGCATTCACGAAATTATTCTGCATCTCGCCGATAGCGAAGCCAGCGCCTACGTTCGCTGCCGCGCATACATCGCCGAGCCGGCCGCCAGCCACGCCGCGAAATTCAGCGCCTCGCGCTGGGCTGGTTCGCTCGGTTATTTTCACCAGAGCACGCGCGAAGCCTTGGAAATTATCCGTCGCCTCAGAAAAATGACGTATCAACTGCTCATCGCGCTTCCTGAAGAAGTCTGGGACAGCACCGTCACTCATCCGCGCGATGGCGCCATCAGCCTCGATCGCTGGGTAGACCTGCAGGAACGCCACATCCCTCACCACATCGAGCAAATGCGCCAGAACTACGAGACATGGCTCAAGACGCATCCTCCCAGACGCCGCCCTTCGTCCGTGCGCGCCACAGGAATATCGTCAGGGATGGTTTCGATGACCGCCGGGATCTGCTAGCGACGCGAACCGGCGCCACGCCCACAGCGCACTGTCGTCGCTCTGCAGCCGGTGCATCAATCCGCTCGCGGTCGTGCGCCAACGCGTCAGCTGCCAGAAGTCCTGTAATCGCCTGGACGGCTTTCCCTCCGCGCGAAATCTGGCGCCCACGGCCGCCAGCGCCGCTCGGCCCCCGTAGCCCTTGCCCCTGCCCAGCCAACGAGAGAGAATGAGTCACGCTGTGGCGCTCGGTTCGTAGCATCGCCCAGCCTGAAACGGGGGAGGATAGCCGTGGCGGAAAACCAGATACCCGAACAAAAGAATAATTTGATCATCCGCGTGCCGTTGTCGTCGGATGGCTACGTCTCGATTTATTTCTCAAGCAACGATGGCCGTCTGATGAGCGAACGCGAGTGGTGGCACCTGAAACAAGTCATTGAACTCGCCAGCAAAGCGTTCGTGAAGCCCGAAGAGCGCGCGCAAGCCGCCGCAGCCGGCGCATAACGCATCGTGCGGCAAATGACGCGCGGTGAGTCAGCGCGGCCCAACGTTGCAGGTCTGAACGTTCACCGCCCAAAATCGGCCAAGGAGTTGCGATGTACCCTGAAGAACTGCTTGTAGGAATGCGCCAGGAACTGACGAACATCGGTTTTCGCGAATTGCGCACGGCGAAGGACGTTGATACGACCCTGCAACAAAAAGAGCGCACCGTGCTCGTCGTCGTGAATTCCATCTGCGGATGCGCCGCGGGCAGAGCTCGTCCGGCGGTCGCCATGGCGCTGACGCACCAGGCGCGCCCGGAAATTCTAGCCACCGTTTTCGCCGGCCAGGATCGCGAAGCCACCGAGCAAGCCCGCAGTTATTTCACCGGCTACGCTCCCTCGTCCCCCTGTATCGCCTTGCTGCGCGACGGCAAAGTGGCCTTCATGCTCGAGAGGTCCGCCATCGAGGGCCGCGACCCGCAAGCTATCGCGGCAGATCTCACGCGCGCCTTCGACCGCTTCTGCACTCCGGTCGCCGCGCGCGCCAATCAGTAGCTCGACTTGCCCTTTCATCTGCAGAGGGAATCTTGATCTGCGCGGCATGCGGCGCAACCACCCCAGAAGGAAAGCCATTTTGCAGTTCCTGCGGCCGGCCGCTGGTGGGCTTTTCCGTCGGCCGAGCCGCCGCGCAGTCCCCCGCGCCGGATTTTTCGCCCGCGCCTTCCTCTACTGATTCTCTCGCGGTTCCTCGTACCGAAGATTACGCCGGTTTTTGGCTGCGCGTGCCCGCGGCGATGATCGATTTGATTATTCTCGCAATTCCGCTTGCGATGGCCGTCTCCTACTTATCCGTAGCGATGGGCAGCTGGCGCGCATTCTTAAGTCTCCATCCGGGACAACCGCCGCAAGAGATCGTCGCGGCCTTCGGCAGACCGTACCTGTTCCTGATTCTCTGCTTCTTCATCGTCACCAGCTGGCTCTATTTTGCGTTTTGCGAAAGCTCCACCTGGCAGGGCACGCCCGGCAAGAAATTCATAGGCCTCCGCGTCGCGGACCTGCGCGGCAATCGCGTTACGTTCGGTCGTGCCAGCGGCCGCTTCTTCGCAGGGCGCTTCGTCGCCCACGTCCCGTTCCTCGGCTCCCTCTACTTCGCGCTCGATTGCATCTGCGCCGGCCTAACCTCGCGCAAGCAAGCTCTCCACGACCGGTTTTCCGGCTGCCTCGTCCTCCGCAAGAACGAGGGCCTGCTCTATCGCGAATAGACCTCCCATATTTCGTTCGTGCCGTTCCGAGGCAGGAGAGACGCCGAGCGTGTCACTCATGCCGCGTCAGCAACGCGAAACGTTCCTGGAATCAACACAGCTTGATTGGGCACTGGCCTGCAGCGTAGGCACCGATGCGCCTGAAACACGGAGGCTATGATGCCAACTTATTTCAAACCAATAGTCGCGGTCGCGCTTTCGCTTTTGATATTGGCGGGTCTCGCGGCGGAATCGAGTCGACAACAAACACTCACGCAATCAACTCAGGCGTCGGAACCTGGAGCCCCCAGCAAATCACATCCCAAGAAGTCCATCGTGTATCGAAACAAACAGTACGGTTTTACGTTCAACTTGCCTGCGAGCTGGAAGGGCTATTCGATTATGGTTGGTTCTTGGGGCGGAATCGTTTATGGGCCGACGGACGCAGAAGCGGGAGAGGAACTCGGCACAGAACCCAAAAGCACTCTAGAGGGTCCAAAGATTACAATCAGGCATCCGCTCTGGACTGGTGTAAATGTGCATCAAGATATTCCGATCATGATTTTCACAAAGGCCCAGTGGAGGTTCGCCGAGAATGGCTCGCTGGTGGTTAGTGCCGCGCCGATTGGACCTAGCGAAATTGGCCGAAACTCCAAGTACGTTTTTGCGCTCCCACCCCGATACGATTTCGGCGATGCCATCGGAGTTCAAGAAGTAAGCGACATCATCAGTGGTCATCCGCTTCGGGCTCGATGAGCCCTTGCGACGGTTCCCTCTGCAGGAACCGAGGATTGCCGCGCCCGCCGCGCAATGATAGGATGGCCTTTCATGAGCCCGGCGCCAGCCCCTAAAATTCGCGTAGGCATCCCCTATCGCACTAGAAAAGAAGAACTTAGCAACAAGCGCGACGCCTACGAAAAATACGTCGCAGCCGTCGCAGCCCACGGCGCCGAGCCCGTGGAAATCTCGCTCGGCCTAAGTCCCGCTGAGTTGAAGCACTTAGCCCAAACACTCGACGCAGTAGTCCTCCCCGGCAGCCCCGCCGACGTCGAGCCCTCTCTCTTTCACGCCGCGCGCGATCCGAAAACCGCCGACTCCGACGCCGACCGCGAGCGCACCGATTTCGCCCTGCTCGATCATGCCATCACCGAACACAAGCCCGTCCTCGCCATCTGCTACGGCGTGCAGAGCCTCAACGTGTTCCTAGGCGGTCCGCTGGTGCAGGACATTCCCTGCGCAATCCACACAAAAATCCAGCACGCCTGGACCGGCCACGAAGGTTCCGAGCCGCATCACGACGTGACGCTCGACGCTGGTTCCCGCCTCGCGCAGCTGGCCGGCTCCGCGAAAGCGCGCGTGAACAGCTCGCATCACCAATCCGTGCTTCAGCCGGGAAGAAATCTTCGCGTCGTGGCCCACGCTCCCGATGGCGTGATCGAAGCAGTCGAATGGACCGGCGATGCCAACTGGATCGTAGGCGTGCAGTGGCATCCCGAACGCATGGTCGCCTCGGACGAGCTGGCGCGGTCGCTGTTTCGCGATTTAGTCGTGGTCGCAGCCGCCACGCGCAAAGCGCCAGCGCATTCTTAGGCGCGCCGCACCGCACGGCGCGGCAGCAGGCGCCAGTTGATGCAAGGTGTCAGATTTTGCTTTCAACTTTTAACTGTAAACTCTGGACTCTTAACTTTTGACTCTCAACTCTGAACCAATCTCGGCACACCATTCATCGGGGGAAAAATGATTTCGCTCGCAGGCAAGGCTGCACTAATCACCGGAGGCTCCCGCGGCATCGGAGCCGCGACCGTAAAACTCTTCGCGCAGGCCGGCGCGGACGTGGTCTTCAATTACCACCGCAGCAAGGAAGCCGCGGCGCAAGTGGAGCAGGAAGCCCGCAAGCACGGAACGCGCATCGAATCCCTGAAGGCCGACCTGGGCAAAATGGCCGACGCCAAGAAACTCGTGGGCTTCACCCGCGAGCGCCTCGGCCGCATTGATATTCTCGTCGCCAACGCCGGCATCTGGAACGAGCAAGACGCCCCCATCGAAAAAATGACGGAACGCGAATGGGACGAAATGGTCCAGGTCAACCTGAAGAGCGTCTACTCTGTGATTCACTTTGTCGCGCCGCACATGATCGCGCAGAAGAGCGGCCGAATCGTCGCCATCAGTTCCACCGCCGGGCAGCGCGGCGAAGCATTTCACACCCATTACGGCGCCACCAAGGGCGCCATTATCAGCTTTGTGAAAGGCCTCGCCAGCGAGCTGGGCCGTTACAACATCATCGTGAATTGCGTCGCGCCTGGCTGGGTGGATACAGACATGTCCGCCTCGGTTCTGCGCACGAAGAACGGCCTGAAAGCCGCGCTCGTGCCCATCCCGCTGAAGCGCGTCGGCACCGCCGAAGAAATCGCGGGCCCCATCCTGTTCGCCGCTTCCGACCTGGCAACCTTTATCACCGGAGAAGTGATCAACGTTAATGGAGGCTCGGTGCTCTGCGGCTGATTTCACCGCTCATGAATTCACACGGAAGGAACGCTCATCGCATGACTTCTCGCCCAGCCATATTTCGCGCCATTGCATCGTCGCTATTGCTTGCTGCCGCGTGCCTCGTCGCCTCGCCGCGCGCCTTAGCGCAGGACGACAATACCGTCCTGCTCCCCGAGCAGAGCGCCGCGAAAGCCAAGGCCATCCTGCAGCAGGCCATTGAGGCGCTGGGCGGCCCTGTCTATCTGAACGTGCACGATGTGACCTGCGAAGGCCGCCTCAGCCAGTTCGGTCACTCCGGCGAACTCAACGGCTTCGAGCATTTTGTTGACTATGCCCAGCCGCCCTTTAAAGACCGCACCGAAAATCTTCCCAAGCGCAACATCATCTCCGTCTTTAACGGCGACAAAGGCTGGGAACTCGATCGAGGCGGCGTCTCCGAAGCCACCATCACCGACCTCGCCACCTTTCAGGAAGACACCAAGAAAGACATCGACAACATCCTCCGCCACCGGATCCACGAGGCCGGGATGATTTTCCGTTACGGCGGCCTCGACGTGGTGGACTACAAGGAATCCGACTGGGTCGAGCTGGTCGATAGCGACAACCGCACCTTCCGCATTGCCATCGCCAGGACGGACCATTTGCCGGTCCGCAAGGTTGTGGACACGCGCAATGCCAACACCCGCATGCGCAACGAGGAAATCGAATACTACTCGAACTATCACCCCATCAACGGCATCCAAACCCCCTATCAAATCACCCGCGAACGCAACGGCATCAAGGTCTATCAGGTCTTCTTCGATAAGTATGAGTACAACACCAGCATCCCGGACTCCCTGTTCACCAAAGAATCCCTAGAAGAACGCTGGGAAAAGGTCGGCAAAAAAGACAAAAAGCCCAAAGACAATTCCAACAACAAAAACAACGACAAGAACTGAGCCTGCGCTGCGCTCGAGCCAACCAACGTCTTTGACGTCATCCTGAACCCGCAGAAGCGAGCGAAGGATCCCTCCTCGCCGCTGCCGTTGAATTTGTAGCGGCCGGTTCAGTTTCATCGAACCGGGCACGCCTTTGCTCTTGGTTTTCTCTGCGCCCTCTGCGTCTCTGCGGTACCATACCTTGCCGTCTCAGATTTTCCTCCGCAGTTCCTCCGTTTTCTCTATGTAAGTCTTTTGCCTTTCCCTTCGCATGAATTCTTTGGTCTTTATCAGTTTTTATCAGTGTTCATCTGTGGTGAATTTTCCTTAGCTCCAGCCCCTCCGCGTCCCTGTGGCTCATTCCCGCACGAGCGCGGTATAATCGTCGGATGCCAATAACGCACAAAAGCGAACAGATGCACGGCACGACGGTCCTGTGCGTGCGCAAGGACAATAAAGTCGTCCTCACCGCCGACGGTCAGGTCACTCTCGGTGACGGCGTGATCAAGCACAGCGCGCGCAAGACCCGCCGCATCTACAACGACAAGATCATCGCAGGCTTCGCCGGCAGCACCGCCGACGCGCTCTCTCTCTTCGGCCGCTTCGAAGGAAAATTGCAGGAATTTCACGGCAATCTCGCGCGCGCCGCCGTCGAGCTGGCCAAGGAATGGCGCACGGACCGTTCTCTCCGCCACCTGGACGCGCTGCTCATCGTCGCCGACACCAAGTCCACGTTCCTGCTTTCCGGCAATGGCGATGTGATCGAACCGGACGACGGCATTTGCGCCATCGGCTCCGGCGGTTCCTACGCGCTGGCCGCCGCGCGCGCTCTTTCCAAGTTCACCAAGCTCAGCGCCAAGGATATCGCCGCCGAGGCCATGCGCATCGCCAGCGAAATCTGCATCTATACCAACGACAATTTCAGCGTGGAAGAGCTATGACGGAGAAATCGGAGAAAGACATGGTCATCTACCTATCCGGAAACGAATCGCAGGCTCCCGAGCCGGAGCCGCTTCCGTCGTTCGACGAGCTTACGCCGCGCGAAATCGTGGTCGAGCTGGATAAATACATCGTCGGTCAGAATCTCGCGAAGAAAGCCGTGGCCATCGCGCTGCGTAACCGCGTCCGCCGCCAGAAGCTTCCGCCGGAGCTTGCCGAAGATATTCTGCCCAAGAATATTTTGATGATTGGTCCCACCGGCGTGGGTAAAACGGAAATTGCCCGCCGTTTGGCGCGCCTCGCCGGCTGCCCCTTCGTCAAAGTGGAAGCTTCGAAGTACACCGAAGTGGGTTACGTCGGCCGCGACGTGGAATCCATGGTCCGCGACCTCGTCGAAACCGCGATTGATATGGTGCGCGAGGAAAAACTCGACGAAGTCGCCGAGCGCGCCGAGCAATCCGCTGAAGACCGCCTGCTCGATCTGCTCTTGCCGCCTTCGCCCATTCCCGCCGACACCACGCCGACTACCGAGATTCAGCGCCGCGAGCAAGTAGCGCGCACGCGCGAAAAACTCCGCGCCCAGTTGCGCGAAGGCAAGCTCGATCAGCGCATGGTCGAAGTGGAAGTCCGCGAACGCCAGATGCCATCATTCGAAATCATCACCAATCAGGGCGTCGAGGAAATGGACATCAACGTAAAGGACATGCTCTCCGGCATGTTCGGCCAGCAGAAAAAGAAACGCAAAATGACGGTCGCCGAAGCGTTCGACTACCTCATTCAGGAAGAAGAAAACCGCCTGATTGATATGGACCAGGTTACCCGCATCGCCGTGGACCGCGTCGAACAAATGGGCATCCTCTTCATAGACGAAGTGGACAAAATCGCCGGTCGCGAATCCGGCCACGGCCCGGACGTTTCTCGTGAAGGCGTGCAGCGCGATATTCTGCCCATCGTGGAAGGCACCACGGTCAACACCCGCTACGGCATGGTGCGCACCGACCACATTCTGTTCATCGCCGCCGGCGCGTTTCACACCACCAAGCCCTCGGACCTGATTCCCGAGCTGCAAGGGCGCTTCCCGATTCGCGTCGAGCTTACCTCGCTCACCGAAGCCGACTTCATTCGCATTCTCACCGAACCCAAGAACGCGCTGATCAAGCAGTACGTCGCGCTGCTCGATACCGAGCCTTTCAAGCTGACCTTTACCGAGGACGCCATCGCCTCCATCGCGAAATTTGCCGCCAAGGTAAACGAGCACACGGAAAATATCGGCGCGCGCCGCTTGCACACCATCCTGGAAAAAGTGCTGGAGGATATTTCCTTCGAAGCCCCGGAAATGAAGAAGAAGTCTTTTAAAGTGGACGCCGCTTACGTGCAAAAACAGTTGGCGAACATCGTGAAGGACCAGGACCTGAGCCGTTACATTTTATAGAAAACAGAAAATGGAAAATCGAAAAGCGGCCGCTCCGTCCCAGTTTGCCCAGAGTTCACGAGTGCTGCCGCCCATTTTCTATTTTCTCTTTTCCATTTTCGCCGTTACCGTTCTTCTGGCCGGCTGCGCCGCTCCTGGCGAACCAGTCGAGCGCAAAGCGCCGACTCCCACAGCGATCAACGATCTCGCGGCCACGCAACAGGGCGACGATGTAACCCTCACCTTCACTCTTCCCAAGGATTCCGTCGAAGGCCGCGAGCTAAAGCAGCCTCTCGCCATCGAAATTTTCCGCGATTTTCAGCCGATCCCCCCGAGCTCCACGCCCGCAGCGGCCTCCGCCGTTCCGAAGGCCCCCACGCTGCTCGTAACCATCCCTTCCGCAATGGTGGACCAGTACGATACCCGCGGACGAATTCGCTACTCCGACGAACTCAAGCCCGAAGATTTCACCCAGCACCCCGGCGCGCAGGCCGTTTACATCGTGCGCACGCGTACTTCACCAAAAAAAATTTCCGCGAATTCCAACGCCGTGCCCCTGCGAGTTGAACCCGCCGCGGATCAGATCGCGGACGTAAAAGCCGAAATTACCCATCAAGGCGTGGTCCTCACCTGGACGCCCCCGCGGAAAACCGCAGTCGGCTCGGCACCGCCGATCGCACTCTATCGAATCTTTCGCCATGAAGTGAACCAAACAGCCGCGTCCGGCCCCGCCCCGCAATCGCAAAAGCTCAGCGTGCAAATCGGCGATTGCCCTGCACCTCCATTCCGCGACACGCAAGCCGAGTTCGGAAAAACCTACATCTACACCGTGCGCAGCGTCGCGCAATACGCAGACCTGCAGGTCGAATCGCTCGATTCCCCGCCGATCGCCGTCTCGCCGCTCGACACTTTTCCGCCAGCCGCGCCCGAAGGCCTCGTCGTAGTGCTCGTCCCCGCGCAAGCCTCCGCCCCCGCCTATCTCGACCTCTCCTGGTCCATCAGCGCGGAAAACGATATCGCCGGTTACAACATCTATAGAACTGAGCAGGAAGGTGCGCCCGGCCAGAAGCAAAATCCGGAGCTGTTGCGTACTCCCGCGTTTCGCGATATGAATACCATGCCGGGCCATCGCTACTTCTACACCGTCACGGCAGTGGATCGCGTCGGCAACGAAAGTCCCGCCAGCGCGGCTGCACCCGGCGAAGTGCCTGTCGAATCTCCCACGGGAGCTGCGGCCGAAGTTCCGGTAGAAGTTCCAACAGAAGGCACACAGAAAGCGCAGCCAAAGTCATGACCGACCCAGTCACCACCGCTCACCCAATTCCAGTGCACGCGCACGTCTCGGTAAAATTAGTAAGTCCCGCCGTTCGAGTAGGCCTCTACACCGGCGCATTGCTAACTATCGTAATGGTCGGCTCCCTGATTGCCGCGAATCGCCTTTCCTGGCTTGATAATCGCGCCCTAGAACGCAACGGCGCGTCCTACGGACTGTTCCTCGCGATCATGCTCATCCCGATTTTCCGCTTCCTCAATCGCCCGCTGAAAATGTTCTACTCGGCCATGCTCGCCTGGGGAATTTTCGTGATCGCATACGACATCGCCGGAATGTTTTTTCACAGCCTTTTCCAGGCGCTGCGCTCGCCCTTCGAAGCGTTCCTCGAGGGCGCCATCGTCTACGGCGTCTGCGCGGTGGGCTCCTGGGTGGGCGGCATGATCCTCGTGACGCGCCGGCACCGCGTGGCCCCGCGCCGCCGCCGCTCCGATTTCTTCGACACCTACCGCCGATGAAGCTCTGCCGATTTCAACCCCTGGAATTCGATGCGCACCAACTCACCTGCGCCGCGCGCGAAACCCGTCCCACTCCGCGCGCCGGAATTATCGAAGGTGATAAAATCCACGAAATCCGCGGCGAACTAAATGGCTCGCGCGAACGCACCGGCAAGACCTGGCCGCTCGATCAAATAAAATTCCTGCCGCCCTCCGCGCCTAGCAAGATCGTCTGCGTCGGCCGCAATTATCAAGACCACGCCAAGGAACTAGGCAACGCCGTCCCCGCGCTCCCGCTCATCTTCCTGAAGCCTCCGTCCTCGGTCATCGCTCCCGAAGAACCGATCGTCCTTCCTCGCATCTCGCAACGCGTGGACTACGAAGGCGAACTGGCCGTCGTCATCGGCCGCAGTTGTTATCACCTGAAAGACGACGAATCCGCCGCCCCCTACATCCTGGGCTACACCTGCCTCAACGAAGTCACCGCCCGCGACCTGCAAAAACTCGATGGCCAATTCACGCGCGGCAAGGGCTTTGACACATTCTGCCCCTTCGGTCCCGTCCTCGAGACGCAAATCGATCCCGCCGGCGTCACAGTCGAAACCTACCAGAACGGAATCAGGAAACAGTCTGGACACACGTCGGAAATGATCTTTTCCGTTGATGTTATAATCCGTTTCATCGCACAGGTGATGACGCTCGAGCCCGGCGACGTGATCGCCACCGGCACGCCCTCGGGCGTGGGCCCGCTAGCCGCTGGGGACGTCGTCGAAGTCAGCGTCGGCGGAATCGGCACGCTCAGAAATCCCGTCATCGCCGCGCACGATTGATCCGCATCAGAAAAGGCTCGCGTTGAAAGAACTTCTGAATGATTGGCACGAATGGCTCCCGCTAGCCGGCATCGCGGTGGTCGTCCTGGTCGGCATCGTGCTATGGCTGCGCCGCAAGCCCGAAAGCGAGACTGACATCGAACGCCAGCGTCGCGCCTACCTGAATCGCGTCGGCCGCATCGTCGAAGGCCAGGTCCTCGAAATCGTCGAGCACGCTCGTGACGCAAACGATCCCGCCGCCAAATCGCCCGGAATGTTTCAAAAACGCGCCGCGCCCTCCGCCAACGGCACGCAGAAGCTCCTCTACTACACCTATTCAATATCCGGCGTCACCTACGAAACCGCGCAAGACATCACCGGCCTCGAAGAAGCCAAACACCTGGGCCGCGTAGCGGCAGGCCAAACCGCCAGCGTCAAATACGACCCATCGAACCCCAGCAATTCCATCCTCCTCGCCGACGATTGGTCGGGCTTGCACTGAATCGTCCTACAGGACAATTCACCCTGAGAATCCGCCAGCGGCGGACTCGAAGGGTAACGCACGTCAACTCGATTTTGCACGCGTAGCGCCGGCTCGTCCTGAGAACTTGCCTGCGGCAGGATCGAAGGGCGTCTCGCCGGCTCATTTGATTTTGCAGCCGTAGGGGCACGGCACGCCGTGGCCGCAAACTGAAATTCGCCCAAGCAGCAAAGCGGTGCGCCCGCTCGAATCGCAACGACCGAAAAAAACACCGAAATACCCGAGCGCGCGTCCAAATCGTAGGCCGCAATCACGTCAGAATGGTAAACTTTTGTGTTTTCCGGAGGATTGACTTGCCCAGCCTTCAACGCCTTCTCGCCGCGGTTCTGCTCATCATCTCCGCAGCCGCCGCGACAGCCGCAACACTGCACGCCCAACAAAATTCCGCAGCAGCAGCATCAGCCACAGCAGCTCCGCCCATCCTAGATCCCAGCCTCTATTCCGCTATGCGCTGGCGTCTCATCGGCCCCTACCGCGCCGGACGCGTCTCCGCCGTAGTCGGCGTCCCCGGCGATGCCGCCACCTACTACATGGGCACGCCCGGCGGCGGCGTCTGGAAGACGACCAGCGGCGGCACCACTTGGAAGCCAATCTTCGACGACGAACACGTAGCCTCCATCGGCGACGTCGCGATCGCCGCATCGAATTCCAATATCATCATCGTAGGCACCGGCGAACAAACCGCCGGCGACGGCGTCTATCGCTCCAGCGACGCCGGCACTACCTGGACCAACATCGGGCTGAAAGATTCGCGCTTCATCAGCACGGTCCTCATCGATCCGCGCAATCCCAACATCATCGTCGTCGGAGTCCTCGGCCATCCCATCCTCGGCATCGGCGCGCCCAGCGAAAATCGCGGCGTGTACAGAACCACCGACGGCGCCAAGACCTGGACCAAAACTCTCTACAAGGACGACATGGCCGGCGTTTCCAACATGACCGCCGACCCCGACAATCCGCGCATCCTCTACGCCGCACTCTGGAAGCCTTTCGATTTCCGCTCCGGCTCTGCCGATTCTCACACGCAAGATTCCTGGATTTACAAATCCACCGACGAAGGCGCCACCTGGAAGCCCACCTCGGAAGAAGGATTACCCGCGACACCACGCGGCCGCGTCGGTCTAGCCGTAGCTCCCGGCACCAAAGGCCAAAGAATTTTCGCCATCATGGAACCCGGCCTCTTTCGCTCCGACGATGGCGGGGCGCACTGGCGCCAGATCACCAAAGACCCGCGCATCACCGGTAACCTGTACATCTGCCGCGTCTACGTTGATCCGAAAGATCCAGACATGGTTTTCGTCATGCAAACCACCACCTACCGCTCCACCGATGGCGGCAAGAATTTCTCGGCCTATAAAGGCGCGCCCGGCGGCGACGACTATCACGTCCTATGGATTGATCCGCAAAATTCCAAACGCATGATTCTCGGCGTGGACCAGGGAGCCACCATCAGCCTCGATGGCGGCCTCACCTGGAGCAGTTGGTACAATCAACCAACTGGGCAGTTCTACCACGTCATCACGGACAATCAATTTCCCTACGTTTCCTACGCCCCGCAGCAGGATAGCGGCACCGCCGCCGTTCCCAACCGCAGCGACTACGGCGAAATCAGTTTCCGCGATTGGTTCTCCATCGGCGGTTTCGAATTCTGTTACATCGCTCCCGATCCCGCGAACCCCAACATCGTTTATTCCGGCGGCTGGTACGGCAGCATACTGCGCTGGGACAAAACCACTGGACAAATCGTGCATGTCTTCGTCCGCGGCGCGAAAGATCGCATGTCGCAGATGCCTCCGCTGGTTTTTTCGCCCCAGGATCCGCACACGCTATACCTCGGCGCGCAATACGTTCTGAAAACCACCAACGGCGGCGATAGTTGGGCGCAGATCAGCCCCGACCTCACTACGCCGTCGGCACCTCCGGCGGCGACAGCCGATCAACCCCACGCGCACCTCGCCGCGCCTGCGGGCGCTGCGAATGTAAATGCTGCGACGCCCGCGCCAGCGCCGTCCGCAAACACGCACTCCCCCCTAAATGAAGATGACGAAGCCGTGGACCTGGAAGAACGCGACGCAGGCGGCAAAGACGATTTCGAACTGGCCCAGCGTCCGCGCCGCACTTCGCTCACCGTCCTCACTCCGTCGCCGCTCAGCGCCTCGGTGCTGTGGGCCGGCACCACGAACGGCTTGGTGCAGACCACCCGCGACGCCTCGCAATCCTGGCAGGACGTGACGCCCGCCGGCCTGCCGAAAAACAGCGAGATCGAAGCCATCGAAGCTTCGCACTACGACGCGAACACCGCGTACGTCGTTCTGAACGCCCGCCAGGATCTACAGCCCTACATTTTCCGCACGCGCGATGCTGGAAAATCCTGGCAGCAAATCACCACAGGCTTGCAGCCCGGTTGGATCGCCCGCGTCATCCGCGAAGATCCCGTGCGCAAAGGATTGCTTTACGCCGGAACAGAAAACGCCCTCTACGTTTCCTTCGACGATGGCAACCACTGGCAATCCCTGCAGCTCAATTTCCCGGCCTCCGACGTTCGCGACCTCGCCGTGCACGGTGACGACCTCGTCGCCGCCACCTACGGCCGCGCCATCTGGATCCTCGACGACATCACCCCGCTCCGTCAGGCCGGCCCGGAAATTACGAAATCCAACGCGTATTTGCTGAAACCCGCCAACGTCGTTCGCACGCGCTACGACAACGACCAGGAAACTCCTCTGCCGCCTGAAGAACCCACCGCGAAAAATCCGCCCGACGGCGCCATCATTGACTACTACCTGAAGTCCGTTCCGTCCAATCCGCTCACCATCGAAATCCATGACGCGCACGGAAAAGTAGTGCGCCGCTTCGACAGCCTCACCCCCGCCGTGGATTCCACGCCGAAGAACGTCCCGGATTACTGGTTCGGCCCGCCCACACATCTCTTGAAAGATGCCGGACTGAACCGCTTCGTTTGGGATTTGCGTTACGATCCGCCGCAGGCTCTGAACTTCAGCTACTACGGCGGCCTGCTCGATTACATCGAGTACACCATTTCCGACCATGCCCTCCCCGCCGATACGCCGCGCGAACAGGCGCTCGGCCCGCTCGCCGTCCCCGGCCAGTACGAAGTGATCTTCATCGGCAACGGCACGGTAATGAAGCAGCCGCTTACCATCACGCTCGATCCGCGCGTCCACGTTTCGCAGGCAGACCTCGAAGCGCAGCTCCTCGCCGCCAAGCGCATTGATTCCGGACTCGCCGCCAGCACCCAAGCTTTCCAATCCATCACAAATCTTCGCGCCGCCATCGCCGACCGCCTGAAAACTCTCGGCGTCAAGCCGGAGGAGAAACCGAATGCGGACCGAATCAGCGCTGCCATGGGCGACGATGAAAAACATGAGGAAAAAAAGGACGAGAAAGCCGCAGCCGCAAGTCCGGAAGCCAAGGCCTCTATCGAAGCCCTAAGCGAGCTGGACAAAAAGGCCGCCGCAATTGTCGAGGGAACCTTTGAAGCCCCCGGCGTAGGCCCCAATAATCGCGACCTCGCCCGCACAAGTTTCTTCATCCAATCCGGCGACGCCGCTCCCAGCCAAACCGCCAAAGCCGTCCTCGAAGAATCCTGCTCTGAGCTGAACAAAAACCTAGCCGCCTGGCACGACCTCGACTCCCAATCCGTCCCAGCCACCAACACAATCATCTCCAAATCCGGCCTGGCCGCGCTTCCAACCGCAACAGTTATGTCCATAACCAGCACGTCTCACGACGCCGCCAGTTCAGCCGACGCCTGCGCGCCATAACCCGGAGGTAGCATAGGCAATCTTGCCGGTGCTCTTTCTTTTATCCCTGCTCCTGCTCGCCCGGGCGTGAACATCCAGTCGACACCGGGTATTCGTAGCGCCGGCGTCCCGCCGGCTCTTCTGTCTTGATCGCGCCTCCAACGCATCTGTATGGTCTCAGATTCGCCCGCGCCCCAATGTACACACAGCAGCGTTCGCATTTTCCCGGACAACGTGCTACCGTGGCCTGTGGTTCACCAACAAAATTCGCGAACGACTCACGGAATGAACCAGCCGCCTCCGCGCACCACGCATTTTCTATTCGATACAAACGCAAACCCATTCAATTCCTTAAGCCTCGCAAAACACGGGGCACTAGCCGTTTCTGTTCGATACAAATTTGGCCTTTCTCCCCGTTCGCTATTTCACACTTTCTTCGCCCGCCCTGCGACCTCCAGCCAGTCCCCGCTCGTCACTCATCACTCGCCACTCGTCGCTTCCTCATCATCACTCGCCGCACATCACTTCCTAAATCAATCGCTAGCGAAACATAATCGAAAGCCAGCGCAACTTATTGAAAACAATCACCAGGGACCCAAATCAATGGCTAGTTTTTGTCGCCTTTTTGACCCCCGGCCCGCTCTCCCGCACCGCATTTCACTAATCACTACTCACTACTCACCGCTCACGCCTCCCTCCCATGACCACTCATCGTAAACACCACGACCGCCTGGAAGAGCTTCGCAAGCTCAACGCCGAAGCCGAAGCCGGCGGCGGCGCCGAACGCCGCGAGCGCGAACACAAGCAAGGCAAGCTCAGCGCCCGCGAACGCGTGGACCTGCTGCTCGATGAAGGCTCTTTCGAAGAGCTCGATAAATTCGTCCGCCACCACTCCCACGATTTCGGCATGGAAACCCAGCGGCCTCCGGGCGACGGATTCATCACCGGCTACGGCCGCATCGGCGGGCGCCTGGTCTACGTCTTCGCGCAGGATTTCACGGTATTCGGCGGGTCGCTTTCCGAAGCCAACGCTTCCAAAATCACAAAAATAATGGACCTGGCCATGCGCGCCGGCGCCCCCGTGATTGGCCTGAACGATTCCGGCGGCGCGCGCATTCAGGAAGGCGTGAAATCGCTGGCCGGCTACGCGGAGATTTTCCTGCGCAATACCCTTTCGAGCGGCGTGATTCCTCAGATCAGCGCCATCATGGGCCCCTGCGCGGGCGGCGCGGTCTATTCTCCGGCAATAACCGATTTTATTTTCATGACTCGCGACACCTCCTACATGTTCGTGACCGGTCCGGACGTCATCAAGACCGTCACCCACGAAGAAGTCACCAAGCAGGAACTGGGCGGCGCCATGACGCACAACGCCACCAGCGGCGTCGCGCATTTTATCTCCCGCGACGACGCCGAGTGCCTGGCAATGATCCGCGAGCTTTTCAGTTACCTGCCATCCAATAATCTGGACGACCCGCCGCGAAAACCCACCAGCGATCCGTGGGACCGCGTCACGCCTTCGCTCAACGCGATGGTTCCCGAAAATCCGCTACAACCCTACGACATCAAGGACGTAATCCACGCGCTCGCGGACGATTCTGAATTTTTCGAAGTCCACGAGCACTACGCGAAAAATATCGTGGTCGGCTTTGCGCGCTTCGATGGTCGTTCCGTCGGCATCGTCGCAAACCAGCCTGCTTTCCTCGCGGGCGTCCTCGATATCAACGCATCCATTAAAGGTGCCCGCTTCGTGCGTTTCTGCGATGCCTTCAACATTCCGCTCATCACCTTCGAGGACGTGCCCGGGTTCCTCCCCGGCACCCAGCAGGAATTTGGCGGCATCATTCGCCACGGCGCAAAGTTGCTTTTCGCCTTCGCCGAAGCCACGGTCCCGAAAATTACGGTGATCACGCGGAAGGCCTACGGCGGCGCCTACTGCGTCATGGCTTCCAAACACATTCGCACGGACATCAACTTCGCCTGGCCCACCGCAGAAATCGCGGTCATGGGCCCGGAAGGCGCCGTCAATATCGTCTACAAACGCGAAATCGACCGCGCCCCCGAATCCGAACGCGAAAGCCTGCGCCAGGAAAAAATCGCCGACTTTCGCGAACGCTTCGCCAACCCCTACGTAGCCGCCGAACAAGGCTACATCGACGCCGTCATCGAGCCCGCCCACACCCGCGCCAAACTGATAACAGCCCTGCGCTCCCTGGAAAATAAACGCGACACCAACCCCCGCAAAAAGCACGGCAACATCCCGCTATGAAAGTGAATCGTCAGGGGTATGCTAAAATCATGGCAATAAAAACGATGGATCGCAAATTCACAGCCATTATCGAAAAAAAGGCTGGTGGTACATCGGCACGGTCGAGGAAATTCCCGGCGTCAATTCCCAAGGCCGCACCCTCGGCGAACTCCGGCGCAATTTGAAAGGGGCGATTCAGTTCATCGTCGACTCGAACCGCTCCATCGCCCTCAAAGAACATTGCCAGCAGGCCAAGCGTGAATCAAGCACCTTTCGCATCTGAGTTTGTAAGCGATGAAGCGGCGCGATTTGGTTCGTCACCTCGTCGAAAGCGGTGTGAACTTTTGCGCGAGGGTGGGCGCCATTCGGTGTATTGGAATCCACACAAGGGATTCACTTCCACCCTGCCGCGTCATCGTGAAGTGCATGAGTTTCTCGGCCGCAAAATCTGCCGCGACCATGGCATTCCTGGACCGAGTTAATGCAAGGAACTCACCGACGCCCGGTTGGCGTCTTGACACTGCGCGCGGCGAACCTTTAGCATCGAAGATTGCTTACGGGCCGGTTTAGCTCAGAGGTAGAGCGAGGGTCTCATAATCCCTAGGTCGTGGGTTCGAGTCCCACAGCCGGCACCATAGATTCGCGCGTTAGGCGTGGAAATGCGCCGCTGCATCGCAGCAAAGTGTGGCGCGCGTTCGTTTCAATTCCCCAAAATTGTCGAGTGCGAATTACTGCGCCGTGGCCGTGCCGGGCCGAACGTGCTCTTCGAGGTAGCGCAGCAGCAAACTGTACAGATGCAGCGTTGTCCCCGAGCCTTCGTTGATCGCGTGCGTGCGATTCGGATATTCCATGAAGTCCACTGGCTTATCGAGCTCGATCAGGCGATTGAGCAGAAGCTCGGTGCCGGCGTAATGCACGTTGTCATCGCCCGATCCGTGCACGACGAGCAAGTGGCCGCGCAAGCCGTCGGCGAAGTTGATGGCAGAGCTGCTGCGATAGCCTTCCACGTTCTGCAGCGGCAGGCCCATGTAGCGTTCCTGGTAAATCGTATCGTACAGACGAAGATCCGGCACCGGCGCAACCGACATTCCCACACGGTACAGATCCGCTGAGCGAAACATCAGGTTTAGCGTGCTGGAACCGCCGCCGCTCCAACCCCAGACAGCGATGCGCGTTGAATCCGCGAACGCATGCGATTGCAGAAAGACTTTCAGCGCAGCGGTCTGATCGTGAACGATTACCGGATGAATTGCGCCGTAGACGACTTTTCGCCAAGCGCGGCCTTTCGGCGCGGGCGTGCCGCGATTGTCAAAGCTCACCACGATGTAACCGGCCTGGGCGACGGCGCGATTGTAATCGTTGTTCCACGCACCCCATTCGTCCAGAACGGTTTGCGCCGCAGGTTCTCCGTAGACGTAAACGAGCACCGGATATTTCTTCGCGGGATCGAAGTGCGGAGGCTTCAGCATCCAGGCGTCGAGAGTGGTGCCGTCGCCGATATCCACTTTGAAGAACTCCGTGGGCGCAGCGAGCAGGGGCGCGGCACTGGCGCGCAGAGCGGCGTTGTCTTCCAGCACGCGGGCGGAGCGATGCGCGGGAAGTTCAACAAGGTCGGTCACTGGGGTGAGGTCGGCGCGCGAATAGGTGTGAAAAGCCCAATGCGCATCGGGGGACATATCGTAACCATGAGTTCCGGGCGCGGATGCGGGACTGACGCGCTGAGCGCTTCGCGAACCGTCCAATGGCGCGCGATATAGATAGCGCTGGGTGGCGTTTTCGGGAGACGCGACGAAGTAGAGCGCGCCGGCTTTTTCATCCACGCTGCCAAGCTCGATCACATCGTATGCGCCCGGAGTGATGAGCTGCACGCGCTTTCCGTCGCGGGAGACGAGATAGGCGTGGCGCCAGCCGTCGCGCTCGCTTAACCACAGAAAGTCCTGACCGTTGTGGACCCAGTGAATTTCGTCCATCACGTCCACCCAGGCGGAATCCTGATCGCGGAAAATCTGGCGGACTTGGCCTGTCGAGGCATCTGCGAGCAACACGTCGTTGGTATTCTGCAGGCGATTCAAATGCTCGACGGCAAGCTCGTTCGAATTTCCAGCCCACTCGAGGCGCGCAATATAATTTTCCCGCGGATCACCAGGGACCTGCATCCATGCTGTATCTCCACCCTCCATGCTGACGACACCGGCACGAACGGCAGAATTGGTGGTGCCGGGAATCGGATAGGGAATATTTAGAACGGAGGGATACACGCCGAGGCCAGGATAAGGAAAGCCGGTGACAATTTCCTTGGGCGCGCCGAGATTGTAGAGCAGCTTGAAAATTCCCACGCCGCTCGAATCAAATTGCCAGTAGGCGATGCGGCGGCCATCTGGACTCCAGCGGAAAGCGTCGCGAATATCCAGTTCTTCTTCGTAAACCCAGTCGGAAGTGCCGTTAATAATAGTTTGCGAGCCGTCGTGGGTGAGCTGCGTGATGTGTCCGGTGGAGATTTCCTCCACATAAATATTATTGGCGCGGAGGTATGCGACTTTCAAGCCGTCCGGCGAGAATTTCGCGAACATCAGCGACGATGCGGGAGCGTCACCGCCGAGTTTGCGCAGCGTGCCAGGCTGCAAGTCCAACACCCAGTAATCTCCGCGAGTGCGCTGGCGCCAGACCTGCGCGGAATTCGTGTAGAGCAGCAGGCGAGATTTGTCCTTGGACCAAGCGTAATTTTCGAACGCAAGCGGTTCCTTGGCGCCCGCAGGAATGAGCTTCGCTGCTGAGACGAGAACTTCGCGTTTCCCGGTGGCGGTCTGATAGCGCACGATGTCTTGCGCGTCTTTGATCGCGGAGGATGGTTCGACGGTGGTGTAGAACGCACCGTCGTCGAGCCAGCGCGCCGGACCGAAGTATTTGACTTCAAAATCCGGCGACGCGTACATGCGATGCAGCAGCTGGTCTGATTCCTGCGCTAGCTGCGCCTGCAGCGGGATGGTGGCGAGGCTCGAAGCGAAGAGCAGAGCCAGCATTGGCAGAAAGCGCAGCAAGAAAAGGCGCACAGAAAAAGCCGATGGCGTTCGACCTTCGAGATTCATGCAGTCTCCCACGTAGCCTGGAGTGATCCAGCAGTGCCTTTCGAAACCGTTCAATGCAAAACTAATTTTTTATCAATGGAAGTTGCTTTCGCGAATTTCGCGGCCATTCGTCGGCTGGATTGGGCGTGCATTGGTCGGATAGAGTTTCGCAAACGCCGCGATCTGCGCAGGTGAGGCTTCGATGGGAGTTTTCATCACGAACCACTTGATGCCTTCCTTGCAGGCAGGAATGGTAAGCGAGCCGTCGAACACGTAATAGTTCCGGTCGGCGGGCAAGAGATCGGCGCCGTTGATGACCACCTTCTTCAGCTCGACTTCTTTTCCCGTATCGTGGGGGATGTGGCTCCACAGATCGCGAAGCATGGCGTTTTCGGCGCCACTCTTGATGAATACGGCGACCACGGCGGCGCGGCCGGCCGCGGAATCCATGTGGACGAAGTGGAGTTCCATGTCGTACTTCTTGCCATTGATTTCGTTTTCGCTGACATGGTGGAAATGGAATTGGACCAACGGCAGCGCTGTTCCGTTGATGGTGATGCTGCTGCCGGGCTCGTAGTTGATCTGGATGGTGTGGCCATTGTTGATGATCTTCAGCGGCGAAAGTTTGTAATCAAATTGTATGGGAGCCAGCTCGGCCGGCTGAGCGCCGACGATATCGATGGGGGACTGGCGCTGGCCGGTCTTACAAGTGGCGAAATCGGGCTCAAGGTCGCCCCAGTGCTCGGGGCCTTCCGCTCCGCTGTAACCCCAGTGAGGAGCATTGGCCTGGTGCTCTTGCGCGATTGCGGGATGCGCGAAACAGAGCGCGACGCAGAGAACGAAAGACGCTGCTGTGATGCGGGTCAAACGAGCCGTCATTGCGGAATCTCCTTTCTGAAAGGGAAGCGTAGCATCTCACTTTGCAGGAGAATCTTCAAATATTCGGTGTGGAAATTCCGAATCGTGCGCGTATATTCGCAGGGGCTGAGCGGCAGCGAAGGCGAGAATATGCGGAACGTTTTCGAAGATGGCCGGGCGAACAAGCCGCCGGGGAGAAGCGGAAAAATATGAAAACAGCACTGGGCGTTGTGCTTCTGATCAGTATTTTCTCCTGCGCAGCAGAGACCGAGCTTGCGCGAGCTGGTGGCGCGGCGCCGCCCGCAAAAGAACAGCCTGCCGAGGGCGCGCAGCAATTCGCCGCTCTGGGCGATTTGAAACTGCGCAGCGGCGCAGTAATTCACGATTTTCATATTGGTTATCGCACGTTCGGGCAGCTGAATGCGGCGAAGTCGAATGCGATCCTCTGGCCGACGTGGCTGGGAGGCAAGACGCAGGAACTGGTGCAATTCATCGGGCCGGATAAGGTGGTGGACAGCACGAAATATTTTGTGGTGCTGGTGGACGCGATCGGGGACGGCGTTTCGACTTCGCCGTCGAACAGCAAGACCCAGGCACGATTGTCTTTCCCGGAATTTACGATTCGCGACATGGTGGAGTCCGAGCATCGCCTTGCGACCGAGGTGCTGTACCTGACGCACGTGCACGCGGTGATGGGAATTTCGATGGGCGGAATGCAAACCTTCGAGTGGGTGGTGGCCTACCCGGATTTCATGGACGTGGCCGTTCCGATGGCAGGGTCGCCGCAGTCTACGTCCTACGACAAGCTGCTGTGGACGGCGCAGATGGACGCACTGCGAATGGATCCAGAATGGAGGGACGGACAGGGCACGCAGCCGATGACGGCCGGCTTCGCGGTGTACAACGAAATCGGCAATATGAACGTGACTTCGCCGACATTTCGCGTGGCAAAGACCAGTCCGCAGGATTTCGACAAGTTCATCGAACACACGCGGACGGAAAATACGATAAACGCGGCAATGGCATGCGATTCCATCCGGCAACGCGAGGCGATCAATGCGCTGGACATTCCCGGGGAATTCGGCGAGACGATGGAGCAGGCCGCGAAGAGCGTGCGTGCAAAGTTGCTCGTGGTGATTTCGCCGGAAGATCACATGGTGAATCCTACTCCAGCGATCGCCTTTGCGGGCATGATGGGCGGGCCGGTGCTTACACTGGACTCTCCTTGCGGTCACTTGAGTCTCGACTGCATTTCCGCCGGGCCGATTGTGGCGAAATTCCTCGCCGATCCAGCGTCCGTGCAGAGCATGACGCTACATGGGTCAGCCAACCACTAGGAGAATGCATGAGTCGGGCCATGAAAACGAGCGGAGCAGCGTTGGGAATCGTAGTGGCAGCTTTCGGGTTCGCGGGAAGCATTGGTTTGCGCGCGCGCGGACAGCAGGAAGAAGCACGAATCAGCGAAGTGACGGTGCAGCGCGCCGCAAAGTTCGACGTCTCGCCGCCGCTGCGTTCGTTGCACGGCTCTGGCGCGAGGGAGGATGTGCCGGATTGTGAAGGCGCGGGCTGCGGAACTTCGCCCGCTGATCCGGATGCGGATCAAGAACAGAAACCGGTGGAAATCGCGCCCGCGCCGGTGATTACCGCGGCCGGCGCCGCGGCAGAACAAAAAACGCAAGGCAAGAGGCCCGCAGTGCCACTGCTGGAAAGCTTCGACGGGCTGGGCTCTGGATTCACGGGGCCGCAGGGAAGCGCGACGCTGCGTAATCCTTCGGACAACAGTCTGGCGGTGGGTCCCGATCACATCGTACAAATCGTGAACACGCGGATCGCGGTGTATTCGAAGAAGGGCGCGCGTTATGACAAAACCGGGACCGTGATTTATGGTCCGGTGGCGACGAATGAGATTTTCACGGGTTTGGGCGGCGCCTGCGAAGCGCGCGACAACGGAGACGCCGTGGTGCGCTACGACCAACTGGCAAAGCGCTGGCTGATCGTGATGCCAATCTTCGGGCGCATTGCGCCGGGCGAATTCTCGGAACAGGGCAAACCGGCGCTTCCCGGCGAAGTCGACAATCCCGGACCAGCCGTCGCGCCGCCCGCGAATCCGCCGCAACCGCCGCCGCACACTCCTCACCAGGGTCCCGTGAAAAAAGAGGGAACATTTGCGATGTGCTACGCCGTGAGCGTGGGGCCGGATCCGCTGGGAGCTTACTACCGCTACGCGTTCGAGCGGACGCTCTTCCCAGACTATCCGCGGCCCGCGATCTGGCCGGACGGATATTACGTGCCGACGAGCACGGGCGACGACGTGATCCAGAAGCATGATTGCATCGCGGATCGCAGCAAGATGTTGTTGGGACAGCCTGCGACCGAGCAGTGCATCATCGTTGAGGGCGTGAATTTTCTGAATAACGCGGATATTGACGGCCAGAAACTGCCGCCGGCCGGAGCGCCTAACATCATGCTGGCGGCCGGCGGAACACAATTGAAAAAAATATTCGAAGATGATGGGATTTATGCGTGGAAAGTTCACGTGGATTGGACAACTCCCGCTAACACGAAGGCCGACGGGCCGGTGAAGATCGCCGTGGCTCCCTATCACTATCTTTGCAACGGGCAATTGACGAACTGTGTGCCCCAGCCGGACACCGACCGGCGGCTGGACGTGCAGGGCGACAAAATCATGCAGAGAGTCGTGTATAGGAGAATCGGCAATCGTGAATCTATTGTGGCGGCGCATTCAGTGGCGACGCAGGCGGGCGGCGGCGGGGTGCGCTGGTACGAATTCCGGTTGGACAAGAAGCGCGACGTGGAACTTTACCAGCAGGGCACCTACGCGCCAGATGAATTTTATCGCTGGATTCCGAGCATCGATATGGATAAGAAGGGCGACATCGGTGTGGGATACTCGTTTGGCGGAGTGCCGAATTATGCGGGACAGAGGTTTGCAGCGCGGCGGGACGGCGACCCGAAGGGTGCGCTTTCTTACCACGAAACCGTGCTGGCGACCGGAGAAGCAGCGCAGAAGAACACGCTGCGGTGGGAGGACTACACGACTACCGCGATGGATCCGAGCGATGACTGCACATTCTGGTACGTGGGCGATTATCTGAAGACGAGCGACGAAAATTACCGGACGAGGATTGGAGCGTTTCGCGTGCCGGGATGCAAGTAAAACAGCGAAGTTGACACCGCGGTATTTCCTCTGGGATGAGACCTGACACATTGGTGATTGTGAATCCCGCATCTGGCGGAGGGCGGGCGTTGCGCGCCGAGGCGGAGGTGACGAGCCTGCTGGCAGCGCGCGGATGCCACGCGAAGTTCGTGCATTCGAAAAGTTCAGAGGATATTCGCGAACAGGCGGCGCGCGCGGCCACCGAGGGATTTCGAACCGTGGTGGTGCTGGGAGGTGATGGAGCGTTTCATCATTTGGTGGAGGGCATTCGCGGCAGTGATGTGGTGGCGGGATTTTTTCCAGCAGGAAACGGAAATGATATTGCGCGCGCTCTGGGGATTCCCTGCGATCCGGTGGCGGCGGCAAACGTGACCTTGAGCGGACAGCCGCGAACGGTGGACCTGGTGCGCGTGCGATTCGGCGATGGCAGCGTGGCGCATTATATGGGTGCGGGAGGCATGGGACTGGACGCGGAGGCGGCGCATCTGGCGAACACGCGGTTCAGGACTTGGCCGGGAGTGACGCGTTATCTTGCGGGAGCGTTCACGATATTTTTTCGCGAGCCACTATTGGATATATCGGTTGAGATGGAGGCAGCGAGCTGGTGTGGCCGCGCATTATTTGTGGCAGTGGCGAATTCGACGAGCTATGGTTCGGGCGTGCGCATTGCGCCGCAGGCAGAGATGGATGATGGTTTGCTGGATGTGGTGGTTGTGAGCGATGTTGGGTTGATGCGTTTACTGGAGGCGATACCGATTGTGCTGACTTCGGGCGATCTGCGCGGGTTTCCGGAGGTGACGCGCTATCGCTGCCGGCGGGTTTCATTGCGCGCGGATCGAGTGGTGCGAGTGCATGGGGATGGAGAGGCTTTGGGTGTGGCACCGGCGGAATTTGAGATTTTGCCTGGGGCGATTCGGGTGATGGTCGGACGAAAAGGCACCACAGATGAACGCAGGTGAACACAGATAAAGGCGCACAGATAAAAGCAATTACGGATAAGGGCAAACACTAGGACAACTTCAGACTGGTGCTGGCGGACGGAACTGGCTTTGTGTGAACTTCGAGCACGTGGATCGTTGCTCGGCTATTCGTTTTTCTTTTTGGAGAGTTTTAGGGTGACTTCGATGTCGCGGCGGCTATCGAAGCTGGATACGGTGCGGACGGAGGAGGTCATGTCGTCGTGCTCGGCGTGGATTTCGTAATCGACGTTCGGGTCCAGACCGCTGAAGCGATAATTGCCGGATTCGTCCGCAATATAGGTTTTTACCGCCTGGGATTTCACGTTTTTCAGGTAAATCACGGCGGAAGGGACGGGATTCTCGCCTTTGTCAATCACGCTGCCGTGCAGAACCTTTAATTGTGCTTCTGCTTTTTTCTGAGCTTTGGATTCATCTTGCGCGCGGGCGGGCATCGCGACCAAAAGACCCAACAGCAGCACTGCCGCTACCTGAAACAGACTGTGGATTTTCACGTGGTCCTGTTCTTTCCAGCGCTTGCAACCGGAAACGAAAGAAATACGGCCGAACTTGGCGGCAGCCCGAACGCGAAATGGCCGGCATTGCGAATTACAGCCTGTAAGATGACGCGGAGAGCGGAAAAGATGCGAGCCTGAAGCGAGAGACGGAAATTATCCGATCTCCTCTTCGTCCTCGTCGTCGTCCTCTTCGTCTTCCTTGACGCTGGACTTTTCCTCTTCTTCTTCATCGTCATCGTCCTCGTCTTCGGAGATGACGATGAGATGCACGGGATGCGTCTGCGTCACTTCCAGCTCGACGTCGCACTCCGGGCAGCTGAGGATTTCGCCTTCCTCGACTTCGTCTTCGTCCAAATCAATTTCGGTGTCGCATTCCGGACATCGGGTCACGAGAATTCTCTCCTTCCTGGGTGTACATCCACTGGCGGGCTATTATATACCGCAGGTGTCAAGCGTTGGCGAGAGGGGATGCGTAAAGGTGACGGTGCGACGCGAATATCCGGAGCGGCCGCTGGTGGGAGTGGGCGGCGTGGTGATTGCGGACGGGAGGACGCTGCTGATTCGGCGCGGCTCGCCGCCGCTGGAAGGGGAATGGTCGATCCCGGGAGGCATGCTGGAACTGGGTGAGACGATTGAGGAGGGAGTGCGGCGCGAATTGGCGGAGGAGACGGGACTGGAAGTGCGCGTGGTGGAATTTATCGAGGTGTTCGAGCGTATTTTTCCGGATCAGGATGGGAGAACGAAATACCATTTTGTGATTCTGGATTATTTGTGCGCGGTGGAGAGCGGTGAAGCGCGGGCGGCGAGCGATGTGAGGGATGTGGCTTGGGCGCGCGAGGAGGAACTTGCGCGGTATTCGCTTACGCCGACAGCGACGCGGGTGATCAAGCGGGCATTTGAGATGTGGCGCGTGTTGGAATCAAAAGCGCCACAGAGCCACAGAGGCTCAGAGAAATTACGAGAATAAGAAAAGAGAATGCGCCGCTCGCAGGACAAACAAGCATGTACGGGAAGCCCTAGAATCGGTTCTCTGTGGCTCTGTGGCAAGATTTTTTGTGGCTAGCTCGCGGCGGCTTCGGGCAGGCGGCCGAAGCGGCGTTCGCGGCCGCGAAAATCTTCCACCGCGGCAGTGAGGTCGGCGGCATCGAATTCCGGCCACATACGTGGGGTAAAGAATAGTTCGGCGTAGGCGCATTCCCAGAGCATGAAATCGCTGAGGCGGCGGTCGCCACCGGTGCGAATCAGCAAGTCCACGTCCAATGCGGGGCCGCTGGAGTGAGTGACTTCGCCGAGGCGCTTGGCAAATTCACGCTGAGAAACTTCCAGGCTGGAGAGCATCCAGCATGCCGCACGAAGGATCGCGTCGCGGGCAGAGTAGTCCACGGCGATGCGCAGTTCCAGCGCGCGGCCGGAAGCAGTGAGCTTTTCTGCGGATTCGATGGCTTGCGCGAGAGCGGGTGGAATGCGGTCGCGGCGGCCGATTACGCGCAGGCGAACACCTGCGGCGGCGCATGCGGCGGCTTCGGTGCGAAAATATTGTTCGAGGAGCGCGAGCAAGGCCACGACCTCGCTCATGGGGCGTTCCCAATTGTCTGAGGAGAACGCGTAGAGCGTCATGGTGCCGATGCCCAGGCCGGGAGCGGCGCGGACGACCCGGCGCACGGATTCCACTCCGGCGCGATGCCCTTCGGAGCGGGCGAGGCCGCGGGAGGAAGCCCAGCGACCATTGCCATCGAGCAGGATGGCGACGTGGAGTTGCGATTGGGGTACTAACTTCAAAGTACTTTTGTTCATAGAGTGTCCCGGCAAAATTTTTTGGGAGCCTAACCCTCGCGGGTGACGCGGATCAGAGCTTCCATGTGGTTCAGATACTTTTCCAGCGCGCGGCGGCCGGCAGCCGTCAGGCGATATTCGGTCTTTGGCATGCGTCCATCGAAGGACTTACTACAGCCCAAGTAGCCAGCATCTTCGAGTTTGCGCGCGTGTACGCTCAAGTTGCCGTCCGTGGCGCGCAGCAGCTCTTTCAATTCGTTGAAAGTAAGCGATTCGTTCACCGCGAGCGCACTGATGATGGCCAGGCGGGTGCGCTCGTGAATCAGGCGGTCCAGACTTGTAGCGGTGTTTTCCGCCGTCCGAGCCGCGGTGGTTCGTTTACCGCGCTCGTCGCCCTCAGCACGCTCACGACGATACGCTCCTGATTTAGCCGCCATATTTCCTCGCGATGACGGCTCCAAAAATAATGTGTAAGCCGCCGAAGCCCGCCGCCAGCAGCGCGTTCTGCCAATTCCAAGGACTGAACAGGGCGACAGCGCCTAAAACCATGAAACAAAGGCCCATCAATGGGACGACGCGTATGGAGAACGCTCCGCCGGTGACCACGCCGGTTCCGTAAAGCAGCAGCCACTGGCCGGGAATCGGGCCAATTTCACCGGAACGAAGATGCAGGACAGTGAGCAATGCGCCCACAAACAGGGGCGGCGCAAAACTGTAGACAAAGCGCCGGCCCGGGCCGCTGAACAAAGACGACCCAGCCTGGCGGGCCTTCGAATAGGTGGTCCAGCCAGCAATGATGATGGCGATGAAAGCCTCGGCGATCCAGGTGACTAGCCAGGGGAGAGAGGAGGCCTGGCGCGAAGCGATGGCCGCAGCGCCCAGAGCGGTGATGCCCATGGCCACGCCGCCCCAACCGGGAACGGCGGTAAAGGAACTGGCGCGCTCCATGGTTTCGCGGATGAAACGAAGGTTGTCGCGAGCGTGATCGGCGATCGCGACCGGAGCTTGGGAGCGAGAAGGTTCGGGAAGCGCCATACGACGAGAGTAGCAGATAGGCGCCGACTGTCAAGTACTTTATGACGCAAAGCGATAGACTCATCTTGTCGCGCGGCGCGGGCGCGTCTATGCTGGTGCCGGCTCAATTTCATTGGAGGTATAAGAAATGAAACGAATCCTGGTCTTCATTGCATTGGCGGCGATTTCGCCTTTGGCAGCCGCTGCACAGCAAGCCGGCTCGGCGCAGAGTCCCGCGCCGCCGACCGCGCTGGTGGCGAACCCCGTCGCAACCGCCGTCCGCAGCAGCCTGCAGCGGCAGTCGAAAAACCTGATCGCGGCCGCGGAAGAGATGCCAGCGGACAAGTATGGCTACCAGCCTACGCCGGCGCAAAACAGCTTCGGTCATTTGGTGGTGCACATGGCTAACTCGAATTTTCGTCTGTGTTCAATGATATCGGGCGTGGACATCCCCAAGATGGATGAGCTGAAAGAGGCGGACGGGAAAGACAAATTGACCGCAGCGCTGAAGTCTTCGTTCGATTTCTGCACGCAGTCGCTGGCCGGCGTGGATGATTCGAAGCTGGGCGAAGTTGTTTTCACGCGCGGCGCCATAACATTGACGCGTGCGAGCGCCATGATCGCCCTGACGAACGATTTTGCGGATCATTACAGCGCGGCGGCGATGTATCTGCGGCTGAACGGCCTGCTGCCTCCGACGGCCCAACAAGCGCATTAGGAATGGCGGGACGGCGGGGCAGCAATCGCTGTGTCGCACCTACGGTGCTGGAACGCGGCTTCGCGTTGCGATCTTGATTATGCCTGTTTTATTCCTCGCGTAATGCTTGCATGGGATCGACGAGCGTCGCGCGGTGGGCGGGGATGAAGCAGGCCAGGAGCGCTGCGAGCAGCAGGGCCGCGGCGACGGCGCTGAACGCGGCGAAATCAATCGTTCCGACGTTGTAGAAAATGCTGTGCATCGCTTTGCCAACGCCGTACGATCCCGCGAGGCCGAGCAGCAGTCCGACGCCGGCCAGGAGCATTCCTTCCTTCAGGATCAGAGTCAGCACGTTGCCGCGGCCGGCGCCCAGAGCCATGCGCAGGCCGATTTCGTGCGTACGCTGCGCGACCGCGAAAGACATCACGCCGTAAATCCCCAGGGTCGCAAGTAACAGGGCGACCGCGGCGAAGCCGCCAAAAAGCGCGGCCGTGAAGCGGTCCCCGGCAAGCGATTCGTCCTTGATCTGGTCCATCGTTTTGACTTCCGAGAGTGGCAGATTCGGATCCATCGATTGCACGATTTCGGTGATGCTGCGGGTCAAGGTGGCCGGTTCGACTGTGGCGCGCACGCCGATCGCTGCTTGCGGCCAGGGACTTTGGGCAAACGGCACATCCATTTCCGGGAAGCCCACGTCGCGCGGGCCGCCATTGCGAACGTCGTGGTACACGCCGACGATTTGCCAGGGGATGGGCGGGCCGAGTTTGGTGACGCCGGGAACTAATTGCTCGACGAGGATGGTTTGCGTCAGCGGATCAACGCCGTTGAGAAATTTTTTGACGAATGCTTCGTTGACGACGGCTACCGGCACGCTTCCGGCTACATCCTGGTCGGTGAAGGAACGCCCTCGCTCCATGCTCATGCCGAACGCCTTGAAATATTGCGGAGTAACCATGCTGAAGCCCGCCCCGGGACGCGCGGAGGAATCCTCGATATTGGGCCTGCCGGCAATCTGGAAAGGCATGCCGAAATTCACACCTTCCAGCGGGATTCCTTCGGAGGCCGAGGCGGCGGTGACGCCGGGCAGTGCCTGGATTCTTTCCAGAAGCTGGCGATAAAAAGTGGCGATTTGTTGCGGATCAGTGAGGCGCCCCTGCGGCACCGGAAGCTGGAACGTGAGGATGTGATCGGTGCGGAAGCCGAGATCCACGTGCGCCACGTTCCACAGACTGTGAATGGCGAGACCACCACCGGCGAGGAGGCTGAGGGCCAGCGCAAATTCCGCGATTACGAGCGCGCGGCGAACCCGGTGACGTCCGGCGCCGATAGCTGACCTGCCGCCCTCTTTCAAGACGTCGTTCAAGTTCATGCGCGCCGCCTGCCACGCCGGAACGCTGCCGAATAGAACTCCCGCAAACAGAGTGGCCACGACGGTGAAGAGCAGTACCGGAATGTTCAGCCGGACATCGGCTTCAGGAGGAAGAGTGAACGGAGGCATGATCGAGATGATTATGTTGAGCAGTCCCCAAGCCAGCGCGATGCCCAGCGCACCTCCCATGGAGGCGAGCACGATGCTTTCGGCAAGAAACTGGCTGAAAAGCCGCTGACGCGACGCGCCGAGAGAAGCGCGGACGGCGACTTCTTTCTGGCGGGTGGTGGCGCGGGCCATCAGCAGGTTGGCGACGTTGGCGCACGCAATGAGCAGAACGAATGCGACGGCGCCGAGCAAGAGCCAGAGAGCGGTGCGCACGTCGCGATCCAGGAAGTCATTCTTCAGCGGCTCAACGACAGCGCCCCAGCCTTTGTTCGACTTCGGGTAAACATCCGCGATGTGATGAGCGACCGCGGTCATGTCCGCATTGGCCTGCGCCAAGGTGACGCCGGGCTTCATGCGCGCGAAAGCGACTAGGAAATGAAAATCGTGATTGATCTGCTCAGGCTTGAAAACCAGCGGAACGAATAGGTTCGTGGGAGTGCGGTCGGCTTGTCCGGCGGGACGAACTCCGATCACCGTGTAGATTTCGCCGTTCACGTGGATTTCGCGGCCGATGATGTGGGGATCGCTGCCGAAGTGTTCGCGCCACATTCGATTGGTGAGAATGGCAACGTGATCTTTTCCGGCCACGGCCTCATCAGGGCCGAAATAACGGCCGAGGTATGGAGTTTCACCAAGCAGTTGATCGAGAAAACCCGGAGTGGTGAAACTGCCGCGGACGCGTTCGGGCGTCTCGCCGACGGAGAGGTTGAAATCGGAGTCGGTGGCAGTGCCCATAAACCGGAAGACGGAGTTCTGGCGCTGCCACTCGACAAAATCGCCGGCAGAAGAGACGTTCTTATTTCCGGCGACGGTGGAGCGGACGACGACGAGTTGGTCGGGTTGTGGATAGGGCAGCGGAGCGAGCAGAGTGGCATACACTACGCTGAAGATGGCGGTGTTCGCGCCGATGCCCAGAGCCAGGGCGAGAATGGCGACGGCGGCGAAGCCGGGATTTTTCAGGAGCAGGCGGAATCCGAAGCGGGTATCACGCAGCACGTTCATCATGCTTGGGGCCTCCCTGCAAGAAAACGAGTTGATGCATGACCGTTGGTACGACCCGGGCAGCGGATATGTTCACACCAATCCGTGGCTGATTGGCAGGCAAATCGCCAAAACCGATCGTCGCGCAAAATCTTGACCAGAGAGGATTTAGAGCATTGCGAAATGAGGGATTGCGGCTGGCCTGTGCGAATGCGAACGATGAATTGTTCGATTGCGGACAACGAGTGGACAGGAGCGGCTACGGGGCGATAGGCTTGTGCAAATTCGAGTCCTTTAATCGTATAGTAAGGGCCGCGCGGCGCTCTAATTTAGCTGATCGCGTGGAAAACTTGAGCGAAACCTTCAGCTATCAATGATGCCCACTGCGCCGCCTGCCTCCTCGCAGCCTCATCGTTCACAACCGAAACACACTTCGCCCGCATTCCGCAGCCTCACAGCGATTGGTGTGCTGTTATTTCTGGCGGGGGCGATCCTGGCCCTGATCTTTGCTCCACAGTCGTGGTTCACCGTATTGCGGTGGGTTGGGCTGGCCGTAATTGCAGCGGGCGGATGGCGCGGGCGGTCGCTGACTTACTGGATTTTTTTTGCGATGCTGCTCGGCGGCGAGATTGGGCTGGATCGGCCGCAGCTAGCCGAGCATCTGCGCGTGTTCAGCGATATTTTCCTGCGTTTGATCAAAGTGATCGTGGCGCCGCTGATTTTCGGAACGCTGGTGACTGGAATCGCGGGCCACGGCAATTTGCGCGCCGTCGGACGGATTGGGGTAAAGAGCATAGTCTATTTTGAGGTTGTGACGACGCTGGCGCTGTTCATCGGTTTGGGCGCGATCAATATCAGCCGCGCGGGAGAAGGCTTGAGCGTGAGGGCTGCAGCGGCGACGGCGGAGCCCGCGCCCAGCGCGGCTCCTTTGCGTTGGGACGACTTCCTGCTGCATCTATTTCCTGAAAATCTTGCGAAGTCTGTGGCGGAAAATCAGATTCTGCAGGTGGCGGTTTTTTCGGTGCTGTTCGGAATTGCGCTGGCGCGGATATCGGAAGCTAAGCGCGCGCCGATGCTTGGCTTTTGCGAGTCGCTGACTTCGACGATGTTTGCGTTCACGAATCTGGTGATGTATTTCGCACCGGTGGGCGTGGGCGCGGCGATGGCTTATACCGTGGGGCATATGGGAATTGCAGTGCTGCTGCCGCTAGGGAAACTGCTGCTCACGGGTTACGGCGCTCTGGTGTTCTTCCTGCTGGTGGTGCTGTTGCCCATCGCAATATTCGCACGGCTGCCGCTGGGGCGCTTCATTCGCGCGGTCGCCGAACCCGCCACGATCGCTTTCGCGACGAGCACGTCGGAAGCGGCACTGCCCCGGGCGATGGAATGCATGGAAGAGTTTGGCGTGCCCCGGCGAATTGTGGCGTTCGTGATTCCAGCCGGGTATAGCTTCAACCTCGACGGGTCAACGTTGTATCTCGCGGTCGCTTCTATTTTTGTAGCGCAGGTGGCCGGGATTCATTTGACGTGGCCGCAGCAGCTTTTCATGGTGTTCACGCTGATGGTGACGAGCAAGGGCGTCGCCGGAGTGCCGCGCGCGGTGCTGGTGGTGCTGCTGGCCACCGCCACAACGTTTCACCTTCCGACGGAGCCGATTTTCATCATTCTGGGAATTGATGCGCTGATGGACATGGCGCGCACGGCAGTGAACGTGATCGGGAACTGCCTGGCGTGCGCGGTGATTGCGCGCTGGGAAGGCGAGCTGGATACTTCATCCGCGCAGGCCGTGGTTCCAATCACCTGAGAATTCGTCGCGGCGGCTACCTGGTGGCGGAGCGTTACAATCGCGCTTGTTTTGCGCAGTTCACGGGACGATCACCGCGGCGCCGTCGACGGTTTCGTGCTTGATCGCCTCAAGGGCTTCGTTGGCCTGGGCCAGCGGGAAAACCGTGACCTGCGGGCGAATGCCGATGTCGTGCGCGATTTTCAGAAAATCGCGGGCGTCGGCGCGGGTCATGTTAGCCACGCTGCGAATCACGCGCTCTCCCCACAACAGCTTGTCGTAATCAAATTGCGGCATGCGATCCAAATGGATGGCGTTGATGGCTACCACGCCGCCTTTGCGCAGACTTGCCAGTGCGCTCACGACGACGTCTCCGCTGGGAGCGAAAGTGACGGCGCGATCGAGCTCGACCGGAACCTTGTCATTTTCGCTTCCAACCCAGCTCGCGCCCAGCGAGGTGGCCAACTTGCGATGGGAAACTCCCCTCGTTGAAACATACACTTCGCATTTCCACGACTGCAGAACCGCGATGGTGAGGCTGGCCGAGGATCCGAAACCGAAGAGACCGACGCGTTCTCCTGGCTGGACGCCCGCAACGCGCAAGCTGCGGAATCCGATGATGCCGGCGCAGAGGAGCGGAGCGAGGTGGACCGCGTCCAAATTTTTCGACAGGGGGAACGTGAAGTCCGCACGCGCCAGCGCATATTCGGCATAACCGCCATCCACCGTGTAACCGGTGAAGGTTGGCCGATCACAGAGGTTTTCCATCGCGTGACGGCAATACCAGCAATCGCCATCCGTACCGCCCATCCAGGAAACTCCCACGCGGGAACCTATCAGGGACTCCGCGCTTTCGCCTGCGACAACTTCGCCGACGATTTGATGACCGGGAATCAGTCGGGGCCGAAGCGCGGGGAGATCGCGCTCGACGATGTGCAGATCCGTTCGACACACGCCACAGGCGAGGACGCGAAGTAACAAATGTCCGGGGACGAGCTGCGGCCGGGGAACATCTTCGATATGAAGCCACGGTGGGGGCGCTGCCTGCGACGATTTTAGGATGGCGGCTTTCATGGGGTGCTCTTTTCCGTAGCGGTTTCAGATTATGGCACCGCGGTCATCGGTCGCCAACACCCGCAAGGGCCGGCCAAAAATAACACTTGACATATTCCTATATAGGAATGTATTGTTGACCCATGGCTCGAGCGGCTACAACCTCCGATGCATTCAACGCAGTGGCCGAGCCTCGACGGCG